>Ga0335077_10003175_pt1 | contig 19792 bp, 21 predicted proteins | sample Lox_Sample_31_FD_207151 | JGI IMG/M metagenome (GOLD analysis project Ga0335077, IMG submission 207151) | Soil microbial communities from Loxahatchee National Wildlife Refuge, Florida, United States - Lox_Sample_3.1 | ecosystem: Environmental > Terrestrial > Soil > Wetlands | place: USA...
TGGCGGCGCTCGACCGCTACGCCATTCTCGACACCGATCCGGAACAATCCTTCGACGACCTGGTCATCCTTGCCTCCCACGTTTGCAAGACGCCCATTGCTTTGCTGACGCTTGTCGACGACCACCGACAATGGTTCAAGTCCGCCGTCGGCGTACAGGTCCGCGAGACCCCCAGGGAAGTTTCGTTTTGCGCTCATGCGATTCAGCAGCAGGATCTCTTTATCGTCCGGGACGCCCTGCAGGACCCGCGCTTCAAGGACAATCCGCTGGTCACCGGTGAACCGCACGTCCGGTTTTATGCGGGCGCGCCGCTGGTGACCGAGGATGGATTTGCGCTCGGGACGTTATGCGTCGGTGATCGCCAGCCGCGAGACCTGGACGAGGAACAGAGGCTCGCGTTGACTTCCCTGAGCCGTCTGGCGCTGCGGCAAATGGAACTGCGGACGAATCTGCAACTGCTCAAGCAGGCGTTGAACGACCGCACCCGTGAGGAACATGCTCGCGAACTGGAATTGAAGCGCCTGGAAGAAAAGCTGGTTCGCGTGCTGGGATTGCATATTTAGCGTTTTTGGGCGCGCAAAGGAAAAGGCCTCGGCAAGCGCCAAGGCCCTTGTTGTTGTAGTGGGATTTAGCTGTGGGCGCAACCGGCGCAGTGGCCCGAAGCTTCGCCGCAGCAGGGCTTCCCATCTTTCGTGTTGCACGCCGCGGCGTCTTTGCCACAGCAGGACTTTCCATCTTTTCCAGCGCAGCAGTCTTTGCCGTTCTTGGCGCACATCTTGCCATCTTTGCCTTTGCAGCAGTTCATAGTGGACTGGTCGCCCTTTGCGTGCCCATTGCAGCAGGCCATCTGCTTACCATCCTTGCTCTGGCAGCAGGATTTGGCATCGCCATCCTTGCCGTGGCAGCAAGACTGGGCGGCGTCGGCTGAGTGTTCCTTGTGATCACAACAGCCACAGGCAGCTTGCTTGGAATCGGTGGACGGCGCCGGTTGAGCGCCGCCGTTCTGTTGAGCAACGGCCGGCAACCAGGCTGCGAGAGTCAATATCAATACAACCGCAATCATTCGTAATTTCATTTCTTCACCCTTTTGTTTTTCCTTGGTTCAGACATGGGAGACGCGTCCCACGCGGGGAGCGATACGAGCGATGAGCAGGGAGGGAAAGTCTCAGAGCCGAAGGACAGTGAAGTTGGGACTGCTTCGAGCGGGTGGACCAGACGGGAACGACTCGAGATGGCTGCGCTCCTGACTGGCAGCAGCAAACTCAAGAAGCGGCGCCAGCGCGACGCTCGCCATCAGCTGTCGCGCTGAAACTCCGGGAGGAAGCCCGGGCCGACCCTTTTGCGAAACTGAGCAACAATCCGGAGAGGCGTTGCGGTGATGGTGGAAACAAGTCGCGGAGGCGGGGCTCTCTGGATTTACTGCGGCGGACTCTTTACGTGGGCAGCAGCTGTGGCGCGAAGGGGAAGGTTCAGGTTTGTAGGCAGGTGAAGCTCCTGCCGGCACCCCAACTGCTGCCCGAGAGTGTTGGCTTTGACACCACATGGGTTGGTTGACGGTCCAGCCCAAGAGCGCGACGATCAAGACCACTCCGATTGATCGTCTAGCCACTAACATTACGCTCGCGATTATGGAGAGGTCAGGGGACTGGCGCTGTGACGACCATCACACCAAATTGTTCAATCGCACCCTTTTTCAACACCCGCTATCCGCGTATTCTGTTTGTCATGCGATTTCCACGGTTCCCTAAGCCCTGCTCCCTGCTGATCTTCCCGTTTGTTTTCGCGTGTCTCTGTTCGGCGGCCACCACGCCGGCACCGATCCATAAGCCGTGCGGCTCTGGGTTCACACTGCAGGTCAATGCGGGTTCCGCCGTTCAGGGATCGTTATTGCTGGTAAAGGTGGAAGGCAAGAAGCCGTTGCCGGAGATGAAGAGTGAGTGGGATGGCAAGGGTATCCCTTTATGGCACGAGCGAGGCGACGCTACCGCTCTGCACGGGCTTCTGGGAATCGACCTGGAACTGCACCCGGCTCCATACGAATGGAAAGTCATGTGGACGGGAGCCGATGGCACGGCGCAGAGTTGCAGCGTCTCGTTGGTCGTGCGGGCGGGCAAGTTTGCCACCGAGCGCCTGAAGGTGGAAAACCAGTTTGTGCAGCCGGACCCCGAACAACAGAAGCGCGCAGAAGCTGATCAGAAGAAAATGCGAGCCATCTACGACACGGTGACTCCCGAGCAGTTGTGGAGCGGCAAATTCCGTTTGCCCCTGAAGGGTGTCACCACCGGCGGCAATTTCGGACGGCGGCGCGTCCTGAATGGCCAGCCCCGCTCGCCGCATACCGGCGTGGACTTCCCGGCGATGGCTGGGACGGCGGTGTACGCTTCACAATCCGGTAATGTTGTCCTGGCCGAAGAACTGTATTATGCCGGGAACACCGTGGTCATTGACCACGGGTATGGCATTTATACGATGTACGCGCACCTTTCCGCCATCGGAGTACATGCGGGTGACAAAGTCGAGGCGGGCGCGGAAGTCGGCAAGGTGGGCGCGACGGGGCGGGTAACTGGGCCGCACCTGCACTGGGGAGTGACCATCCAGCACGCCCGGGTGAATGGACTGAACCTGGTACAGCGCGAGCCATAGCGCCGGCGCAATCCCCCTTCGTTGGAAAGCGCTTGGCGACCTGGCGGATGTTAAGTATAGTATACCTATTAAATTAACTATGATTAATGTCCGCCTCAAGGCGTTGGCGCTCCCGGTATCTTTGTTGCTGGGCTGGTGTGTGCTTGCGCCAATGGCACGCGCCCAGGAGACGCCCCAGGCTCCGGCTGCCGACGCGCCCCGAGACACGCAGCAGGCCACCGACGATCCGTTGACGACCATGTTTCGCCATGCGGAATGGGAGCACTGGTGGGTCTCCGGGCAGGCGAACTTTATCGCGCAGTACCATCCCGATTTCCACTCGCCGTATCAGGGCGAGCACAGCTTAAGCCCGCAAGCTCAGGAAGCCAGTTCGCGTGTGCTGACGCTCCTCACGGGCTGGAAGCCCACCGCCACAACGGAATTTCTCTGCGACGTGCAGGAGACCGGCGGGCACGGGCTGGGCGAGGCGCTCGGCGTCGCCGGTTTCTTCAATCTGGACGTGGTGCGCAATCCGGAGCTGAGCAAAGCGCCTTACATCGCGCGCGTCATGTGGCACCAGATTATTCCCCTGGGCCGGAGGAAGGTTGCTGCCGAGCGAACCCCATACTCTCTTTTCCGCGAACTTCCCGAGCGCCGCCTGGAAATCCGCTTCGGGAAATTCAGCTTGGCGGATTTCTTCGACCTGAATACCTACGGGACCGACACGAATCTCCAGTTCATGAACTGGACGGTGGACAACAACGGAGCGTATGACTACGCCGCCGACACGCGCGGACTTACCTTCGCCGCGCTGGTGGAATATCACGACCGGAATTATGTGATTCGCTTCGCGGAAGCGTTGATGCCCAAAGTGGCCAACGGGATCAACCTGGATGCGGACTTAGCGCGCGCCCGGGCGGAAAACATCGAATTTGAAATCCATGGACGAGTGGTCGGGAAACAGCAGGGAATTGTGCGCCTGCTGAGTTACGTCAATCACGCGAATATGGGGGTGTACTCGCAGCAGGTGGATGAATGGCTGGCCAATCCCACCACGCCGGTTCCGGAAATCACGAATCATCCGTTGCAGACCACGGTCAAATACGGCTTTGGCGTGAATTTCGAGCAGCCGTTCACGGACTGGATCGGTATGTTTGGGCGCTGGGGATGGAATGAAGGCCAGCACGAATCGTATGCCTACACCGAGGTGGATCAAACCTGGCAAATCGGTGTGGGAGGCGTGGGAACGCGGTGGGGGCGGAAGTGGGATCGCATGGGACTGGTGTTCGTGAGCAATGGAATCAGTCGCGATCATGCGCGCTATCTCGGCTATGGCGGGTTGGGTTTTCTGCTGGGCGACGGCAAATTAAATTACGGGCGCGAGAACATTCTCGAGACTTATTACACCGTTCATTTGTGGCGGGGAATCTATCCAGCCGCGGGCTTGCAGTACGCGGTGCATCCCGGCGACAACCGCGATCGCGGTCCGGTGCTCGTGCCCACGCTACGCTTGCACCTGGAATTCTGAAAAACTCAGTGGAGCTGTTGCGTGACCTGGGCCTGCGCATCCGCCAGGCGTGCGCGCGTGCTCTTGACGATGCCGACGAAGCGCCGCGTGAGTTCGCGGATGCGGTCGGGCTTGTGCAACAACATCGATTCGGTGGGAATCAACTCCTTGCCGATGCTCAAAGCCACGGCGCCGGCCAGCAAATATTGCGCCGCGTTTTGCTGCGTTATCCCGCCTCCCGGTATGAACGGGATCTGTGGAAACGGGCGGCGCAACGCCTGGAGATAGTTGTCGCCGCCGACCAGGGCGCTGGGGAAGATCTTGACGAAGTCGGCGCCGGCTTTCCAGGCCACGTGAATTTCGGTGGGTGTCAACGCGCCGGCCATCATGATGATTTCGGGTTGCTGCGCCACGAATTCGACGGAGGGGAGATCGAGCGCGGGGCTGCTGATGAACTGCGCCCCGGAGTCAATACAGGCGCGAGCGGTCTCCGTATCCAGAACAGTGCCGGCGCCGAGAATCACGCCGGGTACGGGTTTGGCGAGTTCCTGAATGACGCCGAGAGCGCCGGGAACGGTCATGGTGACTTCGATGATCGGCACGCCCGCTTGCGCCACTTCTTCCACGGCAAAGCGCGCGTCATCGGCCGAGGAAGTGCGAATTACGGGAACCAGACCAATTTCCCGCAACCGGCTTCGCAACTCCTGTTTGTTCATTCCGAGAGCCTTTCCTTGTTCTGCCGCGCGAATGCCAGCCAACGAAGAACTGTGCCCCGTGATTATAGTGGGAGGGCGGGGAAAATCCAGTGCGCGGCCAGCAGGCTGAAGCGCGAGCGGCGGAATGGTACACTCGCTGCCAGAGGTGGAGTTTATGGCTCGCAAAAAGACAAAAGCGAAGAAACCCAAAGCAAGGAAGTCCACCCCATCGAAGCCGAAGAAGAAAACCAAGGCGCGCAAGCCGGCGGCGCGGAAACCGGTACACCGCCGAAAAAAGAGACGCGTGCGCGGAAGAGCTGAGGCGGGCGAGTTGGTCTCCTACGGAGTCCGCGGCATCGGTGCCCGCTCGGGCGGCCAGGCGGGAGACACGCAGGGAATCTCCGGCAGGCCGACGGCGGATTCCGAGAGTGTGGAGGAATTGTTGGAAGAGGGGCAGTCGTACGAGGCGGAGATTCTGAACGGCGTGGAGCGAGCGGCCGACCCGGACGAATCCGAGGTGGAAGTCTCGGAGGTCCCAGAAGACGATGTGCCCGAGGAATACCGCGAAAAGGACGACTGAACCATTCCTCTTGCCTTCCGAAATCAGATGCGCGTTGGAATCATTTCAGATACTCATGGGCTGTTGCGCCCCGAAGCGGAAAAGGCGCTGCAGGGTGTGCAGCTAATCGTGCATGCCGGTGACGTAGGCTCGCCGGAAATACTCAGCAAGCTGAAAGTGATTGCGCCGGTCTTCGCGGTGCGCGGGAATGTCGACACCGAGCCTTGGGCGCGGGAACTGCCGCTCACAACCGTGGTGGAGGGGGGCGGGGCGAGCTTCTACGTCTTACACAATTTGCGGGAGCTGGACCTGCGGCCGGAATCGGCCAAGTTTGATTTTGTGATCAGCGGGCATACCCACCAGGCGGAGCAAAGCGAGCGAAACGGAGTGACTTACCTCAATCCCGGCAGCGCCGGACCCAAGCGATTCCACTTGCCCGTAACCCTGGCGCTGCTGGATTTGAGCCGCAAGCCGTGGCGAGCCGACGTGATCCGCCTGGTGGAATAAAGCAGGCTGAGTGTAAACAGCCAGGCAAAATGGTCAAAACAGCCAGGGAAGCGGAATTTGACGCCTACCCTGCTATTTGGCGAGGGCGCCACAGTCAGCATCGCAGGGCTTTTCAGCGCCATCCGGAATGAAGGACATGGCCAGGCTCTTGCACTTCGTATCATTGGTGCGCGGCAACCCTATCGAATCGTGACGTGGCTGGTGTCCCTTCCCTACGCGCCCGCGCGCTGACCAAGGGGGATGCGATGAAGCCATATCGTGAGATTGCGGCCCTATCGGGCCTGCAAGTTTTGTGTTTCTTGCTATTGAGTCACCTCGACCCGAGTTATTTCCTGTTGCACTTCTACCAGACCATCGTGTACCTGGCGATCCTCATCATGCTGTTCTATATGGAAGACCGCTGGGCCTACATGATTGGAATCGTCGCACCGGCGCTGTGGCTGGTGATGACCTTTGCGACGGGGTTGCTGGCAGGCGCCCTGCGACAAGTGCTGCAAGTGGGAGAAGGAAAAGGGCTGTCCAACATCGTGAGCTTTTTGGCGGCGGTGTCTGCCATTCTGAGCGTACTGATGATCTGGGCGTGCACGCGGCGCTGGATCCGGGAATACGCGGGCCTGGGCAAAACCATAGTAACGTTTGGAGTTAGCTCTGCCATCGTGGTGGTGTATTACGGAATTATGGTGGTGTGGTTCTGGCATATGGCGCCCTTTGCCAGTGCCAAGTACTGAGCCGTGTAACAATCTTTACAAATAGAAGTACTAGCGTACCCAGCCTCGTTAGCTGTAGATTAGTACCTCCCAGCTATTGTCCGTGGGGCGGATGACGGACAAACTGGTCCGCAGGAAGCCGAGAAGAAGGCGAGCCAGGAAAAACCAGAAACGACGGCCAGGCGCGCGAATATCTTTGTTCACGGCGAGTAGTTCCAGCGGGCCCAAGAACTGCGCGGGAGAAAGTCTTCCATGGGCGTTTTACATTTTCGCTATCGAGAACGCCGCCGCACTCTGCGCGTGGCACTGGCGCTTCCGGTGATCGTTCACGGGCAGAACGAAATGGGCGAAAAATTCTGCGTGCGCGCGATGACCTACTCGCTCAACCAGCAAGGTCTGCTGCTATCGATGGAAGAGCCCGTCATGCCGGGGCAGACGCTTCTGATCGTGAATGAAAACACCAGCCGGTCGGCGGAAACGCGCGTGGCGCATGTGCGGCGTGATCGAGACGGCAAGCGCATGGTCGGATTGGAATTTGTGAATCCCGAAACAAATTTTTGGAAGATGACTTTTCCGATTCCCGGCGCACGCCCGCTGCGGCGCGCCGCTGGCTCCAAACCTCAATAAGTCGTCGCGGTTCTTTCCGGTTTAATTCCCCACGGTCACTTCTTGGAGCGCCGTTTTGCGTGCTTTTTGCGCCGCGCGGATTTGCGGGTTTTGCGCGGGCGCGGTTTCGCTTCGTTCGATGGAGAGACGATGGCGCGCTTCATCGTTTCGGGCAATTTGGCGAAGACCAGTTCGTAGGATTTGCGAAGAAGTGCGGCCACTTCGCTTTGCGGCAATGTATCTCTCGATTCGATGGCAATCCATTTGGCGCGCGCGAGATAAGGCGCCGGGATGATTCCGGGCCGCTCGGTGAGCTCCGCGAATTCTTCCGGGTCGGCCTTCAGCGTCAACCACAGGCGGGCGGGTTCGAGCGGAATGACCACAAACATTTTGCCGCCCACCTTGAAAAGCAAATCGTCGCCCCACTGGATCTGCTCGGTGGCTCCGGGAAACGAGAGGCAGAGCTGGCGTAGCTGATCGATATTCATAACTGGGCGAGTGTAGCGCCGAAGTTTGAATCACGAAAGAGAAAGGCCTCAGGGGTCACCCCGATCCGGCCATGTAGGGTCACTTCAAAACCGGCCATACAAAAAGCCCGAAAAGGCTCCTGAACCTAGGTTGTGGAAAAGCCGGCAGCCCAGCTGCCTTGGGAATCACAGAACGATTCCCACTTTCCCACAACCTCAACAACAGCATCATCTTATTGGATTAAAGAAGGAAGGACCCTCTCCGAACTGAAGGCTCTCGGGAACCAACGAAACAAGATTCCTAGACGCTTGTTTGCCGGCGAGTGCTATGGCCGGATTTTAGATGACCCCGTATGGCCGGATCCAAGGTGACCCTTGAGGAGAAATGCGGCTAGGATAAGGTGTTGGCGTGGCCGCGATTAAGCGAAATCCCACACGAATGCAACACCTGAATCTCCATCCTCGAACACAAGCAACCTAGATACAAGCAAGTACGTGAAGCCTAGTGAATTTGCTCCACGCTTGTCACCCTTATGTCGCCTCTTGAGAAAAATGTTACGACTAGGGGTGCCTCGGGCGTCAGTTGAGGGAAGCCGATTTTAATAAATGGGACAGTTCGTCCATCGTCCAAATACCCTTGCAGGACGCTCATGTAAGCGCCTTGTCCGACCAGGAAATAGTCCATCTTCTCCACGGAACCCGTACAATGAAACGCGAATCCAACGGGAATGTTAATGTTCGTCTGTAGGATAACCTGAAGACCGTACTTTGCTGTTTCATCCGTGGATGGAACACGACGCTGCGTTATTGTCATATGTTGTACAAGCGCGGGCGGGAGCTCTGGCTCTCTTGGCTTTACAATCTCCACCGGTGGTGACGGTTTACGCGCTGTAATTGCGGCGACAACCTGTGCAAAACCATCCGAGATGTGCTGGTCGAGTGTTTTGACATCTTCATGTGTCGCTTGGCCATTTAATATTTGTGTCACCTGATGCCTCGTGGCCTCTTTATCCTTATCGTCCCATACCCTTTGCGCATGATTAGAGGCGATTGCAAAAATTGCCAATGCCATACAGATCCCAGTAAACATTCCCAGTAAAAATCCACCGTGAGCCTTTCTTGCGCTCGAGCATATTAACGAGCTCTGATAAGAATGGTAGGGTGGCGCCGATAGCCGCTAACGGGTAGGCAGAGAAATCTGGCAACTCACGCAGATAGGGCTGCCAATTAGGATGATTCACGAAAAATCTTGGAGTTCCGAACAATAGCGCAACCACGAGGGCCAGGCTTAGTGCGATCTTGAATACCAACAACGCGCGCGGATAACGCACTATTGCGTGCTTCATCCCATCGAGACCGCGCCGAAGGAAGTCCATTATCGGAACTCTACCACCTTCACTTGCGCGACGTCTGCGATCCCAGTTGGGCTGATTGCTTTTGCGGGTGGCAGGATCAATTTGGAGGTAGCCCACCTCGTGAGGCGGCGCCGCTCGATGTTATGGGTTCGCATACCGGCGGAAGAAGGAGTCGGGCTTCCACTGCGGGCGCGCGGCGCTATTGGCGGTTTCGATGAGCAGGCGGCGGACGATTTCCTCGTACAGCGCGGCGGCCTTCAGATCAACGGGTTGGTTCACGTCGTCGGAAGGCGCGTGGTACCGGTTGGTCAGCCAATCCTTGAAGATTTTTTGCTCCGGCGTTCCCAGCTCGAAGCCGACATCCATCTTCACGGATGGGACCCCTTTTTTGATGAAGCTGTACTGATCGCTGCGGATAAACGCGTTGCGCAGCGGTTCGGGGTCGGGGATGGGCTTGACGCCCAGCGATTGCGCGATCGCCGCGGCTTGCGTGCCCAGATCGGATTCCTCTATGCCTTCAATCTTCAGGACTTTCAGCGCCACGATGGGCAGGAACATATCGACGTTGATATCCGCCACGATCGATTTGACGGGAACCGTCGGGTGCGCGGCGAAATATTTTGACCCCAGCAGGCCTTTTTCTTCGGCAGTCACCAGCAGAAACAGCACGGAGCGTTTCAGCGTTTCGGGATGCGCTTTCAGATTCGCCGCTTCGTCGAGCACCAGCGCTGTGCCGGAGCCGTCGTCCATCGCGCCGTTATAGATTTTGTCGCCGTTGATAGGAGCGCCGATGCCCACGTGGTCGATATGCGCGGAGAGCACCACGAATTCGTCTTTCAGCTTGGGATCCGTGCCGGGCAGCTTGGCGACGATGTTGGCGGAAGCCACAGGTTTCGAAACGATGGAAGCGGCAACATGAATCGAAGTCTCGAGTGGAAAATGCGGCAGAGGCTTGCGATCTTTACCGAGCGCGGCGATTTCCGCGAAGGTGTGACTTGAGCGGGCGAACAATTGCTCCGCGGAAGCGGGATTGAGGACGATGCCGACATCGAGCCCCTGGGTCTCCCGGAATTCCGGATCGGCCAGGTCCATCGAAGGCTGATTGTGATTGAGGGAAATGCGCGACCAGGGAATATCCATCGAGGCGGGATTGGGAATGCTGATGAAGCCGATGGCCCCGGCATCGCGCAATGCTTTCCAGCGTTCGGCCAGCGTCTGATAGTGAGAGGCGAGCGCCGTGGGGATATCCGCGGGCGAGCCGTTGAGGTACACGACAATTTTTCCGTTCAGGTCCATGCCGCCGAGCTCGTCGAGCTTCTTCTCGGGAATCTGCAAGCCATAGCCGATGAACACCAGGGGAGCGGTGACGGCGGCGGAGGCGTGCGTGGCGCGCGTGCTGATGTAGGCATCATCGGTGAACGAAAGGCGCTTCGACTGGCCCTTGGTGATCAGCGCGATGAAGGACTTCTTCTCGTCCACCTGATACTGGCGCAGCTTCACCGGCTGGTAAAAGCCATCCGTGCCTGCTGGCTGCAGCCCGGCTTTCTGAAACTGTTCGACGGCGTAAGTCTCGGCCTTGCGCAGGCCCTCGCTGCCCGTGTCGCGGCCCTCCAGAGAATCGTCGGCCAGATATTTGACGTGCGACCACCAGGACTCGCCGTCAAACTGCAGCGCCGGTTGCTGTGCCGAAACGCCCGCGGCCATCCATGCAAAGAACAACCCTGCGACAAGCTTGCGCATACGGGTCCTAGTCCCCCTCGAGTGAATTGGAAGGGGAGAGAATAACAGGGAAGCAGCCGCGAGTCACTCTGGGAGAGTGGTACGACGGAGAAGAGCACGCACAGCGCGGTGCCAGTGAATGATCGGCGTGGCGGAACTGGCGACGCATTGCCAGCTTCCGGTGATGCGTGAAAAGTGAACGAGCAACGCGACCCGGCTACTGGCCTTTGTCGTAGGGGAAGCCCTTGTCGGCCCAGTCTTTGGCGAAATCGGTCGGGAGAATCAGCACGCGCACCTTGGTGAACCCCATGTCGCGCAACATGGCGAACGCGGGACGCACGTTCGGGCAGCGATCCATGGGGCAACAGCCGCAATAGACGACGATATTCGTACCACGCGGAAGCGAGTCCGCCCATCGATGGAGTTGCGTCAGGCCGTCGTCATTCCCCGCACTTCCATGGAACTGAGCGCCCTTGATGTGACCCGCGGTGTAAAGCCGGGCGAAACCCACGAAGAAAACCGTGGGCGCGGTTTTGGCGTTGGCGAGCTCTTTGTTCAACTCGGCGGGCTGAACTGTTTGCGAATCGGCCCACGGATTCGATTGGGCGAAAGCAGCGAGCGAAACAATAACGATAGAAAGCAGCACCAGTATGCGAGTGCCGTAACGAAAAGACATGAAGGACCTCCGGGGGGGAGCGACGGCTCTAGTGTAACGCCAAACCACGCGACATTAGTGTGCCGCGGCGGGAGAGCGCGTGAAGCGAAGCGGCTTGTCGTAGCCGGTGGCGTAAATCAGCAGATCCGGGTCGCGATATTCGTAGCGATTCGCGGCGGCGAGCGCTTTCAGATAGGCGTCTTCCTGCGCGGAGACACCGCCATCCATGCAGGCCATGCGCGTGCTGGCCAGCGGACCGAATTTCAGCGTGTCGCCAGTGATAGTGACCGTGCCGGTGAAGCGATTGCAGGAGCCGTTGCCCGCCGCGCGCCCCACCTCGGGAAACGTAAGGCTCGCTTTGGAGTTGGTAATGACCGGCGTCCCGGCCAGATCGGCCAGGACCCATGCGGTGCCCAACAGGGAGAAGGGCGGGGCGGGTGTTGCTGCCTTCGCGGGCTGTTTCTGGCTGGAATTGCAGGCCGACAAGAAAAGCGCGGCAAGTATCACGAGCGAAAAAAAGAATTTCACAGCGGTCTCCGGTTGCGCGCGCAGGCTTCAGGCGCTCTTCTTACGAGTCAGCAGACGATAGATGAACAGCAAAAGGATCGCGCCGAGCACCGACATGATGAACCCGGCGGATTGTCCTTCCTGATACCAACCCAGCATGCGGCCAAGATACGACGCCACAAACGAACCAGCGATGCCAAGAAGTATGGTGATGATCCACCCGCCGGGATCCTTGCCGGGCATGAGCAGTTTGGCTACGGCGCCGACGATTAAGCCGATGAAAAGCGTCCACAGGAGACTGAGCATGATGATGCTCCTTTCGTATGTGCTGATGAGGGACCGGGCGAGGTCCAATGCTGGGGCGGATACGGAGGGAACGCTCCGATCGCCGCGAGTCTATAACGATTGATGGAGTTTCGGCTAGAGCGAGGCCGGAGGAAGCGAATTACTTCTTTTGATCGGCGCGCGTGCGCATCAGCTTATTGGCCGTGGAGCGCAGCGTTTCAGGAATGTTCTTGTTCATACTCAGACGCTTAAGGTCGAGGGGGTTGAGGATCGGCAGCATATGCAAGCTCACATCGAGGGGAGTCTTGGGGTTGTTCATGAGATTGCGGACCACGACATAATTTTTGCGGAAGGCGCGGTTGCCGGCGATCAGGCGGAGGATTTCGTCGGTCAGGTTGGCCATGGAGGCGAACGATTCCACTTCCTGGTCGGTGAGGCGCGGAGATTGCAAAACGGCGCGTTGCACAACCTTGTTGGAGTCGCGGATCAGCGTGCGCCTTGCGTCCGAGGCCCCCTTCATCGCAAACTGCACGCGCTGCGCGACAGTCATCTTGGCGATTTGTTGCAGCAGCGTCTGGCGTCGCGCTGCGTCGGGCTCAGCTTCGGCGGCGGCTTCGTGCAGGCTCTCGGAATCGCCGGCGAGGGCGGTGCTGCGGAGTTCCGTCAGAATGTTTTTCTGATCCGCGGTGAGGTGCGGCGATTTCTCCAGTGCCGCCACAAGGTGCAGCGACGTGGAGACGCGATCCAATTCCGTGACCAGCGTTTGCACCTGATTGGCGGTCATGTGCGGCACCAGCGGCACCAGGGACTCCGCGGGACAATTGCGGTTGGCCACCATAGCTTCCACGATGGCGGGATTGGTCGCGAAGTTCTTGCTGGCGTAGCTGAACAATGCCCGCAGCGGGTTCTCGCGCGTGATGGCCTGCACAAACATTTCCGGGGCATCTAGAAACAGAGCTTCCTGGGCGCGTGTGGCGACCAACTCGTCTGCATCGTGCGTCAGGACCGCGAGAATCTCAAGACGATCGATGGGGTCGAGGTGGGCGCCGACGGAACAAACGGCGAGTTTGCGCTCACGTGGCGCGCGGCCGTGCCGCAGATCTTCAATGACTTCAGGGCTTAGGGTTTCCACTGTACGCCTGCCTCAAATCCTTGGCGCTCAACTTGATTGTACCGGAGGAGCCGGGCAGTCCGAGCGGCGGAACTGTCTGCCCGTTCAATTCCAGCAACACCGCCCCGGAGTCGGAGGCAGAGACTTCGAAATCGTGTTGGGCGGTGAAGTGCCGGTTCTCGCCGGCGTGGAGTTCGGTGTCGAACACCAGGTTGTTGTCAGCCAGCACTCGCAAATGCGCGGGAGCACTGGCCGATACCAAAAGGTCCAGAGCAGTTGGTGCCGCGGCAGACGGGTCTTGAGAAGCAGGTACGGCACTGGTGTTTGCCGTTTGAACGGGCGGGGAGGGTTGCGGGATCGCCACCGCATTGGAAGATGCGGAAGAATTTGCGCGGCGCGCCTGATAGTAGCGCCAGGCGAAACGGCCACCGAAATAGAGGCCGGCGAGCAGCGCGGCAATTCCGAGAACCAAGGCGATGGGAATCCATTTCGGGGCGGGGGGGATGGGATCGTCGCGATGATTGACTACTGAGGCAGGCTGGGTGCCATGGGCCAGATCGTACTCGGCGAGAAATCCCTCTTCGTCCAGGCCAAGGTAGCGGGCTACGGAGCGGACAAATCCGCGATTAAAAACACCACCGGGAAGCTTTTCCCAGTCTTCATTTTCAAGCGCTTCGAGGAAGCGGGGTCCAATCCGGGTGGCGGAAGTGATTTCCTCCAGCGTGACCTCACGCAGTTCGCGTTCCCTCTTGAGCCGTTCCCCGAAATTGCCCCTGGCCATGCCCTGTGCTCGCAAAGATGAGTGTAACAGCGGCCGAGGGGAAGACAAACTCGTGGGTGCGGACTGAGTGAAACGGAGAAGTGCACGGCGTCTGAACGCTGCCTCTGGAGGTGTGCAGGAGAGTAGGATGGCGAGATGGGAACGCCTGTACCACGAGCAGGTTGCACTTCATTTTCCGTGCCGCCTATACTGACCAAGATTGGCAAGATGAGAGGTTTGAGACACGACCCCACCCGGGGCCATGGTGCGGTCGTTGGTACCATCCAAGCCGGAGCGCGCGCGTGAGCATGGAAGAAGTGAAACAGTTCCCGACCGTCGAACGCCGACGCAATCCCGGTGTGCCCACGGAACGTCGCGAAGCGGGAGAGGTGGCGGTCTTCCAGGAATTAGGGAAGGCGCTCACGTCGTCGCTGCAACTCGATCAAGTGCTGCGCACGATCATGGAAAAGATCGATGAGTTTCTGCGGCCGGATAACTGGTCGTTGCTGCTGCTCGACGAAGGCAAGCAGGAACTGTATTTCGAACTGGCGGTGGGCAAAGCGTCGCAGGCGCTGAAGGATGTGCGGATCAAGCTGGGCCAAGGCATTGCCGGCTGGGTGGCGCAACACGGCGAAATTGTCATCGTTCCGGACACTTCGAAAGACACCCGCTTTTTCGGCAAGGTCGACGAGAAAACCAAGATGGAAACGCGCTCCATCGTGGCCGTGCCGGTGCGTTTCCGCGACACCTGCCTGGGCGTGATTGAGCTGATTAATTGTGTGGGCCCGGAAGGCTTCGACCCCCGCGACCTGAAGTTGCTCGAAGCCCTCTCGGACTTCGCGGCCATCGCCCTGGAGAACGCTCGGCACGTGAAGCGCATTCACGAGCTGACCATCAAGGATGATTGCACGTCGCTGTATAACGCGCGGCACATGGGATTCATCCTCGATACCGAAATTTACCGTTCGCAACGCTACAACTACGAATTCTCGATTGTTTTCATCGACCTCGACCACTTCAAGCAGGTCAACGACACACACGGGCACCTGGTGGGCTCGCGGCTACTGGCGGAAATGGGCGACGCGCTGAAGAGCAATTGCCGGCTGATTGATTTCGCGTTTCGTTACGGTGGCGACGAGTTTGTCATTCTGTTGCCGCAAACCTCGAAAGAGAACGCCATCAACGTGGCGCGGCGCCTGCACCGGCTGATTCGAGAAACTGTCTGGCTGTCCAAGGAAGGACTGGACATCCACATTACGCCGAGCGTGGGCCTGGCCGCTTATCCCGCGGATTCGAAAACCAAGGAAGGCTTGCTGCACCTCGCCGATGAAGCGATGTATCTGGTGAAAAACACGGATCGCGATAATGTGGCGGCGGCGAACATGGGAATCCTGCCGGTGGCCTCCGGAGAAGCCGCGGGATCGTAGGCATGGCGCGCCGTGCGAGCCGCGCAAAACAGGTGTTCTTCACTGTTCTCCTCGCCGTGCTCTTCTTTTCTCTCCTGTTTTCGCGGCTTTTCCACCCTGTGTACCCGTTCCGTAAATTCTGATTCACTGAAGACATGAGGTGAAGCGAAGCGGCGCTTGGTTATCAAACAGGTTCCTGGAGAGTCGCGTACTAAAACCCACACATTATAAGAGGGCGCCCCTTTGGAGTACGTTTTGAGTGCCTTGCTCAAACTTCTCCAGGAAGGAGCACCCTTTTATGACCAGCGTTAAATATATCGGCATGGATGTGCATACGGAAAGTATTTCGATTGCCGTGAGGAACTCGATCGGCAAGATCGTGATGGAGTCTGTCATCGAGACTAAGGCCAGCACCTTGGTGCAGTTCCTCGACGGGCTACGCGGGGATTTGCGCGTCACCTTCGAAGAAGGAACCTGGGCAACCTGGCTATATGACTTGATGAAGCCCCACGTCACGGAAGTACGGGTGTGCAATACGCGAAAAAATGCCTCGCGAAACGGCAGCAAGAGTGATCGGATCGATGCCCGCAAGCTGTCCGAACAGCTGTATATGAACAACATCAAGTCGGTGTATCACGGAGAGCACGGCTTGCGAACCTTGAAGGAGCTGGCGCGCAGTTATCTGACCATCAGCAAAGATCTCACCCGGGTCATGAATCGGCTGAAGGCCTTGTATCGAAGTGGGGGCATTCCGTGTGCCGGCAAAGAAGTGTATGCCCCACGGCACCGAGCGAAATGGCTCGCGAAGATCCACGAAGCCGGGGTGCGGCGACGGGCCGAACATTACTACCAGCAACTGGATGTCTTGCGCCCCCTGTACCATGCAGCACGCCGAGATTTATTGCTGGAAGCCAAGAAGCACAAGCCGTGGAAACTACTGCGCCTGATTCCGGGGATCGGTCCGATCCGCGCCGCCATCGTGATCGCGGTGATGCAGACGCCGCACCGCTTCCGCACCAAGCGACACCTGTGGACCTACAGCGGTCTGGCATTGGAAACGTATGACAGCGCGCAATACCGTGTTGCCGAAGGCGAGCTGCAGCGTGCCAAGAAACCCTCGACGGTTCGTTGTTTAAATAAGGACTACAACCACGACCTCAAGGATATTTTCAAAGGAGCGGCGATGAGAGCCAGCACCGCTGCTGGACCAATGCGCGATTTTTATGAAGCTTTGCTCGCCAAGGGAAGGAGGCCCACGATGGCCCGCCTGACCTTGGCGAGGAAGATTGCCGCGATCACCTTGATCGTGTGGAAGAAGGAGGTACGTTTCGACGCCAACTATCTGAAACCACAAGCAGCTTGAGCCTCTGGCGAAGAGTCTGTCTATATCTGGGAACCATTTCTCGGCGGTTGCCGGGGCTCTTGAAACGCTCGATTCGAGGGGAAGCAGCAACCGGACAAGTCAGGCCCATGCTTCCAGCATGCGAGTCTCCGAACCCACCCTATGCCCTCTCGGACAATCGAAGAAAGCCATTAGGCCACGAGTCTCCGATAGGACCATGCATTGCCACTCTTGGTGTGGACAATCGTCAGGCTTGCCGTTTCAGAAAACGAAGAGCGCCGTCACAACAACGAAATGGAACCACAGGAAGGAAGAACTACTTCTCCACTTCGCACGCAGAGACACACTAGAGCTTGGGCCCTGCGGAAGACGTTCCATCGCTTGGGCTGAATGCCGAGAAAAAAATCGTCATTGAGCCGGAGGGGAGCTGTTCTCTCTTGACATTCCCTCTTATAGGTCCGGGAAGCGCGTTCACCAGGCCCTGTCCGAAAGTAGGGCGCATAAAGGAAATTAGGAATATGTCGCATAGCAGCGCGAGTCTCGGCCAATTTTTCTGTCACTGTTTCAAGTAACGAAGCGCAACACATCCTGATTTGAAAACCTTTGACTCAACAAGTCTTAACTGTAATTTCTCCCGCAGGCTGACGTCTCCCAACAACCGTCTCCCTTCTCCGGCAAGGATTGGCCCAACGACAAAACGGTATTCATCAACCAGACCAAGCTCGATCAGTTGTGAAGGAATATCTACACCACCGACTAAAATATCTTTGCCTGGTTCTTGTTTTAATTTAAGTATTTCGCCGCGAAGGTCGCCACGAACAATTCTCGTATTTCTATCTTCAACGCGGTCCAATGACCGTGAAAAAACAATTTTGTTGATGGAGTCAAACGCCCGAGCAAATTCGATATCTGCTTTTGCCTCAGACTGGTTTTTGAGGACTTCAGGCCAATAGGGCACCATCAGTTGATAGGTTTTACGCCCAAAGACCTGCAGGTCAGCCTCTCGCGTAAGGTGAGTAAAATATTCAAGTGTTTCTTCATCGACAAATTGTTTGGTGTGGTCGCAGCAGCCATCCAAGGTCGTGTTGATTGCGAGGATCACATTTCTCATGTGCCAATCCCCCCAGTTCACACACTCTCCCAGCGTTTTAACGATCGGTCAACTCCCGGGAAGTCGCTAGCCTTGATCGGAAATGCCTCGACGAGAAAGCGTCCGTGCATCGAGGAGTTCCTGCGAGGCATTTTCGATAAGGAGACTAGAAGGAAGCCGCTGGCGGTTGCGGCGGACGCGTTGAGCTATGGGGGTTGAATGGTAGTTTGGTGCCGATAAAGGGGAGGACGTGTTTGGGGGGTACAGCAAAAAATGGGGGAAGATGGTCTGCAGATGTGGCAAAGCGGCGCTGAAACAGTGGAGAAATGGGTGTGTGGTAGTTCGTGCGCAGGAGGCGGGCACACCAGTGTGTCGACGTGCTGAAGCACGACAAATGGACGTGCTGGTTGAGGTCTTAAGAAGAATCGAAGCGAGCGCATAGAGACAGTTCTGCGGCCGTAAATCTCTGCAAGATAATCATCGCCGCGCCACATACGGGGCAATGCCAAAGCGAGTTCTCGCCGGTATCGGGCAGTGTTTCTGTCACGGCAGTGGAGGAAACAGGGGCCAACAGTTGACGGCAAAGGGATAGCCGGGAAGTGCGGAATCGATTCGCTAAAAATCCGAAGTGCCGGATGCGCACAAAGCCCTTGGGCAAAACATGCAGGAAGAAGCGGCGCAAGAACTCGCAGGCGCGGAGTTTCATCTGACCGTGCTTGCCGCCGTGGGCATAGTCTTTCCAGAGAAAGGTGACGTGCTCTCCGTCGAATGTCAGCAAACGATGGTTGGAAATGGCCACGCGATGGGTGTAGCGGCCCAGGTAGCGCAACACCTGCATCGGACCGCCAAAGGCTGGCTTGGCATAGACGACCCAGTCCTGGCGATACAGGCGACGAAGGAGTTGTGCGAATGGCTGGGGCTCCGCCAGAGTGGCGGATGGGCCAGCGCAATGGAGTTCCTTGTTGCGGTACAGGCGTTTGAGACTGGCCAGAAATTTTCCGCGAAAGACGCGGCTGAGGATTTTCACCGGCAAGAAGAACCGATCACGAGAACGGATCCAACGCTTGCGGTCCGGCGATAGTCCACCAGCGGGAATGGCGCAATGAATATGGGGATGGAGCAGCAGGTTTTGTCCCCAGGTGTGCAAGATGCTGATCACGCCGATCTCCGCTCCCAAGTGATGAGGATCGGCGGCTACTTCGAGTAAGGTCCGAGCGCTGGCAGTGAACAACAGATCGTAAAACAAACGGGGGTTGTCCAAGGCCAGCACATTCAGCTCGTGGGGCACGGTGAATACGACGTGGAAGTAGTCGGTGGCCAGGAGTTCTCGTTCTCGTGCCGCCAGCCAGCGTTGGCGTGCTTGCGTCTGACACTTGGGACAGTTTCGATTTCGGCAGGAGTTATACGAGATCTCCTGGCGGCCACACTGAGAACACACATCCACATGACCGCCCAGTGCTGCCGTGCGACAGCGTTGAATGGCACGAAAGGCTTTGCGCTGCTGAAAATCAAAGCTGGATCGATAGCGATCCAGGAAGTGGTCGCCCTGTGCGCGTAGGATATCGGCCACCTCGAGGGCCGGCCGCGTCATTCCTACTTCTTGCGGTGATAACTGCGGCTAGCTTCTTGAACGCTCGAGAGACACAGAGTCTCCAGCGGGTTCGCAACGGCCTGCAAGTGTCGCTGTGACAAGTGCAGATACTTGGCGGTGGTCTCCAAATCGCCGTGGCCGAGCAAAATCTGGATGGTGCGTAGATCGGTGCCCGCCTCGAGTAAATGAGTAGCCCAACTATGACGCAGCGTGTGCGGTGTCACATGCTTGGTGATGCCGGCATGGCGGGCCGCTTCACTGCAGGCATACCACACGGTCTTATCGGAGATCGGCCCCTCCT
>Ga0335077_10003176_pt1 | contig 19791 bp, 15 predicted proteins | sample Lox_Sample_31_FD_207151 | JGI IMG/M metagenome (GOLD analysis project Ga0335077, IMG submission 207151) | Soil microbial communities from Loxahatchee National Wildlife Refuge, Florida, United States - Lox_Sample_3.1 | ecosystem: Environmental > Terrestrial > Soil > Wetlands | place: USA...
GCGTTTTCCGCGTAATACCGGCACACCCATGCGCACTTGGCCGCTTCTTCCACGGCGGACTTAAAGGTCTTGCCCATTTCCGTGGTCATGACCCGGCCGTAATTCTCTTTTTCCTGTTCCAGGATCTCCGCAGCCTTCAGCATCATCCCCGCGCGTTCCGCGAATGGCGTCTTTCGGTAGCTCAGAAATGTGTCGGCTGCCTTTTGCAGCTTCAGTTCGAGTTGCGCATCCGAGAGCGGCTCGAACGTCTTCACCGTTTCCCCTGTCGCTGGGTTAATCGTTGCAATTGCCATGACCTGTCTCCCTCGAGATTTTTCGCCGTAGCTCCCGTGGTCTTACCCGCCCAAGGAACTGGCCACTCCTTGTATGCGTACCATCAAATGTTGGGGATTTCCTCGACATCGGGTTGTTTCGTTGCAATTGGTCCTACCACTATACCCAATCTCCCTCCCCCCGCAAAGCCTAACCATTTAAATTCCCTATCCATAGAAGAATATTCTTGACACCTTTTGCCGCCAAGTGGTACAGCGGTCCTACCTTCTGACAGAAGGCCGAACGTAGTTCTTATTTTCTGTAACCCTTGTTGTAACTTTGTTCAGGAGTCTGGAACCTTATGGTGAAGAGCAGCACTCCCCATCCTCGTAGTCCTAAGAATCTGATGAAAAAGGCCTTATCGGGCTGCGAAGGTTCCGTGCTCTCCAACCGCCGCCAGTTCCTTCGAACGGCTGCCGGCGCCGGCTTGGCTGTGGCCAGCTCTCCGCTCTCTGCTTTGGCCGATCACCACGGCCATCCTACTCCCAACAGCATCGCCTACCTCGACCGCCGCATGTACATCCGCAACATGGAGCTTCTTTCCCAGGTGCTCGGGCACGGCCGCAACGGCAAGATGCAGATGATGTCGGTGGGCAATCGTCGCTACATCTTTCAGCAGGGAGACGTTATCGACGTCAGCGACGTCCGCAAACCCTACATCTACAACAAGGGCGGCTTCGAAGGCTACCAGGTCCAGGTCGCCTACAACAAAAGCCTGAAGAAGTGGATTCTGATGACCGGCCAGCAGACACCCATCACGGATTCGACGCCGGAAGCCCCCATGGGCAAGTACGACGATCCTCACCTCGACGACAAGCGCAAAAACTACAAAGGTCTTCGCGGCGTCCGCTTTTACGATTGCACCGACCCCTCGAGAATCGTCAAGCTTTCGGAATTCTCGACCGGCGCCACCGGCCAAGGCACGCATCGGAATTATTACGACGGCGGCAAGTACGCCTATCTCGACACCGCTCCGGACGAAACCTTCATTCACCAACCCAGCTACTTCCGCCAGCTTGTCAACGGCAACATGATTGTTGACGTTTCCGATCCCAGCAACGCGAAGGAAGTTTCTATGTGGTGGGTGCCCGGCTCGCGCAAAGGCGAAGAAGCCGAATACAACAAATGGATTTGGTCTAAGCTCGTTCCGCCCAAAGTCGTCGCCGATCAAACTCCCTTCGCAGGGCTACACGGCCCTGTTTATGTTCCAAAAAAGCTCGAAGACGGTGGCAATCGTGGCTACGGCGCCTTCGGCTGCAACGGCTTCATCATTCTCGATCTCTCTGATCCCGGGCATCAGAAAGAAATCGGCCGCTTCGAGCCGCCGCCGCAATACTCCGGAATGGGGATCGCCTTCCACACGATTTATTGCGGAATCTTGGAGCGCGGTTTTGTCCTCACCAACGGCGAAACCACCAACTCGGACTGCAACCAAATCTATCTTCCAAACTGGGTCATCGATATCCGCGACGAAGAACATCCCGTTCCCGTCGCTCAACTTCCCCGCCCCGTTCCGCCTCCCGAAGCGCCTTATCGCGACTTTTGCTTCAAGCGTGGCCGCTTTGGCGCGCACAATCCTCCGCATCTCAAAGCGCCGGGAAAACCCCGCCAGGAGTTCATCGCTTATTCCTATTTCATCGCCGGACTGCGCTGCTACGACATCGGCGACCTCACCAAGCCCGAAGAAGTTGCCTATTTCATTCCGCCACAAGGCGGCGACCTGAAAAAATTCGGCAGCTACGACCGCACCGTCGACAACGTCCTCATCGAATGGGACCGCAACATTGTCTGGTGTGCCGCCGATACCGGCCTTTACGCCCTGAGCTGCCCCAATCTCGGCAAGCCCATTCTCGATCCCATGCCCGTCACGGAATGGTCGCTCGACAAACTCAATGAGGGCGCACCCTGATCGGCTTAATTCGGTCAGCTTTTTCTTATCCCTAAGGAGATCCGCATGAAGGTTCTTCGCCTCGCTTTTCTGTCTGCAATGTTGGCTGCTTCTTTGCTGTCGACGCAGACGAATGCGCAAGAATCGCATAAAGCTAAAATCAAGCTGCTGACGCTACTCGGCCGCCCGCTCCAAGTCTCCGTCGCGGAATCCCACGGCCTCTTCGCCAAGTACGGCGTCGCTGTCGAGACGGAGAATCTTCCGAACTCCGACGAATTGCGCTCCGCACTCGCGGCTGGAAAAGGTGAACTCGCCTATCTTGCCGTTGACAACGCTGTCGCCATGGTCGAGCTCGCACATCAGGATGTTGTCATCGTCATGGGCGGCGAAGGCTCGCAAAACGAGCTCATTGCTCAGCCGGAAATCACGTCCATCCAGGATTTGCGCGGCAAGACGCTCATCGTTGATGCACCGAACACCGCCTATGCGCTGCAAATGAAGAAAATCCTTCTTTTGAGCAGCCTGCAAGCCGGCAAGGATTACGAAATGAAAGCGTATGGTGCCACCCCGCAGCGTCTCGTGGCCATGCGCGGAAACAAATCTTTCGCGGGCTCCATGCTTGGCCCTCCTTCTTCGATTGTCGCCAAGCATAGTGGCTTCGTGAGCCTCGGCACGGTGCAAGATTTGATTGGCCCGTACCAGGCCGCGGGATTTTTCGGCGAGCGCTCCTGGGCAACGCAAAATCGCGTCGCGCTGATTTCGTTTCTCGCCGCTATCATCGAAGCGCAGCGCTGGCTGATGGCTCCAGAAAACAAATCGCAAGTTTTTGAGCTGATGACCAGCCAAATGCATCTTGCCCCAGATGTTGCCGCCGAATCGTATGAATCTCTCATGACAAAGCCCGGCGGATTTGCAGGAAACGCAGCATTTGACTTGGCGGGCTTTCGAAATGTGTTGAAGCTCCGCGCGGAAGTGGAAGGTTCCTGGGGCGGGCATCCTCCGGCTCCAGAAAAATATTACGACGCCTCGTTTTACGAAGCTGCCTTAGCCAAACTCAAGGGGACAAAATGATTCTCTCTCGTCACCGTTTACCAGTGCCCGCAATCACTTTTGTAGGGGCGCAGCACTGCTGCGCCCTAGCTTGCAAGCCGTTTACCAGTTTTCTCCTTCTCTTTTTCTTGCTCTTCTCCCTGGCTCCTGCTGTCTCTGCACAAGAGCGCACCCTCGACGAAATCAAAGCCGAAGCCATTAAGCGAGCGGAAAATGGCATGTATCCGCTCATCGGCCTCGATCCCGCCGACGTCAAAGAAGCGTTCGCTGCCATTCACACTTCCGACTACGACGAATGGGCCGCCGCGTTCATGAAGGTTGCCGACCGCTACATGGCCGAGGCGAAATCGCTCGAAAAAACCGATCCCGCAAAAGCGAATGCCGATTACATCCGCGCGTGGCGCACCTATTCCTTCGGCCGCTGGCCCGTGCCCGCATCACCAGGCAAAAAGCAAGCCTACGCGAAAGCCCTCGAGGCATTTCTCGCGCACGCAAAATTCATGGATCCGCCGCTAGAAGTTGTGCGCATTCCCTTTGAAGGTTCGGAAATTGTCGGCTACCTCCGCTTGCCCAAAAACACTAAAGGCCCTGTGTCGGTCGTGATTGCCATCAGCGGCCTCGATAGCCGCAAAGAAGATCTTTCCGAAAATTTCGGCGCTGTCGTGCCACATGGCATCGGCTTCATCGGCATTGATTCGCCGGGCACTGGCCAGGCGCCCATCAAAGCCAGCGAAAGTGCCGAGCGCATGTTCAGCAGAGTCATCGACTATCTCGAAACGCGCCCGGAAGTGGACAAGACGCGCATCGGTGTGGACGGCCAAAGTTTTGGCGCCTACTGGGCCACGAAGCTTGCGATTGTCGAGCACGCGCGTTTGAAAGCGATCGTCGCGCAGTCCCCGCCCGCCGACGCGACGTTCCAGCACGATTTCGTCATCAACAAGACGCTGGGCAATCGCGAATATCTCTTCGGCCTGGCTCCCGCGCTGATGTCCATCTTCGAAGGCGCGAAAACGCCTGAAGATTTGGCGACGGTACTGGGAAAGCTATCGCTCGTGAAGCAGGGCCTTCTCGGCAGGCCGATGGCGCCCATGCTCATCATTGCCGGGGCGCTGGACACGCAAGTCCCAATCTCCGACGCGTACCTGCTTCTGAGCAGCGGCGACGTTCCGAAGGAAGCGTGGATCAATCCGCAAGGGGGCCACTTGGGCCGTCAGGTGAAAGTCTGGCCGGACCCGGTGATCTTCCGCGAAGTTATCATCCCCTGGCTGGAAAGGAAGCTGGGAGACGCAACCAAAGAAACGATGAAATAAGTATCGAAGGACAGACGAGGCCAGCTCTTGCGAATTCTTCTCGCTTAGAACCAGTCGCTTCGGTAAGCGACCCACCAGCTCAGAACACCGATGGGAATGGTTGCGAGCAATCCCCAAAGAAGCGGCAAAGTGAAATCCGCAATCAAGCTCAGCGCGATGAAAACCGTCCAGAAGGCTTTTCGTTGCACGGCGCTATTTTAGCGCAAGAAATACGGATGCTGGTCAAACACCTCCAGTGATTGGAGGCGGGAAGAAACTTCAAAAAAAACGCTCACCTGACCGCAAACTAAGCGAGTCAAAAAATTATCTAGCGACCCCGGCGCCCCAGTGCGGCAGAAAGATTAATGAGCCGTGGCGGAAGCGTGTTCCGCGTGCGCAAGATGCTCGGCGGTGGCCTTTTCGGCGGCATGCTCGTAGCCGCGCGCCGCATAGTACATGGCGCGATTGAAGAAATGATCGATCATGCGGAACATGTCGTGTTCCGCGAGAACCTCGATTTCAAAGCCGGGCCAGGATTCGCGATAAAGATAATCCCACAGCGTGTCCTTGGTCATCACGAGGGCCCACATGACGTCGCTCAGGCGAACCCCCTGGTGAAACCGGCGGACGCCAATTTCAGAATAGCGACGCTCGATGTCGGCTTCGGTGCGCGTCATCAGCCACTCACCGAGTTCGCTGTAAATCTCATGGGTGCGTTGCCGGAGTTCGTGCTCCGGGACTTTGTCGAAAGTGGCAAGATGGGGAGACCGGCGAGTGTGATCCAGAAGCTCGGCGGCCAGCTGTTTCGAGTGAGTTTCGATAAGACGTACAAGCCGGTGGACTGGCATGGCCAAACCCTCCGTCACTTCTACCTGCACTATGGGTGCGGAGGAACCGGAAAGCAGCGGTGGAGGACACAGGGGCGGGTGACCGCGGTCACGCGTACCGTGCCTCATGAGCATTCGCTTAGGCCCAGGAGTAGCCGTGCTTGGAAAGCGGCAAAGAGCGGATGCGCTTCCCGGTAGCGGCGAAAATCGCGTTGCAAACTGCGGGAAGAACCGGCGGGAGCGCGGGCTCGCCGAGGCCGGTGGGGGGATTGTCGGACTTCAGGAAATAGACATCGATTTCGGGCGGCGCTTGATTGATGCGCACGGGGGGATACTCGTGGAAGTTGCTTTGGACGGCGCGGCCGCCGTCGATGGTGATTTCGTAGGACATAACCTGGCTGAGGCCGTCAATGACCGCGCCGCGAACCTGGTTTTCCGCGCCGCTGGGATTGACGATGGTGTTGCCAACGTCGCCCGCGACCCAGAATTTGTTGACCTTTAATTTGTTGTCCGCGGACACCTGCACCTCCGCAACTTCCGCAAAATACCCGCGATGCGAAAACTGGAACGCAACGCCCATGCCGGTGTTCTTCGGCAGAATCCGCTTACCCCAGCCGGACTTCTCTGCGACGAGCTTCAGGACGCCCACCATGCGCGAGCCATCCACATCGACTTCCGCCGGATTCGTGGAAGTAGTCGCGGTAGGGATGCGCGGAGAACTCAGAATGTCCAGCCGGAATTGCACGGGATCTTTTCCCGCGGCATGAGCGAGTTCGTCGGTGAAGGATTGGAAGACCCAAGAAAACGCGTTGCTGCGCGGAGCGCGCATGGCGTAAGTGGGAACACCAAGAGGCATCAGCGACGCGCCAAAGAAAAAGTCTTGGAGGAAGGTGCCGGGGTATTCATTGCCGGCAATGTTTGCGGAGGGAGCGAATTGCTGGCCTTCGCCGAACGAAATGAAGTGATTGCGCCAGGCGACGAGTTTTCCAAAGGAGTCGAGACCACCCTTGAGGTAATGAAAGCCGGCGGGACGATAGTGGTCGTGATGAAAATCGTCTTCGCGAGTCCAGAGAAGCTTGACGGGAACTCCTATCTTCTTGGCGATGGCGCCGGCTTCGAGCATGTAGTCGTTGGTGAGTCGGCGGCCGAAGCCACCACCGGCGCGCTTCATGTGCACGATGATGTCATCGTGCGGAATGCCGAGGACCCTTGCCACCTGCATGCGGCCGGATTCGGGGGTCTGGCTGGGCGACCAGAATTCGAGTTTGCCGTCGTGATAATGCGCCAGGCAATTCTGCGGCTCCATGGGAGCGTGCGCGAGGAACGGATAGGAGTAGGCGGCTTCCACGGTTTTTGCGGCGGATTGCAGCGTGGCGTCGGCGTCGCCGTCTTTGCGCAATGTGATTGTGGGGGTTTGCGTGGAGAGTTCGTCGGCGCGCTTTTGGAAGCCTTCGCTGCTTTGCTGCGCGGTCGGGCCTTCGATCCATTGCGCGCGTAATTTGTTGCGTGCTTCGTTGGCTTGCCACCAAGTATCGGCAACAACCGCGACGCCCCAATGTAGGCCGAGCAAGTCCTGCGTGCCTTCGACTTCAAAGACGTGGCGGACGCCAGGCATGGACTTAATTTCGTCGAGATTGGCGCCAACGCATTTGCCTGCGTAGACGGGACATTTGTCGTAGACGGCGTAGAGCATGCCGGGAACTTTGTAGTCGATGCTGTAGAGGGATTTGCCCGTGACGATGAAGAGATTGTCGACACCGGGAATGAAGCGGCCGATGATTTTGTAGTCTTTGGGGTCTTTGAGCTTGACGGACTTGAGATCGGGAGGCGGCAGCGTGGCAGCTTTTTCGGCCAGCGCGCCATAGGTAAGAGAGCGCTTTGTGGGCTGGTGGGTGACGCGGGCAGACCCAGTGGTGCATTCGGATTCGGGAACGGACCAGGTTTGCGCGGCAGCGGTGACAAACATCTGGCGGCAAGCGGCGCCAACGCGGCGAAGCGGGTCCCAATTGATGGGCGTTGCGGTGCTGCCTCCGGCGCGCTGCGGGCCGTACTTGGTTTCTTCCAGATCGGCTTGCTCGATGCGGACGTCTTTCCAATCAACATCGAGTTCTTCAGCAATGAGCATGGGCATGCTGGTCTTCACGCCTTGGCCGATTTCGGGATTCTTGCCCATGATGGTGACAATGTTGTTGGCGGCGACGCGCACGAAGGCGAGCGGCTGAAACGCCGGAGTAGGAGCTTGGGGAGCAGCGGCTTGCGCAGCGGCAGCCATCGCCTTTGCAACGGGATCGAGATGGAGAGAGAGGAGAAAACCGCCGCCAGCAACGGAAGAGACTTTTAAGAAGGCCCTACGATCCAGCAGCGCCGGATTAGGGCGAGTGGCTTTGGGGCGATCTAGGAGTGCGGAGTTCATGGAGCCTCCTCAGGCGATGCTGGCATACGAAAATGGCCAGATTTTCGTGCAGGAGCATTGTAAACCCAACAGTGGAGTCTTGTGAAAATGGAAAGAGAAAATAGAAAGGGGTTGATGCCTTGCGACTGGTGGTTCGGTGATTCGTAGGCGCGCACTGTGCGCACGAAAAAGAAGATGCCGGCAGGATGGCGGCGCTACGAAAGAACCTCAGGCGGATGGGGAGTGGAATTGGCCGAGGGGCGGGAGAGGGAGGAGCGGAGGGCGGCGGGGTCGAGTTCGTGTTGCCAGCGGCTGACGACCAGAGTGGCGACGCCGTTGCCGACCACGTTGGTGAGGGCGCGGCATTCGCTCATGAATTTCTCGACGCCGACGAGAAGCGCGAGCGATTGAACAGGAATGGAAGGAACGGCAGAGAGAATGGCGGCCAGGGTGACGAAGCCGGTGCCGGTGACGCCGGAGCCACCTTTCGAGGCGAACAACGCGAAAAACAAGATACCAGCGATTTGTCCAAAGGAGAGCTGCGTGTTAGTGGCTTGCGCGAGGAAGATGACGCAGAGGGTGAGATAGATGTTGGTGCCGTCGGTATTGAAGACGTAGCCGGTGGGAAAAACGAGGCCAACAACGGAGCGGGAAGCCCCGAGAGCTTCGAGCTTGCGCATCATGTCGGGGAGTACGGTTTCCGAAGAGCTGGTGCCGAGAACGATGAGGAGTTCGTCCTTGATGTAGGCGATGAAGCGGAAGATGGAAAAGCCGGCGGCCCGGGCGATGAGGCCCAGGACAAGGACGACGAAGATGATGCTGGTGGAGTAAAAGGTGCCGATGAGCTTGGCGAGATTGGAAAGCGAGGCCATGCCGTAGCTGCCGACGGTAAAGGCCATGCCGCCCAGCGCGCCAAGCGGAGCGGCGCGCACGATGATGCGAATGATGGCGAAGACGACTTTGTTGGCGACTTCGATGACGCGCAAGGCGCGGGCGCCGAATTCGCCGAGGCGAGCGATGGCGAAGCCGGTGAGGATCGAGACGAGAAGGACCTGGGGAACTTCGCCGCCGGCGAGCGCGTCGACGAAGGTGCGAGGGATGAAGCTAAGGAGAAAGGGGATGAGGCCGGTTTCTTTGGCGCGGCCGACGTAAACAGCGGCAGCTTTGGGGTCAAGCGAGGCGGGATCGATATTGAGGCCTGCGCCGGGATTAAAAGCGAGGGCAACGATAATGCCGATGAGTAGCGCCAGAGTGGAGACGACTTCGAAATAGACGAGCGTTTTGATGCCGACGGTGCCGATTCTCCGGAGGTCGGCCATGCCCGCGATGCCCTGAACAATGACGCAGAAGACAACCGGGGCAATCATCATGCGAATGAGGGAAACGAAGGCGTCGCCGAGAGGCTTGAGGGCGATGCCGGTGTGCGGAGAGAAGTGGCCCACAAGAACGCCGACGACAATGGCGATCAGGACCTGAATGTAAAGGACGGTGTACCAGGGCTTGCGAGCGGCTGGGCTCATACGAGGTTCTCCGGGGGCTGGTTGGAGACAAGGACGCGTTCGACGTTGCGCCAGGCGGAACGCAAGAGAAACGCCGTGGACTGGCGAGTGACACCGGCAATGTGCGGAGTGAAGAGGACGCGGCGGGCGGCGTCGCCGGTGAGAGCGAGCAGAGGATTCGAGGAGGAGGGCGGCTCGGAGGAGTAGACATCGATGGCGGCGCCGCCGAGATGGCCGGAATTGAGCGCGGCGGCGAGAGCGGACTCGTCGATGATGCCTCCGCGGGAAGCCTGGATAAGAATGGCGCCGGGCTTCATGAGGGCGAGTTCGCGAGCACCGAGAAGGCCTTGCGTCGAGGGAAGCAACGGAACGTGGAGAGTGACGAAGTCGGAGGATTGGAGCAATTCGTCGAGAGAAACGGATTTTGCGGAGAGGGCTGCAGCGGCGCTGGGATCGCGCGGGGCGGGATCGAAGTAAAGGATGCGGCAGCCGTTTTTGTGAAGGGCTTCGGCGACGGCGAGGCCGATGACACCGAGGCCGACGACGCCCGCAGTGAGACCGTCGAGGCCGGAGAGATTGTCGGCAAGCATGCGGGCTCGGAATTCGACGTAGCGGCCAGCGCGAATTTCGGAATCGGCCCAGCCAAAGCGGCGGAGAAGAAGCGAGGCTGCGGTGACCACGTATTCGGCGACGGCATTGTTGCTGCCGCCAGGAACGTTGGCGACGGCGATGCCGAGTTGCTTGAGGACGGGCAAGTCGAGGCGGTCGAGGCCGGCGCCAGTAACTTGGATGAATTTCACCGAGGTTTTTTCGAACAAAGAGTTGGGGAGTTTGGGGCCGACGGCGGGGATGATAAGCGCGCCAGCTTGTTGCATGAGCGCGGGAACATCGGGATCGCCGGGAGCGCGATACGCAACTTGGAGGGCGGATGGCGGGGTGGCGTCGACGCGCAAGAAATCGGCTTGTGGACGGAGGCAGAGCACGTCGACGGTCATGATTTGCGGGAATTGCCGGAGACGCCGGGCTCGGCAGTGCCTTTGGTGATGTCAGCGACGGGAAAGAAACAAAGAAGAAGAAGTGGTTCCCGGCCAATATTGCGAGTCACATGTTTTTCACCCGCGGGCATGAGCAAAGTGTCACCGGGCTTGAGGAGAAACTCACCACTGTCAGCGTAGGTGGCGCCGCGTCCCGACAAAACGTAAATGCATTCCTCGAAATCATAGTGTTGGTGCGGGGAGCGGGGAGTTTCGCCGGACTGAGGAACGGGGATTTCGACGAGTCGCAGAGTGACACGGCGCGCGCCGGTTGCGCCGGAGACAAGTTCGAGAGCATTGCGGCCGGGGAGGCCGAGCTGTTTGGCTTCGGCTTGGGTGAAGAGGCGCGCCATCAGCGTGCCTTGCCCGAAGATTTCAGTTCGGCGACACCACCCTGGATGCGGTCAAGCTGCTTAAAGATTTCGGTGGATTGCGCGGCAATGGAGTCGGCGACGGCGTTGAGCATGCGATGGGCTTTCTCGACGGTGGCGTGCTGCGGGCTGCCGTACCAGCCGGTCGGAGCGATGGAGCGGACGTCGGTCAAAACCGGCTGGTAGCTGCGGGTGCGGCGCAGCGCGTCGATTTTGTGGCCGTGGGCGTGGTCAGAAGAGTAATCGATACGGTCGAGGTGAACGAGCTCGTGGCGGTAGGCCATGACGGCAAGCGCTTCGATTTCGCCGCCGTGGGTGAGGCCGTTGCACTCCTTGCCAAACATATCTTCGGCGACGAAGCAGGCTTGGACGGTGAGGACGGTCATGCCGTGGTCGCGATGGAGAAGATCAGCGGCGACGCCGAGCGGAGGAATATTGAGCTCATGCCAGTTGAGGATGAGGAGATATTTGGCGCCGTGCTGCGCGGCGGATGCGCAGGTTTCGACGACGAGGCGCATGTAGGTATCGGGGGTGAGCGTGATGGTGCCTTCGAAGGGCATGTGCAGCGGGGTGACGCCGAGCGGGCCGCCGGGGAGAACGAGGCCGTCCATGCGTTCGGCGACGGCGTGAGCGATGACGTTCGAAGCGAAAATGTCGGTGCCGGTGGGAAGATGCGGGCCGTGCTGCTCAACGCTGCCTTGCGGGAGAATGACGAGCGGATTTTTCTTGAGTTGGGCCGCGATTTCGGGCTGCGTGAGGTCAATGAAAAAGCGGCTAGGCAACATCGTGAACCCTTTCGACGATGCGAGCCTGGGCTTCGTGCATGATGTCGGCGATGCGCGTGGATTGGCCGCGATTTTCGATGGAGCGAAGCGCGGCGTAGACGATAGCGACGGCGAAATTGCCGTTGGCGGCGCTGAGCTCGCCGGGCTTTCCGGTGCGGCAGCTTTCGGCAAACATTTCCAGTTCCGCGCGGAACATGTCGCTTTCGGGAACTTTCAGCTCCTCGCGTTTGGCGTAGCCGTCCTTGCCGCGCTGAATGTACAGCGTGGATTTTTTGTGGAGCTGATCGGGAAAGTCCCAAGTTTCGAAGTCGATTTCGTAGTGCATCAAGCCCTTCGAGCCGAAGACGCGGACCGCGAAGACGCCGGGAGAAGTCCAGCAGGAGCCGACGTAGCCGACTTTCCCGTCGGCAAATTTAAGAAGGGTCATGGACTGATCGTCGACTTCGGCCCCAACAGGAGAGAGTTTCGAGGCCATGGAAGTGGCTTCGACGATTTCGCCGCCGAGGTAGTGGAGGACGTCGAACTGGTGAATGGCGAGCTGCGAGAGCGGGCCACCGGGAGCGCGGTGCTTGTACCAGCGCCAGACCTTCGGGGTGAGCTCGAGGGCGCGCTCGTTGGAAAAATTAGCTTCGATAAAGGCGACGCGACCAAGCTCGCCGGCGTCAATGGCTTCGCGGATTTTGCGAATGCCAGCCATCAAACGCGCGCTGTGACCGACGGTAACAGTGATACCGTATTTTTTTTCGAGCGCGGCGATTTCGAGACCCTCTTCGAGAGTGCTGGCGATGGGCTTTTCGGTGTAGACGTGTTTGCGGGCCTTGGCGACTTCAGCGGCGACGGGAAGGTGCTGCTCATTGGGAACGGTAAGAATGGCGCCTTCGATTTCGGGATTCGACAGCATGGCCTTCATGTCGCCGACGGCAGGGACATTCATTTCCTGTTCGAACGCTAGGCGTTTTTCTTCCGAGCGGCTGTAAGCAGCGACGATTTTGATTTTGTCGGACTTGGCGGTGGCACGGGTGAGAACTTTGGCCCAACGACCGAGACCGACGATGCCTACCTTCACGGCAGAACTGTGCATGCGGACCTCTTTATACAAGGCGAAGCCGAAAAAAAGAAAGGTGGAACGATCCCGAATCCTATAGTACAGTATTACGAGATGATACGCCAGTCAAGCTCTTTGCCTCAGGCAATGCCAGCTCTTCCCGTTATCCGGAAAGCGGCGGCACCCCTGCGCCGACAGGTGCTGGAGGAATTACGCCAGTCGATCATCGCTGGGCGGTTGAATCCCGGGGACCGGCTGATAGAGCGCGACCTGATTGCGATGATGGGCGTTTCCCGAACGGTGATCCGCGAAGCCCTGCGGCAACTGGAATCGGAGGGGCTAGTTGCCATCATTCCCAACAAGGGGCCAGTGGTCCGCGAGCTTACGCAGGACGAGGCGCGGGACTTGTATGCAATCCGCGCGGTGCTGGAGGGGCTGGCGGCGCGCTTGTTCGTGGAGCATGCAACTACCGACCAGGTCGAGAAACTGGAACACGCGCTAATTGCCGTCGGCTCCGCATATGACGGTGGCGAAACGCAACGGATTCTGGAAGCGAAAAACAGCTTCTATGATGTGCTGTTTGCAGGCGCGGGCAGCGAGACGCTGTCTTCGATGATCGGAATGCTCCACGTGCGGATCTGGCGCTGGCGGGCATTGGGCCTGGGGCATCCCCAGCGGTCACCAGAGCGCTCGCAGGAAAGCATGCGAGGACTGCGGGTGATGTTGAAGGCCATACGGACGCGGGACGCCGGGCTGGCAGAAAGAGCGATTCGCGAGGAAGTGAACAAAGCGGCTGCTGAGGTTACGCGGCTGCTCGCAAAGGCAAGCACTCCCGCAAGCGTGTAACGCCGGGGGGCGAAGCGACAATTCACTTCTGTTGGGACGAGGGAAGCGAAATGACCACGCATTTTATTGTGCACGACAAGGCTGACACTGTGGGTGTGATGGTGGTGGAAAACGCCCAGCCCGGGCAAGAATTGACGGGCTGGATCATGGAGACAGACGAAACGATTAGAGTGAAGTCCCTGGATGCCGTGCCGCTGGGGCACAAGATCGCGCTGAAGGATGTCCATGCGGGGGAGACAATTCTGAAGTACGGGCACGACGTGGGCCGCGCGGTTGCGGAGATCGGCAAAGGCCATCACGTGCACGTGCACAACATGAAGACGAAGAGGTGGTGAAATGGGACGGTATCAGTTTTACGGCTACCGGAGGGAAAACGGGCGCGTGGGAATCCGCAATCATGTGGTGATTCTCCCGCTCGATGATCTTTCCAACGCGGCATGCGAGGCAGTGGCGAACAACATCAAGGGAACGCTGGCGCTGCCGCACGCCTACGGGCGGCTGCAATTCGGCGAGGACTTGGAATTGCACTTCCGGACGATGATCGGGACGGGATCTAACCCGAATGTGGCGGCATGCGTGGTGATCGGGATTGAGCCGGGATGGACCAAGCGGATCGTGGAAGGAATTGCGAAGACCGGGAAGCCGGTTGCGGGCTTTGCGATTGAGGAGCACGGAGACATCAGCACGATCGCCGATGCTTCGCGAAAGGCCAAAGAGTTCATGCAGTGGGCGAGCGAGAAGCAGCGCGAAGAATGCCCGATTGAGGATTTGTTCGTGTCGACGAAATGCGGCGAGAGCGACACGACTTCCGGGCTGGCTTCATGCCCGACGGTGGGCAATCTGATCGACAAGCTGGACCCGCTGCGCGTGACGACGTGTTTTGGCGAGACTTCGGAATTGACCGGGGCGGAGGTGGTTTGTGCGAGCCGGGCAGCTACGAAAGAAGTCGGCGAGAAATTTCTAAAAGTGTTCAGGAAATATCAGGAAGTCATCGAGCGCCACAAGACCAGCGATCTCTCGGAATCGCAACCGACCAAAGGGAACATCGCGGGCGGCCTGACTACGATTGAAGAAAAAGCATTTGGGAATTTTCAGAAAATCGGCAAGAAGGCAAAATTCATCGAAGTGCTAAAACCTGGCGAAGCTCCGGGGAAAGGCCCGGGCCTCTATTACATGGACACATCTTCGGCCGCGGCGGAATGCGTGACGCTGCAAGCGGCGGCGGGATTCGTGGTGCACCTCTTCCCTACCGGACAGGGGAACGTGATTGGAAACCCGATCGAGCCGGTGATCAAGCTTACGGCAAATCCCAAGACGGCGCGGACGATGAGCGAGCACATCGACCTGGACGTTTCGGGAATCCTGCGACGGGAAATGACACTGGATGAAGCCGGAGACCGCTTGATCGAGATAATGCTGCGAACCTGCAACGGGCGGCTGACGTGTGCGGAAGCGCTGGGCCACCGGGAATTCGTAATGACAAAGTTGTATCAGAGCGCGTAAGCGCGGCGAAGCCCGCCTCACTTTGTTCTTTCGTGTTCATTCAATACGTGTGTTGAAACTGAAAAGCATCTGCCAGCGGCCGTCGCGGTGCACCCACATGCGCGTGTTGTAGTAGCCCTTCGCTCTTGGGCGCTTTTCACGGGCGATCATCATGACCGTATCGCCAAAATCGAACATCTGGGCCGAAAGGAGTTGCGGCGGAGAGGAACGAGCGCCTGCGAGTTTTTGTTTGTGGATTTGCGCGAGGCGATCGGTCTTGGTGTAAGGATGATCGTGGTGGGTGTCGGTAGCAGTGAATTCGTCGGCGATGAGGGGGGCGTAAGCGTCCGCGTCGTTGGCGGCCATAGCGCGCATCACGCCTTGCCAGGAGGCGATGGCTTCTTTTTCTGATTGCGTTTCGGGCTGAAAAGGAATGAACTTGCAAGGATTTTCGCAGTCGCCGGAACTCGAATCGGCGCCAGGAGCAGGCTCGGATTTTTCCACTTGCAGAACTTCTTGATAGAGTGCGACGCGCCAACCGGACGCGCTTTTGACCCACACGCGTAATACATGAAGGCGATCGCGATCGGCTCTGACGACAGCCACGTTTCCATAAGAGCGCATCTCGGCGGGAACATCGGAATTCGCGGCGCGTGGAAAGGAGTCGAGAACTCCAGCGCGGCTCAGGCGCTTACCATTCGAATTGATCCAAGTGAAATTCGGATCAAGAAGCCCGTCAAGCTCGGCCTTGGTGGTGGTTGCAGACCCCTGAGTGAAAGACTGATCGGCCTTGAGCAACGTTAGGTCAGCTGTGACTTGAACAGCCATGCTAGGGGAGCGAGCAAAGAGATGGAAGCCTAGGACGACGATTCCGGTGGTGACGGCAAACAGAAGAAACTTGGGGACGCAAGAAAGGACGCGCTGAGGCTCACCCCTACACTGAAGAGATGGCGACATGAAGTCGTCCCTACAGCTTCGCCGGAGCGGCCTGAATGGTCGTCTGAAAGCTGATGGACATGATCCATTTGCCATCACGCTTGATCCAAAGACGACTGACATGAACGGGCTTGCCGACGTAGGGCTGATGGAGGCAAGTCATAATGACGGAGTCGCCGAAATCGAACATTTGTGCGGACGCAAGCGGAGAAGGAGCGGTGCCGCGTCCGGTTTGTTTCTGAAGGTCGAGCGTGGCGATACGGTCAGCCTTGGTCAGCGGATGATCGTTGGCAGAGCTGAGCATGGCAAACTCGTCGGCAATGTGGGGAGACCAACCAGCGGCGTCGTGATTGGTGACAGCGGTCTCGAGGGCCTGCCAGGAAGCAATGATGGCCTGCTCCGCTTCATTTTTTGGCTTGTAGGGAACGGTCTTGCAGGGATTTTCGCACTCGCGCACGCCAGAGCTGGACGCGGCAGCAGGTTCCTGGCGGCCAAGGGCAACTTCGTGGTAGACGAGCAACCGCCAGGACGACCCGCGCTTAACCCACAGACGGAGCACGTGAATTTTGTCGCGGTCAACCATGATGGCTTCGACCTGGCTGCGTGATTGGCGCTGCTGATGGGCGCCAGCTTCGTTGCCCAGCGCGGGCGCCGGGAGCGAGGCGAGAACATCGGCGCGGGAGAGGGTTTTGCCGTCGGCATCAGTCCAGGTGAAATTGTCGTCGAGAAATTTGGCGACGGTGGTGGTGTCACCCTTGGCGGCAGCCTGGACGAAGTCGTGGTCGGATTGAAGAGCGGTGGGCTCGTCGGCAGAGGCGATATTGTGCTTGCCGAGAGGGACGAGCAACAGACCGCAAAGAAGAATTGCGACGACCGATACGCACGAAGCGAAACGTTTCATTCTGATTGGAACCTCCCTGGACGTCCCAAGCTCGTTGTTAGCTGAAAAAAGGCCGGAGGTGAACCCGGCCCTTTTTCTGGCCCGAACAAAATCATGTAGCTAAAAGATGAATTTCAGGCCCAACTGGATGGCGCGGTTGCTGCCCGAGCCAAGAACAGGGTTGAAGGAAGCATTGTCCGGAGTAGCGCAGCCACAACCGAAGGCACCGGCCTGGGATGGGTCGGCAGTGGCACCTTGCCCGTAGCCGCTGGTCGCACCGTTGGGGTTGGCAAAATTCGGATGGTTGAGGATGTTGAAGGTCTCGACGCGGAATTGCGCGCGGAGACGTTCGCCGAATTTGAAGTTCTTGCTGACGGACAGGTCAACGTTGTGGAAACCGGTGTCGCGGAAAATGTTTCGGCCCATGTTGCCCCACTGGCCGACACCGTTCGGAATCAACACGGAGTTGCCGACCATATAGCAATAGTTCGTCCCAATATTAGGATCAGTCAAGGAGGTTACGGCCGCAGGGCCAACGTTCGCGGCGGCGGCAAGACAGGCCTGTGGAATCGCGCCTGAACATGCGCCACCGCCGCCTGGACCGAAGCAGGGTATTCCACTTGGGCCGATGGCATGGAAATCGGCTGGGTTGCCAAAGAAATTCCAGCGATCAGACAACTCGTTGGAGCCGCTAAAATTATTTCCCTGGTCATTAACGTTCCACGGCTGGCCGCTCTGCATCGTGATGATGGTATTGAGCTGCCAGCCTTCCAGCAGTTGGCCTCTGGTCTTCTTTTCCGGCAGCGAATAGGTAATGGATAAAGTGAAGCGGTGCCGGATGTCTTCGTCGCCACTAGCATGGTCCAAGAGTGGACGTGTGCTGTCCTGGGGAAGGAACGCCACCCAGTTCGAGGACATGTCGTCCAAGGCGTGGGAATACGTATAGCCAGTCACGAAATCGAGGCCGTGGAAGTTGCGGGCCGTCAATGTGGTCTGCAGGCCATGGTAGGTGGATCCATAAAAGTTGGAGAGGTAGTTGATGAAGTTGAGATAGGGATACTGAGCCGCGAAGGGCTGCACAAAGCTGCCGTTAGCAATATCTGGCTGGTTGAGATCGACTACGCCTAGGAGCTTCACGCCATGATTGCCGACATAAGTGGTTTCCAGGGAAAGTTTGCTGGAGAAGGCATGCTGGATACCAAGAGTCCAATTTTCAACGTAAGGAGTCCGAAAGTTGCGATTCATAGCAAACGTATCACAGGGGCCCGGCATGTTACCTGCAGCGTCAGGGGTTAGGCCATCGCCACATTCGGGGGTTGTCCCGACAACGCTGGGCGGATAGATGGCTGTGGATTGATCTTGCCACACCAGGCTTGATCCGGGAATCGTAACACCGGTAGCCGTCACGGTCCCCATGCCGGGGCAGCCATTCGGCGCTGGACATTGAGAACCATAAAGAAGGGTAGCACCCGTCGGAACGGTCCCGAAGCCCAAGGTAACGGTATTTTGCGTGTTCTGCTGGGAGAGGAACGCGTTCATAGAGAGAAGGCTGTAAATGACGCTGCCCCCGGCGCGGACGATGGTGGTGCCCTTGCCAGTGACGTCCCAAGCGATGCCGAAGCGCGGCGAGAAATTTTTATTGTCTCGGTTGTATATCGAGCTGATGTTCTTTCCCACCTGCTCGAAACCAACCGCGGGTTCAAAATTCCCGAAAAGGTTGTTTGCCTCGGTGGGAACACCTTGAAGCTCGTAACGGAGTCCGAGGTTCAGAGTTACGCGAGGAGTGATGCGCCAATCGTCCTGAGCGTAACCAGCATACAGCCATTGTGAGATGTTGCGGGTGGGATTCCCAGCCAGGAAAGTAGTATTCCCGGGAATGCCAGCGAGAAAATCTTCCAAGCTGCCAAATTTGATGCGGCCCCGCCCGGCGCGGAACGTGGCTTGGTGGACTAAGTCCCTTCGGAGCTCGCCGCCAAACTTGAAGGCGTGCTTGCCGCGCAAATAGGAAACCTGGTCAATCAGGTCATAAACCTTATCGGGGCCTACGATTTTCGGGAAGTTGTGGAAGGCGCCCAGTTGCGAGAAGAAACCACCACCCAACCCGACCCGGATGTCCGGAATTCCGTTCAACAGCGGATTGGATAAGCCAGTATCGATTTTATATGCGAACGTTGTGTCATCCGGGACGATCTGGAGGATGTAGTGCGTAAACCCACCGCGGAGCTCATTGGCCCATGAGGAGCTCGGAGTCCAGGCCCAGTGTGCGGAAACATCCTGCGCGCGCGAATGGACTTTAGTACGGAATTGTGGCAGGAGTTCGAAAAAGTCCATGCCCACGATGGTATCGTTGCCGAAGAAATAGGAGCCGCTCAGTGCGTTATGGTCATTAATGTGGTAATCCACTTTCCCGATGGCGTTCTTTGAGCTATTGACGTTTGGATAGTTGAGCGAGACAAACGTCCCCTGTGAGTTGTTGGGCGCGTTGGTCGGAGTATAGAATCCAAGCAAGTAGCTGCTCAATGGATTCACGGCGATGTCTTGCAAACCAAGGTCGGTCGTCGCATCGGCCACACTGATCGTGCAATCGCCCGTGGTGAGCACAACGCACCCGTTACCACCGCCGCCAACGATGGAAGCCGTTGTTGGGACGTGTCCCGGAAGCGAGTTGCCGACGGTATACATCTGCCCCTCGAAGGAGCCGAAATAAAAGAGCTTGTCCTTGATAATGTGTCCGCCAACTGAGCCGCCGTACTGCTCGAGTTCCACGGGCGTCTTTGGATCTCCCACGGGATTGAAATAATTGCGGGCGTCGAAGGAGTCCGACCGTCCAAACCCATAAGCCGTGCCGTGAATTTCGTTGGTACCGGATTTCAAGCCGACGCTGGTGACCGCGCCCGGCTTCCAGCCGAACTCGGCCTTGGGATTGACCTGGGTATTGAATTCCTGAATGGCATCGATAGGTATGAGTGTCGCCGCATCGCCGATGACCGCGGCGGCGTTGGTCACGCTCAGGCCCATGAAAGCCTCGTCATTCGTGATGCCATCCACAATATAACTGGTGTCTTCTGGGCGAATTCCGTTAGTGGTTTGGGTCCACGGGCCGCCACCAGGGTACACGGACGTGCCGGGGCGCAAGGAGACGAGGTTCTGATAGT
>Ga0335077_10003180_pt1 | contig 19773 bp, 31 predicted proteins | sample Lox_Sample_31_FD_207151 | JGI IMG/M metagenome (GOLD analysis project Ga0335077, IMG submission 207151) | Soil microbial communities from Loxahatchee National Wildlife Refuge, Florida, United States - Lox_Sample_3.1 | ecosystem: Environmental > Terrestrial > Soil > Wetlands | place: USA...
GGCGAGGAAATGGAGATCGTGGGCTTCCGCGATACGCGCAAGACCGTGGTCACCGGCGTGGAGATGTTCAAGAAGCTGCTGGATGAAGGGCGCGCGGGCGACAACGTGGGCCTGCTGCTGCGCGGCGTGGAAAAGGACGAAGTGGAGCGCGGGCAGGTGATCGCCAAGCCGGGTTCCATTACGCCGCACAAGAAATTCAAAGGCGAGGTGTACGTGCTGTCGAAGGAAGAAGGCGGGCGGCACACGCCGTTCTTCAAGGGCTACCGGCCGCAGTTTTATTTCCGCACGACGGACGTGACGGGAGTGGCGGAGCTGCCGGCGGGCACCGAGATGGTGATGCCGGGCGACAACGTGTCGCTGGTGGTGGAGCTGATCACGCCGGTGGCCATGGATAAGGGCCTGCGCTTCGCCATCCGCGAAGGCGGCCGCACCGTGGGCGCGGGCACCGTCACGGAGATCGTGGAATAACTCAATGGCGCTGAGAGAACGCATTCGCATCCGTTTGAAGGCATACGATCACCGGGTGCTCGATCAATCCACGACGGAGATCGTGGACACGGCCAAGCGGACGGGCGCAAGCGTTGCCGGGCCGATCCCGCTTCCAACGTCGCGGTCGGTGACAACCGTGTTGCGATCGCCGCACGTGGACAAGAAGTCGCGTGAGCAGTTTGAAATTCGTACGCACAAGCGCCTGCTGGATATCCTCGAGCCGACACAGCAAACGGTGGACGCCCTCATGAAACTCGATTTGCCCGCGGGCGTGGATGTGGAGATCAAGGCGTTTGGGAAGGACCATAAGTAGGTGCCAGGTGTTAGGTGTCAGGTGCCAGCAAACAAAGAACGCTGGAACCTGAAACCTGGAACCTGAAACCTGGAGTTTTTATGCGACCAGGAATTCTTGGCAAAAAAATTGGAATGACCCATGTCTTCCGGCCGGACGGACAGGCCGTGCCCGTGACCCTGCTCAAAGCAGGTCCGTGCCTGGTGGTGCAGCGCAAGACGCCGGCCGTCGACGGCTACGACGCCGTGCAGCTCGGCCTGGTCGAGTTCACCAAGCCGGCCCGCATCAACAAGCCCATGACGGGGCACTTGAAGAAAGCGGGCGTCGAGGGCACGAAGTTCCTGCGTGAATTCCCGCTGGCTCCCGGTGACGATCTGAAGGCCGGCGACAAAGTGCTGGTCGATCAGTTCAAGCCCAAAGATAAAGTGGACGTGATCGGGGTGAGCAAGGGCCGCGGCTTCGCCGGCCTGGTCAAACGCCATCATTTCCGTGGCGGCGCCAACACGCACGGCTCCATGTTTCACCGTGCACCCGGCTCCATCGGCGCATCCAGCTTCCCTTCCCGCGTGCTGCCCGGGATGCGCATGGCCGGCCATATGGGGCATGCGAGAGTGACGGTGCGCAATCTGGAAGTGATCGACGTGGACACCGAAGACAATGTGCTCGTGGTTAAGGGCGCGGTACCGGGGCCGAACGGCGGTTACGTCGTCGTGCAGCGGGCGAAGAGGTAACGGGCATGCTGGTGGACGTGGTCGACTTGAATAATCAGAAGGTCGGCGAGATCGATCTCGCCGACCGGGTTTTCGCCGCCGAAGTCAATGAAGCGCTGCTCTACGAGGCTGTGCGCCACTACCAGGCCGGCCAGCGCGCAGGCACGCACAAGACTAAGGAGCGCGGCTCTGTTGCCGGTTCGGGCAAGAAACTGTGGAAACAGAAAGGCACGGGCCGGGCGCGCATGGGCTCCATCCGGTCGCCCATCTGGCGGCACGGCGGAACGGTGCATGGACCGGTACCGCGCGATTATTCCTATAAACTGCCGCGCAAGATGATTCTCGGCGCTCTGCGCTCGGCTCTGACCGTGAAGCTCCGCGACGGCGAACTGAAAGTGGTGCAAGCCTTCGCGCTCACAGACCACAAGACCAAGACCATGCGCGACACGCTCGGACGGCTGGAAGCCACGCGCAAAGTGCTGCTCGTGGACAACGGCGAGAATCGCAACCTGGATCTCGGTTCGCGCAATCTACAGGGCGTGACGCTGGTGCCCACGCGCGATGTCAATGTTTACCATCTTTTGGGGCACGACCGCGTGCTGCTTTCGCAGGATGCGGCGGCCAAACTTTCGGAGGCGCTGGCGCGATGACGGTACACGAAATTATCCGGCGGCCGCTGGTTACCGAAAAAGGTGTCACCAAGAAGGACACCGAGCGCACGCTGTGCTTTGAAGTAGCGCCGCACGCCAACAAAGTGCAGGTGAAGGCGGCGGTCGAAAAACTCTTCAAGGTAAAAGTCGCCGAGGTGCGCACCTGCAATTTTGAGGGGAAAGAGCGCCGCCGCGGCCGCTTCGCCGGGTTCCGGCCGGATTGGAAGAAGGCGTACGTGAAGCTGAAAGCGGGCGAAAAGGCCCCGGATTGGGCGGAGATCTGAGATGGGGAAACGGGGAGATGGGGAGACTAGGAGACTGCGGCGTAGCTTCTGTCTCCTTGTCACCCAGCCGCCCCGTCTCCCCGTCAGTCGAGGGTTAACCAATGCCGATTAAGACCTACAGACCGACAACAGCTACCAGGCGTTTCCAGACCGTCGTCTCGCGCCAGGACATCACTAAGGAGCATCCTGAGAAGTCATTGCTCGAACCCAAACAGCGCACCGGCGGGCGCAATAGCACGGGGCGCGTCACGTCGCGCTTCATCGGCGGCGGGCACAAGAAGGCTTACCGCGTGGTGGATTTCAAGCGTGATAAGCATGGCATCCCGGCGACCGTGGCCGCCATCGAATACGATCCGAACCGCTCGGCGCGCCTGGCGCTGCTGCACTACAAAGACGGTGAGAAGCGCTACATTCTGCAGCCGGACGGTCTGAAAGTGGGCCAAATCGTCAGCTCCGGTCCCGAGGCCGACATTCTGGTCGGCAATGCCCTGCCCCTGAAAAACATTCCAGCCGGCACCGTCGTCCACAACATCGAACTTCGGCCCGGAAAGGGCGGGCAAATGGCGCGCTCCGCCGGTTCGCAGGCGCAGTTGATTTCCCGCGAAGGCGGCATTGCGCTGTTGAAGCTTCCATCGGGCGAAGTGCGCCGCGTGCAAGACGTGTGCATGGCCACCATCGGCCAGGTGGGAAATCTGGATCACGAGAATGTCTCGATCGGCAAAGCCGGCCGCACACGCTGGATGGGGAAATCGCCGCACAACCGCGGCGTCTCCATGAACCCGGTGGACCATCCGCATGGCGGCGGCGAAGGCAAAACGTCCGGCGGGCGCCACCCCGTCACTCCGTGGGGACAGCCCACGCGCGGATTCAAAACACGAAACAACAAGCGCACCGACAAGTGGATCGTCACACGGAAAGCGAAGAAGCGTTAGTGAGAACGGAGACAACTGGAATGAGAGTTACTGAGGGCGAGACAAGGAGACAAGGAGACAAGGAGACAAAAGCTTTGGTCTCCCCGTCTCCCCATCACCCCGTCTCCCCATCAGTCCGGTTTTTCGGAAAGGCGCAGAGATAACCGCATGGGCCGCTCCTTAAAAAAAGGGCCGTTTACCGACGGTCATCTGGAAAAGAAAATCGACGTGATGAACACGGCGAATGAGAAGAAGGTGGTGCGCACCTGGTCGCGTCGCTCTACCATCCTCCCCGAGTTTGTAGGCCACACCATCGCCGTGCATAACGGCAAGAAATTTATCCCGGTGTATGTCACCGAAAACATGGTGGGACACAAGCTGGGTGAGTTTTCGCCGACCCGCCAGTTCAAAGGGCATTCGGTGAAGGCGGCCGCCGCGCCCACCGAGAAGGCGGCCAAGCCGGCGTAGCGGAGAAACTATGGAAGCCAAGGCAGAAGCAAGATACATTCGGATCTCGCCGCAGAAGGCGCGCCTGGTCGTCGATCTGATTCGGGGTCAGCAGGCGGGCCAAGCCATCACCACGCTGCGCACCACCAACAAGCGGATCGCGCCCACCGTCGAGAAGGTATTGAAGTCCGCCATCGCCAATGCGCAGAACCGGTCGGAAGACGTCGATGTCGACCGTCTCTACGTTTCCGAGGCTTACGTGCACGAGGGGCCCCGCATGAAGCGCATCCGCCCGGCGCCTATGGGCCGCGCGTACCGCTATCAGCGGCGCATGGCGCACATCGTCGTGAAAGTGGCGGAGAAGGAATCATAGGGTATGGGACAAAAAGTTCATCCATACGGCTTCCGGCTGGGCTTTAACAAGCCCTGGCGGTCGCGCTGGTTCGCCAATCAAGGTTACCCCAAGCTGCTCCAGGAAGATCTCGAGCTGAAGGAAGACCTCCGTGACCGGCTGAAATCCGCCGGCGTCAGCTCCATCGAAGTCGACCGGCCCGGCAACAAGCTGCGCATCACCATCCGCACTTCGCGGCCCGGCATCATCATCGGCCGCAAGGGCGCGGAAATCGAAAAACTCAAGCAGGACCTCGCCAAGCGCACCAAGCGCGAAGTCTTCATCGACATTCAAGAAGTGCACAAACCGGAGCTGGACGCGCAACTGGTCTCGGAATCGATCGCGCTGCAGCTCGAAAAGCGCGTGGCCTTCCGGCGCGCCATGCGCAAGGCCGTGGACTCCGCGCTGCGCTTCGGCTGCAAAGGCATTAAGGTTCGTGTCTCGGGACGGCTGAACGGCGCTGAAATCGCCCGCAGCGAATGGTATCTGCAAGGGCAGCTCCCGCTCCACACTCTGCGCGCCGATATCGACTACGGATTCTCGGAAGCCCGCACCACCTACGGCGTGATCGGGGTGAAGGCGTGGCTGTACAAGGGCGAGATCCTGGATTCGAAATCGCGCCGCTCCGGCCTTTCCTCCGAACCTGAGCCGCGCCGCATGGAGCCCCGACGCGAGCGCGAGCGCCGCCGCGAACCTCAGCCCGTTGCCGCCGAACCCTCCGGTGGTGCGACCCAGGCTCCGCCGTCCGATCTTCCCCGCCCTGCCCGCTCCGGCGGTCCGCTGATGCCGCCGCTCATGGCGCCGCATCCTTCCTGGAAACAGGAAGCGCAAACGGAAACTCCAGCGGCCGAAACGCCGCAGCCGGCGCCCGAAACCAAGCCCGAAGAGGAGAAAAGCTAAACCGCCATGCTGATGCCCAAGAAAGTCAAATACCGCAAGCAGCAGCGCGGACGCATGGCCGGGAAAGCCTGGCGCGGGTCCAGCATCGCTTTCGGCGATTTCGGCCTCAAAGCCATGGAATGCGGCTGGATCACCGACCGCCAGATCGAAGCCGCCCGCGTCGCCATGACGCGTTTCATCAAGCGCGGCGGCAAGGTTTGGATCCGCCTGTTCCCGGATAAACCCATCACCAAGAAGCCGGCGGAAACCCGCATGGGAAAAGGCAAGGGCGCGCCTGAGCAGTGGGTGGCCGTTATTCGTCCCGGCAAAGTGCTGTTTGAAATGGAAGGCGTGCCGCAAGCCACCGCCGAGCACGCCATGAGCCTGGCCGCGCATAAACTCCCCATCAAGACCAAGCTGGTCTCGCGGGCCGCGGGGGAATAAGAGGAACGGATGAAATCGCAAAAAATCCGCGATCTGGATAAGCCCGAGTTGCAACATCAATTGCGCGACATCGAAGAGCAGCTCTTTCGACTGAAGCTGCAAATGTCCATGGGCCAGATGGACGGCCTCAAGAAGGTGCGCACCATGAAGAAGACGCGCGCTCGCATTTTCACCGTCCTGCGCGAGCGTGAACTGGCCGAACAGGCCGCGGGAGAGAAACGGTAGCGTATGGCCGAGGAGAAACAAGGGAACAAGAACGAAAAGGTCGGCCAGGTGGTCTCGACCAAAATGCAGAAGACCATCGTGGTCGAGGTGAGCCGCCGCGTGCCGCATCCGCTGTACAAACGCATCGTCACCAAGCGCAAGAAATTCTACGCCCATGACGAGCAGGGAACAGCCAAGACCGGCGACGTGGTGCGCATCATCGAGTGCCGCCCGCTGAGCAAATTGAAAAGGTGGCGCCTGGGCGAGATCGTGCGGCGCGCCGCGCAGGTCGCGGTCCAGCCCGAAGAGTTGGATGTGAAAGTCTGAGGTGCTAGGTGCTAGGTGTTAGGTGTTAGTTTGCTGGCACCTGGAACCTGAAACCTAACACCTAAGTGAACGACTTTAGGAGCGAACGTTTATGATTGGCATGCGAACCATTCTCGAGGTTGCCGATAACAGCGGCGCGCGGCGGCTGCAGTGCATTCTTCCGCGCGGCGGCGATCTCGGATTGCGCGCCGGGCTGGGCGACGTGATCACCGCCAGCGTCAAGGAGGCGGCTCCGGATTCGGCCATCAAGAAGGGCAAAGTCGTGCGCTGCGTCATCGTCCGCATGCGAAAAGAAACCCGCCGGCGCGACGGCACCTACATCCGCTTCGATTCCAACGCCGCGGTGCTCATCAACGAAACCAATGATCCGGTCGGAACCCGCGTATTCGGCCCGGTAGCGCGCGAACTGCGTGACAAAAAGTTTATGAAAATCGTTTCCCTCGCACCGGAGGTGATCTGATGGCGCTCGTGAAGCACAAGCCCGCCGAACAGGTGCGCATTCAACTCAAGAAGAACGATCAGGTCCGGGTGATCTCGGGCCGCGACAAGGGGAAGACCGGGCGGGTCCTTAGCGTTGATCCGTTCACCAATAAAGCGCTGGTCGAGCACATCGGAATCATCAAGCGGCACACGCGGCCCAATCCCGCCAAGCAGATGAAGGGCGGCATCGCGGAGCGTGAAAGTCCGGTCGCCGTATCGAATTTAATGATTCTCTGCCCGCAGTGTGGCCCGGTGCGCATCGCACATCACATCGAGACGCTTCCCGGCGGAAAAGTGCGGCGCTCGCGCGTCTGCCGAAAATGCGGTCAGACACTGGACAAAAAATGAAGGCAAAAGTGACAAGGCAAAAGGCAAAAGGCAAAAGTGCGGAGCCGTCGTTCGCCTGCATTTCCTTTTGCCTTTTGCCCTTTGCCTTTTGCCTTTTGCCTTGGAGCTTTTAATGGCAGCAAGACTTCGACAACACTACACAAAAACAGTCATCCCGGCTCTCAGCAAGGAGTTCGGCTACAAGAACGTGATGGCCGTGCCCAAAATCGAGAAGATCTCCGTCAATATCGGCATTGGCGAGGCCACGCAGAACGCCAAGCTCATGGACGGCGCGGTCAACGAACTGGCGCAGATCGCCGGCCAGAAACCGGTGGTTACGAAAGCGCGCAAATCCATCGCGGCGTTCAAGCTGCGTGAGGGCATGTCCATCGGCTGCATGGTGACGCTGCGCGGCGACCGCATGTATGAATTCTTTGACCGCCTGGTGAACGTAGCCCTGCCCCGCGTCCGCGATTTCCGCGGCGTGTCCACCAAATCCTTCGACGGCCGCGGCAACTACACGCTCGGCATCCGCGACCAGTTGATCTTTCCCGAGATCGACTACGCCAAAGTCGAGAAGACCAAAGGTATGAACATTTCGATCACCACCAGCGCGCGCACCGATGCCGAAGGCGTGGCGCTGCTACGGGCCATGGGAATGCCGTTCCGGCAATAACGGAGCGAGGAGAAGAGCGAAACGAATGGCAACAACCGCCAAAATTGCAAAAGATCTGCAGAAGAAGCCGAAATTCAAAATCCGGCGGCGTAACCGCTGCTGGCGGTGCGGCCGCCCGCGCGCGTTTCTCCGCAAGTTCGGCGTGTGCCGCCTGTGCTTCCGGCAGCTCGCGCTGAATGGCGAGATTCCCGGCGTGATCAAGGCCAGTTGGTAGGAGGACGACATGACTAGCGATCCCATTGCCGACATGCTTACCCGGGTGCGCAATGCCATCAATTCCCGTCATCCCAAGGTCGACGTGCCTGCGTCCAGGCTCAAGACGGAAATCGCGCGCATCCTCAAAGAAGAAGGCTACATCGCCAATTTCAAGGTGGCCGAAGAGGGTGTCAAAAGGGTCATCAAGATCTATTTGAAATACTCGCCGAGCAACGCGCCGGTCATCACGCGCATCGAGCGCGTATCCCGGCCGGGCTGCCGCGTCTACGTGGGCCGCGACGACATCCCCCGCGTGCAGGGCGGCCTCGGCATCAACATTCTCACCACGCCCCGCGGCGTGATGACCGGCCGCACCGCCCACAAAGAAGGCGTTGGCGGCGAGTTGCTGTGCCAGATTTGGTAGGTCCGGATGGGGAGACAAGGAGACAAGGAGATGGGGAGACGCGAAGCCGAAGGGTTTTGTCCCCCAGTCTCCCCCGTCTCCCAGTCCCCCTGTCAGTTCTGTTTTGCAAAAGGTTAGAGGTTAGGGCGCTATGTCACGAGTTGGAAACAAGCCGATTCCCCTGCCGAAAGGCGTGAAAATCCATGTCGGCGAACAATTGCAGATCGAAGGGCCAAAGGGAAAGCTGTCGGTACCCATCCCGCCGGGCATCCAAATCAAGCAGGAGAACGGCAACGTCCAGATCGTCCGCGAGAACGATGCACAGGCCGCGCTGCACGGCCTGACGCGCGCGCTCACCGCCAACGCGGTGAACGGCGTGGCTACCGGCTTCACCAAGGAGCTCGATATCGTTGGCATCGGTTATCGCGCCGACGTCAAGGGCCGCATCGCCACGTTCACAGTCGGCTACTCGCATCCCATCGAGGTGCTGCTCCCCGACGGCGTTGACCTCAAGATCGACAAACAAACGCACCTGGTGCTCACCAGTTTCGACAAGCAGCTCCTCGGCCAGGTGGCGGCAAACATCCGCGCGCTGCGTAAACCAGACCCCTACAAGAACAAGGGCATCCGCTACACCGGCGAAGTGCTGCGCAAGAAGGTCGGCAAGACCGGCGCCACGGGAGCCAAGGCATGATCCAGCGAACTAATAAGAACGAAATTCGCGGGCGCATTCACCAGCGCATCCGCCGCAAGGTACGGGGTACAGCAGAGCGGCCGCGCCTCGCCGTGTTCCGCAGCCTGACGCACATCTACGCTCAGCTCATCGACGATACCAGGAGTCAGACGCTGGTCGCGGCGTCGTCGACCGAGGAAGGGTTGGACAACGTCACCGTCGCTGCAGCTCCGCAGGCTGCGGCGGTAAAGGCCGAGCCTCCCAAGGCGCAAAAGACCGAGAAGCAGGCCAAAACAGAGAAGGGCGAGAAGAAGGGCGGCAAGAAGGCCGCTGCCGCCGAAGCCTCCGAGCCTGCTGCCGCTCCGCCTCCCGCTCGCGCCGCCGCTCCCACCAAGGCGCGCGGCGGTAATGTCGCCGGCGCCAGGCTCATCGGCACAACCATTGCCCAGCGTGCCAAAGAGAAAGGCATCAAGGCCGTGGTATTTGATCGAGGCGGCTACCTTTACCACGGGCGCATCAAAGCTCTGGCGGACGCCGCTCGCCAGGCGGGACTGGAGTTTTAATGGCTTCCATTGTAGTCAAACGAATCGATCCGCAGTCGTTGAATCTCAAAGAGCAGGTGGTGTCGATCAATCGCGTCACCAAGGTCGTCAAGGGCGGCAAAAACCTCAGCTTTTCCGCATTAGTGGTGGTGGGCGATTCTTCCGCCAAGGTGGTCGGCTTCGGCGTCGGCAAGGCCAAGGAAGTGCCCTCGGCCATCCGCAAAGGCATCGAGGCCGCCAAGAAGAACCTAAGAAAGATTCATATGCTCGATACCACCATTCCGCACCAGGTGCTCGGCCGGTATGGCAGCGGGCTGGTGTTGTTGAAGCCGGCTCCTGAGGGCACCGGCGTTATCGCCGGCGGCCCGGTGCGCGCCGTGGTGCAGGCGGCTGGGATTCCCAACGTGCTGACGAAGTCCATCGGCTCGCATAATCCTCACAATGTGGTGAAGGCAACCATCGCCGCCCTCGAGCAGTTGCGCGACAAAAACGCCGTGGCCGAAATGCGCGGCCTGACGGTAGAGAAACTGTAAATGGGAAAACGACGGATTTGGGATTTAGGATTTGGCAGTTTCTCGGCGCCTCGGCGTCTCGGCGGTGAAACGTATGGAATCTAAGATCAAAATCAAACTCGTACACAGCCCCATCTGCACGCCTGAAAAGCACAAAAAAATCGTGCGCGGCCTGGGGTTGCGCAAACTCAATCAGGTGGTCGAGCGCCCCGACACGCCCGCCTTCCGCGGCATGGTAAAAAAGATCCCGCACCTGCTCGAACTGGTGGAGAACTAACCCTTATGAATCTCAGCAATCTCAAACCGCCGGCAGGTCAAAAACACCGGAAGAAACGCATCGGGCGCGGCATGGGGTCGGGCCTCGGCAAAACCGCCACACGCGGCAGCAAGGGCGCCCGCTCGGTCTCCGGCTACAGCATCATGCGCGGCTTCGAAGGCGGCCAGATGCCGCTCCATCGCCGCCTGCCCAAGCGCGGCTTCACCAACATCTTTAAGAAGCAGTATGCTCTAGTGAACCTGGGACGGCTGGAAAAGCTCGAAGGCGACCAATTCAACCCCGAACGGCTGGCTGAACTGGGTGTGATTCGGAACTTGCACGACGGTCTCAAGGTGCTGGGATCGGGCGAACTGACGCGCAAGATCCGCGTAGAGGCGCACCTGTTCTCACGCTCCGCTGTCGACAAAATCCAGAAGGCAGGCGGCGAGGCCGTGGTCATCGAAGCGGCTGCCCCTCAGGAGTAGACGGGCCAAGGCAAGATCATGAGATTCTTTGAAGCCGTTGCCAACGTTTTCCGTATTCCGGACCTGCGCAAGCGCGTCTTGTTCACCCTTGGGCTTTTGGCCGTCTACCGGCTTGGCGGGCACATCCCCACTCCCGGGATTGATATCCACCGCTGGCAGGATTTCTTCTCGCGCAACCAGGGCACCATCTTCGGCTTCTTTGATCTGTTCGCTGGCGGCAACATCCGGCGGTTGACTATCTTCGCCCTGGGCATCATGCCCTACATCACGGCGTCCATCATCCTCCAGTTGCTCACCGTGGTCATCCCCACTCTCGAAAAGCTCCAGAAAGAGGGGGAACTGGGCCGCCGAAAGATTACCCAGTGGACGCGTTACCTCACCGTGATCCTGGCCCTCATGCAGTCGTTCGGCATCGCCACAGGCTTGCAGGCCATGCAGGGCAATATTGTCATCAACCCCGGCATCGGCTTCGTGCTTATGACTATCGTCTCGCTCACCACCGGGACGGCATTCATCATGTGGCTGGGTGAACAGATCAGCGACCGCGGCATCGGCAACGGCATGTCGCTCATCATTTTCGCCGGCATCGTCGTGGGCCTGCCCAACGCCATTCAGAATATCTACACCAACGTCTTCGTAACCAAGGAATGGGGCTTCATCACCCTGGCCATCATCCTGGTCATGATGATCGCGGTGGTCGCCTTCATTGTGCTGGTCGAGCGCGGCGAGCGCCGCATTCCCGTGCAGTACGCCAAACGCGTCGTGGGCCGCCGCGTCATGGGCGGGCAATCCACCCACATGCCGCTCAAGGTTAATGCCGGCGGCGTGATCCCAGTGATCTTCGCCTCGTCCATTCTCGCGTTTCCGCAGACGCTCAGCCAGTTGCCTTTCGTGCAGAATAGTAAATACCTCAGCGGGATGCTGCAATCTATCCGGCACGGCGAGCCGCTCTACGTCGTCTTGTTCGTGCTCGGCATCGTGTTCTTCTGCTTCTTCTACGTGTCGATCATTTTCAATCCCAACGAGGCCGCCGACAACATGCGCAAATACGGCGGGTTCATTCCCGGCATCCGGCCTGGCCGCAACACCGCCGAATACATGAACGCCATCCTCACCAAGATCACCGTGGTCGGAGGCATTTACCTCTCGATTCTGTGCATCATCCCCGACATCATGATTTCCGGCATTCACCTGCAGCATCTGCCGTTGGTCGGCAATTGGATCGACCAGTATTTCCCGCGATTCCTGCTCGACGGGCTTAACGTGCAATTCTATTTCGGCGGCACTTCCCTTCTCATCGTCGTGGGTGTGGCGATGGATACCATCAACCAGATTGAGGCGCAGTTGATCATGCGCCATTACGAAGGCTTTACGCCGCGCGCCGGTCGGATTCGCGGCCGCAGACCCAGCTTTTAGGGATTTTGGAAATTGACAGGTTAGCGTGCCAAACACGGAAACCGGGGCAGAGCGGGTGGGCAAGCCGCCCGGCAAATCCCCCGCGCTGGCTCTCGTTCTGTTTGGCTCGCCGGGATCGGGAAAGGGCACCCAGGCGAAATTGCTCGTACGCCTTCTGGGTATTCCGCAGATCTCAACCGGCGACATGCTGCGAGAACATGTTCGCCAGCATGACGGAGTGGGAACGGCCGTCGAGGCCAAATTGAAGGCTGGAATTTTGGTTAAAGATGAGGTTGTCAACGCGCTTGTGGAACAACGGCTGGCCCAGCCGGATACCGCGCGCGGGTTCATCCTGGACGGATATCCGCGAACCGTGGCCCAAGCCGGCAAGCTGTGCGCGATGCTGGCGGCCCGCGGAATCCAGGAGTTGGTGATTCACCTGGTTGTCGATTACAATGTAATTATTGCTCGCCTGACCGGACGCCGGCAGTGTCCTGTGTGCGGCACCTTGTATAACTTGGTTTCCAGAGCTCCTAAGGTGCCGGGCGTGTGTGACCTCGATGGCGCGAAGCTGATCGTTCGGGAAGATGATCGCGAACCTGTGATCCGGGAACGCCTGGAAGCGTATGGCCGTGAGACGCGGCCTATCCTGGATTTCTTTCGTGAGAAGGGCAAACGAATTTATGATGTTGATGCCAGCCACGACCCTCCGGAAGCGGTCTTCCGGAAAATCGAGGCGCTGATCCGGGAGCGATGATCATTCGAAAGACAGCCGCGGAACTGGAAAAAATGCGGCGCAGCGGGCTTCTGGTCTACATGGTCCTGAAGAATCTGGGCGACATGGTGGCAGAGGGCGTCAGCACCTACGATCTGGAAGTGGCGGCGGACCGCATGATCGCGGATGCAGGCGCTCGGCCGGCTTTCAAGGGCTATTTTGTTCCGGCCGCCGGCGAGCGTTACAAATACGTGCTGTGTACTTCGGTCAACAGCGAGATCGTACACGGAATTCCGTCCACCAAACGGATTTTGAAGAAGGGTGATATTGTTTCGATCGACACCGGCGTCGAGTTGAACGGCTATTTTGGCGATTCCGCCATCACCGTCGGTGTAGGCGAGTTGAATGAGGAAACCAGGCGGCTCCTGAACGTGACTCAGGAGTCGCTCGAACTGGCCATCCAGCAGGTGCGCTCCGGCAACCGCTTGTTTGACGTATGCGGCACTGTAGAGCGCCACGTGGTTTCGAACGGTTTTTCAGTTGTGCGTGAGTATGTGGGACACGGAATCGGCACCCAGCTTCACGAGGAGCCGCAGATTCCCAATTACGTGGATCGTAAGAATGAGAACCCGCGCTTGAAAGAAGGCATGGTGCTGGCCATCGAGCCCATGGTAAACGCGGGTAAGGCCGACGCTAAGGTGCTCCCCGACAAGTGGACCGCCGTGACCAAGGACGGTTCCAACTCGGCGCACTTCGAACACTGCGTGGCCGTAACATCCAACGGCCCTTGGGTGCTCACGAGGCCGTAAAGGCAAGGTGCTACGTGCCAGGTGCAAGGTGCCAGGGATTAGTAGTGGAAGAGTTGCCGCAGGTTGTTTATCGCGTTGATCTGGGTAAAGGCCGCCACGTGCTGGCCCACCCGGTCGGAATGAAGGAACGAAACTTTGTCCGTCTGCTGCCCGGCGACAAAGTAGAAATCGAGCTGGCCGCGCAGGATCAAACCCGCGGCCGGATTTTGAAAAAGTTGTAACTGAGCCGCGACCAAAGGAAGCGCTTGCACAGGATTGAAGAGATCGTAGGTCTTAGGTTTGCTGAAACCTGGCACCTGACACCCGGAACCTAACTATGAAAGTACGAGCATCCGTCAAGAAAATTTGCGATAAGTGCAAGGTGATCCATCGCCACGGTGTGGTGCGGGTCATCTGCCCGAATCCGAAACATAAGCAGCGTCAGGGATAGGAGAGAATCATGGCACGTATTGCGGGCGTGGATCTGCCACCCAAAAAGAGAGCGGAAGTCGGCCTCACCTACATCTACGGCGTGGGCCGCAGCCGTGCGCGTTCCCTGCTCCACCGGGCCGGGATCGATTTTGACAAAAAGATCGGCGATCTCGCCGAGGACGAAGTGAACCGCGTGCGCCAGATCCTCGAAGAAGAAGGCGCCGTCGAAGGCGACCTGCGCAAGGAAGTCTCGATGAATATCAAGCGCCACATCGAGATGGGCTCCTACCGCGGCATGCGGCACCGCCGCGGACTGCCCGTTCGCGGACAGCGGACCCACACCAACGCCCGCACGCGCAAAGGACCGCGCCGCGGCACCGTGGCCAATAAAAAGAAAGCGGCGGCGAAGACCTAAATCTATGGCAAAAGCTCCAGCCAAACCGGCCAAGAAGAAGACATTCAAGAAGAAGGAAAAGCGTGTTGTCCATTCGGGCATCGTGCATATCCAGGCGACATTCAACAACACCATCGTGACCATCGCCGACCAGGAGGGCCAGACGATTTCCTGGTCGAGCGCCGGGTCGCTGGGCTTTCGCGGGTCGCGCAAGGGTACCCCCTTTGCCGCCCAGCAGGCTGCTATGACTGCCGCCAACAAGGCGTCGGAAAGTGGTATGCGCACGGTCGAGGTTCGCGTCAGCGGACCCGGATCGGGCCGTGAATCAGCGGTACGCGCGCTTTCAACCGCGGGTCTGGAAGTCCGCAACATTAAGGACGCCACGCCCATTCCGCACAACGGTTGCAGGCCGCCAAAGAAGCGAAGGGTGTGAGAAAGCAGGTTTCAGGTGCCAGGTGTTAGCAAGCGTGCTGAAACCTGACACCTGGAACCTCTTTGGAAGCAGGACGAAGATCCCCAGGGATCGTAAACTGCACGTGACAGAAACGAAGGAGAGTTAAATTGGCACGTTATCGAGGCCCTGTTTGCCGGCTGTGCCGGCGCGAGGGCATGAAACTGTTTTTGAAAGGCGAGCGCTGTCACAGTGAGAAGTGCGCCATCGAAAAGCGCAACTTCGTTCCCGGACAGCATGGAAAAGACCGCAAATCCAAACTGGTGGGCTACGGCCTCCAGCTCCGCGAGAAGCAGAAGATGCGCCGCGTCTACGGCCTGCTCGAAACCCAGTTCCGTAATGGCTTCGAAAAGGCCGCGCACCAGAAAGGCATTACCGGCGAGAACCTGTTTGCGGGTCTGGAGCGCCGTCTCGACAATGTCATCTACCGCATGGGGTTGGGCACTAGCCGCGCCCAGGCGCGCCAGGTGGTGCGTCACGGCCATATTCAGGTTAATGGTCGCAAGGTCAATATCCCGTCCTTCCAGGTCAAGGTGGGCGACGAGGTGGCCGTGCGCGAGCCCAGCAAAAACAATCCCACGATTCTGGCTGCTCGCGATGCCACCGCGCATGCGCCTTCGCCCGGCTGGATGGAGGTCGACCGGGAAAATTTGCGTGGCAAGATCACCGGTCTGCCCAAGCGCGACGAGCTGATCCAGATTCCGATCAACGAGCAGCTTATCGTAGAGTTGTACTCGAAGTAATCTGAGGAAAAACGAACTATGTTCAAAGGCTTCCAAAAACCCAAACGGCTAGTCGCCAATACCGAGAGCCTCACTGACCGGTATGGCATGTTCACCGCGCAGCCTTTCCAGCGCGGCTTCGGCACCACCATCGGCAATGGTCTGCGCCGCGTACTGCTGAGTTCCATCGAAGGCGCCGCCATTACGGCGGTCCGTATTGAAGGCGTGGAGCACGAGTTCAGCCCGATTCCAGGAGTGGTTGAAGATGCCACTGATATCATCCTCAACCTGAAGCAGATTCCATTCAAGATAATGGGTGAAGGCATCAAGACTGTCCGCCTGTCTGTGGAACAGCCGGGCGAAGTCTTCAGCGGCCAGATCCAGACCGACCAGGACGTCGAAGTGCTCGATCGCAACCTGCACATTGCCACCGTCGGCGAAGGCGGCAAGCTCAATATCGAGATGCGCCTCAAAACCAGCAGCGGCTATGTCAGCGCCGACAAGAACTTCGACGAGGACTTGGCTCTTGGCTACATCCCCATCGATTCCGTGCACTCCCCCGTGCGCAAGGTCAACTTCACGGTGGAGGCCGCCCGCCTGGGCCAGATGACCGACTACGATAAGCTCACCCTCGAGGTCTGGACCAACGGAGCCGTCTCTCCGCAGGACGCCATCGGCTACGCCGCCAAGCTGCTCAAAGATCACATGTCGATCTTCATCAACTTCGAAGAGCTGCCCGAGGCCCCCGAAGAGTCCGCCGAGCACTCCCTCGACAAGATGGGCGAACAACTAAACCGCTCGGTCGAAGAACTGGAATTGAGCGTTCGCTCTTACAACTGCCTCAAGAACGCCAATATCCAGACCATCGGCGAACTGGTCCAGAAGACCGAAGCCGAGATGCTCCGGACCAAGAATTTCGGCCGCAAGTCGCTCAACGAGATCAAGGAGATCCTCGCCAGCATGGGGCTGTCGCTGGGCATGAAGGTGGATGCGCAGGGCCACCTCGTAGCCCCGCCCCCGCCCGCTCCCGGCTCGCTGCCTGAACCGCTGCCGGACGAGGAGCCGTTCGGCCAGTCGCCCGATCAGCCCATGGAATAGGCCCATGAGACACAGACGAGGCGGATACAAACTCAAGCGCGACGTCGGCGCCCGCAATTCCCTGCTCAAGGGTCTGGTGACCAGCGTCATCGAACAGGAGCGCGTTATCACCACCGTGCCAAAGGCCAAGGCCATAAAGCCTCTGGTCGATCGCATGATCACTCTCGCCAAGCGCGACACGCTCCACACCCGGCGCCAGGCGGCCGCGTTTCTCGAAACCCCGGCGTCGGTAAAGAAACTGTTCGAAACCCTCGGTGCCCGCTTCGGCCAGCGATCCGGCGGATACACCCGCATCGTGCGCCTCGGCTTTCGCAAAGGTGACGGCGCCGAACAGGCTATGATCGAACTGGTCGGCTCCGAGCTGGTGAAACGCGCCGCCGAGCGCGCCAAACGCAAGGAAGAACGCCTCAAAGCCCAGCGCGAAGGCCGCGAGCCCGAAGAAGAGCAGACCGAAGAGTAGTTTTACCAAACAAACCCAATTTTCCAGCCGCCTTGGACCACAGTCCAGGCGGCTTTTTTATTGTATATAAAGCACTTAGTAAAGACTTGACAGTATTAAGCTAATATTTTATGATGTGAGTGTAGTCAGATACTACTTGCAAGGAGATTTGAACCAACCATGTCACTCACACACGACCCTTTCAACAGCCTCCGTCTTTTCGAAGACGCTGTCACTCGGATGCTGAACGAGCCTCGGACCAGCCGGCCATGGTCGCCCGCCGTGGACATTCTGGAAACGGAAAACGAACTGGTCGTCAAAGCCGATTTGCCGGATGTCTCGCTGGAAGACATCGATGTCCGGGTAGAGAACGGCACCCTTTCGCTCAAAGGCGAGCGCAAGTTCGAAAAGGACTTCGCCGACAAGGGCTATCACCGCATCGAGCGCAGCTACGGCAGTTTCATGCGCACCTTCACCGTTCCCAGTTCCGTGGACACGGAGAAGGTTTCGGCGGATTATAAGAATGGAGTCCTCACCGTGACTCTGCCCAAGAAAGAAGCTGCCAAACCGAAACAAGTAAAAGTTGCCGTAAAACAATAATTCAGGCATCTAAAACAAGGGAGTAGGTTTTTGGCCGGGGGTCGAGGGAGCAAGCCCTCTCCCCGGCTTGCCGTCTAGAAAGCAGGTTTTCATTGTTTCGATTTGACAAGTTGACGCAAAAAGCTCAAGAAGCTGTTCAACAATCCCAGGCCATCGCCGAGAAACATCAGCACCAGGCGCTGACGCCGCTGCATCTATTGATCGCGCTGGCGGGCGAACGTGAAGGCATCGTGCGGCCCGTCCTCGAAAAATGCGAGGTCCATCCGGACGCGGTGGTGCTCGAGGCCGAGCGCATGCTCGGATCCGTGCCCAAAGTGTCGGGAGAAGCCGCAGGCATCTACATCACCCCCGCCCTCAACCAGGTGTTCGAACGGGCGTTTTCGGAAGCGGAGAAATTCAAAGACGAGTTCGTTTCCACCGAACACCTGCTGCTGGCCATCGCGCAACAGAAGCACGAGCCGGCCGGGCAGTTGCTCGATCGCGCCGGCGCCACCTACGACGCCATTCTGAAGGCGCTGGTTTCGGTTCGTGGCACGCAGCGCATCACCGATCAGAATCCCGAATCGAAGTATCAGGCCCTGGAGCGCTATGCGCTCGACCTTACCGAGCGGGCGCGCAAGGGCAAGCTCGATCCGGTGATCGGCCGGGACGACGAAATCCGGCGCATCATGCAGGTGCTGAGCCGCCGCACCAAGAACAACCCGGTGCTGATCGGCGAGCCCGGGGTGGGCAAGACGGCCATTGTCGAAGGCCTGGCGCAACGCATCGTGAAGGGCGACGTCCCGGAGCAACTGCGCAACAAGCGCCTGGTTTCGCTCGACCTGGGCTCCATGGTCGCGGGCACGAAGTTCCGCGGCGAGTTTGAAGACCGGTTGAAAGCGGTGCTGAAGGAAATCACCGAATCGGGCGGAGAAATCATCTGCTTCATCGACGAGCTGCACACGCTGGTGGGAGCAGGCTCGGCCGAAGGCGCGATCGACGCCGCCAACATGCTCAAGCCGGCATTGGCGCGGGGAGAGTTGCGCTGTATCGGCGCCACCACGCTCAGCGAATACCGCAAGTATGTGGAGAAGGACGCCGCCCTGGCGCGCCGTTTTCAGATGGTAATGGTCGGAGAGCCGACTGTGGACGACACCATCGCCATTCTGCGCGGCCTCAAAGAGAAGATCGAAATCCACCACGGCGTGCGCATCAAGGATTCGGCCATCGTTGCCGCCGCCGTGCTTTCGAATCGCTACATCACCGACCGTTTCCTGCCCGACAAAGCCATCGACCTGATTGACGAAGCGGGTGCGGCGCTGCGCATCGAGATCGGCTCCATGCCGCTCGAAGTCGACCAGGTGGACCGCCGCATGACGCAACTCGAAATCGAGCGCCAGGCCCTGAACCGCGAGAGCGACCACGCCTCGAAGGAACGGCTGCGCGTGGTTGAGAACGAACTGGAGAAGTTGCGTGCCGAATCGGCGACTCTCAAGGAGCGCTGGAACCGCGAGAAAACCGCCATCAGCCGCGTGCGCGAACTCAAAGAACAACAGGACAAGGTGCGGCAGGAAGAAGAGAACGCCAGCCGCGCGGGAGATTGGGAGAAAGCCGCGCAGTTGCGCTACGGCAGCCTCGCGCAGCTCGAAAAGGATCTCGAAGCAGCGACCAAAGAGCTGGAAACCATCAAATCCGGCGCCGCCCTGCTGAAAGAGGAAATCGACGAGGAAGACATCGCACGCATCGTAGCCAAGTGGACGGGAATTCCGGTGACCCGCATGCTGGAAGGCGAAATCCAGAAGCTCATCCACATGGAAGACCGCCTTCGTGACCGCGTGGTGGGCCAGGATGAGGCCGTGCGGCTGGTGTCAAACGCCATCCGCCGCAATCGCGCGGGCTTGAGCGATCCCAACCGGCCCATCGGCAGCTTCATTTTCCTGGGCCCCACGGGCGTGGGAAAAACCGAGCTGGCGCGGGCGCTGGCTGCGTTCCTGTTCGACGACGAGAAGGCCATGATCCGCGTTGATATGTCGGAATACATGGAGAAGCACACGGTTTCGCGCATGATCGGCGCGCCGCCCGGATATGTGGGATATGAAGAAGGCGGCCAGTTGAGCGAGCATGTGCGGCGCCGGCCGTATTCGGTGGTGCTGTTCGATGAAATCGAGAAGGCGCATCCCGAT
>Ga0335077_10003181_pt1 | contig 19772 bp, 18 predicted proteins | sample Lox_Sample_31_FD_207151 | JGI IMG/M metagenome (GOLD analysis project Ga0335077, IMG submission 207151) | Soil microbial communities from Loxahatchee National Wildlife Refuge, Florida, United States - Lox_Sample_3.1 | ecosystem: Environmental > Terrestrial > Soil > Wetlands | place: USA...
CGTCGCGATCCCGCTGTACGAGCGATTCCTCGAGCTGCTGCGCGAGCGCTCGGGCGGCATGCGCGTCGAATCGGGAGAGTTTGGGGCGATGATGGAGGTGGAGCTGGTGAATGACGGCCCGGTGACGCTGGTGCTCGAGAAGTGAACGGTTCGCTCATCCTCGCAAGTTCGTCGCCGCGCCGCCGCCAGCTGCTCGAGATGCTGCAAATCCCGTTCACGGTGATTCCCGCGGAGATCGACGAACGGCGCATTGACGGCGAAGCTCCGGAGCGCTACGTGGTGCGGCTCGCGCGCGAGAAAGCGGCAAGCGTTTCCGAGCAGCACCCCGGAGCGCTCGTGCTCGGCGCGGATACGACCGTCGTGGTGCGCGGCGAGCTGCTCGCGAAGCCGGAATCCGCGGCCGAAGCCGAAGCGATGCTCGCCAAGCTGCGCGGCCGCACCCATCACGTCATGACCGGCGTGGCCCTGGTGTGCGACGGGCGCATCGAAGATGCGATCGATATCAGCGATGTGACGTTTCGCGCGCTCCCCGACGCCATGATCGCGAGCTACGTCGCGACCGGTGAGCCGATGGACAAGGCCGGCGCCTACGCGGTGCAGGGGCTCGGCGCGGTGCTCATCCAGGGAATCCGGGGAGACTTCTTCAGCGTGATGGGATTGCCGCTCCGGCTCGTGGTCGAGCTGCTGGAGCGGTTCGGCCGGCCTTATCGCTTCACGCGATAGATCGGCACCTTCTTCGACTTGCCTTTCACCTGGATCGGGTCGAGCGCCTCGACCTTGGGCGGCTGCTTGAGCTGCTGATAGAACGCATCCGAGATCAGAATCTCGTTCGGTCCGGCGGATGAGCAGAGCCGGCTGGCCGTGTTCACCGCGTCGCCGATCACCGTGTACTCGAGCCGGCGCTCCGAGCCGATATTCCCCGCAAACACTTCTCCGAAGTTGATCCCGATCCCGATGCCGAGCTCCGGACGGCCCACGGCCTTCCACTGTTTGTTGAGCTTCTCGAGCGCCGTGAGCTGATCGAGCGCGCAGCTCATCGCGCGGTCGGCGTCATCCTCGTGGGCGATGGGCGCGCCCCACAACGCCATGATCGCGTCGCCCATGAACTTGTCGAGCGTGCCCGAGTGCTCGAACACGATCTCGACCATCTCGGTGAAATACGACGTGAGCAGCGACGCGATTTCATCGGGCCCCATCATCTCCGACATCGGCGTGAAGCCGCGGATATCGGAGAAGAAGATGACCACGGGGCGCTTCTGGCCGCCCAGCTGCACCGCGCCTTCCTGCTGCGCGATCTGCGCGGCCAGGTTCGGCGCGAAGTAGCGTTGGAAATTCGAGAGCACCAGGGCTTCGCGCCGCAGCTGCTCGGAGCGCCGCGAGTTCTCGATGCCGACCGCCGCGAGACTGCCGAAGGCGATCAGGAACTCCAGGTCTTCGTCGGCGAACGAATGCGTTGCGGTGAGGTTGTCGACGTACAGGATTCCCAGCACCTTCTGGTCCGTGCCCATGAGCGGCGTGCACATCGCGCTGCGCACGCTCTGGATCAGGATCGACTTGCCCTTGAACCGCTCGTCTGCCGCCGCGTTGTCGGACAGAATCGCGACGCGCTCCTCCACGGCTTTGCGCGCGATCGATTGCGGCACGTGCTTGGCCGCGCCCGCGCCGCCCGTCCGCCCTTTCGAAACCCGCGGCACCAGCTCGTTGGTCGCCCCCTCCAGCAGCAAAATCGACACCCGGTCGACGTTCATGATCTGAAACGTGAAGTCCACCACCTTGTCGAGCAGCCGGTCCAGCTCCTGTTGCTTGGACAACTCCTTCGAGATCTCGAGCAACAGCGACAGCTTCTTCTCGCGCCGTTCCTCGACCGATTGCGCCGTCACCTTGAGGTGCGACGCGCCCGATGGACTGACGTCGACGATCGCGGGCACGCCGCCGGAAACGCTCACGGGGAGCTGCCTGACGATGGTGCCGCCGGCCGCCGCGCTCCCACCCGGGCCGGGCGGCGTATTGAAGGGAGGGACCACCTGCGGGCGGGGCGCCGGCGCACTGACCGCTTTCACCCGGTAGGCGACTTTCCCGAACGTGATTACGTCATTTTCCGCGGCCACCGCTTCGGTGACCCGATCGCCGTTCAGAAACGTGCCGTTCGAGGAGCCGAGATCCTTGACGCGGACGCCCCCGGCGCCGTCAGCGAGGGCCAGCTCGGCGTGCTTGCGGGAAATGGTAGGGTCGTAGATCGGCACGTCGCTGGTTACGGCGCGTCCGACGACCACGGTGCGCCCGGGCTGCAAGTCGATGGCCTGCTCGCCCGTGGTGCTCAGCAGCTTGAACACAGGGGCCCAATATAGTAAGCAGGTTTCCTAATCGCCCGCCTTGGCGAGCGCCAGCGCCCGGAGCACCGCCTGAGCCTTTGCTTCGGTCTCGGCAAATTCCCGAGCCGGGTCCGAATCGGCCACAATCCCTGCGCCCGCCTGCACGCACACCCGGTCGGGCAACACGAGCCCGGCGCGGATCGCGATCGCCGTGTCCATGTTCACCGCTCCCCAGCTCACGTATCCCACGGCCCCGGCATAGGGCCCGCGCCGCTCGGGCTCGAGCTCGTCGATGATCTCCATCGCCCGCACCTTCGGCGCGCCGGTCACCGTGCCCGCCGGGAAGCAGGCTTTGAACACGTCGAGCGCGTCGTAGCCGTCGCGCAGCATGCCGCGCACTTCGCTCACGAGATGCTGCACGTGCGAGTAGCGCTCGATGGTGAGCAGATTGCTGACGCGCACCGTGCCGTAGCGCGCCACGCGGCCCACGTCGTTGCGGCCCAGATCGACGAGCATCATATGCTCGGCCCGCTCTTTCTCGTCCGCCATGAGCGAGCGGGCCAGCGCTTCGTCTTCCGCGGCCGTGGCGCCGCGCGGCCGGGTGCCCGCGATCGGCCGCACGGTCACTTCGCCGTCTTCCACCCGCACCAGCACTTCGGGCGAGCTGCCGACGTAGGTGAACTCGTCGAACGCGAGATAGAACAAGTACGGCGCGGGGTTGAGCGCGCGGAGATAGCGATACAGACGTAAGGGGTCGACGGCGCCGGGGGCATCCTGGCGCCGCGACAGCACGGTCTGAAATGTGTCGCCCGCGCGGATGTACTCGAGAATCCGCGCCACGTCGCGCTCGAACGCGGCGCGCGGATACGGCGACACGGTCGGCACCGGAACCACGCCGTCGGCGAGCGACAACGGCGTGAGCGCGTGGCTCGTGCCGAGCCTTCCCACCAGCTCATCGAGCCGCGCGTCGGCGGCATCGTACAGGCGGTCGACGTCCCCCGCCGTGACGCTTCGTGGGATCTGCACGTTGACGACCACGATCGCGCGGCCGAACAGATTGTCGAGAATGACGAGGCAATCGGCGATCATCATCATCGCGTCCGGCAGACCGAGCCCATCAGCCGGCGCGCGCGGTAACCGCTCGATGCTGCGGACCAGATCGTACCCCAGATAGCCCACGGCGCCGCCCGCGAACCGCGGCAGCCCGGGGACCTGGATCGCGGGCAGCGCGCGCAGCTGCTCGGCAAGGTGGCCGATCGGGTCGTTCGTCCGACCGGCGGCGAGCCACCCCGTGGCGCGCGTCCAGCGTTCGACCGCGCTGTCGCGATAGCGCCAGACTTCGCGCGGCTCGGTGCCGAGGAACGTGTAGCGCGCCCAGCGCTCGCCGCCCACCAGCGATTCCAGCAGGAATGCGAAGGGCGGCCGCGCGATTTTCGCGAAGGCCGCGACCGGCGTGTCGGCGTCGAGCACCACCTCGCGCACGAGCGGCACCATCCCGCCCGCGCCGGCAAGCGCGCGTTCGCGGAACGCGGCTAAACTTGGGTGCAATGCGGTCATTCGCTCTGGCCCTGGCACTCCTCTCTCCAGCTCCCCTGCTGGCGCAGACCTGGAACGGCGACTCCGCGCTGGCGCTCGTGCGGCGCGCGGTGGCGCGACGTGCCTTGGCCGCGACCGACACCGCATTGCGCGACTACAAAGCCCAGGCCCACGGGTTTCTCTTTTTCCTCGGGGCGTTCGGGGAGGGGTTGTCTGAGCCGCCGCGCCTGATCCGCGCGGATCAACTCGAGCTGGAAGTGTACTGGAAGGCCCCGGGCCTGAGCAAGCAACGCATCATTGGCTGGCGCGATCGGGCCGAGCTGCCGACCGATATCATTTATCATCGCGACCACCTGGGCATTATCCAGAACAATTTCGGCAGCGCCATCCGGCTCGGTGAAGGTGATGAAGTGCGTGACGTTCCCCACCCGCTCGGCTCGCTCGCGGCCGCCGCCCTGTACGATTTCGCGCTGGGCGACACGACCACCCTCCGCATGCCCCAGCGGACGGTCCGCGTGGTGGCGCTGCGCGTGCGTCCCAAGAACCTCGAGGCGCCCGGAATCGTGGGGACGCTCTACCTCGACGCCGCGAGCGCCGATGTGGTCCGCATGGCCTTCAGCTTCACCGCCCGGACGTACATGGAGCCCGATCTCGAGGACGTGAGCGTGGAGCTCGACAACGCGCTCTGGGAAGAGCGATTCTGGCTTCCTTACCGCCAGCAGATCGAGATCCGCCGCCGCGGCGCCTGGCTCGACATCCCCGCCCGCGGAATTATCCGCTCGCGCTGGGAGATCGACGGCTACGTGTTCAACGTGGGTCTCGCCACCAGCTGGTTTCGCGGCGAGGAAATCACCGCGCTCCCGAAGGCGGAGCGCGACTCCTTTCCCTGGACCGAGCCCCTGCCGGCCGCGATTCAGGGAATGGGACAGCCTGTGGGGCAGGATGACCTGGCGCGCGTGCGGGCCGAAGTGGAGCAGGTGGCGGGCCGCCGCGTGCTGCAAACCCTCGAGGGCGGGCGCCTCGGGGCGCGCGGCGTGAGCGACCTGGTGCACGTGAATCGCGTCGAAGGGCTCGCGCTCGGCGCCGGCGCCGTGTGGCGCAGCGCGGCAAATCACACCGAGGCGCGCGGGCTCGCAAGCTATGGATTCTCGGACCGCGAGGCGAAGGGGTTCGCGCGCGTCACCCAGCACGTGGGCGGATCGCTCGACATCGACGGCTCGGTTTACCGCACGGTTCGCGACGTGAGTGATGTGCCCGTCATTGCCCCGCTGGTCAATTCGTTCACGGCGCAGGAAATGGGCGACGACTACGGCGACTATTACAGCGCTACGGGCGCGCGAGTCGGGCTGCGCGGCGCGTGGGGATGGCGGGGAGCGTGGAGCGCGGGATTCGCACGCGAACAGGTGCAGTCGCTCGCCGTACACGCGGTCCCGGCCGCGGGTGTGTATCGACCCAATCCGCCGCTCGGCGGCCCCGATCTCGATGTGATCGATCTGGGGCTGCGCCGCCGCGCGCGCAACCGCAGCTCGAGCCTGGGCGGGACCGACCTGAGTGGTGACATCGAGCTCGAGGGAGGGCGTCTCGACGGCGGCACGACCTACGGCCGGGCCAGTGCAACCGCGGAGCTCGTCGCCCCGCTCGGCAGCACTCGCGCGCTGCTTCGGGTGCAGGGCGGGATCGCGACCGATTCGCTCCCGGCGCACCGCTCGTTCGTGCTTGGCGGCCGCGGGACGTTGCTGGGCGACGATTTTCGCATCTGGGGTGGCACGCACATGGCGCTCATTCACCTCGAGTGGCGTGTGCCGGTCCCGTTCGTTTCCTTCGCGCTGGGTGCCGGTACGCGCACGCCGACCTCGCTGATCCTCGCGCCGTACGCCGCGGCGGGCTGGGCCGACCAGCAGATCCCGGGCACGCCATGGCGCCCGACGCCGGGCACGCGCGTGACGATCGGCGCCGCAGCCGAGTGGCTCGGCCTGTTCCGGTTCGAGACCGGCTACAGCGTACAGGCGAGGCAACTACGCTTTGCGTTTGACGTTACCCGTGATCTCTGGGGAATCCTCTGAACGCGATTCGGACTGGACGCACTGGCCGGTGCCGCTACTTTTGGGGTCAGCCGGGGGCACATGGCCGAGACCGTCTTTCCGGATGAATGGCTTGCACATTCACTCGAGCAGCTCGTACCCGCCGAACGCCTGGCCGAAATCAGGGCCAAGGCGGAGCCTTCGCGCACCCTGTGGGAGACCCTGCTCCAGTCGAAGATCGTAACCAACGAGCAGGTGCTCGAGGCGCTGTCCCGCCACCTGCGGCTGAAAATCGCTGACATCCAGCAGCTCGACTCTCAAATCAAACTCAAGGTTCCCGAACAGCTCGCGCGCCGGTTCCGCGTGCTGCCGCTCCGGATCACCGACTCCTATCTCGAGATCGCAACCGCCAATCCGTTCGATCTCGACGCCGAGAAGGCCTTGGCGTTCGCAACCGGACGCGAGGTTCGGATGCTGCTGCTCGATCCGGGCCGGATCTCGGAAAAGGTGGACGAGCTGTACCGGCCCGAGAAGATGATCGACAAGCTGCTCGAGGGCATGGAAGGGCAGGGCGAGCTGGTACAGCTCGAGGAGCGCCCGGCGGACGAAATCAATGTTTCCGCCGAAGAAGCGAGCCAGCGCCCCGTGGTGCGGCTGGTCGATCTGATCATCTCGGAAGGCATTCTCTCGCGCGCCAGCGACCTGCACATCGAGCCGGAAGAGGGCGGCGTGGCCGTCCGCTACCGCATCGACGGCGTGTTGCGCCAGGTGATGAAGATTCCGCGCGCCGCGGGCATTCCGCTCATCTCGCGCATCAAGATCATGTCGCAGCTCGACATTGCCGACCGGCTCAGGCCGCAGGACGGCCGCGCGCGCGTAGCGGTGAACGGACAGCCGATCGATCTCCGCGTCTCGACGCTTCCCGCGGCGCTGGGCGAGAAGGTCGTGATCCGAATTCTCGACTCGCGCGCCACCGTGAAGACCCTCAGCTCGCTGGGGTTCGCGGCGTCGGAAAGCGAAGCGATCACGAAACTGCTCCAGTTTCACGAAGGCATCATTCTCGTTACCGGGCCCACCGGGTCCGGGAAGACGACCACGCTCTACTCTTGCATCAATCAGATCAAGAGCGAGGGCGTGAACATCGTGACCGTCGAGGATCCGGTCGAATATCGCATGGCCGGGATCGTGCAGGTGCAGGTACAGGAAAAATCGGGGCTCACCTTCGCCACGGCGCTGCGATCGATCTTGCGTCAGGATCCGAACGTGGTGCTCGTGGGCGAGATCCGCGATCGCGAGACCGCGCAGATTGCCGTGCAGGCCTCGCTCACGGGGCACCTCGTGCTCTCGACGCTGCACACCAACGATGCCGCGAACGCGGTCACGCGGCTGGTCGATATCGGCGTCGAGTCGTACAAGATCGCCGCGGCGCTCCGCGGGGTGCTCGCGCAGCGGCTGATGCGCAAGCTGTGCCCGACGTGCAAGGAAGTGTGGATGGAAGCGCCGGGGGAGCAATACCGCCGCTGGATTCCGACCGGCACGCCGCTGTATCGCGCCGCCGGGTGTCCCGACTGCGCCATGACCGGCTATCGCGGGCGGTTCTCGATCATCGAAGTGCTCACCGTCACTCCGGAGGTCGAGCGGGCGATCGCGTCGGGGCTGACCACCGACCGGATCGCCGAGGCGGCGCGTCGTGCGGGGATGACCGGCCTGTGGGAGAGCGGCATGAATCACGTGCTGCGCGGCGAATCGACGCTCGAAGAACTATTGCGCGTCGTAGACCTGCCGCAGGAACAAGCCCCGCCCGCCCCACCGGAATTGCCCGCGGCCCAGGCGCCCGAGCCTCCGCGCGCAGCTGCGGGGGGCCGGACCAGCGGGCCGACGGCGGCGCCGCCGCGCCGCTCGCCGGCCGCCGGTGTGCAGGTGGCCGAGGCCCTGGACGAAAACTTCGATCTACTCGAAGAGGCCCCGCCCAAGCGGCGCTCGGGTCCACAGGGAACGCCTTCGCGCAAAGTGCTGCTGGTCGAGGACGAAGACAGCCTGCGGCGCGTGATGAAGGATCTGCTCGAGCGCGAAGGCTATGCGGTTACGGAGGCGCGGGACGGCGTCCAGGCGCTCGATCAGGTCGACCGCGTGGGTCCCGATATCATCGTGCTCGATCTGAATCTTCCGGGGCTCGACGGATACGGGGTGCTGTCGCATCTCCGTTCGCGCCCCGCGACTGCGGGCATCCCGGTGGTGGTGCTGACCGCCAAGGGCGACGAGGACAACGAAGTGCGTGTGTTCGAGCTTGGCGCGGATGACTTCCTGACGAAGCCGTTTCGCGCCCGCGCTTTGTCGGCGCGGCTCGAAGCAGTACTGGGCCGTCGTCGCTAGCTTCCCCTGCACCCATGGCTCTGGTCCCCGCCGCTCTTCGCACGGCAGACGACGCGCTTGCGCTGATCAAGCCCAAGGTCCGGGCGCAGAGCGCGTACACGCTCAACGCGCCCTCCGCGGCGCGCAAGCTCAATCAGAATGAGAGCCCATACGACGTTCCGCCCGCAATAAAGGACGCCGTGCTCGCACGCGTCCGCGAGCTATCGTGGAATCGCTATCCGGCATTTTCCCCCGAGTCGCTGCTCGAACGGCTGGCCCGGCGGCACGACTGGACGGCTGAGGGGGTGCTGGTCGGGAACGGTTCGAACGAGCTGATCCAGGCGTCGCTCATGGTCAGCGTGGGCGAGGGCATCGGTGTAGTCACGTCGGTCCCGACGTTCACGCTGTACCGCCTCATGACCGAGGTGCTGGGCGGCAGGCACATCGGGGTGCCGCTCACGCCAGATTTTCAGTTCGATGTGGACGCGCTGCTCGAGGCCGCGAGCGGTCACGGCGCGCGCGTGGTCGTGGTGAACACGCCCAACAATCCCACCGGCACGCCGATTCCCGACGGCGTGATCGAGCGCCTCCTCGCGGAAACGGAAACGCTCGTCCTGGTGGATGAAGCGTATCAGGATTTCGGCGGTCCGAGCGCGATTCCGCTGCTCCCCGCGCATCCGCGGTTGATCGTGCTGCGCACGTTCTCCAAGGCGATGGCCCTCGCGGGTCTGCGGTTCGGCTACGCGCTCGCCCATCCGACCATCGCGCGCGAGATCACCAAAGCCAAGCTGCCGTACAATTTGAATCAGGTGACCCTCGCGGCGGCGGAAGTGGCACTCGATAATCCCGCGCCATTCGTCGAGGTGACGGATCGGATCCGCGCGGCGCGCGACCGGCTGTATGGCCGGCTCGCGCGTATTCGGGGCCTGCGGGCATTTCCTTCCGCCGCGAACTTCGTGCTGGTCCGCTGCGAGGCCCGTCCGGCGGCCGACGTGTTCCGGCGACTCGTGGAGGACTACGGGATTCTCATCCGCGACGTGTCGGCTGGTCAGGGGCTCGCCAACTGTCTGCGCGTAACGGCCGGCACGCCTGACGATGTGGACGCGGTGGCCGGCGCGTTCGAGGCTATCTTCGGGACATCACCATGAGTCGCCGCGGCGAAGCGCACCGGAAAACCAAAGAGACCGACGTTCGGGTCAGCATCGACCTCGACGGATCGGGTCAGTCGACCGTGAACACGGGGATCGGCTTTTTCGATCACATGCTCCAGGCTCTGGCGTGGCACGCGTATTACGACCTCGACGTCACCGCCTCGGGTGACCTGCACGTCGACGGCCATCACACCGTGGAGGACGTCGGGATCGTGCTGGGGCAGGCGCTCTCGCAGGCGCTCGGCGATCGCAGCGGGATCAGGCGCTATGGGCAGGCCGCGGTTCCGTTGGATGACGCATTGGCCCGGGTCGTGGTCGACGTGAGCGGGCGTCCGTTCGTCGCGTTTCACGCCGATCCGCCCACATGGCAGAAGCTGGGGGAATACGACGTGGCGCTCACGCCCGAGTTCTTCCGCGCGCTCGCCACGCACGGCGGCCTCACGCTGCACGTCGATCTGCTGCGCGGACAAAACGCGCACCACGTGGTCGAGGCGGTGTTCAAGGCCACCGCGCGCGCGCTCGGCGATGCCACGAGCCTCGATCCCCGGGCCAAGGGGCGGGGCGTCCCGTCCACCAAGGGCACGCTCTCATGATCGCCGTCGCCGATTACGGCGCGTCCAACGTCGGCAGCGTGCTGCGCGCGCTCCGGGTGGTGGGGGCCGACGCCGTGCTGTCCGCCGATCCCGACGTCGTGCGGCAGGCGGACCGCATCGTCGTGCCCGGCGTGGGGCACTTCGCGCCGGCCATGCGGGCGCTCGTCGAGCGCGGGCTGGCGGACGCGATCATGGACAGCGTGGGCCATGGCAAGCCTACGCTCGGGCTGTGTCTCGGGCTGCAGCTGTTTCTCGAGGAGAGCGAGGAGGCGCCTGGCGTGCGCGGGCTCGGGCTCCTTCCCGGCAGCGCCGTGCGGTTTCGCACGTCGCTTCCCGTGCCGCACGTCGGCTGGGCGAAAGTCGATCTCACACCCACCGGCCGCGCGCATCCGGTCCTGGCCGAGGCGTTCGACCCCGACGGGTCGTTCTTCTATCACGTGCACAGTTATCACCCCGACCAGCTCGAGAACGGTCTCGCGCTCGCCAGCGCCGAGTACGGCGAAACGTTCGCGACCATCGCGGGCGCCGAGAACGTGCTCGGCGTGCAATTCCATCCAGAGAAATCGCAGGCTCGAGGCCTGGCGCTGCTGCGCGCATTCGCGCGCTGGCAGCCGTGAGCGAAGTCGGCCTCGTCTTCATCGATCTCTACGTGCTGCGGCAGATAACGCGAGGGACCGAGGCGGCGCTCGAGGTGCTGGTGCTCGAGCGCGCCGCGGGTGATCGCTGTCCCGGCGCGTGGGAGACGGTGCACGGCACGATCGAGCCGGGTGAAACACCGGTCGCGGCGGCGCTGCGCGAAATGCGCGAAGAGACGGGACTCGTCCCGCTGCGAGTGTTCAACGCAAGTCGCGTCGAGTCGTTCTATCAGCACGCGCAGGATCGTGTCGCCCTCGTCGCGGTGTTCGCCGCATTCGTGCCACCCGACGCGCCAGTGCGGCTCTCCTCCGAACACGATGATGCCGTGTGGCTGTCACCCGATCAGGCGGCGCTGCGATTCGCTTGGCCCCGCGAACGGCGTGCAATCGAGGATATCGTTTTGCTTTTCCGCAAGGGGGACGGGGGCTTGCTGGATGACGTTCTACGCGTATGCTAGCGCGGAGACTGATTCCCTGTCTTGATGTCGATTGCGGCCGAGTCGTGAAGGGCGTCCGTTTTCAGGAGCTGCGTGATGCCGGCGATCCCGTGGAACAGGCTGCGCGCTACGATGCCGAGGGCGCTGATGAGCTCGTATTCCTCGACATCACCGCGAGCCACGAGCAGCGTGGCACGCTCATCGACCTGGTCGCGCGCGTGGCCGAGCGGCTGTTTATCCCGTTCACCGTGGGCGGGGGCGTCCGGAGCGTGGACGACGCGCGCGCCGTGTTGCGCGCCGGCGCGGACAAAGTCGGAGTGAATACGGCCGCCGTCAGCGATCCGTCGCTCGTCACGCGACTGGCCGACGAGTTCGGCCGCCAGTGCGTGGTGGTGGCGATCGACGCAAAACAGCGGGAAGCGGGAAGCGGGAAGGGGAGAGGGTGGGAGGTCATGGTGCGCGGGGGTCGTGAGCCCACAGGAATCGAAGCCGTGGAGTGGGCCTCGAAGGTCGAGCAGCTCGGCGCGGGAGAAATTCTCTTGACCTCGATGGACACCGACGGCACGCAGGGTGGGTACGACCTCCCGCTCACCGGTGCCGTCGCACACGGGGTTCGCATTCCCGTCATCGCCTCGGGCGGCGCCGGAACGCTCGAGCATCTGGCGCAGGCGCTCGATGCCGGCGCCCATGGCGTGCTCGCGGCCACGCTGTTCCACTACCGCGGCACCACGGTGCCCGAAGCGCGCGCCTTCCTCGCCCGGCGTGGCTTTCCGGTGCGCCCGTGAATCCGTTTTATCGGCGGATCTACCGGGTGGTCCAGCACATCCCCAAGGGACGCGTGGCCACCTACGGCGTGGTCGCGCGGCTCGCCGGGAGGCCGGGCGCCGCGCGCACCGTCGGTTGGGCGCTCTCGGCGCTGCCGGACGACTCCGATTTGACGTGGTGGCGCGTGGTGAATGCGTCGGGCCGGATCTCGCTCGCGGCGCACGATCATGCCGCGGTCGTGCAACGCGCGCTGCTGTTACGCGAAGGAGTGCGATTTACCGCCGGCGGGTCGGTGAATCTCGCCGTGTACGGCTGGCCGGCGGAAGCCTATGATTCGGCGCGGCCCTCCCAGACCCGTGCCGCTTCGGCCAGGAGATCGCGCAGATTGAAAGGCTTGCGCACGTAGCGTAAGCCCAGCCTGGCCAGCGTTTCTTCCGTTCCCTGCCGAATGTCGCCGGTGGCGACGAGCGTCCGCTGTCTGAGCGCCGGCTTCGATTCCACCAGGGCCTCCACGAACAGTTTCCCCCGCACGCTCGCCTGAGCGTCGGCGAGAATGAGATCGTAGCCGCGCGCCCGCGCCATATCGATCGCCTGGAGCGGATTGCGCGCGACGTCCACCGCGTGCCCCTCGCGCCCGAACAGCGCCTTGACGAGCCGCCGCACGGCCGGATCGTCGTCCACGAGCAGAATGGTCCGCCTGGTGAGTCCGCGTTCGTGCAACGGCTCGCGCGCGGGCTCGAGCGTCGCGGCATCCCCCGAAGCGGGCGGCAGCTCGACCACGAACGTGGCTCCCCGGCTCGCCCCGTTCGCGTCCTGCTCGAGTGTGACCTGCCCGCCGTGTGACTGCACGATTGAGTACGTGATGGAGAGGCCGAGTCCCGTGCCCTGACCGGGCTCTTTGGTGGTGAAGAACGGCGTGAACAGGTGGGGCACGACGTCATCCGGAATGCCGGGCCCCGAGTCCTGGATCACGAGTCGCACCCGGTCCGTGAAGTCGGTCGTCACGCGAATCACGCGGCGTTCTTCCGGGGGGTTCTGGGCCACCGCGTGCGCGGCGTTCGTGAGCAGGTTCAGCGCCACCTGCTGCAGCGCGTGCCGGTCGCCCTGCACGGGAGGAAGGCTGCGCGCCAGGCTTTTGTCGATCGTGATGTTCTTGAGCTTCAGGTCGTAGCTGATCAGCACGAGGGTGCGCTGCACCACGTCGTTCAGGTCCACGAGCCCCCGTTCCGCCGGCGCCTTGCGGGCAAACGTGAGCAGGTTGCGGACGATCCGCCCGGCTCGCTCGGCCTGTTCGTGCACCACGCGCAAATGGTCGCGATCCTTCTCCCCCAGCTCCTTTTGCTCGAGCAGCAGCTCCGACAGTCCGGCGATCGACGTGAGTGGATTGTTCAGCTCGTGCGCCACGCCCGACACGAGCTGCCCCACGGCGGCGAGCTTTTCGCTCTGAATCAGCTGCGTTTCCATGGCTTGCTGATCGGTCACGTCCTCGATCAGCACCACGATGCTCTGTTCCATGGTACTGTTCGGAATGCGGGCGCCGGTGAGCCGCACGACCTTTTTCAGCTGCTCGGAGCGCACGATGAGGGGCAGCGGGCGCTCTTCGCGCCGGGCCGTGGCGAGTAGCTCGACGAGCGCCCGCGAATCGTCCAGCAGTTGGCTCCCCAGATCCTCGCCCGCGACCTGCGCCACGGTGGTCCCGAGCAGCGCCGCGAGCGCCCGGTTGGCGCGACGCACGCGCCCTTGTTCATCGACCACCGCGATGCCTTCGCTCAACGCATCGAACGCCGTCTCCCACTGGTCCTTGCCGCGACGGACGATCTCGAAAAATCGGGCGTTGGCGAGCGCCACGGCAGCGTGCGTCGCGACGGTCGAGAGCAGTCGCACGTCCTCGGACGGAAACGCGCCCCCCCGCGGGTCGGTGACCACGAGCGAGCCCACCACCACGCCGTGCGCGCGGAGCGGCACCGCCGCCGCGGCGCCGGCCGAGACGCCGCGCAGCAGCTCCACGGGTCCCGTGGGTGATCCCTGCGCCAGCTCGAGTCGCTCGCGAGCGAGCGCCCGCACGATGAGGCCCGGATCGTCGTACGCGACGCTCTTGCCGCGCAGCTCGGCCAGCGTCCCCTCGGCTCCGCCCACGGTCAGCTCCTCCGAATCCGGATCGTTGCTCGCCAGCGCGATCAGCGCGCCCCGGGCATCGAGAAAACGCATCGCGTAGCGCACCACCTGCTCGACGATGCGCTCCAGCTCGAGCGATTCGGAGACGATGTACGACAGCTCCTGGAGAGAGAACAGCTCTGAGAGACGGCGGTTCAGCTCGGCCGCCAGGCGCCGCCGTTCGTGCTCGCTGTGCGACCACCGCGCCCGCAGCACGAACGCGGCGAGCGCCGCCCCCGCCACTCCCGCGGCGAGGGCCAGGGCCGCGGCTACGACGATGGGCATCGCCAGCGGACTACTTCGGGCTCGACGCCGCCCGCGACAGAACCCGGGCGCGTTCCTGATCGAGTAACCGCACCGCATGCGACCAGGAATCGCTCGACAGTGACCCGTAGCTGACCGTCAGGTCCTGGCCGAGCGTGATGTCTTCGTCGTAGAGATAGATCGCGATCACCTGCGCGCGCGGGTCGACCTGGTTCGAGCTCCACTGCGGCGAGAGCGGCACGATCCCGATCGGCCGGTACAACTGCCCGCTGCTCGCGAGGTCCAGATCTTCCGGGACAAAGTGCCCGTTCGGCACGAGACCGAAAAACGTCACCAGCACGGGCAGCGGATGGCGCTCTCCCGCTTGCCGCGCGATCGAGTCGAGCGCGGTCTGATGCTTCGCGAGCAGCGAGCGGAGCGAGGCGTACGTATCGGGCGCGAGCAGGCGAATCACCGATTCGCGCAGCGGCAGCAGCTGAATCGCGACCTGATCGGTCGCGAGCTGCACGGCGATGTCGTCACGACGCAGCGAGCCGAAACCGACCGGGAGCGTATCCTGCGCGGCGAGTAGATCGACAGGAATGCGGACCACAGGGAGCGCGGCGGTAGCGACGACCGCCAGAAACACCGCGCGGATCAAGGGTCTCATTGGTTCCGTCCTCCGTCAGTGCTGCGACGGCGTCATTGAGCAGCAGCCAAGCTACACCATCGGGATGAGAGTGCCTACGACCTGGGTCACCGAGCTTTCCCTTGACCCCTTTAATCCCGACAAATCAATTCGGGTTAGTACCCCGCTGTCTTGCCCGGCAGACCTACGCGGTGGTCGGCCCCTGAAGCGCGAGGGCGGCGACCGCCTGGCGCAGCTCCGGGATGCCCTCACGCGTGCGCGCGCTCGTCGTGATCACTTGATCGGGCGGAAGGCTCAAGGCCGCGCCGAGGATGCGCGCACGATCGAGACGCCGCCCACGGGCGAGTGTGTCGCCCTTGGTCAGGGCCGCAAGGATCGGCGAGCCCGCTGCCGCGAACACCTCGTGGATGCTGGTGTCGTCGCGCGAGGGCTCGCGCCGGATGTCGAGTAACCAGATCACCCCGGCGAGCAGCGGGCGGTCGATCGCGTGGCGGATCAGTTGGCGGAACCGGCCCCGCTCCGCGTGCGAGGCGCGCGCGTAGCCGTAACCGGGAAGATCGATCAGGTACAGCGACGCCTTCTCGAATTCCACGCGGAACACGTTCAGCATCGTGGTCTTCCCCGGTGTCGCGGACACGCGCGCGATGCGTTGTCCCACGAGCGCGTTCAACAGGCTCGATTTCCCGACATTCGAGCGGCCAACGAAAGCGACTTCAGGGAGTGGGTCTGGAAGTACGACGTCGGCTCGGGGGAACGAGCCGATGAAGCTCGGGGTCAGGCTTCTTTCTTCTGGCGGACGCGTTCGGTGACGAGCAGCGGGGCCCGGCCCGCGGTGACGCACTCGGCGGTAATCGCGACCTCGCGCACGTCGTCGCGGCTGGGCAGCTCGAACATGATGTCGGTCATCATCTCCTCGAGGATGGCCCGTAACCCGCGCGCGCCAGTGCCGCGCTTCAGCGCCTTCAGCGCGATGGCGTTCAAAGCCTCTTTTTCGAGGGTGAGGCGGACGTCTTCGAGCTCGAACAGCCGCTGATACTGCTTCACCAGCGCGTTCTTGGGCTCGACCAGGATCCGCATCAGCGCGCCCTCGTCCAATGCGTCGAGCGGCACGGCGACCGGGAGCCGCCCCACGAGCTCGGGGATCAGGCCGTAGCGCAGCAGGTCGTCGGGCTCGACGTCGGAGAATGGATTGCGCTTGACCTTCTCCGCCGCTCCCTGGGCCACTTCCTCTTTGGTGAAGCCGATCTGCCGCCGGCCGGTGCGGGATTCGATGATCTTCTCGAGCCCGTCGAACGCGCCGCCGCAAATGAACAGGATGTCCTTGGTGTTGACCTGGATGTACTCCTGCTGCGGATGCTTGCGGCCGCCCTGGGGCGGGACGCTCGCCACCGTCCCCTCGAGGATCTTGAGCAGGGCCTGCTGCACGCCCTCGCCCGAGACGTCGCGGGTGATGCTGGGGTTCTCAGATTTGCGGGCGATTTTATCGATTTCGTCGATGTAGACGATACCGCGCTCCGCTTCCGACACGTTGAAGTCGGCCGCCTGGAGCAGGCGCACCAGGATGTTCTCGACGTCCTCGCCCACGTAGCCGGCTTCGGTGAGCGTGGTGGCGTCCGCGATGGTGAACGGCACGTCGAGAATCCGGGCGAGCGTCTGCGCCAGCAGCGTCTTGCCCACGCCGGTCGGGCCGATCAGGAGAATGTTGCTCTTGTCGAGCTCGACCTCGCCTTCGCGGCCCTGATGCGAGTTGATGCGCTTGTAATGATTGTAGACCGCAACGGCGAGTGTTTTCTTGGCGCGCTCCTGGCCGATCACGTACTGGTCCAGGACGTCCTTGATTTCGGATGGCGTCGGGACCTGGGTGATCGCTTCGGAGACTTCGCGCTCTTCGTCCTCCGCCAGGATCTCATTGCAGAGCGCAATGCACTCATTGCAAATGTAGACCGACGGTCCGGAGATGAACTTCCGGACCGAGTCCTTCGATTTGCCGCAGAAGGAGCAGCGGAGGTGCTTATCGTGCGACATTCAACTCTTAGTATGGGAGGGGGCGGGGTCCGGCGCAAGCATTAGCGCTTTTTCCCATCATCCAATACTTCCTGGTAGTTTGCAATAACATGGTCGATTAGCCCGTATTCACGGGCTTCTTCGGCCGACATGAAGCGATCCCGGTCCATGTCCTTTTCGATCTGCTCCCGGGGCTTGCCGGTATGCTTGGCATAGAGGTCGTTCAGCTTGCCCCGCAAATAGAGGATTTCCCGGGCTTGAATCTCGATGTCCGCCGCCGTCCCCTGCGCGCCACCTGAGGGCTGATGCATCATGATGCGCGCATGTGGCAGGGCGGAACGCTTGCCTTTGCGTCCGGCGGTGAGCAGGAACGAGCCCATCGACGCCGCCATCCCCATGCAGATCGTGTTCACCGGCGCGCGCAGGAACTGCATCGTGTCGTAAATCGCCATTCCCGACGACACCAGGCCGCCCGGGCTGTTGATGTACAGATAAATGTCGCGCTCGGGATTGTCCGCATCCAGGAACAGGAGCTGCGCGATGATGATATTCGCGACCTCGTCATTGATCTGCGTGCCCAGGAACACGATCCGGTCCATGAGCAGGCGGCTGAAAATGTCGTAGGTGCGCTCGCCGCGGCTCGAGCGTTCGATGATGTAGGGCGGATAAATCTGACTGACGGTCACGGCCTCACTCCTCCAGGATGCTCGGGATGACATACGCCGGAAATCTAACCAGGTGGGGGCGTGGCTTCCTCCACCGTCGATTGCGCGAGCAGATGCTGGAACACCTTTTCCTCGGTCATCCCGTGCTCGAGCTCCCGCAGCCGCTTGTTCTTCTCGAGTGCCGCCCGCGCCTCGGCCGCTGAGACGTTGCGGCGTTTAGCGAGCTCCGCGATCCGCGCGTCGACTTCCGCCTCGGTGACACGCAGCTGCTCCTTCTCGGTGATGAAATCGAGCACCAGATCCCGGCGTACCTGCGCCTCGGCGATCGGCCGGAAATCCGTGGCGAACTTCTCGAACTGCTCCGCGGTGATGCCGTAGGCTTGCGCGAGCACGCGCAACGCGCGATCGACGAGGGGCCGCGGCGCGGTCACGTGATTGGCCGACACGATCTGCTCGATCAGCTCGCTCCGGACCCGCGCGTCGGCCTCCCGCTGGGCGTCTCTTTCCAGGTCCTCTCGAACGGCGCGCCGCAGCGCGTCGAGCGATTCGAAATCCCCTACTTCGCGCGCGAACGCGTCGTCGAGTGACGCCAGCTGCTGGCGCTTCACTTCGTGCAGCGTGATCCGCACGTCGCGGCTCTGGCCTCGCTTCGTTTCATCCGGGAAGTCGGCCGGGAAGTGTACCGTGGCGTCGACCGTCGCGCCCGGCTTGAGGCCCATGATCCGTTCCTCGACCTCGGGGATCGCTTGCCCTTCGCCGATCACGATCTGATGCGCCTGGGGGTCGGTTGCGGCGTCGCCCGTTCCCTGCGCGATCGTCACGCTCACCAGGTCCTTGGGTTTGGGGGATTCGTCGGTGACCGGAGTCCAGGGCGCGCGCTGCTCGCGTAATTCCTCGAGCTGCGCGCTCACCTGCTCCTCGGTGATCGGCGCGACCGTCCGCGCGATCCGAAACCCGCCGGTGCGCTCGAGCGTCAAGTCCGGCCGCACCTCGACGTGAAACTCGAACGTGAGCGGCGCGCCCTGATCCCACTTGAGGTTGTGAATATGCGGATCGGCGATCGGCTTGAGCGACTCCTGCTTGAGGGCGGCGCTCCAGCTGTCGCGGATCACCTCCTGAAGCACCTGCTGCCGAATGTCGTCGGCAAACTGCTTCTTCACGATCGCGGCGGGTGCCTTGCCCTTCCGGAATCCGGGCAGCCGCACGCGCTGTTGGTAGGCCGTCGTGGCCTGGGTTTCGGCTTCGCGCACCCGCTCGACAGGCACGGTTACCGCGATCGACGCGGACCCGGGTTCGGTGGCGGTCTTCTTGATCTCGATATCGACCATGGGCGGAAATCTAACCGGATCACTTCGCTACCGAATTCATCGTGCGGCCGGGGAAGTGAATGACCCCGCCGATTGAGTTCCGCGATCCTCCCGCCCAGAGCGCGAAACGGAGCCCACGTGGTCCGATAGAAGATCCGGGTCAAGCGCAGTCGCCGCGTGATCCGGCGCGGCAGGACGCATGACGACCCTACGCGCGCCCCCGGATCTTGCTGGCCCACCACCGCAACCCGACAAACAAGAAGCGCCAGTCGTGGAAGAACTCGGGCGGCTTGCCTTCGAATGCGTGGCCGACGAACTGAAAGATCCAGCCGACCACGAACAGCGTGACCGGGACGGCCCACAGCCGCCGCAGGATAGCGGCCACGACGAAAAGCGGAATCGAGAGGGCGATCAGCGGGATGCCGATCGTGTGGCAGAAACGGTTGACGGGATTCTGGTGGCTCTGCGAGTACTGCGCGATCCATTCGGACATCGGGCGGTTGCCGAGCATGGTCTCTTCCTCCTCGATGCGACCGGAGGGACTCGAACCCCCACGGGTTGCCCCACAGGATTCTAAGTCCTGCGCGTCTACCAGTTCCGCCACGGTCGCGTTGTTGCTGCTCATGAACTTACGCCGTCCCCAACCTTCGCGGCACCCTCCGCGTGCCCCTTGGCGTATGGCCATGAAGGGTATCGGCCAGCACCTTAGCAGGATGACCAAGGACGCCGGTAATTGGCTCGCGCAGCTCCACGGCCGTCAACTGCTGATGCTGTTGTTGGCAGCCGCAGTCTACGTGTTTGTGCTCGTGGTAGTGGGCTTTACCTACATACCGAACGTTGAACGCGCGAGCCACTCGCTCGCACGTGGTACGGACTACTCTTCGTATCGAGCGGCGCGCGAAGACACTTTGCGGGACCGTGACTTGTGGCAAACGAAAATGGTCAGCG
>Ga0335077_10003183_pt1 | contig 19767 bp, 20 predicted proteins | sample Lox_Sample_31_FD_207151 | JGI IMG/M metagenome (GOLD analysis project Ga0335077, IMG submission 207151) | Soil microbial communities from Loxahatchee National Wildlife Refuge, Florida, United States - Lox_Sample_3.1 | ecosystem: Environmental > Terrestrial > Soil > Wetlands | place: USA...
CTTCCGGCCGCCGCCGAGGACCTCAAACGCGGGGAAAAGCTGCTCGTCGACGCCTGCGGCTCTTGCCATGCGGTCGGCCGCGGCGACAGCCCGGACAAGGCCGCCCCGGCGTTTCGCACCTTGGGCCGGCGCTACCCGGTCGAGGCGCTGGAAGAGGCGCTGGCCGAGGGCGTCATGACCGGTCACCCGGACATGCCGGAAACGAAATTTGACGCCGACGATGTCGGTGCCATCATCGCGTATCTGAAGTCCATTCAGCAGCGCTGAACCCACCTTAGAGTTCCCAGTCATGAGCAGTGCGCTTTTTTCGCCTTACAGACTGGCCGGCCTCGAGCTTGCCAACCGTATCGTGGTCTCGCCGATGTGCCAGTATTCGGCCGACGACGGCTGCGCCAATGACTGGCACCTGATGCATCTCGGCATGCTGGCGAATTCCGGTGCCGCGCTGGTGATCGTGGAGGCGACCCATGTCGAGCGCCACGGCCGCATCACCCACGGCTGCCTCGGCCTCTACAACGACGACAACGAGGTGGCGTTGGCGCGGGTGATGCACTCGGCGCGCCGCGCCGGCACCGCCAAGTTCGGCATCCAGATCGCGCATGCCGGCCGCAAGGCCTCGGCGCAGCGGCCCTGGGAGGGCGCCGGGCCGCTCGGTGCCGGCGAAGATCCGTGGCCGACGAGTGCGGCGTCGCCCTTGCCATGGGGCGTCAATTGGCACGTGCCGCGCGAGGTCACCGAAGCCGACATGGAGCGCGTGCGCGAGGCTTTCGTCGCCGCCGTCAAGCGCGCGCTGCGCATCGGCTTCGACGAGATCGAACTGCACATGGCGCACGGCTATCTGGCGCACGGCTTCATGTCGCCGATCTCCAACAGGCGCACCGATCAATATGGCGGCAGCTTCGAGAACCGCCTGCGCTTCCCGCTGTCGATCGCGCGCGCGGTGCGCGCCGTGGTGCCGAACGGCCTGCCGCTCGGCGCCCGCATCACCGGCAGCGACTGGCGCGAGGGCGGGCTTAACGCCGACGACGCGGTTGCCATCGCCAAGGCGCTGAAGGCTGAGGGCCTCGACTTCATCTGCATCTCCTCCGGCGGCGTCACTGCCGACACGCGCAATCCGACCGAACCCGGCTACAACGTGCCCATCGCCGCACGCGTGAAGCGCGAAGCCGGCATCCCGACCCGCTGCGTCGGCCTCATCGTCAAGCCCGAGCATGCCGAGGCGATCGTCGCCAATGGCGAAGCCGACATGGTGTCGATGGCGCGCTGCTTCCTTGACGATCCGCATTGGGGCTGGCACGCCGCCAAGGCGCTCGGTGCCGACGTGGCGCGGCCCGTGCAATACGCCCGCGCCGGCCCCAAGCTGTGGGCGCCCGCGGCGGCGAAGGCGTGAGACCGGTGACACGGAGTGCGCTTCACCTCTTCCCGCGTGCGGGGAGAGGTCGACCCGCCGGAGCTTTAGCGAAGGTGGGTCGGGTGAGGGGGCGTCTTTGCGATTCTGCGCGGCTGGCAATTGCCCCTCACCCGGATCGCCGCCGCCGCGGCTCGCCACCCTCTCCCCGTAAATGGGGAGAGGCCTAGAGCGCATGACCAGCCTCGTCTTCCTCGCCGTCCTGTTCGCCGCGCTATGTCACGCCGGCTGGAATGCGCTGATCAAGGTGGGGCTCGAGCCGCTCAGCACCACGACGCTGATCGCCTTCGCCTCCGCCGTGGTCGGTCTTGCCTGTCTGCCGCTGACCGGCATGCCGGACGCCGCGGCCTGGCCGTGGCTCGTTGCCTCGGCGATCATCCATCTCGGCTATTTCGCGGCGCTGATCGAAAGCTACCGCACCGGCGATCTCGGCCAGGTCTATCCGATCGCGCGCGGCGCGGCGCCGCTGATGACGGTCGGCGCCAGCGCGCTGTTCGTCGGCGAACGATTGAGCGCCAGCGGCGTCATCGGCATCGCGGTGCTGGCCGCCGGCGTTCTGCTGCTCTCGGCGCGCGGCGGGCGCGCGCTCACCCACATCGACCGCCGCGCGGTCGGCTTCGCCTTCGCGACCGCGCTCACCATCTGCGCCTATTCGGTGGTCGACGGCGTCGGCGCACGCGCTTCGCGCAATCCGCAGGCTTACGTGCTGCTGCTGATGATCGGCAACGCGCTGATGCTCGCGCCCTATGCGCTTTGGCGCGACCGTCCGGGCGTCGCGGCGGCGATCCGGCGGTTCTGGTTGCGCGGGCTTGCCGGCGGCGCGCTGCAGACGCTGTCTTACGGCATCGCGGTGTGGGCCATGACGCTGGCGCCGATCGCCATCGTCGCCAGCTTGCGCGAGACCAGCGTGCTGTTCGGCGCGGCGCTCGCCGTCATCGTGCTCAAGGAGCCGCTGCGCTTGGCGCGCGTTGGCGCCGCGCTGCTGATCCTGTGCGGGCTGGTGCTGATCCGGCTGCAGTAATTAAAGCGCCATCTTCGGAAACAGTTTTTCGCAACGCGCGAGATCGGCCTCGGTATCGACGTCCCAGAGCGTGGGCAATTCGACGGCTTTGAAACCGAGTGCAGTCGTGCGCGCGCGCGTTTCGGTAAGCACCTTGGGCGTGCCCCAAGCGATGCCCGAGAAAAGCTCGAGATGCACGGCGCGCGCGCCGATCAGCACATAGCCGCCGTCCTCGGCCGGGATGAGTACGATATCGGCGTCGTCCAGCGCTTGCGCCGCCGCGCGCAGATGCTCGGCGCCAAGGGCAGGGCAATCGGTGCCGATCACCAGCGTCGGGCCGTTCTGCGCGGCGATAGCGCCGAGCATGCGGTCGCCGAGATCGCCGTCGGGCTGCTGCTTGAGCACGACGGGGAAACGCCACGCCAGCTCCTGGAACGAGGCCTGGTCGAGGGTGGGACTGCACCACAGCGTCACCGGACCGACGTCGGCGGCGCAAGCGGTCTCGACCGCGCGCTCGGTCAGCCGCTCCTGAAGGACCGCCGCGGCATGCGCGCCGATCGCGGGGATCAGCCGCGTCTTGGCGCGACCCGGGACAGGCGCCTTGGCCAGAATCGCGACGGCAACGGCACTAGCGCTTTGCATAACCGTAGGCTTGCGCGAGGCGGAGTGGATCGGCGCCGAAGAAAAAAGCGAGGCGGAGCTTCCACATCAGCAAAATGGTGCGCAGCACGCCGTGCTTGCGCCAGCGCCGCGCCGAAGTGGTCACGCGCGCGCGCAAACACAAAGGCCGGCCGAGGCGCTTGAGCCGCGCCGACAGCGCCACGTCTTCCATCAGCGCGATCGGCGGGAAACCGGCCGCGGCGTCGAACGCGGCGCGCGTGACGAACACGGCCTGGTCGCCGGTGGCGATGCCGGTCAGCCGCGAGCGCGTGTTCATCATGACGGCGACAAGCGCCAGCGCGTCGCCGTCGAAGCGCACGTCGAAGCGGCCCCAGGTGCGGCCCGAGCGCGTCAGGCCGTCGAGCACCAGCCGGTCGGCATCGTCAGGCAATCGTGTGTCGGCATGCAGGAACATCAGGACGTCACCGCGCGCCACGCTGGCGCCGGCGTTCATCTGCAAACTGCGGCCTCGCGGCGCGGCGATGACGCGGTCGGCAAGCGGCCGCGCCAGATCGGCGGTGTTATCGCGGCTGCCGCCGTCGACGACGATCACCTCGACGCCGTGCGCGTGAAAGTGCGCGAGCGCCGCGAGCGCGGCTTCGATCCCCGCGGCCTCGTCGAGCGCCGGCATGATAATGGAAAGCCTCATTCCGCCGCCTCTTTCAGGGCGCCACCGCAGCTCGAGCCCTGTCCGGCGGTGCAGCCGTAGCAGTGGCCGGCGACGCGGATCGGGTTGCCTTTGAGATCGTCGTCGAGCAATTCGGACAAATGCACGCGCGCACGCGCGCCACGCCGGAGCGGCAGATCGAGCATCTGGTTGAAGTCGCAATCGTAGACGAAGCCGCGCCAGTCGGCCGAAATCAGATTGCGGCACATCACGCCGTCGAGATTGGCCTCGAGATGCGCGTCCTGCAGCAATTGTAAATAGCCCTCGAACTCGCCTTTGTTGATCAGCGTGGTACCAAAGCGCTGGATCGGCATGTTGGCGAGCACGTAAAGCTTATTGAACTCGATGCCGTAGCTCTCGCCGAGCACGCGCTTGTAATCGGCTTCGAGCGCGGCCTGCGGCGGCGGCAGCGACGGTCCTTGCGGGTTGTAGACGAGGTTGAGGGTGAGCGCCGGATCGCGCCCGTAGCCGAGCGCGTTGAGCTTTTTCAGCCCGCGGATCGAGCCGTCGAACACGCCCTTGCCGCGCTGGCGCTCGACATTGTCCTGCAGATAGCAGGGCATCGAGGCGACCACTTCGACGCGGTTCTCGGCGAGGAACTCGGCAAGGTCCTCCTGGCCCGGCTGCGCCAGGATGGTGAGATTGCAGCGGTCCATCACCTTGACGCCGAGCGCGCGCGCCTCGCGCACCAGGCGGCGGAAATTGGCGTTGAGCTCCGGCGCGCCGCCGGTGATGTCGAGCGTGGCGACACGCCGCCGCCGGAGGAATTCGATCACCCCGTCGGCGACGTCGGCGGTCATTTCCTCGGTGCGGTTCGGCCCGGCGTTGACGTGGCAATGGAAGCAGGACTGATTGCAGCGATAGCCGACGTTGATCTGGAGCGTGTCGAGCCTGCCGCGGCGGATGGCGGGGAAGGGGACCTTGGCGAGCAACGGCAGCGTATCGCGCATGGCAATCCTCGATTGCCGTACCAACTTGCCACGTGCGGCGCGCCCGCGTCACCCCGCTCGAAGTCACATTCGGACAAATGGACGTGAGACGTAAATTCAGCGCGCCAGCGCGGTAGCGACCGGCGCTTCGACGCCGATGCGGCCGAAGCCGGGCAGCTTGACGCCCGGATGGCGCAAATCGAGCCCGGCGACGAGGCCGAGCAGATCGAACTCGACGCCTTCGACCCAGCCGACTTTCACCGCGGCGACCCCGTAGAGATTGAGTTCGATGCCGGTGCCGCTGTCGGTCAGGCCCGCGTAAGGGCGGCTGCGGAAATCGCGGCCGACCGCATTCGGCGGCAGCGCCACGCCCAATTCCGGCACCGCCCGCAGGATCGCCGCGGTGAAGCTGTTGCTGTTCGGACCCGGCCAGATGCGGTAGTCGCCGGCGTGCCGGTAATTATAGGCTTTGACAGCGGCCTCGATGCGCGGGATCAGCCTCTCGGCGTCGGGTCCGGAAATATCGGCGATCGCCACCGGGCGGTTGCCGTACCAGCGGCCGTCCGGCGGCCAGCCATTGGCGCGCACCGGGTTGCCCCAGCCGACCACGTCGTAACGGGTCCACTCGGTGGCGCCGGCGGACTTGAACACGATCCAGCTGTGCACCGCGAAAATGCCCTTCCAGGCGCCGGCCTTGCCGGTGAACACCAGCACCCGCGCCGGTTTGGAGTCGGCGGCCGGCGGCAGCAAACCGGTGCTCGACCAGTCGGCGTCGCGCCAGGAGCGCGGCTCGCTGCCGGCGGCGTAGAGCGCGGCGCGGGCGAACAGGGGCACGAAGAACAGGGCAAAGATCGCAAGCATGATCGACTTTCGGCGGGAGAAGCGGGTGGCCGGCATGCAGGCCAGATAGGCATGCTTTCCGGCCTAAACGTGGCGGGCGCGGGCAGCCGTTACCAGCAGCGCGGCGCCGGCGCGGCAAAGATGGGCAAACGTCGTCACCCGCCGCTTGCCCGGCCGCCGCGCAAAACGCGCGACCTGCGGCACATGGACGAAAGCGGCGAAGCGCGGGCCGTTATCGCGGCGTGCAGCCTCGCTCGCGCGCCAGCACAGGTAATTGCAGAGATAGCCGCCGGCGTCGTACGAGCGCACGGCCGGAATCCCGGCGGTGCGCGCTGCGGCAAGGAGCCGCGCCGTCGGCGCCGGCAATAACAGTGCCGACGGACCGCCAGGTGCGATCTTGCTCGCGCGCGCGGCGCCGCCCGCGTCGGGCAACAGCGCTGCGGCATTGCGCGCGCGCGTCTCGATGCGGATCGTCTTTGTCCGCGCAGCCAGCCCGAACATCAGAATCGTGTCCGGTCGGTATTTGGCGATGAGCTTCGGCAATTCGCGATCAACGGCCGCGTAGCTGGTCGCAAACACATGCGCGACAATCGTCACGTTTGTAAGCGCCGGCCGCCGCAGCCGCACCAGCCGCCCGACCAGTGGCCCGGTCGGATTGAACGGCGCGCCCGGGAAGGGGCCGAAGCCGGTGACGAGGATAGTGGGCATTGTTCCTTTCCAGTCATGGCCGGGCTTGTCCCGGCCATCCACGCATTGCTTTGCAGCTTAGAGAAAGACGTGGATGCCCGCGACAAGCGCGGGCATGACGGTGCCTACACCCCCAACAGCTCCGCGATCTCCTCCACCGCGAGCGTCGGCGCCAGTTTGCCGGCGGCGACCGCGGTCTCGGCCTGGCGCAGTTTGGTGCGCACGGCGGGATCGCTGCGCAGCCGCGCGGTGAGGCGCTCCTCCAGCATCGACCACATCCATTTCACCTGCTGCTCGCGCCGGCGCTGGCCAAGTTCGCCGGACGCCGTCATTTTCTCCTTGTGCGAGACGATCTGCTCCCACAACAGCGCGATGCCGTCGCCGGTGAGCGCCGAATAGGTGAGTACCGGCGGCGACCAGGTCTCCGAGCGGGGGGTAAGGATGTTGAGGGCGGCGCGATATTCGGCGGCGGCGACCTTGGCGCGCGCGACATTGTCGCCGTCGGACTTATTGACCGCGATCATGTCGGCGAGTTCGACGATGCCTTTCTTCAGGCCCTGCAATTCGTCGCCGGCGCCGGGGATCATCAGCACCAGAAAGAAATCGGTCATGTCGGCGACCGTCGTCTCCGACTGGCCGATGCCGACGGTTTCCACCAGCACTACGTCGTAGCCGGCGGCCTCGCACAAGAGCATGGTCTCGCGCGTCTTGGCGGCGACGCCGCCGAGCGTGCCGGAGGAGGGCGAGGGGCGCACGAAGGCGTTGGCATCGCTGGCGAGCCGCGCCATGCGCGTCTTGTCGCCGAGGATGGAGCCGCCGGTGCGCGTCGAAGACGGATCGACCGCGAGCACCGCGACTTTGTGGCCTTGCGCGGTGAGAAAGGTGCCGAGCGCGTCGATGGTGGTGGACTTGCCGGCGCCGGGCGCGCCGGTGATGCCGAGCCGCACCGCCTTTCCGGTCGCGGGCAAAAGCTCCTGCACCAGATGGTGCGCCTGGCTGCGGTGATCGGCGCGCTTGCTCTCGATCAGGGTGATGGCGCGCGCCAGCATGGCGCGGTCGCCGGTGTGGATGCCGCGGGCGAGGTCGAAGGGCTTCAAGGTGCGCGCGGCCATCATTGGCGATGCTTGTCGTCTGCGAGGCGGATGGCGAGGCCGCCACTGGACCTATGCTTCGCCGCGGTGGCGCGGGCAAAGGTGAAAAGCTGCTCGCGCGTGTCGATGCGGCAGGCGACGCCGCCCGGATGCTTGCACTCCGCCGCGCGGGCGGCCGCGTCGGCGTCATCTTCGTCGATGGCGACGACTTGGTAAACGCCCTCGGCGAGCGGATGCATCAGCGCATATTCAGTATGTTCCGGATGCCGTGCCGATACCGACTGCACGATGGAGTCACCGCCTTCGAACGGATGCAGCGTGAAGCTGGCGATATCCTTCAGGCCGCCGCCTGAACGCACATAGCGTTTGCCGTCCCATTTAAACTGCGCGCGCTCGGGATCGAGCGCATGGCCGTCGCGCAGCGTATAAAGTTGCAGATTGAGCTTTTGCCCCAGCACCGGCTGCGCGCCGGTGAGGATCGGATCCTTGGAATCGATGCAACCCGACAAAGCCAGCGCGGCAAACACGGCAAATCCCGCGCGGACGAGGGCCGCTCTCACTCGGCGGCCTCTTTGCCGTGGCCCAATCGCTTGTTCAGCGTCTTGAGCAGCTTTTCGGCGGCTTCCGCGATCACCGTGCCCGGCGGGAAGATCGCCTCGGCGCCAGCCTTATACAGCGCATCGTAATCCTGCGGCGGCACCACGCCGCCGACCACGATCATAATGTCCTCGCGCCCTTGCGCCGCGAGCTCCTTCTTTAGCTCCGGCACCAGCGTCAGATGGGCGGCGGCGAGCGACGACACGCCGAGGATATGCACGTCGTTCTCCACCGCCTGGCGCGCGGCCTCCGCCGGCGTCGCGAACAGCGGCCCGATATCGACGTCGAAGCCAAGATCGGCGAAAGCCGAGGCGATCACCTTTTGCCCCCGGTCGTGACCGTCCTGGCCGATCTTGGCGACCAGAAGACGCGGCCTGCGGCCCTCCGCCGCCTCGAACGCCTCGACCGCAACGCGCACCCGTTCGACCGCGCCGGTCATGCCGACCTCCCGCTTGTAGACGCCGGTAATGGCCTTGATCTCGGCGCGGTGACGTCCGTAGACTTTCTCCAGCGCTGAGGAAATCTCGCCGACGGTCGCCTTGGCGCGGGCGGCGTCGATCGCCAGCGCCAGGAGATTGCCGTTGCCGCGGTCGGCGGCGCGGGTGAGCGCGTCGAGCGCCTCCTTGAGCGCGACCGGATCGCGCTCGGCCTTCAGCCGCCGGAGCTTGTCGAGCTGCATCTGCATGACGGCGGAATTATCCACCTTGAGCACGTCGATCGGCGCCTCGTCGGTCGGCTGGTATTTGTTGACGCCGATCACCGACTGATGGCCTGAATCGATGCGCGCCTGCGTCTTGGCGGCGGCTTCCTCGATGCGCAGCTTGGGGATGCCGGCCTCGATCGCCTTGGTCATGCCGCCGAGGCCCTCGATCTCCTCGATATGCCCCCAGGCTTTCTTCGCCAGCTCGCAGGTGAGCCGCTCGACGTAATACGAGCCGCCCCAGGGATCGACGATGCGCGTCGCGCCCGCCTCCTGCTGCAACACAATTTGCGTATTGCGCGCGATGCGGGCGGAGAAATCGGTGGGCAAGGCGAGCGCCTCGTCGAGCGCGTTGGTGTGCAGCGACTGCGTCTGACCTTGCGTCGCCGCCATAGCCTCGATCATGGTGCGGGCGACGTTATTGAACACGTCCTGCGCGGTGAGCGACCAGCCCGAGGTCTGGCAATGCGTGCGCAGCGACAGCGAGCGCGCATCCTCCGGCTTGAACGGCTTGATCAGCTTCGCCCAGATCATGCGCGCCGCGCGCAGTTTGGCGATCTCCATGAAATAGTTCATGCCGATCGCCCAGAAGAACGAGACGCGCGGCGCGAACTGATCGACGGTCAAGCCGGCCTTGATGCCGGCGCGCACATATTCGACGCCGTCGGCGAGGGTATAGGCGAGCTCGAGGTCCTGCGTCGCCCCCGCCTCCTGCATGTGATAGCCGGAGACCGAGATCGAATTGAACTTCGGCATCTCCGCCGAGGTATAGGCGAAGATGTCGGAGATAATGCGCAAGGACGGCGACGGCGGATAAATATAGGTGTTGCGCACCATGAATTCTTTGAGGATGTCGTTCTGGATCGTGCCCGACAGTTTCGCGTGCGGCACGCCTTGCTCCTCGGCGGCGACGATATAGAGCGCGAGCACGGGGAGCACCGCGCCGTTCATGGTCATCGATACGCTCATCTGATCGAGCGGGATGCCCGAGAACAGCGTGCGCATGTCGTAGATGGAATCGATCGCCACGCCCGCCATGCCGACGTCGCCGCTAACGCGCGGATGATCCGAGTCGTAGCCGCGGTGGGTGGCGAGATCGAAGGCAATGGACAGGCCCTTCTGCCCGGCGGCAAGATTGCGCCGGTAGAAGGCGTTGGAATCTTCCGCGGTGGAGAAGCCGGCGTACTGGCGGATGGTCCAGGGCTGCGCCGCGTACATCGCCGGATAGGGGCCGCGCAAAAAGGGCGGCCTGCCCGGATAAGTGTCGAGGAAATCGAGCCCGGCGAGATCGGCCTCGCCGTAGACCGGCTTGACCGCGATGCCTTCCGGCGTCATCCAGGGCGCGGCCGAGCCGTTGCCGGCCGGCGCGGGCGCTTCGCTGAAATCGACCGTGGCGAAATTGGGAATCTGGCTCATCTTCATCCAAGACTATCATGCGCGGCCTGCAAGGTCGAAAGCACGTCGCAGCCCACGAATATGAAGGATTTGACGCCCGCCTCCCGCCATTTCGCCTCGTTTTCGCCGGGCCTTCCGGCGAGGTGAACGATGGCACCGGCGGCGGTCAGCGCCTTGGCGGCCTCGGCGCCTTGCGCCTCGTAGACTTTGTCCGACGAGCACAGGCAGGCGAGCTTGGCGCCGGATACCTTGAATGCCGCGATCATCCCGGCCTGATCCTTAAAGCCGTCATTGCCGACCGCCTCAATGCCGCCGGCCTCGTAGAAATTCTTGGCGTAGGTCGCGCGCGCGGTGAACTCCGACAGTCTGCCGAGATTGGCGAGGAACACCTTCGGCCGCGCGCCGGTCTTCTTCAGGATGGCGTCGGAGGCGTCGCGCAGCGCCTCGAACGGCTCGGCAAGCCGAATGCTCGGCAACGGCTCAATGCCGCCCATACTTGCCTTTGTCTTCGCGACGGGCGCAACGTCGAGCACGCGCGCCGGCGTCTCCTGCAACAGCGGGTAATCGGTCGCGCCGGTCAGCGCATCCTTGCGCCGCGCGATCGCCTTTTCGCGTGCCGCGCGCACAGCAGCGACCTCGCGCTGGATCAGATTTTGCTCAAGCGCGGTCCATGGTCCGCCGGCCGCCTCGATCTTTTGGAAGAACGCCCACCCCGCGCCGCAAAGTTTCTCGGTCAGGTCTTCGATGGCACCGGAGCCTGCGGCGGGGTCCGCCACCCGGTAGAGGTTCGATTCCTCAAGCAGGATAAGCTGCGTGTTGCGCGCGACGCGGCGCGCGAAGGCGTCCGGCAAGCCGATGGCAAGCGTGTGCGGCAGCGCGACAATATTGTCGGCGCCGCCCAGTCCCGCCGCGGTGACGGCGATGGTCGTGCGCAGCATGTTCACATAAGGATCGCGCTTGGTCAGCATCCGCCAGGCGCTCTCCGCGGCGACCGTCGCACGTTTAGGGGCGAGCCCGCAGGCCGCCTCGACACGCGCCCACAGTTTGCGGATGGCGCGGAACTTGGCGATGGTCAAAAACTCGTCGGCGTCGGCGGCGAGGCGGAAATAGATCATGCCGCGCGCGGCATCGAGCGGCACGCCGCCGGCTTCGAGCGCGCGCAGGCATTCTACCGCGGCGGCGATGGCAAAGCCGAGCTCTTGCGCTTCCGAGCCGCCGGCATTGTGAATGATGCGTCCGTCCGCCACCACGAAGGGGCCGCGGAATCCCTGCTCCGCCAGGTTGCGGGCGGCGGCAGCGAGCATTGTCGAAAGTTCGGACCACGGCTTGGCGCTGACGCCCGCCGCGGCGAAGCCGCCGATCGGGTTCAGACTGCCGCGCAAATCGACCGCGCCCGGATCGAACTTGCGCGCTTTGACGAGCGCGGCGACGTGATCGACGGCGATGCGCGTTTCCGGGCTCAGGTTGAAATCGATAGCGATACCGGCGTCGAGCGCGACGCCGTCGAGCGCCTGCGCGATCGCTTCCGGCGTCGCGGCGAGCCCGTAGCCATTGGCGTTGAGCGAGCCGGCAAAGACCAAGGTGAGCCCGGTGGCACCGTTCTCCAGATCCTGTAAGGCCTGCGCGTTGGCTGCTTTCGGGTCCGGATGGTCGACGCGCTGCATGAGCGCCCACGGCGCGCCCGCGGTGCGCCCGGCGATCGGCTTTGCCCCCGCAGCGCGCGGGTAGAGCGGCTCAACCCGCAAGCCGTCATAGGTCTGGCTGACCAGCCGCTTCTCGAACGAGGCGCCCTTGAGCGCGGCCTCGACCAGCTTGCGCCATTCGGCCTCGCCGGTGGGCGGGAATTCGGCGGCGAGGGGAAGCTCGGTACTCATCGGCGCAAAATGCCACAATTAACGTGGGCTCGCTATTGAGCTCTCGTCTTGAGGGGTTAAGCAAATACCGTGCCCGGGATTAGCGCGGCGGCAGCCGCTCGATCCCGGTTTGATCGACGCCCGCCGCCGCCTCGCGCACGCTGCGCCCGGCGATGACGAAATCGGGCGCGATTTCCGCGAGCGGCAGCAGCACGAAGGCGCGTTCGAACAGGCGCGGATGCGGCACGGTGAGGCCGAGTTCGTGAACGTTGAGGTTGTCATAGGCGACGATGTCAATGTCGGCGGTGCGCGGTCCCCAGCGCTTCTCGTGCGCGCGGTCGCGGCCGAGCTGCAGCTCCACCGCCTGCGCATGCGCCAAGAGGTCGCGCGGGCTGAGCGAGGTCTCGACGGCAATGCACAAGTTGATGAAAGGGGGCTGATATTTGAAGCCCCAGGGCGGCGTGCGGTAGTCTGACGAGCGCGCCAGCAGGCGCACGGTCACACCGTCGCACAAGAGCTTCACCGCGCGGTCGAGAATGACGCGGCTGTCGCCGACATTGCCGCCGAGCGCGAGCCACGCGGCGGTCATGGCTTGGCAGTGCCCCGCGCGCGTTCCAGCGTGACGCCGACGTCGCTGAAGGTCGCCGCGATCGGCGCATGCGGCTTGTGAATGGTCACCGTGATCTTGCGCACGCGCGGGAAGGCGGCGAGCACCGCGTCGGCGACGCGGCCGGCGGCCGCCTCGATCAACTTGTATTTCTGCGCGGTGAAAGCGACGCTCGCGCAGTCGACCACTTTGTCGTAGGAGACGGTGTCGATCACTTTGTCCGAGCGCGCCGCGTCGGCAAGGTCGATGTCGAGCACCATGTCCATGGCGAAGGTTTGCCCGACCTTGCTCTCATAGGCCATGACGCCGTGATAGGCGTGCAGCGACAGGCCGGTGATAAAAATGCGGTCGCTCATCGCGCGGCCTCGATCGCGGCGGCGACGCGCAGCGCTTGCACGGTTTCAGCGACGTCATGCGTGCGCACAATCGCCGCGCCGTTTCTCACCGCAATCAGATGGCTAGCGATCGAGCCGCCGAGCCGCTCGTCGGGCTCCGACGGCGATACCGTATTGATGAAGCGCTTGCGCGAGGCGCCGATCAGCAGCGGCAGGCCGAAACGCTTGAACTCGGCGAGCCGCGCGATGCAGGCGAGGCTCTGCTCCGCCGTCTTGCCGAAGCCGATGCCGGGATCGAGCACCAAGCAGTCGCGCGCGATGCCGGCGCGCTCGGCCTGCGCCAGGGAACGGGCGAAGAACGCATCCACCTCTGCGACGATGTCGAGCGCCGCGTCGGCGGCCTCGCGGTTGTGCATGATGACAACCGGCATGTCGTATTCGGACACGGTCTCGGCCATGGCGGGGTCGCGCTGCAGACCCCAGACGTCGTTGACCATGGCTGCGCCCTGGTCGAGCGCCCAGGCGGCGATTTTCGCTTTCATGCTGTCGATCGACACCGGCGTCTTCAGCTTGACCACCGCCGGCAGCACCGGGGTGAGCCGCGCCAATTCCTCCTCGTAGCTCACCGGCTGCATGCCGCCATAGGGGCGGCTCGATTCCGCGCCGATATCGATGATGTCGACGCCGGCGACGATCATTCGCTCGGCCTGTTCGATCGCCAGTTTCGGATCAACGAAGCGGCCCCCGTCGGAGAAGGAGTCCGGCGTGACGTTGAGCACGCCCATGACCAGCGGCCCCCGCTTCGCCAGCAGCGCGGCGAGCCAGGACGGCGGCTGATCGGCGATCACATCGCCGGCGGTATCGGGTTCGCGCTGCGGGCCCATGGCTTGAGGCTTTGCGCGGCAGGCGAGGGGCTGTCAAGCATTCAGCCGTCACCCCGAGGTGGCCGCCGCAGGCGGCCCATCGCAAGTCGGCTATAGCCGACTTGCGCACGTATATCCGATCTCGGGTAAACCCGAGATCGGCGGGCGACGGCCAGGGTCGTTCATCCTTCGAGGCTCGCTTCGCTCGCACCTCAGGATGACGGATCAAGTTATTTATACGTAATCTTCAGCTGCAGCTTCTTGGCGTGCTCGATCCAGTTCCCCACCACCTTGGCGGAGGGCAGGAAGGCGACCAGCTTGCGCTTCCTGTTGGCCTCGGCCATCGCCTTGGCGAGGTTTTCCGGGTTGCGATATTTGAGGTCGCGCACGGTATCGACGCCGGCGGCCTGCAACAGCCCGGCATATTCCTTGCGGATGCCCTTCACGCGCATGCGGTCGGCCATGTTGGCCCAGCAGAGGAACTGCTTTTCGTCAAACCCGGTCTTTTGCGCGAGCCGTTTGCGCCCGCGCAGCGTGTGCGCTTCCTCGAGCAGGCGCCCGGTTGAGCGGATCCCGGCCGACTTGAGAATCGCGGCAGTTTCGCCGTCGATCCCGTCGATATCGGTGATCGGATAGGTCATCCCGGGGTTCCTGCCTGCCTTTTAAGTCTTCTTCACAACACACAAAGTTCAAACGAACTGGCTTAAGCCCGGTATCGCACCGACGATTTCGCCGACCGTGTCTTCGCCCGCCTTTTCGCGGGCGTATGCGATGACTTCCTTGGTGACGCCTTGCACCTGGCCCATGCTCAGCCCGGCCGCCATCATCTCGGTGCCGGCACCCATCAGCCCGCCCATGGCGAACATGCCGCCGCCCTCGCCCTTCTGGGCGTCGAGCAAGGCTTGTCCGCCGGGAAGCTTGTCGATGAGCGCCTGAACTTTGTCGGGTGGACCTTCCTTGGAAAGGAAGTCGAGAATGACGCCGACGGCTTTTCCCGCGGCTTCTCGATCGACGCCAACGTTGGCGACGAGACGCGCGATCAATTCATCCATGTTGCTTCTGCCCCTCCCCGCACTGGCGGCGGGTTGTCGCCATATTGAACGTCGTTGATGTCGATGACAAGCGCGTTGCGTTGTCACATGAGCGAAACGGCCGTTGTGCTCCACCCACTCGCCGGCGAATGTCAACAAAAATGTGAGCGGCTTGCGCGTTGCGCAGGCATTCGTTGCGATGATGTCACAGACGCCGCGGCGTGCGCTTGCGCAATTAAAATTCTTGCAAACAATGCACCCAGAGTATCTGGAGAAGGATGTCTGTCATAAATTCAGGCAGACGAAGTGCCGCGACTGTTTATGCTTTCGAAGTATTGAATAGAAAAATGAAAAAAACATTGCCGAACGGTGTAACTTCGCCGCTTCGACTTGCCATCGGCGGCACAATTCGCACGTATTCACCGATTATGCGGGAGACTGGCCGCGCTTTTCAGGGAGAATAAGCGTTGCTAGTTTCGTTTTTTGTTGAGGGGAGCCGTTCATGAGCACACTCGACGCGGTCTTGAGCCGCATTGACCAGGATATCGACCAAAGCGTCGAGCGTTTATTCGCACTGTTGCGCATCGCTTCCATTTCCACCGATCCGGCCTACGCGGCACAATGCCGCGCCGCCGCTGAACACGTCGCCGCCGATCTACGCAGCATCGGATTTGCCGCTGACGTACGGCCGACCGAGGGACACCCGGTCGTCGTCGGTAAGACCAACGGCGTTTCCGGCCCGCGCGTGCTGTTTTACGGCCATTACGACGTGCAGCCGGTCGATCCGCTGAACCTCTGGAAGACCCCGCCCTTCGAGCCGGGCATCGAGACGCTGCCCGACGGCCGCAAAATCATCATCGCGCGCGGCGCCTGCGACGATAAAGGCCAAGCGATGACCTTCATCGAGGCTTGCCGCGCCTTCAAGGCGGTCACCGGCAAGCTGCCGCTGCCGATCACCACCATGATCGAGGGCGAGGAGGAGTGCGGGTCGCGGAATCTGTTCAAATTCGTGCGCGACAACGCCGCGGAGTTCAAACTCGACCTGGCGCTGGTCTGCGATACCGCCATGTGGGACGCGCAGACGCCGGCGGTGACCACCTCGCTGCGCGGGCTGGTCTATGAGGACGTCAAGATCACCTGTGCCGACCGGGATTTGCACTCAGGCGTGTTCGGCGGTGCGGCGCAGAACCCGATCCGGCTGCTGGCCAAGATCCTGGGCGCGCTGTGGGACGACAACGGCCGCGTCACCATCCCCGGCTTCTATGACGGGGTGAAGGACCTGCCGGCCGATATCAAGGTTGACCTCAAAGCGCTCGACCTCACCCCGGAAAAGTTCCTCGGGCCAATCGGGCTGAAGATCCCGGCCGGCGAGAAGGACCGCATGCTGATCGAAATGGTCACCACGCGGCCGACCGCCGAGATCAACGGCGTCATCGGCGGCTATACCGGCGAGGGCGCCAAGACCGTCATCCCCGGCCAAGCAAGCGCAAAAGTCTCGTTCCGCCTGGTCGGCGCGCAGGACCCCGTGAAGGTCCGCGACGGCTTCCGCGCCTTCGTGCGCGCGCGGCTGCCGGCCGACTGCCAGGTCGAGTTCGGCAATTTCGGCCTGGCGCCGCCGCTGCAGCTGTCCTTCGACAATCCCGCGCTCAACAAGGCGCGCACGGTGCTCGCCGAGGAATGGGGCCACAAGGCGGTGACGGTCGGCGCCGGCGGCTCGATCCCCATCGTCGCCGATTTCAAGAGCGTGTTGGGGATGGATTCATTGCTGGTCGGTTTCGCGCTCGACGACGACCGCGTGCATTCGCCGAATGAGAAGTTCGACCTCAATTGCTACCACAAGGGCATCCGCTCCTGGGCGCGGATTTTGGCGGCGCTGGCGGCCTAGGCCAGAGCGCGCGTCGTGTCGTCGAACAATTCGTCGACCGCAAAGGCGCGCGGGATGAGCTTCTGCCGCACGCTATAGTCGATGATGATCTCCAGCGCGCGGCGGTCGGCCTCGACGCCGAAGCGCCAGGGATCGAGCGGGCCGCCCGGTGGCGGCGAGGCGGCATTGCGGCTCTCGCGCAGCAGGCGATAGATTTCCTGCACGACGTCCGGGCGTTCCTTGGCGATCGAATTGCGCACCACCATCATGTGATTGATCGGCACGCCGCCGTGCTTGAGCGCCCATTGGCGCGCTGCCGCCTCGGCATCCGGAATGAGCGGCTTGAGGCGCGGATCGGGCATCGTATTGCCGACGATCGCCGCATCGAGCTCGCCGTCGAGCAGCATCTGCACAATCGTCTTGCCGGCGGGAGCGCGGGTGACGAATTCGGGATCCTTGTATTCGGCGAGATGCGGGTCCTCGAAGCTGACCCAGCGGATCGCGGCGGGGTCGACGCCGTAGTCGTCGGCGAGGAAGCCGCGCACCCAGGCGCCGGTCGTCACCGTGTAGGCGCGCACGCCAACGCGCTTGCCGGCAAGCGCGGACGTCTGCAGCGCCCCGCGCTCGGGATTGTAGGCAATGGTATGGTGCTGACCGCGGCCGAGCACCGTCGCCGGGATCAGCACGTAGGGCTTGCCATAGGTCTTCGCCTGCAAAAAAGTGACGATCGCCAGTTCGGCAAGGTCGAACTTGGCTTCGCGCACCAGCGCCTTGAACGCGGTGTTGGGCACCTTCACATCGGCGAAGTCGAACTCGACTAGATCGGATTTCACCGCGCCGGTCTTGAGCGCCTGGGCGTTCGGATAATTGCCGAGCAAAGTGGACAGCTTGAGCTTGGTCATCGTGTTCCTTTAGTCCTTGAGCGCGGGGTAGAGCGCCTGCGCGGTCCTGGCGAAGATCCAGTCGCGGTCGGCTTGCGGCAGCGAGGCGAGCGAGTCGCGCGCGGTCTGCAAGAGCGCGGGCAAAGTGCCTTCGCTCGCGGGAAAGTTAGAACCCCAGGCGAGCCGCGCCGCGCCGAATTCGCCAACGAGCGTCGGAAAGAATGTCTCCGGCGTCGCCTTGCCGCCGCGCGCCTCGGCGAAGATGCGCGGCGTGAGCTTGAGATAAATGTTCGGATAGCGCGCGAGCGCGAAAAGGCTCGCCGCTGCGGCATAAGGTGGCCCGTCCTCGAGCACCGGCCGCGCGCAGTGGTCGAGCACGATGCGCACGTTCGGAAAGCGCTCGGCCATGGCGCGCGCCTGCGGGATCGCCTTGGCCGACATCTGCAGGCAGATCGGCAGGCCGAGCTCGCCGGCGCAGGTCCATGCCGGATACGACTTCGGGTCATCGAGCCAATTCGCCTGTTCCGACATCGTGCTGCCGAAGGTGAACAGCCTTAAGCCCGTGAGTTTTCTGCCGTGCCAATAACGCATGCGCTCGGGCGCGTCGGCCGCCAGCACGTCAACGGAAAAAACGCCGGTGAAACGCGCTGGATGCGCGGCGACCGCGTTGGCGACATAGGAATTGTCGTGGCCGTAACAGGTCGAGGCCTGCACCAGCGCGGCCTTGTCGACGCCGGCTGCGTCCATCGCCGCGATCATTCGCTCGACGGTTACCGGCCGCGTGCGCGACCAATCCGATTGTTGCCCGCCGAGGGGCGCCAAGGGATAACGTACGGCGTCGGCGGCGATGATGTGCGGATGAATGTCGATGGTCGTCATCGGGCGGGCCTTGGCGGCGAAGCTGCGCCGATTTTCCTTGCGTCGTCAACCGAGGCTCCAGGTAACGCGCCATGCGTGGCGCGCATTGTCAGCGCCGCCGGACCTACCTATTCTCCGCGCGCGTCAAGACACACGAAAACCAATGCCGCGGCCCATTCCGTCCATACGATTTGCGCGACCGGCTTTCGCGCTTGCTTGCATTGCCCTGGCGATCGCCGTCACGCCGGCGCAAGCCGGCGACACCGAAGCCTATCCGTCGCGGCCGGTGCGCATCGTGGTTCCCTACGGCGCGGGCGGCATCGCCGACGTGACCATGCGCATGGTCGCCAAGCAACTGAGCGAGCATTTCGGCCAGCAATTCTTTGTCGACAATCGGCCGGGCGCCGGCGGTATTCTGGCGATGAAGTCGGTGCAGGAGGTGCCGCCCGACGGCTACACGCTGTTCATGATCGGCGGCGGGCTCACCATCGCCAAGGCGCTGTTCACGTCGCTGCCCTACAACATCGAGACCGATTTCATCCCGGTCTCGACCACGGCATCCTACGGCCTCTTGATCGCCACCAAGGCCGGCTCCCCGTTGAAGTCGGTGAACGACATCATCGCCGCGGCGAAAGCCAACCCCGGCAAGCTCAACTTCGGCACCATCAATGCCGGCAGCACGCAGCACCTGGCGGCCGAATTGTTCCGCATCATGGCCGGCATCAATGTGGCGACGATCCCGTACAAGACCACGCCCGATCTGGCGCTCGCCGTGCTGCGCGGCGATGTCGACGTCGCCTTCGACTACTTCCCCGGCTTCCAGTCGGCGCTTGCCGAAGGCCGGCTGACGGCGGTCGCCACCACCGCGCACGACCGCGCGGCCAACCTGCCGAACGTGCCGACCGTGATCGAAAGCGGCTTGCCTGGCTACGAGGTGACGAGCTGGAACGGCATCGCCGCGCCGGCCGGCACGTCGCAGGAGATCGTGCTCGAGCTCAACCACGCCATCGACGACGCGCTGGCCTCGCCCGAGGTGCAGAAATACTCGGCCGCGGCCGGCATGGACGCGCGCAGCATGTCGCCGCCCGATCTCGCCAAGCGCATCTCGAGCGACGTGGCCAAGTGGACCCAGCTGATCGGCGAAGCCGGGATTCAGAAGCGCTAGGCTCGTCCGCAGGGACTGCCGTCGGTCAATGCCGGCTGGCCGATGCCCGCTTTGCCCGCGAAAGCGGACTCTCGACTGCAGTCGTAGAATGTCCGTTTTGTGCGGCGCCAGAAGCCGGCATCAGGATTGTGCGCTCAAGTTTTTATGAGAATTATATTCGCCAACTTGCCTGTAGCGTTGAAGGCTCCAAATACGAGGGACATATTTGCGATAGATAGACACAGGAGGCGGGCATGCTTCGGAGGCCGGAGGCCATTGGTTTGGCGATTGTCGCGCTCTTTTCGATATCCAAGGTTGCCGAGGCAGATGCGTTCGACGGCACTTACCGCGGCATGA
>Ga0335077_10003185_pt1 | contig 19763 bp, 17 predicted proteins | sample Lox_Sample_31_FD_207151 | JGI IMG/M metagenome (GOLD analysis project Ga0335077, IMG submission 207151) | Soil microbial communities from Loxahatchee National Wildlife Refuge, Florida, United States - Lox_Sample_3.1 | ecosystem: Environmental > Terrestrial > Soil > Wetlands | place: USA...
CTGGCTGGGCGGCGTCGACGACCTGCGCCGCGGCCTGCCTGACGTGGCGGCCGCGCTTCGCGGCCGCGCCGACGGCGAGCCCGTGCTCCTGCTCTCGCACCACCCCGACGTCTTCGCCGAAGCGTCACAATTCAGTGTAGACCTGCAGTTGTCCGGGCACACGCACGGCGGCCAGATCGCGTTCTTCGGCCGGCCGCCGGTCTCGCACTCGAAGCTCGGCTTCGTCGCCGGCCCGTACGCGCGCGGCGCGTCGCAGCTCTACGTCGGGCGCGGCATCGGCACCACCTTCGTCCCGCTGCGCATCGGCACCCGCGGCGAGATCCCGATCCTCGAGCTCGCGACCCGCTCCTAGCCTCGGTGGTACCCTCTCGGAAAACGGGAGGACGACGACATGGCCTGGGACTTCGAGACCGAGCCCGAGTTCCAACGCGAGCTGGATTGGATCGACGGTTTCCTGCGCGAGAAGGTCGAGCCGCTCGACCTCGTGCTGGGCGACGCTTACGACATCCGCGACGCGCGTACGAAGAAGGCGCTCGCGCCGCTGAAGCAAGAGGTGAAGGAGCGCGGCCTCTGGGCCTGCCACCTGGGTCCCGAGCTCGGCGGGCAGGGCTACGGCCAGCTGAAGCTCGCGCTCATGAACGAGCTGCTCGGGCGCTCGCGCTTCGCGCCGCTCGTGTTCGGCTGCCAGGCGCCCGACTCCGGCAACGCCGAGATCCTCGCGCACTACGGCACGCCCGCGCAGAAGGAGCGCTGGCTCAAGCCGCTCCTCAACGGCGACATCGTCTCGTGTTACTCGATGACCGAGCCGCACGCCGGCGCCGACCCCACCTTGTTCAGGACGCGCGCGGTGCGCGACGGCAACGAGTGGGTGATCAACGGCGAGAAGTGGTTCTCGTCGAACGCGCGCTGGTCGTCGTTCCTGATCGTCATGGCGGTGACCGATGCAGAGGTCGACGCGCACGGCGGCATGTCGATGCTCGTGGTGCCGACCGACTCGCCGGGCGTGAAGATCATCCGCAACGTAGGCGTAGGCACCGAAGGTCCCGAGCACGCGAGTCACGCGTACATCCGTTACGAGAACGTGCGCGTGCCGGCCGACCATCTGCTCGGCAAGCCGGGCGGCGCGTTCGTCATCGCTCAGACGCGGCTCGGCGGCGGCCGCATCCACCACGCCATGCGCACGATCGCGCAGCTGCGCAAGGCGTTCGACATGATGTGCGAGCGCGCGCTGTCGCGCGACGTGCGCGGCGGCCGGCTCGCCGACCTGCAGATGACTCAGGAGAAGATCGCGGACAGCTGGATCGAGATCGAGCAGTTCCGCCTGCTGGTCCTGCGCACCGCGTGGCTCATCGACAAGTACAAGGACTACAAGAAGGTGCGGAAGGACATCGCCGCCGTGAAGGTCGCGATGCCGAAGGTCTACCACGACGTGGTGTACCGCGCGATGCACCTGCACGGCTCGCTCGGCGTGTCGAACGAGATGCCCTTCGCGGCCATGCTGATGGGCGCGGCCGTGATGGGCATCGCCGACGGTCCGACCGAGGTGCACAAGATCACCGTCGCGCGGCAGGTGCTGCGCGATCACAAGGCGACCGACGGCTTGTTCCCGAGCGGCCACCTGCCGACGCGAAAAGCGGCGGCGCGCGAGCGCTTCGCGGACCTGCTCGAGGCGGAGGTCGGGAACCTCTGAACGGATCGCCGTGACTGCGCGCGCCGCCGGCGCGCGAGCGAGAGCTCAGCCGCCCTTCGCGCTCTTCACCGCGCTCGCGAGCGCCGGCACGATCTCGAACAGGTCGCCCACGATGCCCACGTCGGCGACTTCGAAGATCGGCGCGTCGGCGTCCTTGTTGATGGCGATGATGAAGTTCGAGTTCTTCATGCCGACGAGGTGCTGGATCGCGCCCGAGATGCCCACCGCCACGTAGAGCTTCGGCGAGACGATCTGGCCCGAGCTGCCCACCTGGTACTCGTGCGGCAGCCAGCCGGCGTCGACGACGGGCCGCGAGGCGCCCATCTGCGCGCCGAGCGCGTCGACGAGCGGCTTCAGCACCGCCTCGAAGTTCTCCGGCTTCTGCAGGCCGCGGCCGCCCGACACGATGATCTCGGCCTTGGTCAGGTCGTGGCCGCCGGCCGGCGCGGTGCGGATCTCGACGAACTTGGTGCGCGCGTCGCCGCCTACACCATCCAGTTTCACCACGGAGCCCGCGTCGCTGCCCGCGTACGCTTCGCTCGCGCCCGGCTGCATCGTCGCCACGCGCGGCGTGCCCGACACGCGCAGGCGCGCGTCGAACTTCGCGTTGAACATGCGGCGCACGAACACCAGGTCCGAGCCTTCCGGCTCGATCTTGATCACGTCGCTCGCGATGCCGCAGTCGAGCTGCGCGGCCACGCGGCCCGCCACGTCCCAGCCGATGGGCGTGTTCGAGATGAGGATCAGCTCCGGCTTCTCGGCGTCGACCGCCTTGCGGATCGCGCGCGTCCAGCCGTCGACGTTGTAGTTGGCGAGCGACGGGTCGTCGGCGACGAGCACCTTCCCGCCGCCCTTCTTCGACAGGTCCTCCGCGATGCCGCCCACGCCGCTGCCGATGACGAGCGACGCGACGTCGCCGCCGAGCTTGCGCGCGGCCGTGACGAGCTCGAGGGTGGCCTCGCGCAGCGCGCCCTTCTGGATCTCCGCGACGATCAGTGTCTTTGCCATCAGAGCAGCCCCAGCTCCTTGACCTTGCCGACGAACTTCTGCGCGACCTCGTCCTTCGAGCCGGACAGGATCTCCGCACCCGAGCCCTTCGGCGGCGTGTAGATCTTCTCGATCTTCGACTTCGAGGCGACGGCACCGGCCGACAGGCCGAGGTCGCCGAGCGACTTCTTGTCGAGCGGCTTCTTCTTCGCCTGCATGATGCCCTTCAGCGACGCGTAGCGGACTTCGTTCATGCCGGTCTGCGCCGTCAGCAGGCACGGCAGCGGCAGCTTCACGACTTCGAGCGCGCCGCCCTCGAGCTCGCGCTCGACTTCGACCTGGCCGCCGTCGAGCTTCGCCGACACGATGCCGGTCGCGCTCGGCACGCCGAGCAGCTCGGCCAGGATCGGGCCCGTGAGCGCGAAGTTCGTGTCGTCGGACATGAGCCCGAGGAGCACGAGGTCGCACTTCTCGGCCTTCGCGACCGCGGCGAGCGTCTTCGCCACGCTGAGTGAGTCGGCGCCTGCGAGCGAGTCGTCCCAGACCTGGATCGCGCGGTCGGCGCCCATGCCCAGCGCGGTGCGCAGCGACTGCTGCACGCGGTCCGGGCCGAGCGTCGCCACTACGACCTCCGTCGCGGGATCCTTGTCCTTCGCGCGGAGCGCCTCTTCCAGCGCGTAGTTGTCGTAGTCGTTGATCTCGAACTTGATGTTCGCGTCGGCGATCCACTTGCCGTCCGGCGCGATCTCGAGCCGCGCGTCCTTGTGCGGCACCTGCTTCAAGCAGACGAGGATCTTCATGAAGGCCGATCTCCGTGCGCTGGCGTGCCGGACGGCACGCCCAGGGGGTTCGCGGCGCACTCTAAGGCAGGGGGCGCGGGCTCCGCAAGCGCAGCCGAAGGTGGCGGCTGGGGCTCAGGTCCCCATCATCTCCCGCCACATGTCGAGGGTGGGAATGCGCAGATACGCGTTCACTCGCTTGGTCTCGGCCATGGTCCGGTGCGGGCCGCCGCCGTAGTCGTGGCCGGGGTAGAGCACCGTCTGGTCGGGCAGCGCCGCGAGCTTGCGCAGGCTCTCGAACATGGCGTCGGGATCGCTGCCGGGCAGGTCGACGCGGCCGCAGCCCTGGATGAACAGCGTGTCGCCCGACACCAGGGAGTTTCGCACGCGGAAGCACTGCGAGCCGGGCGTGTGCCCCGGCGTGTGCAGGAACTCGATCTCGACGTTGCCGATGCGCAGCGCGTCGCCGCTCTCGACTTCTTCGATGTCGCTCTCGGAGATACCGGTGACTTTGCGCAGTCCCGCGGCTTCGTGCTTGTTCGCGTAGACCTTCATGCCGCGCAGCGCGAGCAGCTCGGCCAGCCCCTCGATCGTCTGTCCCATCATGCGGCCGCCGACGTGGTCGGGGTGGTAGTGCGTGACGAGCGCGGCGATCGGCTCGAAGCCCTGCTCGCGCACGTGGTCGACGATGCCCGACACGTTCCAAGCGGGATCGACGAGCGCGACTTCGCGCGCGGCGCGCGAGCCGACGGCGTACACGAAGTTCTCCATCGGCCCGCAGGCGATCTGCTCCAGAAAGAGCTCGTCTTCCATCTCGTGTAGTACCCTGGGGCGGGGAGCGGTGCATGTCAAACGGCGCTTCGAAGGCGAAGCTGCGCGCGTTCGTCGTCGGTGTGGGGCAGGTGAGGAACCGGCCCGGCCTCGACACGCCGAGCGCGGACGACTGGCGGCCCGAGGAGCCCGCGCGACTGATGGCCACGGCGCTCGCGCGCGCGGCGGCGGACGCGGGTCGCGCACAGCTCCTCGCCGAAGCGGACTTCATCGGCTGCATTCCGCCGATGGCCTGGTCGTACGACGATCTGCCCGGACGCGTCGCGGAGCTGGCAGGCGCCAAGCCGCAGCACAAGCTCGAGCCGCCGGGCGGCGGCGAGGGCCCCATCCTGTTGCTCGACGACGTGGCGAACCGCATCGCCGACGGCGAGATCGAGATCGCGCTGCTCGCCGGCGCGGAAGCCGTCTACAGCCGCCGCCGCGCGCGTGCCGAGAACAAGGCGCTCGACTGGACGCCCGGCGGCGACGGCTTCCCGCGCTTCATGAAGGGCATGAAGCCGTTCGCGAATGCGCTCGAGCTGCGCCACGGCGTGAGGCAGCCCGTCGACATGTACCCGGTGTACGAGAACGCGCTGCGCGCGCGCGCCGGCCGCACGATCGACGCGCACCAGCGCCACGTGGCCGCGCTCATGGCGCGCTACTCGGAAGTCGCCGCGCGCAATCCGTTCTCGTGGTTCCCCGAGCCGCGCACTGCCGACGAGATCCGCACGGTGTCGCCGAAGAACCGCTGGATCGGCTTCCCCTATCCGAAGCTGATGAACGCGCTGATGGAGGTCGACCAGTCCGCGGCGGCGATCGTCATGAGCGAGGCGGCGGCGGACCGGCTCGGCATCGCGCACGAGAAGCGCGTGGCGTTCCTCGGGGGCGCCAGCGCGAACGACGGCTGGAGCGCGGCGGAGCGCGTGGACCTGGCGTCGAGCCCCGCGTACGCCGCGGCAACGCGCGCCGCGCTGACACACTCCGGTGTAACCGTCTCCGACGTCGAGCTGTTCGACCTGTACAGCTGCTTCCCGTGCGCCGTCGAGTTCGCGCTCGATGCTCTCGGCCTGCGCGCCGACGACCCGCGCAGCCCCACGCAGACCGGCGGGCTCGCGCACCACGGTGGCCCCGGCAACGACTACGCCATGCACGGCCTCGCGAACCTGGTCCAGAACCTGCGCGCGGGCCGCGGCAGGGTCGGCTGGGTCTCGGGGCTGGGGATGAGCGCGACCAAGCACGCCGTGGCCGTGCTCTCCACCGACGCGCGGCGCGTGGCCGCGTCGGACGGCCGCGCCACGCGCGTGTCGCTGCCGCCCGAGTCGTTCGAGGGCCCGCCGCTCGTCGACGCGCCGGCCGGCCCCGGGCGGATCGAGAGCTACACCGTCACGTTCGACCGCGACAACAAGCCGGAGAAGGCCGTGCTCTACCTGCGGCTCCCCGACGGCCGCCGCAGCCTCGCGCACGGGGCGCCGAGCGAAGCGCTCTTCCGGCAATTGCTCGAAGTGGAAGGCGTCGGCCTGCGCGGAACGGTGTCGCCCGGCGCCGGCGAAGCGCCGAACGTCTTCGAGCCGAGCTAGGGCACGATCCAGAGCAGCGCGAGCAGCGGCACGCCGAGCGCCACGCAGCAGACGAGCAGCGCGCGCGAGGTGTCGGTCTCGAACACCTGCCGCGTGGCGAGCACGAGCGACGCGAGCGCGAGCCCCACGGCTGCCCACGCGAACCACGTGCCGAGCGCCGGCAGGCTCGCGAAGAGCAGGAGGCCGAACCACAGCTCCGCGAAGCCGGTGCAGCGCAACAGGCGCGAGGGCTCCACGTGCGTGCCGACCACGCCGCGGCCGACGGCCCAGATGAGCGCCGTCACCGCCATCCAGACCAGGATGGAGCCGCCCATTCCCACGAAGATCCCGACCAGGCTGCCCTGGCCGAGGCCCGACAGGATGGCCGTGCCGATCACGACCGCGAACGCCTGCGGGATGGCGTGCGGGTCGACCTCGATCTCGCGGTAGATCGCGCCGTCGAAACGCACCACGCGCTCCAGGCGCACCAGGAAGCGCTTCTCGCGCTCGAGGAGCGCGCCGATCACCCCGGATCCCCGCGCGGCGCCCTGCTCGGCCACGTCACAGAGCGTAGCTCAGCTCCGGCCGATGACCTCTTGCACGTAGCGCTCGATCTGCACCAGCGCCTCGGCTCGAATCTGCTCCGGGGTCCGGCCCGTCTTCTTCACGGGCTCGAGCCCCGGCCCGCAGTCCGCAATGACGTGCAGGCGCGTCGGTGCGCCGATGCGGCGCAGGAGCTCCTCGAGCTTGTCGATGCGACAGTGCGGGTCGCGCGCGCCCTGCACGAACAGCATCGGACAGATGATGCGGTACATGTAATCCACGTCCTGGTGACTCGGCTTCCCGGACGGATGCAGCGGAAAGCCGAGCGAGAAGAGCGCGTCCACCTTGAGCCCCTGCGAGACCACACGCGTCGCCGTGCGCGCGCCGAGCCCGATCCCCCCGATCAGGATGCGCGCCGGTGCGTTCTCGGGGTCGGACAGCACGGCCTGCACGGCGGCGCGAAACGCGCGGTCGAGCACGGCGGGCGGATCCGGGCGCTTCTTCTTGTCCTCGGCGAAAGGGAACGCGAAGCGCAGGGTCAGGTGGCCCTTCGCCGATAGCGCCTGCTGCATGGCCACGAGAGTGGGTTCGTCCTTGCCGCCGGTCGCATCGTGGGCAATCACGAGCCCGATGCGCTGGCCGCTCGGCCACCACTCCGGGGTCGCCACGACTCCCGTGACGTTCTGCTCCGCAGTGACGGGGATGCGGATGGTCTCGAACTTCACGTTCGTGTCCATGGCGGGACTCCTTATAACACACCCGCCCTCGAGCGCCGCCCGTGCCTAGCGCGTCGAAAGTGCTGATCGTCGGCGTCGCGCGCGGCCAGGGACGCCTGCTCGCGCGGCGCCTCTCGCGCGACCACCGCGTCGTCGGCGTCGACACCGACGAGTGGGAGCGCCGGCCCGCCGGCACGCCCTTCTACCGCACCGACGTGCGCTCGCGCGCCTTCGAGGACGCCGTGCGGAAGGAGCAGCCGGAGGCGGTCGTGCATCTCGGCACCGTGCGGCACTTCCGGGGCTCCGAGACGCTGCGCTTCGACGTGAACGTGCGCGGCACGCGGAAGCTCCTCGACGTGTGCCGCTCGCACGCGGTGCGGAAGCTCGTCGTGCTCTCGACGAGCTACGTCTACGGTGCGCTGCCCGACAACCCGAGCTTCATGGCGGAAGACCATCCGCTGCTGGCGGGCCGCAACTACCCCGAGATCCGCGACCTGGTGGAGGTCGACTCTCTCGCCACCGCGTTCATGTGGCAGTACCCGGACATCCACACGTCGATCCTGCGGCCCGTGCCCACGCTCGGCTACTACAGCGACAACTCGATCGTGAACTACCTGCGCCAGGGCCGCGTGGTGGTCATGATGGGCTTCAACCCGATGCTGCAGTTCATGCACGAGGAGGACCTGGTCGAGGCCGTGGCGCTCGCGCTCGAGCGCCGCCTGCGCGGCATCTTCAACGTGACCGGCCCCGGCGAGGTGCCCCTGCGCGTCGCGATCCGCGAGACGGGCGGCCGGCCGTTGCCCCTGCCCGAGCCCGTCGCGCGCGCGCTGCTCACACGCCTGTTCCGGGCGGGCCTCGTGCGCATCCCGCCCGGCGCGATCGACTACATCAAGTACTCGTGCACCATCGCCGGCGACCGCTTCAGCCGCGAGACCGGCTTCCGCCCGCTCTTCGGCCTGCGCGAGTCGTTCCGGTCACTGCGGCGCTGAACGCCCGCGAAGGGCCGCGAGCGAGAGCGCGGCGAGTGCGAGGCTCGCGCCGGCAGCTGGCTCGGGCGCGAACTCGATGATCCCGCGCCCGGGCGGGAGGTTGGTTGCGTTGTTCCACTTGCCGGGCTGCTGCCAGTTCATCTCGCCGTAGTCCTCGATGCCGAAGTCGTTCGGTTCGCCCGCCAGCCAGTTCGTGTAGGTCACCGGTTCGCCGTCGACCCACTGGTACACGCCCGTGACCTGGAGGTCGTTGAGGCCGATCCACAGGGGCTCGGTCCCGCCGAACTCCGAGACGAGCAGGTCTTGCTCCGCCTGGCTGCCGATCACCACCAGATGGCCGCCGAGCGAGGTCGCGTAGGCCTCGGCGTCGGTCCACGACATGACCGGCGTGAGAGCGTACGTCGAAGCGCAGGCGCGCAAGGAAGGCGTGATACCGAGCACCGCGAGCAGAGTCACTGCAGCTCTACGAAGAACCATGACACCTCCAAAAGTCACAGCCTACCGACTTTGCCTGCGCGAGTCGTTCGGGTCGCTGCGAAGCTGACGAGTCCGAGGAAGGCGAGCGCGAAGCTGCTCGGCTCGGGGACGTAGGTCAGGGACCAGAAGGGGAGACCGGCACCGACGTTGAACTGGGTGCCGTCGGGCGCGGTCACGATTCCGCCGGCACCGCCCGCACCGGAGACGATCTCGCCGTACTGGAACCCGACCACGACTCGGCCGGGAGTCACGGTGCCGACGAGCGTGCCCGGCGCTGCACCGTCGCCGCTCCACTGGGTCGGGCTCGTGAACGAGAAGGGGAGCACCGAGGCTCCGACGGTGAGCGACCCGCGCACGGTCGCGGTGCCCGAGATACTCAGGAAATAGGCAGGCCCCGCGAAGACCTGGCTTCCGGTCGAGTCGAACTCGAGCTGGTCGACCTCGAGAGTCACGTTCGACCCGGCATAGACTCCGGTGGCGACATAGGGATGCGCGTCGCTCAACAGAGTCAGGGTGAAGTCGAACGCGGCAGGCGGACCCACGACGCCGAGGTTCATCGATCCGCTGGTTACGCCCGGGGTGGCGGGCATCTCCGGGGGATAGCTCGCGTCGAAGTCCGGGAACGGGATGACCACAGCTCCGTCGACGGAGACTCCGGCGCTGACCTGCGCCTTCAGCGTGGAAGCGAGCGCCAGTGACGACGCGCCCGCGGGCGTCGCGAGCCCCGCGGAGGCCAATAGGATCGCGAAAGCCCCGGCAAGCGCTCGACCGGCCAGCGGAGTGACTCCCTCGTCGACACCCTACTCCAGGAGTCAGTGGTTGTGTCGTGCGACTGGGTGGCGTGCTCGGAACGGGTAGTCACCGAACGCGGCTCCGTGGCCTTCAGAACGATTCCGCGCGCGCCGAAGAGGCTGGCGCGGAGCGGCGCGCGATGCTGGTGCGGGGATTCGAGGCGCGATCGAGGCCGGTCGCGCTCTTCTGGGGCGCGGCCGCGCTGGCGCTGGCGGCGCTGTCGCTCGGCATCGTGCACCACGCTTCGGCGGTGCGCGTGAGCGAAGAGGCCGAGGCGCGCACGATCCGGCCCGTCCTGATCGTGGAGCTCGCGCGCAACCACGCCAAGGGCGGCAACGACGCCTGGCGCGCCGCGGCGGCGGCGCTCGGCCGGCCCGTCGAGGTGTTCCAGGGCGCGAGCCTCGCCGAGATCCCGACGACGCGCTTCGCGGCGTGGATCCTGCCCGCGCAGCAGGAGCTCGGCGCGGACGATTTCGCGGCGCTCGACTCGTACCTGCAGCTCGGCGGCGGCGCCGTGCTCGCGGGCCGCTCGGGCACCGATGCGGCGCCCGACGCGCGCAGCCCGCTCGCGAAGCTCTTTCCCGGCCAGCGTTTTGCCGCGCCCGCGCGCGGGCCGACACGGCTGCGTGTCAGCGGGCCCGGAGCGCTCGTCGCGGGGCTGCAGGCGGGGACGGAGATCGCGCTCGCGCAGGCGCCGGGCGCGCTGGCGGCGAGCTCGAGCGACGCGCTCGTGTGGGACGGCGAGGCCGGCGCGGCCGGGCTCGAGGAGATCTGGCGCGGCGGCCCCGTCGCGTGGCTCGGCTTCGCGCCCGACGACCTGGCGGAGCCCGAGCTCGCGCGCACGCTCGCCGAGAACACGCTCCGCTACGCGCTGCGCGAGCCGGTGCTCGACCTCCGCGCGTGGCCCGAGGGCCGGCCCTGCGCCGTGCTCGTCGATGGCTCGAAGGCGGCCGACCCGGCCGCCGACGCGTGCGAGGCGCAGGCCGACGCTTCGCCCGACGCGCTGCGCGCGCTCGCGAAGTCGGGCTGCCACTTCGCCGAGGTGTCGCTCGACGCGGGCGCGCTGCCCGAGCTCCTCGACTTCGACGGCGCGCCGTTCGTGGTGATTCCGCGCGGGCGGCCGAGCGCGACGGCGCGGGGCTCCGAGCTGCAGCGCGAGCTGCTCGCCGGCTACGAGCGTGCGGAGCGGTTGGGCGGGATCTACTCGCTGCGCGCCGACCCGAGCTGGCGCACGGCATCAGACCGCGACCTGGCACGCGTGCGCGACGAGCTGCATGCCCGCGGTGCCTGGTTCGCGCGGCCGGACGAGCTCGCGAGCTGGTGGCGCGCGCGCTCGGGCGTGCGCGCCGAGCTCGCCGTCGTCGGGCGCGACCGCCTGCGCGTCACGTTCGCGAACGCGGGCGCCGCGGAAGCGCTCGGCGTGACGGCGCGCGTGTATCTACCCGACGGCGCAGGCACGGCGCGCGTCGAGTCGGGGCCGACCTTCGCCGCCGCGCCGCTGCTCCGCGTCTCCGCGGACCACACGTGGATCGAGCTGGTACAGCGCGAGCTAGACCCGAAGAGCGAAGTCTCCTACACCATCCGCTTCTAGCTGCCAGCGAGGAGCGGACATGGCGAATCCCCTGCTCGAGGCCGGGCCGAACGGGCTGCCGCGCTTCGATGCGATCCGGCCCGAGCACGTCGAGCCCGCGATCCGCGCGCTGCTCGAAGACGTCCAACGCGAGCTCGACGGGCTCGAGAGGAACGTCGCGCCCACGTGGGCGGGCGTGGTCGAGCCGCTCGAGCAGCTGGGCGACGAGCTCGGCACGCGCTGGGGCGCCGTCGGTCACCTGCTCGGCGTCCGCAACTCGACCGAGCTGCGCACCGCGCACGAGGCCGTGCAGCCGGCGGTGGTCGTCTTCGGCCTGCGCGTGGCGCAGAGCAAGCCCGTCTACGACGCGCTCGTCGAGCTGCAGAAGGGTCCCGAGCACGCTCGCCTCGACGCCGCGCAGCGGCGCATCGTCGCGCTGCTCATCCGCGACGCGCGCCTCGCGGGCATCGGGCTCGAGGGTGCGGCACGCGAGCGCTTCCAGGCGTTGGCGACGGAGCTGGCCGAGAAGCAGACGGCGTTCTCGAACCACGTGCTCGACGCCACCAAGGCGTTCGCGCTCGTGCTCCGCGAGCGCGGCGAAATCGAGGGCCTGCCCGAGAGTGCGCTCGAGGTCGCGGCCGAATCGGCGCGCGGCGCCGGCATGCCGGAAGCCACGGCTGCGAACGGGCCGTGGCGACTCACGCTCGAGCAGCCGCTGCTCATCCCCGCGCTTCAGCACATGAAGCGCCGCGACCTGCGCGAGCGGCTCTACCGCGCGAACCTCGCCCGCGCGAGCCAGGGCGAGAGCGACAACACGCGCCTCATCGACGAGATCCTCGCCATGCGGCGCGAACAGGCGAAGCTGCTCGGCTTCGCGAACTTCGCGGAGCTGTCGCTCGCGTCGAAGATGGCGCCCGACGTCGGCGCGGTGCGCAAGCTCCTCGAAGAGCTGCGCCTCGCCTCGCACGCCGCCGCCCGGCGCGAGCTCGCCGAGCTGCGCGAGTTCGCGCGGGCGCAGGGCGAGACCACCGAGCTCATGCACTGGGACGTCGCGTTCTGGGCCGAGCGCCAGCGCGAGGCCCGCTACGCGTACTCCGAAGAGGACCTGCGGCCGTACTTCCCGCTGCCCGCGGTGCTCGACGGGCTGTTCGCGCTGGCGTCGCGACTGTTCGGCGTGACCATTCGCGCCGCCGACGGCGAGGCGCCGGTGTGGCATCCCGACGTGCGCTTCTTCCGGATCACCGACGACGCGGGCGCGCCGCTCGCGGCGTTCTATCTCGACCCGTACTCGCGCCCCGCCGAGAAGCGCGGCGGCGCGTGGATGGACGAGTGTCTCGGCCGCAGCCGGCTGTTCGGCGACGCGCGCGGCCGCTCGCGCCTGCCCGTGGCGCACCTGGTCTGCAACCAGACGCCGCCCGCGGGCGGGCGCCCGTCGCTCATGAGCTTCGACGAGGTGCAGACGCTCTTCCACGAGTTCGGCCACGGCCTGCAGCACATGCTGACGCGCGTCGACTACGGCCTCGCGTCGGGCATCCGCAACGTGGAGTGGGACGCCGTCGAGCTGCCCAGCCAGTTCATGGAGAACTGGTGCTATCACCGCGAGACGCTGCTCGGCTTCGCGCGGCACTTCGAGACGGGCGCGCCGCTGCCCGACGCGCTGTTCGCGAAGCTGCTGGCCGCGCGCACGTACCGCGCGGGCTCGGACATGCTGCGCCAGCTGTTCTTCTCGCTGCTCGACCTGGAGCTGCACGACCGCTTCGAGCCCGGCGGCGCGCTGACGCCATTTGGTGTACAGCAGCAAGTGGCGAAGCTGGCCACGGTCCTGCCGCCGCTGCCCGAAGATCGCTTCCTCTGCAGCTTCGGCCACATCTTCGCCGGCGGCTATGCGGCCGGGTACTACTCGTACAAGTGGGCCGAGGTGCTGTCGGCCGACGCGTTCGCGGCCTTCGAAGAGGCCGGCCTCGAGAACGCGGCGGCGCTGCGCACGACGGGCCGCCGCTACCGCGACACGGTGCTGGCGCTGGGCGGCAGCGCCCCCGCAATGGAGGTCTTCAAAGCCTTCCGGGGCCGCGAGCCGCACACCGGCGCGCTGCTGCGCCACTACGGCCTGCTCGCGGGCTGACGGACCGCGCCGGAGGGCGGCTCACTCGGTCTCGACGAGCATGTGATCGGCCACGCCCGAGACGCCCGGGGCGCGCTTCGCGATGGCCACCACGGTGGCGCGCTCGGCGTCGCTTCTCACCGGGCCTTCCAACGTGACGATGCCGGCGCGCGCGGTGATCTTCACGTTGCGCGCGTCGACGGACAGGCCGGGCGTCGTGGTGAGTACGTCGCGGATCTCGCGCGTCACCCCGGCGTCGCTCGTGCGCGACGGCGCGCTGGGGTCCAGCGGCGGCGCGCTCGGCCAGTCCGTGATGCCGTCCGGATTGGAGTTCTGCGCATGGCTCGGCTCCGCTGGCGCGAATGCGAGCGGGCCGAGGAGCGCGCTCGACAGGACGATGACTCGGAACGGGAACGGCATGGCGTCCTCCTTTCGCACGAGAGACGTGCGAAGGGCGTGCCCGGCGCCGGGCCCGCGGCGCGCGCGGCGCCGGGCCCGGCGAGCGCAGATCTACAAATTGCCCGGCGCCGCTACGCGCCGGGCAGAACCAGCGCGTCGGGGTCCGTCGCGGGCAGCCCGCAGACGCGCCCGCGGCACAGGTACGCGGTCGGTGCGCCGTTGCGCATGCCGCGGTCGGCCGTCCACTCGGGCGAGAGCGCGCGCGGCGGCGCGCCGGGCGCCGCGACGACCACGGCGTCCTCGGGCCCGAGCAGCGCGCGTGCACGCGCCGCGAGCGCCTCGCTGCGCGGATCGCCCGGCGGGCCGATGATGATGGCAACACCAATCTGTGTTTCACGCAATGCGCCCGCCCGCACGAGCGTCGGCAGGTAGATGGGCGCGCGGCTCGCGACCGGGCCTTCGCGCTCGAGCACGGCGTCGGCGATCTCGGCGAAGTCGGCGCGGCCCGTGAGCTCGGCCAGGCGCACCAGGCCGAGCACGGCCAGGCCCGACGCGGACGGCGTCGCGCCGTCGGAGTCGCTGGCGGGCCGCAGCACCAGCGTCGGGTCGCCGCCCGGCGTGAAGAAGAGCTCGCGCGTGCGCGCGTCGAAGAAGCGCGTGCGGATCTCCTCGGCCACGACCACCGCCGCGTCGAGCCAGCGCTCGCCGGCGCCCGCGCGGTACAGGTCGAGCAGCGCACCCAGAAGCGCGGCGTGGTCGTCGAGGAACGCGGGGATCTTGGCCTCGCCCGCTTCGTACACGCGCAACAGGTCGCGGCCGCCGTTCGACAGGCGCGTCAGCACGAAGTCCGCCGTGCGCGAGGCCGCCGCGAGCCACTCCGGCCGCTCGAAGCACGTGCTCGCCAGCGCGAGCCCGGAGACGGCGTAGCCGAGCCACGAGCACACGTTCTTGCGGTCGGTCGCGGGCGCGACGCGGCGCGACCGCGCCGCGAACAGGCGTGCGCGCGCGTCCGCGTAGCGCGGCCGGTCGCCGGCCAGGCCGTGCGCGAGCACGCTCTTCCCCGAATGCTCGAAGTTCCCGCCGGGCTCGACGCCGTAGGCGCTCGCGAACTCGTCGGCGAGCTCGGGGCCGAGCACCTCGCGCAGCTCGTCGGGGCTCCACACGAAGAAGCGGCCTTCCTCGCCCTCGCTGTCGGCGTCCTGGCTGGCGTAGAAGCCGCCCGCGGGGTCGCGCATCTCGCGCTCGAGCCAGGCGACGGTCTCCTCGACCGGCCAGCGGAGCTTCTCGTCGCGCGTCTGGCGGTACGCTTCCGCGTAGACGCGCAAGAGCTGGCCGTTGTCGTAGAGCATCTTCTCGAAGTGGGGCACCAGCCAGCGCTCGTCGGTCGAGTAGCGGTGGAAGCCGCCGCCCAGCTGATCGAAGATGCCGCCGCGCGCCATCTTCTCGAGCGAGAAGACCAGGTGGTCGAGCGCGTCGCCGCGGGCGACACCGAGATGGGACGCCGCGAGCACGGCCTCCAGGTTCGTCGCGGTGGGGAACTTCGGTGCGGCGCCGTAGCCGCCGTGGCGGCGGTCGGCGCGCGCCATCACCTGGCGCACCAACAGCTCGAGCGACGCGCGCCCCACGGGATCGGGCGCGGTGACCTCGGGCCGCGCGCCGAGCGAGGCGAGCACCTCGGCCGCCGCCTTGTCCACCTCTTCGCGCTGCTCCTTCCAGGCGCGCGCGACCGCGAGCACGACCTCCGCGAAGCTCGGCCGCCCGTGCAGACGCCGGGGCGGGAAGTACGTGCCGCCCATGAACGGCCGCCCGTCGGGCGTGCAGAACATGTTGAGCGGCCAGCCGCCCGAGCCGGTCATGCGCTGCACCGCTTCCATGTAGATCTGGTCGACGTCGGGCCGCTCCTCGCGGTCGACCTTGATCGCCACCACCAGGTCGTTCATGAGCCGCGCGGTGTTCGGGTCCTCGAACGACTCGCGCTCCATCACGTGACACCAGTGACACGACGAGTAGCCGATGGACACGAGCACCGGCTTGTCCTCGCGCTTCGCGCGCGCCCACGCCTCGTCGCCCCAGGGGTACCAGTCGACCGGATTGTGCGCGTGCTGGCGCAGGTAGGCGCTGGTCTCGCGCGAGAGCCGGTTCAGATGAACTCCGGGGGCCGAGCGCCCTCGATCCACTCGGCGTACCCGCGGTAGCCGACCTTCTCCTGGCGCGCGCGGATGCGGCGCAGCAGTGCGTCGCGCTGCGCGGCCCCGAGCGGCGCCAGCGCCTTCACGTCGTCTGCGAGCTTCAAGTACTCGTCGCGCACGTGGTGGCCGACCTGCCGCGCGTGCTTGCGCGAGTCGACGATGTTGCCCTTGCCGGTGACCACGTTCCCCGCGGAGAACAGCGTGGGGAAGTCGGGCAGCCGGCCGTAGTCCCAATCGCTGTACGCGTAGAGCTCGCCCTTCTGCGGCACGCCTTCGAGCGGCTCCGGGATCGAGCCGATCGAGCTGATCACCTGCGAGCCGCGCACCTCTTCGGTCTCCGAAGTGGTGACGAGCTTGCCGCCTTCCAGCTTCGTGACGGCGAAGCGCATGCCCACCACGCGCTCGTTCTCGACGAGCAGCGCCAGCGGCGCGCGCAGCGGACGCATGCCGAACAGGTACTTCGACTGCGCCTTCTCGAGCATGTGGGCGCGCGTCTTCTCGATCTTCGCGCGCGTCTTCTCGTTGGCATCGTCGGGCATCGACACGAGCGGCATGTCCTCGATGCGCCGGCGGTAGAAGAGCGTCGCGCCCTTCTTGCCGAGCGCCTCCCAGGTGAGCCCGTGCTCGGCGAGCAGCTTCGGAATGCCCGCGACCTCGAGCTCTTCCAGGTCGGGCTCGACGCCCTTCGCGCGCAGCGCCTCGGACGCGATCTCGAGGTTGATCGCCTTCACGACGTCGATCGAGGCGAGCCCGCCGCCCACCACGATCGTGTCGGGCAGCGCCTGGAACACGGGCCCGCGATACCCGGCCTCGTGCCGGTGGTTGAACCACTGGATGAACGGGTTCTGGTACACGAGACCCTTGCCCACGTACTTGTCGGCGTCGGGCACGGCGAGCGGCCGGTCGCGCCACGCGCCGTTCGCCAACACCACGGAGTGGAAGCCCCAGACGTCGCAGAGCTCGCGCAGCGACACGTCGCGCGACACGCGCGTGTTGGGCACGAAGTGGACGTGTGCCTGACCGAGCTTCTGGTCGATCGTGGCGTACTCCTTCGCGCGCAGGCCCACGTGCCAGCGCGGCAGGCCGTCCTCGACCTTTCCGTAGGGCCGAGCGTTCTGCTCGAACACGACCGTCAGGATCCCCTGCTTGGCGAAGATGTCGGCGGCTTCGGCGCCCGCCGTGGCGCCGCCGATCACGGCGATCGCGAACTGTTCGTCGGACATCGAGCGCGATTCTATCGAAAATGTGGCTGCGGACTTTGACAGCGGGCGCTCTGCTTCATACGCTCGGCGCCGTGCCCGACGAACCTCCGTCTTCCCCCCCGGGACGAGTCGCCGCCGTGTTCTTCGACTTCGGCGGCACGCTGTTCAGCTATCGCCGCGTGGGCGGCGGCACCGGGCGGCTGATCGGCGATGCAGTCAGGCGGCTCGGGGTGGCCGCGGAGCCCGCGCGCATCGGCAGCGCCTACCGCGACGCGACGCGCGATGCGTACCTCGCGCTGCAGGACCAGCCCTACTACCTGCACCGCGAGCTCTTCGCCGACACGTGGCGCCGGTTCGCGCTCGGCCTGGGCAGCGAGCCGCGGCGCGACTGGGTCGAGGGGCTCATCGACCTGCAACGCCAAATCGTCACGGAGTCGTTCGAGCTGCGCGACGACTGCGCCGCCACGCTCGAGAAGCTCCGTGCAGGCGGGCTCCACGTGGCCGTGGTGTCGAACATCGACGACGACTACCTCGACCCGATGATCGCGCGCGCCGGGCTGGCGGAGCTGCTCGACGACTGGACGAGCTCGGAGGAAGCCGCGTCGTGCAAACCGCACGAGGCGATCTATCGCTTCGCGTGCGCGAAGGCAGGCGTGCGGCCCGAGCAGGTGCTGTTCGTGGGCGACTCACCCGAGCAGGACATCGCGGGCGCGCGCGCGGTCGGCATGACGACCGCTCTCCTGCGCGAAGCCGGTGCTGCGCCGCCCGGCAGCGGCGTGGGAACCGCCGGTCTGCCCCACTTCGAGATCGCGGAGCTCGCCGAAGTGCTCCGGCTGGCGCTCGAGTGACGCAAGTTTTTCGCGGTTCTGCTCGACCTGTAGGGAGAGCGGAGATAACATGCGCCGCGACTCGCGCCTTTCGGCGCGACCGCCGCGCTCTTTCAGTCCCTTCAACATGAACCGGAGTGATCGATCGATGCGTGCCTGGACCGTTCGTGAAGCCGCCGAGCTGTACGGCATCCCGTACTGGGGCGGCGACTACTTCTCCGTCAGTCCCGAAGGCGACATGCTGGTGCACCCCAACGGGCCGGGCACCTCGACGGTGAACCTGCGCGCGGTGGTCGAGGAATTGCGCGGCCGCGGCCTGCGCACGCCGCTCGTCATCCGCTTCTCGGACATCCTCGCGAGCCGCGTGCGGCACATCTCCGACGCATTCGCGCGCGCAATCCGCGACTACGACTACAAGGGTCGCTACCGCGGCGTGTACCCCATCAAGGTGAACCAGCAGAAGCAGGTCGTGGAGGAGCTCGTGAACTACGGGCGTCCCTACCATCTGGGGCTCGAGGTCGGCTCGAAGCCCGAGCTCCTGGTCGGCCTGGCGCTGCTGAACACGCCCGAGGCGCTCATCATCTGCAACGGCTACAAGGACCGCGCGTACATGGAGCTGGCGCTCCTCGCGCAGCGCCTGGGCCGGCACGTCGTGATCGTGATCGACCGGCCGAACGAGCTCGACACGCTCATCAAGGCCAGCCGCGAGCTGGGCATCCGCCCGCACATCGGTCTGCGTGCGCGCCTCGCCGCGCGCGGCGCGGGCAAGTGGGCCGAGTCTTCGGGCGACCGCTCGAAGTTCGGCCTGTCGGCCGAGGAGCTGATGTCGGTCGTGAACCGCCTGCGCCACGACGACATGCTCGACTGCCTGGAGATGCTCCACTTCCACAACGGCTCGCAGATCACGGCGATCCGCTCGCACAAGGACGCTTTCCGCGAGGCGAGCCACATCTTCACGGAGCTCCACGCGCTGGGCGCGCCCATGCGGCTCCTCGACGTGGGCGGCGGGCTGGGCATCGACTACGACGGCTCGCAGACGAACTTCCACTCGTCCATGAACTACACCACGCAGGAGTACGCGTACGACGTCGTGTCGGCGATCCGCGACATCTGCGACGAGAAGGGCGTGCCGCACCCCGACATCGTCACCGAGGCGGGCCGCGCGCTGGTGTCACACGCGTCGGTGTTGGTGTTCGACGTGCTGGGCGTGGACGGCGTGAGGAGCGCCACGCAGCCGCAGGCGCCGGGCCCGGACGAGCCGAAGGTCATCCAGCAGCTGCACGAAGTGTGGAGCTCGATCACCAGCCGCAACGTGCTCGAGTCCTACAATGACGCGCTGCAGCTGAAGGAAGAGGCGACGACCGCGTTCTCGCTGGGCTACCTGGACCTGCAGACGCGCGCGCGCATGGAGGAGCTCTTCTGGGCGTGCTGCGAGAAGATCATGCGCATCGTGCGCGACCTCGAGTACGCGCCCGAGGACCTGCAGCGCCTCGAGCGCCAGCTCGCGGACACGTACTACGGGAACTTCTCGGTGTTCCAGTCGCTGCCCGACTCGTGGGCCATGAAGCAGCTCTTCCCGGTCGTGCCGATCCACCGGCTCGACGAGGCGCCGTCGCGCCGCGGCACGTTCGCGGACCTGACGTGCGACTCCGACGGCAAGGTGAACCAGTTCATCGACCTGCGCGACGTGAAGAGCGTGCTCGAGCTGCACGCGCCGAACGGCCGGCCGTACTACCTGGGGGTGTTCCTCGTGGGCGCCTACCAGGAGACGCTCGGCGAGATGCACAACCTGTTCGGCGACACCGACGCGGCGCACGTGAAGGTGTACGAAGACGGAGGCTACACCGTCGAGCAAGTGGTCGAGGGCGACTCGGTCGAGCAGGTGGTGCAGTACCTGGGCTACGACCGCCGCCAGCTCTCGGAGTCGGTGCGCCTCGCCGCCGAAGCGGCCATGCGCGAAGGCCGGCTCACGATCGAGGAGTCGGCGCTCCTGCGCCGGCGCTTCGAGCAGGGCATGAGCGGCTACACGTACCTCGAGCAGGAGGCTTAGGCATGCTTGCGTCCGTTCGGCTCCGCCTCACTGCGCGCGCCTCCGGCGCTTGCCGCCCCGCTCGGGGCGGCCCTCGCGAGGCGTAG
>Ga0335077_10003186_pt1 | contig 19752 bp, 14 predicted proteins | sample Lox_Sample_31_FD_207151 | JGI IMG/M metagenome (GOLD analysis project Ga0335077, IMG submission 207151) | Soil microbial communities from Loxahatchee National Wildlife Refuge, Florida, United States - Lox_Sample_3.1 | ecosystem: Environmental > Terrestrial > Soil > Wetlands | place: USA...
CCGTTCTCGATGCCTTGCGCGACGTCGTCAGCGCAGTGGTTACGATTGTGTTGGCATGGTTCGGCTTTCATTATTGGGCGCTCGTGCTCGGAAATCTTCTCTCTGAGATCGCCCGTTGCGCGATCATCCTTCGTATTCGGCCCTATCGCTTTGCCTGGCCACGGATGGCAACCGTTCGAGGTCCGCTGATTTTCGGAGGCCGGGTGTTGATCTCCGGCTTTGCCTGGTCCACCTACAACACGCTTGATAACGTGACAGCGGGTCGCGTTCTCGGTCAGAGTGCTCTCGGTCTCTACGGCATGGCATGGACCATCGCGAACACCCCTCTGGAGAAGGTAGTGTCTCTTGTCACCACGTTGATTCCGGCCTACCTCTCTCGGGTGCAGACTGATATCGCGGCTTTGCGCCGCTACGTGCGATCCATCACAGAAGCGATCGCTCTCGCTACCTTCCCCACGACAATTGGAATCGCTCTGGTTGCGGGCGAAGCGATACCTCTTGTTATGGGAGTCAAGTGGAGTGGAATGGTCGCACCGCTCCAAGTTCTTTGCGTCTATGGTGCCGTTCGGTCGATCGTGGCGCTGTTACCCAAGGTGCTGACAGCCGTCGGCAACGCCCGCTTCGTGATGTGTGCCGAATTAGCAGGACTCTTCCTGATGCCCGTCGCCTTCTGGATCGGCAGCCATTGGGGCATTACCGGCATCGCGTATGGCTGGGTCTTCGCTTATCCTGTAATCGCGATCGCGGAATTCTGGAAAACGGTGCGGACTATCGAAATGAGAGTCTCAGACTATGTTCGTTCCCTGCGCCCTGCCCTAGATGGCTGCGCTGCGATGATCGCCGCGGTCCTACTGCTCAAGCGGCTCATCCCATCGAGCCAATCCGCCTGGCATCGCCTTTTCCTGGAAATAGGTTGCGGTGTGGCAGTCTACGTCGCCGCCCTCTTGCTCCTGCATCGAGAAAGGACACGGCATTACTTGAACATTGCGAAGAGGATGCGCGGGCCAAAACTTGAGACCAACGCCGGTGTCGCGTGATCATACTTTCGTTGGCCGAACCTTTTTTCCGATGTTTTACGCTGCGCAGCTATGAGACATGAAATCGTTCACCAATTCCCGTCTCCTGAAATAGAGGCGGCGTGGCGTGATCTTCTGACGCGTGCCGAGTGTCCCGCGCATTATGATGCTCCAGAATACTTTCTCGAGCCCCATTGGTCAGGAAAGAGGCCCTTCGCCGTTCTGGCCTTTGATGGCAACCGTTTAGCGGCTGCGCTGACGGGAGTTCACCAGGCGGGAGAGTTGATCTCCGGGCTGCCTTCGCGTCCACAGATCGCGGTCGATCGGAAGATGGATGTAAATGCGGCTCTCACCGCGATCCTGAGAGGTTTGTTCCAGGAGTCGGGCGCAGCAAACCTCATCACTGTTCATTCCTGGTCCTCGCTTGAACTGGAGGACTTTGTGGCAAAGGGGTTCCGTCGCCGGAAACTGTTGGGCTGTGTCGTATTGGATCTGACGCGTGGAGCACCCGCCCTCTTCCAGGAGTTTAGCAAGGACCGTCGCCGAAACATACGCTTCGCCGAAAAGCACGGGATTGCCGTTCGCCAGGCGACAAACACCGAGGACTTTCGGCGCGCGTATGAAGTTTATGTTGAGTGGATGAACGCCGACCATAAAGGACCGAGGGGGGAGCAGCGCACCTTCGAGAACTTCGAAGCCGCCCAACTGCTGAGGGGTAATCGCCGGCTTTTCCTGGCTGAGCTCTCAGGGAAGGTAATTGCCATCAATATGTTCCGCTATTATTCGGGCGGATTATTCGAATCTGCTGCGAACTATTCTTTGAACGAGTTCTTGCATTTGAAGCCCAACGATCTTCTGCAATGGAAAGGAATCGAATGGGCGTGCAGTGAGGGGTTACGCCGCCATTCGCTGGGTGGTGCGCATCCATTTCTCACACGCTTCGGAGGCACGATCGTTCCGATAATGCGCTATCGTCTCGACCGCAGCCTGCTCCGCAAGCACGATCTGCGAGAACTGATCGAGGACACGGCGCGAAAAACGCTGCGCCGTGTCCCGACACCCATCCAGGAAGGTCTGCGCCGCGCGCTTGCCAAGAAGCATTAGGCTTAGAGTTGCGGCAATCTTACGATACAGGTGTTGAAGCGGTCACCGATTCATAGCCAATATGATCGATCAAATGGCCCCACGCGTTCAGGATCTGATTCTGCGCGCTGCTGGAGAGCGTTGCCTTCCATCCGCCTGATTTAGCCGAACGTACAAAAGGAATGTCCTGCCGAGTGTCTTTTGATTGGTGCCACTGCTCGCCTTGCATCTTCTCGAGGTTCCGCATGTTTTGCGAGGAACTTCGCTCGACCGCTTTCGCGATCCGATCTAGAGATGCATCGATGTGCAAGAACGCGGCGATCTGTCCCAAGAAGGACTCCGTTGCCCGCAACAAGTCTTCATATCGGATAAAGAGAAAGTCAGGATTGTTTTCGCGCATTGCCAGCCAACTCCCAACATTCTCTGCCCAGGAACCCAGGCGAGGAGGCCGTACTGCCTCTCCGGTGATGAAACGGCTGACAAAAAGATCAAGTGGATAGGCATCGTCAATGATTCTTCGTTTTCGTTGAAAGTGGTACAGGGAGACGACGACGTCGCGAGGATCCCGAACAACGTAAATTACCCGCTTGTACTGCGGGCGGAACGCTTCGTGGCAATTGATGACGCGAGGTCTCTTCATCTCGCGGAAAAAACGACTCGGTTTGATGTCGAAATGTGGTACGAGGTTGGGGATGGTGAGAAAGTCCACCTTACGGTCGGGATACAGCAAATTTCCCACCAGAAAACGGGTCCAGGTATTTCCCGATTTTGGGTATGCAATCAGGAACGCGTCGTCCGGATAAACTTCGAGGTCGGGGCCCGGCGGACGTTTGCCGGAAACGAGCCTGATGCCCATTTTTATTTTGTGCAGCATAGATCCCTTCCTTGCGACCCATTGTACAGGATCGATTCCTGGCATTGGATCGCGTGGGATTAAGCGAGAGAGCCATCTGAGCCTGGCCGACTGGAGAATGAGTCAGAACCTTAAGTCCGCGCTCCGGTGCCGGCGGCCCGACCAGTTCCCGCATCACCACCAAGCCAACGCCGGACTACAATAGCGGCCCACTGCGGCGCAATGCGGAGACCGATCAGTGTCGCGCAAAGCTTGAGGCTGGGCGCCATCGCGTGAGATCGGGCAAGCCGCTCGAAAGCCTTATCCTGCTCCCCTCTCAATAGAAGTTCTTTGCCTTCAGCCAACGCGTGGGCGGCCTCCACGGAACGCATTTTCTGCATGAGCAACCCGCGTGTAGCGGGTGTCAGATCGAGTAGTTGACTGAGCTTCATGAGTGTTTGCAGTTCGCCTGCCAGTAACTTGCACGGAGCCGATCCCTGACTGCCGGCGCGAATGGTACGACGCAAGAGTGTGGCTCGATGATAATCAATCTTCCCACCCGCATGCGCGACACGCATCCACAGATCGTGATCTTCAGAGCAGTGAATGTCTTCGTCAAACAATCCAACTGCCAGCGCCCTCCGCCTGCGAAGCACCGTTCCCGAGGTAATCGGTTGAGTTCGCTCAAGAAGAAGGCTCTCAAAAGTCACGGGACCGTCCGAGGGGCAAAGCTGCATGAAAGTCTTTCCCACTCGCGCGGCATCGCCTTCCAGAGTCGCGTCGCAGTAAACCATATCCAACTGAGGGTTGCGGCTCAGGAATCGATATTGCCCCTCCAGGTAGTTTGGAAACCATAGATCATCGCTGTCGAGGAAGGCGAGCCATTCTCCACACGCACGCCGAATGCCGAAATTGCGAGCCGCACTCGGGCCACGGTTCTCTTGCTTCATGTAAATAAGGCGGGAAAGATACGGCGCAATAACGTTTTCCAAGTGTTGGGTGTCGGGAGACCCATCATTAATGAGAATCACCTCGTAATTCGTGAAACTCTGCAGAAAGACCGATTCCAGTGTGCGGCCAATGTGTCCAGCAGCATTAAAAGCTGGAATGATTACGCTGACGGACGGCGACACCGGAGCCGAGTATGTCTCGCGCGTGGAAGAGTCGAATTGTTCAGCCACAACGGTATCCTAACGCAATCGTAACCGGGAATAACCTTTGCTGAAGTTCGCCAAGGCTTCGCTCAAGCACAACACACTCCTGCGTACCTTCCAGACGTTGCGTTGCAACGCACCTTCGGAGCACTTTAGTTCAGGTACCGTCGCGTGCTGAGAGTCCACTAACGTGATCTGGCTCCCTGGTTTGCACCTCGCTACAGTGTGCATACGGACGGAAAGCGCTCGACCAGGTCCTCCGTCCAATCCGAATTTCGAGGTGAAAGCCACTTGTCACTGCAAAGAGTATCCCCTAACTCTTCGCCCTGCCGAAACAAATCGTCTATTCAGATACACGAGATTCTCCTGGTGCTCGTCATCGTTGAAGTATTACTCCTGACCACAAACTGCGAAGTCCTCAATGGGTCCCCAGTCGGTTCCCAGGCTGCAAGCGCGCCCGCACAAGTCCATGTAGCGATTACTCCAGACGCAGCCACTCTGGGCCCGTCGGCGCGGCAGCAATTCACGGCGAACGTAAGCGGCACCAACAATTCAGCTGTAAACTGGACCGCATCGGCCGGCTCCATCTCTAGTAACGGTACTTTCACGGCGCCTGCGGCTAATGAAGAAGCACAGATCATCATCACCGCGACAAGCGTAGCGGATTCGAACCAGAAAGCCAGCTGCACAGTAAGAATTCAGAGACTCGCTATCGCAACATCGTCGCTGGCTTCGGGTGTCCTCAACAGCGCTTATTCGGCAAGTCTTGCAGCGATGGGTGGAAGCCCGCCGTACAAGTGGGGGATTTCGAACGGATCTTTGCCGAAAGGCTTGCAACTGCAGGCGTCAACGGGAATGATATCCGGCACGAGCCTCCAGCAGGGTGCGTTCTCCTTCACCGCTCAGGTCACGGATGTAGCGTCGAACACGGCAACGCAGCCGGTTACGCTAAACATTGTAGCCACGGCTGCGACCGCCAACAATTTCGATGGCCCAGCGGAGTTGCCCCGCGTTTACCTGAAAACTACCCTTGCAGATACTCCCGCGCCCGGGCCGACAGTCACCGTGGCTTCCGGTGGAGACTTGCAGAGCGCACTGGACAACGCCACCTGCGGGGAAACGATTGCATTGCAGGCGGGAAGCACATTCACCGGAAAGTTCACGCTGCCGCAGAAGGCGTGCGACGATCTCCATTGGATCATCATCAGGACCAGTGCTGTCGACGACAGCCTGCCACCTGAAGGCACCCGCATGAATCCCTGCTACGCTGGAATCGCATCGTTGCCAGGCCGACCATCATTCGCATGCCCTTCCTCGAAGAAGGTGCTGGCTACGATCACTTATGCCGGCACGGGCAACGGTCCGATTCAATTTGCCAACGGAGCCAACCATTACCGCCTGATGGCACTGGAAGTTACGCGTGTCGCAAACAATGGCAGACCCGTGGTCGGTCTCATCTCACCAGCACTGGGCGCCGCAGCGGAAAAGATCGTGATTGACCGGCTTTACATCCACGGCAGCGCCACGGACGAAACCCGTCGTGGCGTCAGGCTGAGTGGCACAGTCAACTTCGCAGTGCAGGACTCCTATATTTCCGAGTTCCACTGCGCGCAGGGCGGCACCTGCGTGGACTCTCAGGCAGTGTCCGGTGGAACCGGCGACCTGCCAATGGGCCCCTTTAAGATCGACAACAATTTTCTGGAAGCAGCGGGCGAAAACATTATCTTCGGTGGTGGAGCTGCGACGCAGACTCCCGCCGACATCGAGATACGCCACAATCACCTTTTCAAGCCGATAATTTGGATGCGGGGCCAGCGGGGTTTCGTGAGCCCCGCCTTCATAGTCAAGAATCACTTTGAACTGAAAAATGCCCAGCGTGTCCTGTTTGAGGGCAACATTCTCGAGGGCACATGGGGCGGCTTTTCGCAACACGGACACTCCGTAGTGATCACGCCCAAGAACCAGCACAACGGTCGGGAGGGCGACAACGTGTGCCCGCTCTGTAAGGTAACCGACGTCACAGTGCGATACGTCACCATTAGCCATGTGGGAGGAGCGTTCTTGATCGCCAACGCGCTGAGTGGACCAAACGGCGGCCCTGCTTCCAAGGGTGAGCGCTACAGTATTCACGACGTAATCGCGGATGACATCGATGGCGCAAAGTACACTGGCTACGGTGTGTTTGCCCAGCTGTCAACGATAGTGACTCCGTTGTTGCAAGATGTGACGATAAACCATGTTACGGCCTTTGCACCGCACGCATTGTTCGACGTGGGTGCACCTGAACCCGTCCAAATGCTTGGTATCGCCTTTACTAACAGTATTGTCACGAGCGGTGATTCCGGGATCGCCTCCACTGGGCCGTTTCCGAATGCCCCGAACTGCGCTCGTTTTGCCACACCCTCGACGACGATTACACGATGCTTCTCCCATTCGACGTTTTCCCACAATGCAATCTTAGATACCCCTGATCGCCTGCCGCCGTCCAAGTGGACGACCAGTAACCTTTTCTATTCCACGTCTGCCATCGGTTTTCTGAACTACAACAACGGTGTCGGAGGCGACTACCATCTCCTGCCATCCAGTCCGGCAATCGGGGCAGCTCATGATGGCACGGATCTCGGAGCCAACGTGAATGCTGTCCTCAGCACGATTGCCGGAGTACGGTAGGTCTCCGGGAGAGCTTTAGAAATTCAGAACCGCATTCCAGTGGCAGGGAATGCGGTTTTCTGTCACGCCGGAATAGAGTCGCGTCTACAACATGATGGTAGGTCTAGACTCAATGCCCGGACTCTCCCAGGCACGAGCCAGACCACCATCCGCAGCCTGATAACACAGCTTAGTGACAGCACCATGGTGATGTTTCGCACCGGCAAAGGGCCTTATATTCAGCCCTGTTCCGATGTCGACCCAGTTCAGCTTTGCGGACAACCGCCGCTGATCAGAAGTGGAAAGAGCTTTCCCCTTTTGATAGTATTAGCAGCACAACGCTGTGCCGCCCTTTGATCCCCCCTCGTCATTCTGGTTATCGAGTTGAAAGTCATTGATCAATAGCGGCCAACAGGTTCCGCCGGTCGCGGAGAATAACGGCACTTGTCCGGGGCGGGCATTCTACAGTTAGTGTCGGACACCGAGACGTTACGCACAGAAACAGAGGTATCGCTAATTTCCCTCTAGGTTGACAGGTGGCTCTACCGGTTGCGCTGACTTTGCGTACAGTGGCGCCGAGCTACTGGTTTCTGATCAGTTCATGGCTGGAAGACGGACAGCGTGGGCGCGTCGAAAGTGAGCTTTGCAGCCCGCGTCAACCAAAGCGAAGTTATGATTTGGAGATCCCCTCTAACAGAGCATTCGTGACGACGCAGACCACATGGGCAAAAGGAGGCGAACGCCCCACTGGTTGGATGGCGCTGCCTAAGTTCAATGTTACCTTGCAGCGGCGTCCCCTTGTTTTCACTGCGTTGGTGGTGTTCTTCTTTCTTTACTACTACCGGCCGGAAGATTTCATCCGGGTCCTAGCCTACATTCCGATGGCAAAGATAACCGGTGGGATTGCCCTGGTGGCGCTTGTTGTCGGGATAACGGGCGGTAGCAAAGTGAGAACCCCCAGAGCGATCAAAATCCTCTGGCTGCTTCTGGTGCAGATGACGCTCTGCATCCCCTTCGCGATATGGCGGGGTGGAGCGTTTCACACCGTCATTGAGAAGTTCTCCAAGGGCGTAGTGGTATCCATGCTGATCAGCATGTCCGTGGTTACCCTTTGGGAGTTACGGAGGCTGCTCTGGATCCAGGTGAGCGCGGTTGCACTCGTGACTTTCTTTTCGATCGCACTTCGCCATTACGGCAAGGGTGGACGACTTGCAGGCATTCAAGAGAGCATCCTGTCAAACCCCAACGACCTGGCCATTAACATCGCGATCAGCTTTCCATTGGGCCTTGCCTTCATGCTGCACTCCCGGGGCTTCAAGAAATTTATATGGGGTTCGAGTCTCGCGGTGATGGGCGTCGGCGTTGTATTGACCGCGTCACGAAGCGGGCTGATAGCTCTGATTCTTACGATCGTGGTTTGCGTTTGGGAATACGGTATAAAGGGGAAACGGCGCCACTTAATTGTAGCCACGATTGTGGTTTCACTGGTGGGATTTGGCGTAGCCCTTTCGAGTTCCTACTATCGAGCGCGGGTGGAGAGTATCTTTCTCGGAAATGTCGAGGGTTCCGAAGACGCAGGATCACGCGAAGCCAGGAAGGAACTGTTGATCAAAAGCGCTATCACAGCACTGACGCACCCGGTGTTCGGCGTGGGTCCAGGTTGTTTCCCGCTGATCGATGGACACTGGAAGGTGGCACACAACGCCTATTCGGAAATCGCCGCCGAAGCAGGATTTCCAGCGTTAGTTCTGTTTCTCATGGCGATCTGGGAGTCATTCAAGCTCATTGCTAGGCTTCGCAAATCGCAGCAGTATCGGGAAGATCCAGAATTCACGGTTTTCACTCAGGCACTTTGGGCGGGACTTCTGGCATATGTTGCGGGCTCATTTTTCGCCTCTACCGAGTACAACCTGTATCCTTATTTCGTGATTGGCTATACGTGCGCCATGGTGCGGATCACGAACCAGCCAAATAAGGAAGACAGCACGCGCAAAGTTTTGAGCAAGGCAACCTACAATAGCATTTTCAAACCGCAAACAACGCCGGCTCGTTGACGATTGGTCCTGCCTGTCCACTTTCTTCCCAAAGCGCTGCTAGCGAACTGCCGGACGACTCCTCTCCAATCGCAGATTGCGCACATGCCTAGATCACGCCCTCGGTTGCCGCATTGATAAGGTCCATGTCGGCACCGATGTCCTTTCCGTCGGTGCCAGCAGCCGCATACTTGGAAGAACGCTGGCACACCGCGTCCTTTGTTCTACACAGTCGAAACTCACGACCACTTGCCAATCCAACCTCTTCAATATCTTTAGGAAAGAAATTTCCAGCGGGCCAAGCTCCGAATCCGTTGATGATGGCATTGTTAGTGAAAGTGAGCGAATCAACGCAGTCCTTCAGGACACCGGCAGGACCTTTGCGGTCTGCTTGGAAAGCACAACTTATTTCGCCTCCACCGGTATTCGTGATCTGCTTCCAATGAAAGCCAATCAGATTATTGGCGAAAGCGATATTCTGAAACTTCTGGCCTTTGTTGCCCATGTTAAACAAGACTCGCGTCGACAACGCGGTGATGTGATCTATCTTCACATCTCGCAATATCGGTTGGGTAGCGGAAATTTGCATGAAGGCGCCACGGCCGTTGTACTTCTTGTCGTCAATATCATCGATCACTACATCATGAACGCTGTAGCGCTCACCGGCTGCAGCATAGCTTCCTCCAGCACCTTCCACGTTGGCGATCAGAAAGCCACCCGAGACATGAACAATTTTGCAATAGCGGATTGTAACATCAGTTACCCGGCACACGGGGCATTCATTGTTGGCATTTTTGGGTGTGAGAACGATAGAAAATCCGGCCTGGGAAAAACCTCCCCAACTGCCCTCAAGAACGTTGCCCTCGAATAAGACACGCTCCGCATTCTTCAGCTCGAAATTATTTTTGACGATGAATGGTTTTCCGTTAGAGCCACCGACAAAGCCGGGTTGACCGGCCAGCCAGATCATTGGTTTGAAAAAATGGTTGTGGCGTATTTCGATATCGGCTGGAGTCTTGGTGGCAGCCCCACCTCCTAAAATGATGTTCTCACCCGAGGCTTCGAGAAAGTTGTTGACGATTTTGTACGGGCCCATGGGTAAGTCCCCCGCAGCACCTGAGATGGCTTGCGAGTCGACGCAAGCCACCATCGCTGTACAGTGGAAGTCGCTGAAGAACGAATCCACGACCGCCATGTAAGTGGTACCACTGAGAAAAAGGCCACGTCTGGTCTCGTCCTGGGGTACGCCGTGCATCCACACACGATCAAAGATGATATGGTCGGCCGGCACCCAGCCCTTCGGGCCTGCCAGCGCGACAATGCTGGCACCTGGTGACTCGCGGGTGACCTCAATGCCGATCAGCCGATAGTGGTTTGCCCCTTCGTCAAAAAAAATAGGGCCGGATCCAGCTTTGCCCGCGAAAACGATCTTGGCCATCACATTCTTGACAGATGTGCAGTGGAAATCGGGCCGTCCCGGTAGCGAGGCTATGCCAGCATAGCAGGGCGTGAGGCGGGTTCCCTCCGCAGGGAGGGCGTCATCGGATGCGCTGGTGCGGATGATAATCCAATGCGCATCGTCACAGGGCTTCTTGGGAAGTAACAAGTGTCCCGTGAAAACGGCGCCCGCTTCCAGTTTGATGATGTCGCCACATGCGGCGCTGTCAATCGCGTTTTGCAGATTGCTACCGGCTGCGACCTGCACAACTTTGCCGGGGGCAGGAGTATCGGCAACTGCACTCTTCACGTACACGCGCGGCAGTTCAGCAGGACCATCAAACTTCGCTTGACTGGCAGCAGCCGGAATTACCGCAGACACGCTCCCATCCCTTGGGAGCGAGACCAAGCAGACGAATACCGAGAACAGCAGCCAAGTCTCACGCAAAACTGTCATGTGCAGATTCCTCCCCTATTGTTGCGGACTTTTAAATCTGGCAAGGATCCATCGAACTGAGTTCTCGGGAGACGTCGGCTAAGCGGCGTGGCTTTCTTTTATACTACCATGGCAATTAAGGCGATTCTCGCAAGGCAGTAGTGACGTCAACGTGAGTCGCCGGTTGCAAGCCCGCACAAACTCCGGGAAGCGTTGTTATATAGAAGTCATCTCTGTGATCCCACGTTCGGCGAAGCCTTGAGGCTCGCATTCGCGACACCGTACCCCAAACGATCATGAATATCGCTGGTTACTTCGAATCCCGCGTCGCGGAGGTGATCAAAGATTTCGCGCTTGGTATGGGGTGTGCAATCACCATGATATTCAAGAGCGATTCTCCGGATGGTCCGAAGCACACTTGGCGACGTTGAGAGAAGTACTTCGTATTCACCCCCCTCGATGTCCATCTTGACAAGGTCAACGCGATTCAAACCTTGCTCCCGGAGCAGTGTGCTCAGAGTCTTAGATTGGACTTGAATGCCCGAGGTACCCTTGCCAAGGGGAACGAGTGCACGCCGTTGACTTGGTAGCGGATCACTACGCATTAAACGAGTCTCCCCGTTTCCGGTAATTGCGCAATTTATACACGTGACTCTTTCGATCAAATGATGATCCCTAACAACTTCGACTAAGCGCTCGAATGTAGAAGGAAAAGGTTCTACCGCGTAGACTCTCGCTGTTGGGGCTCGCCGGGCGGCATACAGGGAAAACAAGCCTACGTTGGCGCCAATGTCAAGAATGGTGCGGTCAGACGCTTCAACGTGATAAACGCGCCGCAAAAAAATCTGCCAAAAAGTCTTCAGATCCGTCAGTTCGTGAAGTCGAATGCCATCTCCGCCCCGAAGATGCAGAAGGCAGGGATAAGACAATGTGGAGAATCCTAAATAGGCGCTTGTAATCTGTGGCCACCGCGACGCCTCGCGCGCACAACGGAGAATTTCAGGAGCCCGACGTATATTTTTCAGAAGGTCCGATGCTCGGGCGGACATGGGTGAGCCAGAATCTCCTCTCTTACCGGACTCAATTGCTGGTAAGGATTTTCCTGAACTTGCGTTGGGAAACGGCCGTCAAGGATCCAGATCTGTCTTTTCATCCTATCATGATGCAAAAATGCGGAATTCCTCACGCGAGTACAGATCGCCCGTCTGTTGTCCTTCAATCGCCTGAAAAGGCTGCATGGGCATCTGGCCCTCGAGTAGGCGCATTTTCATAACTGACACGCCCTGAACGTGGCAGGAGCAGCGATCCAGATCCAGCGGCCCTAACGAAGCGTTGCCTGTAGGGAGCGTTATAATCGGACCACGGTGGAGAGTGGTCTTCGGGGAATTTCTTCCCACGAGTGCTGAATCGGTTGTTTGTCAGAGGCGGGAAGGGTTGGGTGGATTCTGTCTCTGCGAGACCGATGAAAATAGCAGTGGTTGTTTCGAAGTGCGGCTGACACGGGCAACGATGGCAAAGATTTGGGCGCCACCATCGAACATCTTGATGCTGCTATCGAAGGAGTTTTCCAGTGGAGCGGTGCGCTTCTCTGTCCTGAGCAACCTGGTTGCGGCCACTCATAGAGGTTCAGCGCCCCGCGCTCGAGTTCCATCAATCTCCAGTAGTTGAGAATCATTCGACATGTGCGGCATCTGTGGCATCTATCACTTCGGAACGGGTCAACTTGCGAATGACGCAGCCTTGCGGAAAATGAACCATCAGATCTGGCATCGCGGCCCTGATGATGCCGGTACCATGGTCTCGCTTGGAGTGGGTCTGGCTATGCGGCGCCTGAGTATCATCGACCTCAGTACGGGTCATCAGCCGATCAGCAATGAAGACGAAACGATCTGGATCGTATTCAACGGCGAAATTTACAACTATGTAGAACTTCGCACCAAGCTGATCGCACAGGGACACTCCTTCCGGACTCACAGCGACACCGAAACCATCGTGCATCTTTATGAGCAATACGGTCACGACTGTGTCCAACATCTGCGCGGGATGTTCGCCTTCGTTATCTGGGACAAACTCCATCGCAAGCTCTTCGCCGCAAGAGATCGGCTGGGCATCAAGCCCTTCTATTACTCTCTTAGGGATGGCACGTTTCTTTTTGGTTCCGAGATCAAGGCCGTATTGGCTTACTCCGACGTACGGCCCGAGTTCAATGCCCGCGTACTGCCAGAATACTTGGCATTTGGCTATATCTCGGGCGAAGACACTTTGTTCTCCGGCATTCGCAAGTTGCCGGCCGGGCATACACTCGAACTCGGCGAGAGTGGCGAACTCGCGATACGGCGCTACTGGGATCTGTCTGTATCGGAGGACAGCGAGACCCGCCCGCGCACGTATTATGTGCAGCACTATCGGGAATTTCTGGAAGACGCGGTGTCGTCGCACCTGATGAGCGATGTTCCTCTGGGAGTGTTCTTGAGCGGAGGACTGGATTCGAGCGCTGTTGCTGCGCTCACTGCGCGAAGCAGGCAGGAACCGATCCAGACGTTCGCGGTCGGATATGCGGAACAGGAATACAGCGAACTCTCATACGCCAGAGTTGTAGCCGATCACATCGGTTCGGATCATCACGAAGTGCAAATTACGCAGGATCGGTTCTTTGACTCATTGCCAGATGTAATCTGGCATGAGGACGAACCGGTCTCCTGGCCTTCAAGCGTCGCGCTACACCATCTGGCCAAGCTGGCGAGTGAACATGTCACTGTCGTTTTGACGGGGGAAGGCAGCGATGAAACGCTCGCCGGCTATACTCGTTATGCGTGGACCGTATGGAATGCACGAATGGACGCAGCTTATCGCGCCATAACCCCTTCAGCGTTACGCGCTGCGGTCCGTGAACAAATCCGCTCAGCGAAGCTAAACGCTACCATTCGGCGAAGACTGGAACACACGTGCTTGGGCCGCGATGGGGCTTCGTGGTCGTCCTTCTATTTCGACAATTTCCTCGTCGCTTTTTCCGCCGCCGAGCAGGAGCACCTTTTGACTCTGGAAATGCAGAAACATCTTCATGCGACCTATCGGGATTCGCTGTCTTTCTGGGATCGTTCTTCCGGCACATTGCTGAAACGGCTGCTGTACACAGACATCAACACGTATCTGGTTGAATTGTTGATGAAGCAGGATCAGATGAGCATGTCGGCATCGATCGAAAGCCGTGTGCCTTTTCTGGACCATCCGCTTGTAGAGTTTGCGGCACGGATTCCCTCCCGCTATGCACTGAAAGGTTTGGAGGGCAAATGCATTTTGAAATCGGCTGTTGAGGATCTTTTGCCTCATTCCATTATTTATCGCAAGAAAATGGGATTCCCGACGCCCTGGTCAGGATGGCTGGCCGGAGCACGACTCAACAAGCTAGAGAACCTGTTGGTTCAAGATAGAACACTAGCCCGCGGCCTTTTTCGGCGCGAGGCGATCCAGAAGCTGTTTAAAGACCACCGCTCAGGGTCCCATGATAATTCCAATCGCATTTGGAGGCTGCTTAATTTGGAGTTGTGGTTCCGTTTGTTCGTTGATCGGGACTCTTCCCTGCTCACAAAGGGCGGCGGAGCATTGTCAGCGGCGGACTCTTCAGCCTACTCTGCACAGTTATAAAACAAATCGATATTTCAACAACTATGCAAAAGGATATTCGCGTCAACGTATTCCGCGCCCTGAAGTCAGCCGGAATTTTTGATCGGGTTCGCGATAGCCGCTGGCGACAGCAGAAACTCCTGATCCTTTGCTATCACTGCCTTGCCGTAGAAGACGAGAACCTCTGGCGGCCGGCTCTTTTCTTGACGCAAGACCGACTCCGACAGCGCTTCGAAATGCTGAAGGTGGGTGGCTATCATGTCGTTCCTTTCGATGAAGGCCTCGAGCGATTGCGCACAAATGAACTAGGTCCGCGTGAGGTCGTATTGACCTTTGACGATGGTACGTATGATTTCTACAAACTCGTCTATCCACTGCTCAGGGAGTATGGATTCCCCGCGACCGTTTACCAGACCACGCACTATTGCCCTCGCCGTTTACCCGTCTTTCCCCTGATCTGCTCGTACATGCTCTGGACAGCCAGAGGAAGAGATCTGCCGGCTGTTCCTTCGATTGGAGTTGCTCGCGAGATCTCCCTCGCCGAATCGACAGCGCGGGAGTCGGTTGTCGTGCAGATGCAGCAGTTCTCAGAACGGGAGAGGCTTACGACCGAAGGGAAGAATCAGCTTTCAGCGGAGTTGGCGAAGCGACTGGAGATTGATTACAAGGCAGTATTGAGCAAACGAATTCTGCAGTTGATGACTGCGGAGGAGATCGGCGAACTTGCATCTGCGGGCATCCGTTTCGAACTGCATACGCACCGCCACCGTGTACCACGGGATCGAGAGTTGTTTCTGAGGGAAATCCGCGACAACCGATCCGCCCTCGAAGACATGACCAAGACTCCAGCAAAACACTTCTGCTATCCGAGCGGCGACTATGACCCGATGTTTTTGCCCTGGCTCAGAGAAGCAGGCATTGTCTCAGCAACAACTTGCTTCCCAGCACTTGTGTCGACGGGGAGTCATCGCTTGGCACTTCCCCGCTTCGTCGATACCACCGGGCAAACCGAAGTGGAGTTCGAAGGCTGGCTGACAGGTGCAGCGGCGCTTCTCTCAAGCGTCGCAGCGGCAACCGGTCTCCGCAACGTCACCAAGCACCGGTACAAGCTCCCCGAATCGCGACTCCAGGATTAAAGCCTTCAGATAAAACGGCTCGGCAAATCGTCAGAGGGTTCATCTAGCCTTTGCCAAGTCCAAGTAGAGCTGTTCAAAACGTTGGGTTATAACGTCGACGTGAAAGTTAGACCGTGCAAAGTGCTTGCTTTTCACCGCAAGTTGTCCTCTGAGCGTCGCGTTACTTACGAGATTGGTGAGCTCTGCAAGAACCTTCCCTTCCTCATTCGGAGGCACCAGCATTCCAGTCTCCCCATGCGTCACTAACTCTGGTGTTCCGCCGACCGCAGTCGCCACTACCGGCACACCGGCCGCCATCGATTCCAGGATGACATTGGAGAGGCTCTCTGAGGACGAAAGCAGCACACTCACATCCAGACTTGCAAGAACGGCGGGGATGTCATGACGCTCACCCAGGAACAGCACTCTGCGATCGATGTGTAACGCTGCTGCCATTCGTTCGAGCTCGGGACGACAACAACCATCGCCCACCAGCGCAAATTCGACTGCCGGGTAAATCTCGCAAAGGCGAGCCGCTATCCGTAAGAAGGCCGGATGATTTTTTACGACGTTGTTCATCCGGGCGATCATGCCCACACGCACCACTCCGGGCTTGCGAGGGATCGCGGGTACACACTCCGCGAACGCCTCCTCGCCCAATGCGTTGGGGATGATCTCGATCTTGTTCTCCGGCAGCCCCGCAGAAAGCAGAGTTTGTGCTGCCGCCCTGGAGTTGCAGACGATGCGATCGCAGAATCGGAACGCCCAATATTGGGCGGAAAACTTGGCTCTGGAGAGAAGATCGCCAATTTGCCGATGACTCCCAATCACCGGAACCCCGGCCATGCGTGCCGCCGGAATCAGCATCAAGTTCGTGTAGAAGTCGAACGCATGTGCGACCGCAATCCCCTGGCTCCGCATACTGTGGATGAGGGCGAGTTGCGAGCGCAGCGCCCGGAGGCCAACAAGTCCTCCCCCAACGGGAAACTCCGGGATCTCGCCGAGTCTGGCGACCAGGCCGCCGATTCGCTTCAAACATGCAGGCTGAACCTCAAAACGATCAAGGCTCAGAGATTCGACCAGAAGAGCAAACTGACGCTCACTGCCACCCACCTCCAGGGTATTCGTCATCAGCAGGACTTTCGTCCGGGAATCGACGGTCGGCACCGTTGGTGGAGACGACGGGTTGTTCCTCAATTGGGTAGTTTGAGGCACGCGATGTCTCCGGCTCGCTGGAATTGCGGCAACGTCTGCGAATGAGGAAAGACCAGTTGTAGAATAGAGCAAACTGGGGATTTTGGCATAGTTCGCTGGAGGTGCCGCTTCCCGATTCCTGCAAGTCACCATATGCTGCAAATTGCCTTGCGGCTTTATCGAACAGATTCACAGTAGGGGCCTTGTTCCATGAGAATTCTGGTTCTCGATGGCGACCAGAACCAGGCCGTTGCCTGCGTGCGATCCCTTGCCCGGCAGGGTCACTCTGTGTTCGTCGGAGAATCGCACCCCTGGTCAAAAGCGGGTTGGTCTCGATACGCCTCGGGTGTATTTCAGTACCCTTCGCCCGCCAGGAGTGCAGCCGGATTCGTCGCGGAACTGATTGTTGAAGTCGCGAAAGAACCCGGCACGCTCGTTCTGCCCATGACGGAGGTGACCACTCTGCCAGTTTCAAAACATCGAAAGCAGTTCATGGCCGCTGGCGCCCGTCTCGTATTGCCGGGTCATGATGATCTGATGCACGCGATCGACAAGAAATATACAACGCGACTGGCGCGGTCACTGGGCCTTACCGTCCCCAAAACCTGCTCTGTGAGTGATGGGGACGAACTGAACGATCGTTCGCGCTCCATGTCCTTCCCACTCGTGTTGAAGCCCCGAACATCTCAGGAACATTCGGCGGATGATGCCCTGCAAATGACAGGCCGTCCCAAGTACGCGCGAAATGCCGATGAACTTGCGGCGCGGTTTAGCGAAATGCGCCGGCGATGTTCCAGTGTTCTGGTTCAAGAGTTCGTCGAAGGGACTGGCAGCGGATATTTTGCATTGATGGACCATGGCGAACTGCGCGCGGAATTTGCCCATCGTCGAATCCGCGATGTCCATCCTACAGGATCCGGAAGTGCGCTCCGCGAGAGCATCCTGCCTGTTCCCGGGATTCGAGAAAAAAGTCTGGCGATGCTTCGCGCCTTGAACTGGCATGGCGTGGCGATGATCGAATACCGGATCCGTCCCGACAACGTTCCCGTGTTTATCGAAATCAATGGCCGGTTTTGGCATTCTCTGGCGCTGGCGTGCTATGCAGGTGTCGACTTTCCGGGGCTTCTGAGCCGAATGGTTGAACTCGGCGACCTGGGTTCGGCTCCTGACTACAAGCCCGGAGTCAAATGCCGCTGGCTCGTCGGTGACTTGCGCCACCTGATCGAGGTGTGGAAAGGGCCTCCGGCAGGCTTTCCCGGGCGATTCCCCGGCCGCCTTCCGACCCTGTTTTCTGAGCTCGTTCCAAAGCTCGGTACTTTCCATGATAATTTCATGTGGAGGGATCCTCTGCCCGAGATTGGCGACTGGATTCGGTCGCTTCAACAGGCGTACGAGCGCAATTTCTGACGCATGCCATGCTCAAAGCTGCTCTTCATGTCCACAGCACATATTCCGACGGCGAGTTTACGCTCGCAGAACTGAAGCGGATTTTCACCCATGAGGGCTGCTCCGTGGTCGGAATCACCGACCACGCTGACTCGTTTCACGAACAGAAACTGGCGGATTATACGAAGGAATGCGCTGACTTATCTGACGACCAATTCTTGTTTCTCTGCGGCCTCGAATACTCCTGTGAGCAGAAGATGCACATTCTGGGTTACGGAACCACGGCATTAGTACAGACCGCAGACCCGCAAAAGGTAATCGCTGCGATTGAGGGAAGCGGTGGCGTTTCGGTAATTGCCCATCCCAAAGATTCAATGTTTGCATGGATCGAGAATTTATCGGTTCTGCCCCGTGGCATTGAGACCTGGAATTCGAAATATGATGGCCGCTACGCCCCACGTCCCGCTACCTTCGAATTGCTCCGTCGGCTTCGTACCCTGCATCCGGAGATGCATGCTTTTTTTGGCCAGGATCTCCACTGGACAAGGCAGTATCGCGGACTATTCACTCATCTGTATTGCGATTCGCCGCATCGAGAAGATGTTGTGAAAGCAATGTCACAGGGGAACTACGTTGGAAGCAAAGGTACTCTGCAATTGCCGTCCACCGGAGAGTTGACACCCGAGCTTGCCGCTCAATTTACCGCGCGGCACGCGCAATCGTCCAGGATGAGGAGTGCCATTGGCTGGGCCAAGAGGATGGTTGACAGAGTCGGAATCAAGCCACCCGCATCACTGAAATCCCATCTGCGAAAAATCTTCTAAACCTTCTTGCATGCGCGACGACGAAGTGATCTATCTGATGTATCACGAACTCGAGGTCGAAGGGCGGCCGACATGCCGCACGGGAGAGGGTTATCTCCGTTACGTCGTGCGGCAGAAGAGGTTTCTTGAGCAAGTCCGTTGGCTCCGGAGCACAGCGACCCAGGGGAGGTCGGTCACTCAAGCGCTCGAGAAGCAGGATGCTGGCCAGGTTGTCATGACTTTTGATGATGGGTGTGAAACGGACTTGACGGTTGCCGCGCCGATCTTGCGCGAGGCCGGCTTCGGCGCCACCTTCTACATCACTCTCGACTTCCTGGGTCAACCCGGCTACCTCACGGAGCGACAAGTACGTGAACTCAACGAAAAGGAATTCGAAATCGGCTGCCATTCCATGACCCATCCCTATCTTCCAGAGCTATCGGAGGTCGAGGTTCGCAGGGAGATTGTGGAGGCTAAACATCGCCTGGAGCAGATCACCGGGCGAGCGGTAGTTCACTTCTCATGTCCCGGCGGTGGGTGGACTCGTCGAGCGGCGGAGATAGCCAGAGAAGCCGGGTATCGCAGCGTAACCACCAGCCGGGTTGGCGTTAACCGCCTCGATAGCGATCGTTTCGCACTGGCTCGGGTTCCAATCATGAGAAACTCACCACTGTCCGAGTTTCGAGATTTATGCCAGGGCCGGGGACTCCGCAAAAAGCAACTCCGTAATCTTCTTCAGACTACCGTGCACGGGTTGCTCGGAAACAATCTCTATGACCACATTCGCAGTTTGATTCTGGAAAAGCGGAGTTAAGCGTTGAGATACCGCATTCCTAGGCTATCTGCTACTTCTTTTCAACGCCGGAGCAGGTTTCACTATTTCCTTCGTTTTGCGAGATTGCCAACCTGAATTCTCTCTCGTCGATGACAACGTTCTCTGCTGATGAGACCATGTGTACGCCTTCCTCGGTAGTGGTCAACTCGCAACGC
>Ga0335077_10003187_pt1 | contig 19747 bp, 15 predicted proteins | sample Lox_Sample_31_FD_207151 | JGI IMG/M metagenome (GOLD analysis project Ga0335077, IMG submission 207151) | Soil microbial communities from Loxahatchee National Wildlife Refuge, Florida, United States - Lox_Sample_3.1 | ecosystem: Environmental > Terrestrial > Soil > Wetlands | place: USA...
CCGAGTTGCGGCGCGGCAAGCCCTATCTAGTCGGCTACGTCGGGGTGATCGGCAAGCAGGAGGGTCTCGATCTGCTGCTGCATTCCGTGGCCTTCATGCGCAACAGCCTGCATCGAGACGACGTGCATTTCACCATCGTGGGCGATGGCACCGAGTTGCCCGCGCTGCGCCAGCTCAGCCGCCAGCTGGCGATCGAGGACTGCGTCGAGTTCACCGGCCGGATCGGCGATGCGCCTTTGTGGGAGATCATGAGCACTGCGGACGTGTGCGTGAATCCGGATCGCGCGAACGACATGAACGACAAGTCCACGATGAACAAGATCCTGGAGTACATGGCGCTCGGCAAGCCGATCGTCCAGTTCGATCTCACCGAGGGCCGCTTCTCTGCCGGAGATGCATCGCTCTACGCGCGGCCGAACGACATCGAGGACTTCGCCGCGAAGCTCTGCGAGCTGCTGGATGATCCCGAGCGGCGCCTCGCCATGGGGGCGCTGGGGCGGCGCCGGGTCGAAGCCGGCCTCGCCTGGCATCACCAGGTGCCGCAGCTGCTGAGCGCCTATGAGACCGCGCTGAGTGTCGGCCGCGCCGTTCGCAAGTCGATCGACCACAAAGTCTGAGGCCATGCAGCGGGTCCTGCTGCTCGGTCCGGCGCGCACCGCCGTGAGCGGCGTTGCCACTCATTTGAACCAACTGTTCGGCTCAGAGCTCGCAAGTCGCTTTCGGCTGTTCCAGTTCCAGGTCGGGAGCGAGGGACGCAGCGAGGGGCGCGCCGGCGTGCTCATGCGTGTCATCCTCAGTCCCTTCACGTTCGCGGCCTGCATGCTCCACACGCGGCCGCGGATCGTGCACATCAACACCTCCTTCGAGCCCAAGGGATACTGGCGTGATCTCATCTATCTCACACTCGCCAAGCTCGCGCGACGCAAGGTCGTCTATCAGATTCACGGCGGCGCGCTGCCGGCGGAGTTCTTCGCGGGCAATGCTGCGCTCACCGCATTCCTGCGCCGCGTGATCTCATGCCCCGACGCCGTGGTGCTGCTCGCCACGAGCGAGCTGCGGGCCTATCGCGAATTTGCCCCACGCGCCAGACTGGTGCGCATCGCCAATGCCGTGGCGCCCTGCGAACCCGACCTGCGCGCCGAGCGCTACGTGAATTCAGACCCGCTCGCCGTGGCCTATCTGGGGCGTCTCGCGGCCAACAAGGGAATCTTCGAGACGCTCGAGGCCATGCGCATTCTGCGTGAGCGTGGCATCGCGGCACGGCTCACGATCGCAGGCTCGGGAGCCGCCGCTGCGGCGGTGCGCGCGCGCATCGCGGCGGGGGGACTCGAGGATTGCGTGCACTTCGCCGGCGCGGTGTTCGGCGCCGAGAAGGCACGTCTGTGGCAGCAGTCGCAGGTGCTCGCCTTCCCAACTTATCACCGCGAGGGATTGCCGTATTCATTGCTCGAGGCGATGTCATGCGGCGTCGTCCCCGTCATCTCCCCGGTCGGCGGCATCGCAGACGTCATGCAGGATGCAGTGCAGGGCCTGTTCGTGCCACCGCACGATGCAGCGGCGGTGGCGGATGCTCTGCAGCGCCTCGCAGCGGATCGTGCGCTGCTGCACCGGATGGCGCTCGCCGCGCGCGCGCGAGTGATTGAACAATATTCGGTGCAGCGTCTCGCCACGGAATTCGCGCACCTGTATCAGAGCCTCGCCTAGCGCGTGTTGCGCGCGCCGCGCGGATCCGGGTATAAGAAAACGATGCCAGCACCCGTCGATGATGCAGTCGGCTATTACTCGCAAGCCGCGCCGGAGTTCCACGCGAGCTACGAGCACGATGCGAACCGCGTCGAGCGCATGCGGGTCTGGACGGGGTTCCTCGATCGCTATGCGCCCGGAGTCGATTTCGCGTACGACATCGGCTGCGGCAGCGGCATTCTCGCCTGCGAGCTCGCACGGCGGGGGATCGAGACCCGTGGCGTCGACGGTGCGGCCGGCATGCTCACCATCGCGCAGCGCAGCGCTCAGGCAGCGTCCTTGCGCAACGTGAGCTTCGAGCAGCATCGCCTGCCCGTCCCCGATACGCAGGCTTGGCGCCGCGCCGAGCTCGTCGTGTCCTCGAGCGCCATCGAATATCTCGACTCCATTGCCGACGCGCTCGCGTTCCTGCGCAATCTGCTCGAGGAGGGCGGCGTCACGATCTTCTCCGTATCCAATCGCGACTCGCTCAGCCGTCGCTTGGTGCGCACGGTGCATCGACTGACCGGCCGGCCTCGCTACCTCAAATTCCTGCGCCACTTCATGACGGTCGACGAGCTCCGGTCAGCGCTGCGCGCGGCCGGTCTCAGCTATCTCGAGCACGCCTACTTCGGCCGGGCCGATCGCATCAATCGCAGCCTGAGCCATGTGGTCCCGCCGCGTTACGCGAGCAACATGATCATCATGGCCGCGCGCCGCGAGACCGATCCTTCGCGCTGAGCGGCCACGTACAAGCTCAAGTCGTTGGCACGTCGTTTGCTGGCGACACCCTTCTCGCCATCGACGACGAGTGCCATAGTGCGCGTGCGCGCTGACGCGTCGAAAGTTCGCATCCAAAGCAATGGACACACCACGTAGCGACGTGTCCGCCGATCCCGCGCGGACTCCCATTCCGCCTGCGGCCGGCAGCCCGATGCGCCTGGTGAGAAATGCCGCGCGGCGCTTGCGCAAGCCATTCAGAGCAGCCTTCCCGGCGACCTACTGGGCGCTCGAGTACTGGCGCGCGGCGCGCAAGACCTGTCCGCAGCGCGATGAGCATGCGCGCATGTTCGCGAGCTTCCTGGAACAGTGCGCGGGCAAGCCCTGCGTGCAGATCTCCGTCAAGGATGAGATCGGACGCAAGTTCGGTCCGAACTGGGTGAGTGTCGACAAGTACGACACGCGGCCGATGATCGATCGACACGACGACATCGAGGCGCTCGGCTTCGCCGATGCCAGCTTTCACGGCGCGGTCTGCTGGTCGGTGCTCGAGCACGTGCCGCATCCGCAGATCGCGATCCGCGAGCTGCATCGTGTATTGAAGCCCGGCGGGGTGATCTGGATACAGGTTCCGTTTCTGTTTCCCTATCACGAGGCGCCGAACGATTACTGGCGCGTGAGCCCCGATGGCCTGCGCATCTGGATGTCAGAGTTCGAGGAGCTCCGTTGCACCTACGATTATTGGGCCCCGACCAGCCTCGTGGCGGGCACCTATTTCTACGGTAAAAAGCGCGCCTGACGCAGAGCGCGGCGCCGGGCCGTCTCGCTGAGCGCGACGGCGGCGCCTATGGCGAGCACCGGCACCAGCGGGATGCTGTAGCGTGCCTGCGCCAGAATCGGTAGATACACCGCGAAAGAGTAAGCGAGAAACAGCACCAGCGGTCCGAGAACCAGCAAGTCCGCAGTGCCCGCAGCGAGCACGATGCCGAACATTCCCAGGACCAGATACGGCAGCTGCACGCCGAGGTTCGCAAGCGTTGCCGCCCGGTCCTTGCCCCGAAACCAGAAGTTGAAGGCATTCTCGCCCGCGCAGCGCACGAGCAGCGCGGGTGAATGCGCATATTGAGCGAGCACCCAGCTGCTCAGAAAGCGATTGAAACGCAGCTCGTCGTGGGGATCGTAGAAGAGCTGATAGTACATGGCCCTGAAGTGGTAGCCCTGCTGGCGCGCCATCTCGCTGCGCACGGCCGCTGCCTCGATGTCGAGCTGCGCCGTCGTCTTGGTGCTGCCGGCATGCGTGCACATGTAGTAACCCGAATGTAGCGCCGTTCCTTGCACGCTCGCCGTGGGCACTAAGCTGCCGACGAGCTGGTAGTTGCGCACTATCCACGGCGTGAGAATGAGGATGCATCCACAATAGAGTGCGACGATGCCGCGCGTGAGGAAACGCGGCTGCGCGCCGGGATCGGCGCGCGCGCGACGCGTCCACAAGTAGAGGAGCGGCAATCCCAGCGGGAACAGCAAGGCGGTGCTGCGCACGCTGGATACCACGCCAAGCATGGCCCCTGCGAGCAGGTAGTCTCGCACCGTGCCGCTTGCGAGTGCCCGACTCAGCAGCAGAAAGAAACACAGCAACAGGAAGGTGAGCAGTATCTCGACACCCACGCGCAGCTCGGCGATCACCACGCCCGGGTGCAGCATGAACAGTAGTGGCGCCAGCAGATAAATTGCACGTTGTGGGGCGATGCGCCGCGCGAGCGCCGCGACGAGCAGCGCGGATAGCGAGGTGAGGACGAAGTTGGCAAAGCGGGCGAGCCCACGACTGTAGTCACCGCCGAGCCTACTGATGCCGGCCAGGAATAAGGGATAGCCCGGCTCGCGCAGCATGGTGGGCGCGGTGTCCGGCGTGAATCGATAGCCGTCCCCATTGAGCAGGTTCTTCGCCAGCCGGTCGTAGAAGTCACCGCGATCCACGCCGTAGCTGCTCGACATGCTGCGCTCGAAGTGCGGCAGGACGAACGCCGTGAGCGCACATTTGAGCAGCAGGACGGCGATCACGACGCACCAGAGCGCCCGCCGCTCCGCGACTCCCGGTGGCGCAGACGTCATGCGCGATGGCCGGCGGGCGCACTCAGGATCAAGCGCGAATGCTCCTCGGCCACGCTAAGCTCCAGCCGCGTGCGCGTCGCAGCGATCACGCCGGAGAAATACCAGAATATGTAGGAGAGGGACTCGAACGCGTGGATATTCTTGTAGAAGGTCGCCATCACGATGACGCTCGTTACACCCACCCAGCCGAGCGCCAGCGCCCCTATGATGGTGCGGTCGTGCGCCGCCACGGCGACAGCGTCGCGAACAATCATCCAGTACAGCAGCAGAACCAGCGCAAGTCCCAGCACGCCGATCTCGACCATGAACGCAGATCCCGAGGTGCACTCGGTATAGCGTCCGAGAAGGGAGTAGTACGCCCCGCGGCCGCCCGTGCCGACGAGCGAGCTACCCGAGGCGTTGCCGATGCCGACGCCGAGGAGCAGGTGCACGGGATCATTCGCGAAGTGCTCGAACGGGACGACCATCGAGTCCACGCGTCCAACATCGCCGCGCGAGCCCACGCCGGCGTCCTTCTCCAGATAATGGCCCACGAACTTCTGGTTGCTGAAGAAGTCTTCGAGCGTGTACGGATAGCGATTGTTGGTGGTCGAGAAGAAATCATAGATCGGAACGAACAAGGCGCCGAAGACGCCGACGAGCGCGATGGCGGCGATGCCGACGCGCAACCGCTTGCCCCGCGCCGAGCCGACCACCAAGGTCGTGAGGAGTCCGACCGGCAGCAGAAACAGCGACCCCTTCGTCTCGTTGATGGTCGTGGGAATGACCAACAGCACGAAGAGCAGGAAGAAGACGAACTTGTTGAGCCGCCCGCGCAGGGCCAGCGCGCCGGCGACACAGACGACCGAGATGAGGAATATCGACTCGATCGAGGAGATCATGAGCGTTCCGAAGATCGAGTCGCCGCTGTTGTGGCCAATGCTGTAGACGTGATAACGCTGGTGGATGCTCAAGGGGATCTGCACCAACGCAATGGCGAGGAGCAACCGCAGCTGCGTGCGCACGTTCTTCTCGTTGACGGCGAAGATCGCGGGCAGAAAGAACATCGGCAGGGCGCGCAGATAGTAGCGGACGCCTTCCATCAGCGGTCCGGGGTCCAGATCGTTGGTCAGCCCGCCGCAGATCATGATGACCGCGATCGCACCGAAGACGATCCAGTACCGCGGCGCGATCAGCCGAAAGCGCTGTGCTGGACCTGCCAGGATCACCGCGATCGCCGCGAGGATCGAGAAGCCCTCGGGCAGGTACTTGAACATCGCAGGCAGCGCGTGGAGGCTGGTGAAATACGTACCCAGCGTCACGGCACACAGGATCGCGAGTGTCACCAGCTGCATGAGGACTTCCTGGGCAGCTCGCTCACACGGGCCGCTCCGAGCGCGGCGCGGGTCTTGCGAAGGTCACGACGGCCAGGAAGCCGCCGCTCCATGCGATCTGTGGACGGTAGCGCGCCAGCTGCGGCAGCAGCGGCTTCAGCCGCGCCGCGTACGTCACCAGATACGTGCGGGGTCGCGAAGCGATCACAGCCTCCAGTGCGCCGACGGACTGCAGCAGCGGCCGGTTGCTCCAGCGCTCGATGGTCCCGGAACGGCACGAATAGGCCTCGAAATTGTAATCGCTGCGGTCGACATAGAAGAAATCGATCTTCGGGTCGTAATAGTCGAGGCTCTGGTAGGCATTGATCACGACCGCATCCCCGCCGGCATGCTGTTGCAGCCAGCGTGCCAGTGCACGGGTGTCGGCGCGCATGACCAGGTGCTCCTGCGTGCGCGGACTCATGCCCACGCGGAAAATACTGGCCGGGCTCGAGACCTCGAGCAGGTTGCGGGGGCGAAAATCCTCACTCAGCATGAACAGTCCCATTGCGGCGACCGCCGTGAGCGCAACCGCGGCCCGGCCGCGAGCCGGGCTGCGGCCGACGAGCGTCGCGATCTCGTTGAGCGCCACGATGACGGCGATCGGATACAGAAAAAAGACATATCGTGTCTCGTGGCGGGGCGTAGTGCTCGCGCAGGCCGCCAGCAGCAGGCAGAAGAGTAGCGCAAGCAACGCACGCTCGGCGCCCACGCCCGGCTCATCGCGCCGCAGCACACGAACGTAGGCGGCGGCGAGCAGCAACAGCAGTCCCAGCCCGAGCATCGGCACGGCACCTGCCCAGGGCCACACGACCTGGTCGATCACATCCGGCCGGCTCACGAGAGGAAAGACGAATGCCACCACTGTCTTCCATAACCCGGTGCCTGCAGGCCGGTTCCAGCTGAAGCAGAGAAAGGCGAGCCAGAACGCCGCGCACACGCCCATGGCGAAGTAGACCGCCCGCGCCGCTCGGCAACTCAGCTGTGACCACGAGCTGAAGCGAAAAAGAGGTAGCAGCACCCAGAGGGCGGCCGCTGCCAGCAGCTGATGGGCGAGGGCCGCCACCAGGGCGGCGAGCAACCCGAGCGTGGTCAGATCCGCGCAGCGCCGAGTCCATAGCGCGCGCACGGCCACGACGCTGGCCGCAAGCGGTGCCAGGTAGAGCAAGAGCCATGCGTGGCGCATGCGCAGCGCCGCCCAGAGCGCGGGCGCGCCGCTCAGGAAGTCCGCCGTGGTGTTGGCCGTGGCAGGATCGTAATCGGGAGGCAGGGCCGGGCTATCGCCCAGCATGCGAAAGTCGGTCGTGACGAACCAGTAGACGAAGATGAACACCGGCACGAACTTGAGCAGGCCGAGCCATTCGCTCCTCGACAGACCGAGGGAGCGTCGCCGCAGGAACACGGGCATGAAGTTCGCGAGGGCGAGGAACACGCCGCCTTCCCAGAGCAATCCGCCGATCAGGGTCAGCACCAGCATCGGCCAGTCAGCGCGCGCGTCATCGTCCACGCTACGGCGCACGAAGCAGACCAGATACCAAAGAAACACAGCTTGAAACGGTGCGTACATCCTGCCGAAGCGCGCCATCTCGGTCTCCCAGAGCGAGAGTGCGAGGATGATCACGGCGAGCCAGCCAAGGAGCGGGCCGCGCACGCGCCGGCCGAGGAGGTACGCGGCCGGCAGTCCGAGCAGACTGCTGGCGGCGCTCACGAGCCGCGGTGCGACATCGCTCGATACACCGAGCAGATTCAAAGCCGCTGCGAGGTACTGCAGGATCAGACCGCGACTGTAGACCCCGCCGCAGTCGAACACTGGCCAGCCATGGTGCAGGACGTTCTGTGTGGAGCGCAGCAGGAAGTATTCATCGACCGCGAGCGGGGCCGCGCCGAGCGCCTTCAAACGTGCGAACGCCGCGAGTGCAAGCACAGCGGCGAGGATGACGAGCCCGAGCGCCGTCTCCAGCCTGCCGAGCGGCCACGCGGTAGAGCCTACGGATGCAGGCGCGCTGTCGGTGGCGACCGCTTCCGCACACGGCTCATCGTGCTGCGATCTGGTCCTGCGCGTCATTGGTCGCGGCGGGCTGGGGCGCGTCGGCGGCGAATTGAATCACGCTCTCGACCTGATAGTCCTTGATGTCGCGCGCGTGGGTGAAGATGATGAGCTCACCCAGCAGGCCGATCGCGAACAGCTGCAGACCCAGCACCACGAGCAACGAGGTGAGCAGCAGCGCAGGCCGATCGGCGAGCGGCTCGCCGAAAGCGAGCCGCGTGACCACCAGGTACAGGAGCAGCGCCACGCCGATTCCCGCCAGGGACAGCCCGATCATGCCGAAGAAGCGCAGCGGCTTTTTGGTGAAGCGCACCAAGAACAGCACCGTCACGATGTCGAGCGTGCGGTGGGCATACTCGCGCAGTCGGTAGTGGCCTTCGAAGCGATCCTTCGGTGATTGCCGCAGCTGCACCTCGACGACGCGAAAGCCCTGGCGGTGGGCCAGCACCGCGAGGAAGCGGTGCTGATCGCCGTAGAGGAAGATCTCCTCGATGACCCGGCGCCGCATGGCGCGCGCGCCGCAGCCGAGGTCGGAATATTGCAATCCGGTGACCCAGCGCAGCGCGCGGTGAAATCCCGTGCGGCGCAGCGCCTCGAAGCGGCCGCCGGCGCGCGGCCAGCGCAGGCCGATGGCGACATCCGCGCCGCCGAGCGCATCCACCAGCTTCGGAAGATCCGCGGCCTGGACCTGATCGTAGCCCGGCAGGGTCATGACGATGGAGCCGAGCGCACGCTCGAAGCCGGCCATGAGAGCGGTCGACTCGCCGAAGCCGCGCGTGAGACTCACGATCGTCACGGGCTCGCCACGCTCGCGCAGCGCCTCGAGACTCGAGCGCACCTGCGGATACTGGCCGTCGAGCACGAAGATGAATTCATATGGGCGGCCGAGCTTCTCGCATGCCGCCTTGTAGTCGCTGTAGAGCGCCGGCACATCCCCATGACGCGCCTCCACCGGCACGATCACGGAGATCTCTATGTAGCTCTTGGCCTCAATCATGCTGCGTACTCTGGAATTTGCTCGAGGATGATGCACCTACGTATGCCTCGGTGAGCCGTGCGAAATCCCGCTCGCGCACGTCACCCAGTTTGAACACCAGTTCGCCGATCGCGCCGCTCGCCATGAGCATCACCGCGCAGGCACCGAAGATGAAGCCGGAGCCCGCGACCGGCAACGGGAAATGCATGCCGCGCACGAGCACCGCGTAGGCCGTATAGCCGAAGGCGAAGACCGCAAAGGCGAGCGCCGGCACGCTGAGCATGGAGAACCACAAGAGTGGGCGCGAGGTGAAGCTGATCACCGTCTTGATGACCAGGAGGTCGAGCGCCACTTTGTAGATGCGCGACAGTCCGTACTTGGACTTGCCGAACTGACGCGCGTGGTGGCGCACCTTGATCTCGGCAATGCGCGGCCCCGCCATCGAGGCCATTGCCGGGATGAAGCGATGCATCTCCGAGTAGAGCGGTATGGCCTTGATGACCGAGGCGCGGTAGGCCTTCAAAGAACAGCCGTTGTCCTTGATGGACACGCCCGTGACCTTGCCGATGAGCCAGTTGGCGACGCGCGAGGGAATCTTGCGCGAGATCAGCTTGTCCTGTCGCCGATGGCGCCAGCCGACGACGATGTCGAAACCCTCGTCGATCTTGGCGAGAAAGTGCCGGATGTCCGCCGGGTCGTTCTGCAGATCGCCATCCATCGTCACCAGCACGAGTCCGGTAGCGTGCGCCACGCCGGCCGCCATCGCCGCCGTCTGCCCGTAGTTGCGCCGAAACTTCACCACGCGCACGCGCGGATCGGCGCGCGCGAGCGTCACGGCGCGCGCGAGCGTTGCATCCTTGCTGCCGTCGTCCACCAACACGATCTCGAAGGAGATGCGCAGCGGCTCGAGCGCCTGCACGATGGCGAGGTAGAGCGGGCCGATGCTGTCCTGCTCGTTGTAAAAGGGCACCACGACCGAGAGCTTCGGGCGGACGGTCATGCGGCTCGTCTCAGCAAATGGCATGGGCGCGCGGAGGTCCCCTTAACGGATGGCGCTCGGCGGTGACAACCCGTCCGACGACTCCACATAATTAGGCTCGCGAGCGCATCAAACCGCGGGTCGATTTTGTCACATCGACGTGAGAGGCAACGCTCGCGGCACAAATATTCTGAAGCAAATATAGCACAGGAGCCACCGCCGTCGGTCGCAGCCGAGCTGACGCTGCGGGGCATTGGTTGCAGGCACAATTGCGATGTGCTTCCATCGGCGTCGCCGGTGCGCAGACCGACATTCAGCTCGAGCCATGCATAGCGAGAATAATTCCGGCAACGACGCCAGCCGCCCGCGGACGATCAACAGAGACTGCATTCCGACAGCCGAGCAAGCTTGGCTCGAGCGCTACGACAGCTGGCCGCGATTTCATCGCGGCGTGCGCAAGCCGGGCCTGCCGCTGTTGAAGAGCCTGTCGAGCTATCCCGGTTGCGTGCTGGTCGCCGGCTGCCAGCGCTCCGGCACAACGATGCTGACGCGCCTGCTCGCCGGCGCGCCCGGCTTCGCCCGGCTGCATCTCACGCGTGATGACGAGCTCGACGCGGCGCTGGCGCTCGCGGGCTTCGTCGCGCTGCCCAAGGACACGCGCTATTGCTTTCAGACAACTTATCTGAACGAGTGCTTCGTGGAGTATCGCACGCTCGCGCAGGATCAGCGTTTGATCTGGGTGCTGCGCAATCCCTACTCGGTCGTGTATTCGATGATCTACAACTGGCGGCGCTTCGCGCTCAATGAGCTCTACGAGGGCTGCGGCATTCCGCGCAGCGCCTCCGAGCGGCTGCGCCGGGCGTGGCTGTTCTGGCCGTTCGGACCCTCGCGCATGGAGAAGGCCTGCTTCGCCTATCGCGGCAAGGTGGCACAGATTCTTGCGATCAGACATATGCTGCGACCCGAGCAGCTGCTCACCGTCGACTACGATGCGCTCATCGCCGCCCCCGAGGAGTGGCTGCAGCGCATCTGCGCGTTCGCGGGTACGCCCTACCATTCCGCCTATGCACGCAAAGTGCAGCGCGACTCGGCGCGCAAGGCGGACCGGCTCTCGGGGCGAGCCCGCCGGCAGATCGAGGCAATCGCCGGCTCCACCTATCGAGAGTGCCTCGCGCTCGCCACGAGCCCGGGCCTGACATGAGCGCGAGCTGAACCGTGTCTCTCTACAACCGGGAGAAGGCGCGCCGCTCGCTCCTCAACACGGCGGGCTATCGCGCGATCTCACAAGTTGCCACGCTCACCGGCTACGTGGTGCTGGTGCGCGCGCTCGCCGAGCAGTCATTCGGCATCTACAGCCTGCTGTACGCGTTCATCCCGGTCATCAGCACCGCGGCCTCCTTGGGTCTCGAGCTGACTTTGAAACGCTTCCAGCCCGAGTACCTGCGCCTCGGACAGCAGGCATTCGCGGGCTGGCTGCTGCGCGTGGTGATGATCGCGCGCATCACCTCGAACACCGTAGTGATCGCGCTGGTGCTCGCGGCGTGGAACCTCGTCGCTCCGTTCTTTCACCTGGGGCCCTACCGCGCAGACTTCACGCTCTTCGGACTGCTGGTGCTCATCTATTTCCAGGCCCGCATCTTCGAGTTCGCGCTGGCCTCGCACATGCTGCACCGCTACAGCGTGGGGTCCACGGTGCTGCTCTCGGTCACCAAGCTCGCCACGTATCTGATCCTGATCGCGGCACACGCGCTCACATTGCGCAGCGCGATCCTGGCCGACACGCTCGCGTACTGCCTGCAGTACCTGTTCATGCGCACTGCGTATCGGCTGCACACCGAGGAGAGCCGTACGGCGGTCGCCATGCCTCCGCCCGCCGAGCGCAAGCGCCTGTGGAAGTATGCGCTCTATAACAATTTCAACGATGCCGGCTCGATCCTGCTGTACGTGCAGACGGACAATTTCTTCATCGCGGCCCTGCTCAATCCTATCGCGGTCGGCGCCTACGCCTTCTATACGCGCATCAACGGCATGCTCTCGAACGTCACCCCGATGCGACTGTTCGAAAACGTCGTACAGCCGCTGTTCTTCGCGACTCCTGCGGAGCAGTCGCGCGAGCGGCTACCACGCTATTTCACGCTGCTGTTGAACTTAAGCCTCGTCGCGCAGCTGCCGATCATCGCGTACGCTACCGTTTATCACGGGGAGATCGTGGGGCTGCTGTTGGGCGGCAAGTTTCACGATGTATCATGGCTCATGCCGGTCATCATCGCGTTTGCAACGACCAACAACGTGATCGCGATCCCGGTGACGAGCGTGGCGCAGTATCACGAGCGGGCCTCGCTGATCCTCGCCAGCCAGCTGTTCGCCATCTATCAGATCGGATGCATGATCCTGCTGGTGCCACTGCTCGGGTTGCTCGGTGCCGCGGTTGCCACCGGCACCTATCACCTGTTCAGGAACCTGTTCGTCTGGTGGCGGGTGCGCGCGGATGCGCGCTGGCTGAATTTCCCATCCGTGGTGCTGAGCGCAGCACTCATCTGGGGCGGAGCGATCTTCGTGTGTTTCGAGCTCAAGCGCATGATGACAGCGCCGCCGCTGGTTGCCATGGCCTGCGGCCTTGCGGTGTGCGGCTGCGCCGCGCTGCTCTACGTGCGCAGCCCGGCGCTCTGCCGCTCCGATCGCGAGCTGCTCGCGCAGCTGTTTCATGGCCGGGAGGCGCGCCTGCTACAAAGGCTCGGCCTGCTGCCGCGGCTCGGTCACGCCTGATGCGTGCCGATTGAAGCGCGCCGGCGCCCGCGCAACCATGAATCTCCGCTGGACGCTCAACCGGCTGCGCGCCATGGGGCCGCGCGAAGTCGGCCATCGCTGCAGGCAGTACCTGCATGCGCGACTCGAGCGTGCGGGCCTCGGGCGCGTCGCGCCGCTGCCCGCGAGCGACGCGCGCGGCAAGCCCTGGGTCGCTGAGCTGCCACGAGCTTTCGCCGTCGCTGACTACCGCCGGTCCGCGGAGCGCATCCTCGCGGGCGAGTTCCGGCTCTTCGACGCTGAGTGGATGCTGGGCTTTCCGCCCGTATGGAACCGCGATCCGGCGACGGGCGCCCTCGCGCCGCTCGTCTTCGGCAAGACCCTCGACTATCGCGATGAGCGCACCGTCGGCAACATCAAATATCTCTGGGAGCCCAACCGCCACTTGGAGCTCGTGACGCTTGCCCAGGCCTGGCGGCTCAGCGGCGAGGCGCGCTTTGCGAGTGCCTGCCGCATGCTCGTGGACTCCTGGATCGAGCAGTGCCCGTACCTCATGGGAGCGAACTGGACCAGCAGCCTGGAGCTCGCGCTGCGCCTCACGAACTGGTCGTGCGCGTGGCACCTGCTGGGCGGGGATGCGGCGCCGCTGTTCGCGGATGCAGAGGGCCGTACGTTCAAGGCACGCTGGCTCAACTCCGTGCGCCAGCATTGCCATTTCATCGCCGGGCACCCCTCTTTGTACTCCTCGGCCAACAACCACCTGCTCGGCGAGCTCCTCGGCCTGCTGCTGGCAGCGATCACCTGGCCCTGCTGGCCCGAGAGTGCGCACTGGGCCGCCCGCGCCCACCGCGAGTTCGAGCAACAGGCGTTGCTGCAGAACGGGACGGACGGCGTCAACAAGGAGCAGGCGATCTGGTATCAGCACGAGGTGGCGGACATGATGCTGCTCGCCGCTCTCACGGCGCAGGCGAACGGCCGCAGCTTCGGCCCGATGTTCTGGAGCCGCCTCGAGTCGCTGCTCGAATTCATCGCCAGCTGCATGGATGCGGGCGGGCATGTGCCTGCGATCGGTGACGCCGATGATGCGGTGATCGTGCGCTTCTGTCCGGCCCGCGACTTCAGCGTGTATCGATCACTGCTCGCCACGGGCAGCGTGCTGTTCGGCCGCGCGGACTTCAAGCACAAGGCGCAGACGCTCGACGACAAGAGCCGCTGGCTGCTCGGTGATGCCGCCGAGGCGCGCTTCGCCGCGCTCGGCGTCGATTCCTCGGGTGCCTCCGTGCGACGCTCATTCGCAGAGGGCGGCTATTACGTGCTCGGCAGCGACCTCGAGAGCACTCACGAGGTGCGCATCGTCGCGGACGCAGCGCCACTCGGCTATCTGACGATCGCCGCCCATGGGCACGCGGATGCACTCGCATTCACGCTGTCGGTCGCGGGCCATCCGGTCCTGATCGATCCGGGGACGTACTGCTATCACACGCAGCGGCTTTGGCGCGACTACTTCCGCGGCACCTCGGCGCACAACACGCTGCGCATCGATGGCACCGATCAATCGGTTCCCGGCGGCGCCTTCTTGTGGACGCATCGAGCGCGCGTGCACAGCGTCTCCTTCGAGTCCGGCGCGACTCGTGCGCGGCTCGTTGCGGAGCACGACGGCTACACGCGGCTGGCAGATCCGGTCGTGCACCGGCGCGAAATCCTCTATGAGCATGCGCCGCGCCTCGTGACCGTCACCGATCACGTGGTCTGCAAAGCCGCGCATCAGGTCGAGATGTTCTGGCATTTCGCACCCGATTTGCAGCTCACGCTGGAAGCCGACCGCGCACGAGTGCACCGAGCGCGCATGGAGCTCACCGTGCGGTGGCCCAAGTCACTCACGGCCCGGGTCGTGCGTGGCAGCTCGCAGCCTCCCTTGGGCTGGGACGCACCGCGCTTTGGCACCAAGGTGCCGGCGGATTGCCTCGTGGTCAGCGGTCAGATCGGCCCAGGATGGCAGGGCACGAGCACTCTGCAGATCGACATCACATGAGCGAGCAGCTCACAGGCGCATTGCGTGCCCGACCGATCCGCATGCTGTATTTCGTGCGCGAGTCCTTTCCTACGTTCCGGCCCGACATCGAGGTGCTGTTCGGCCGCGAGCTGCTGTGTCGCGGCCATCAAATCGATCTCGTCATGCAGGCCGAGCGCGACACTGAGCATCCGGGACCGCATGCGTGGCATGGCAGGACGATCTGGGTGGGTCCGACCGACTCGCGTGACAGCCTGTTGCATCGGCTGCGCCGTCAGGCTCTCGCGCTGTGGCACGATCTGCGTTCGCTCGGCCGGGCACGCGCGGAGAGCTATCAGGCCGTGCAGGTGCGCGACAAGTTTCTGATCGCCTCGGCGCTCGCGCTCTCTGCGCGCCACCGCGGCCTCAAGTTCTTCTACTGGCTGTCCTACCCCGAGCCGGAGTCCAATCTGGAGCGGGTGCGCGAGCGGCGGGCGCGCTATCCACTGCTCACCTTCGCGCGCGGCGTGCTCTTCAGCTGGCTGCTCTATCGCTGGATCCTGCCGCGCTGCGACCACGCGTTCGTACAAAGCGAGCAGATGCGCCGCGACGTGGCGGCCCACGGCATCGATCCCGAGAAGCTCACGCCCGTGCCCATGGGTATCGCCGCGGCGGACGTGCGTGCGGCGCGCGCCCCGCGCGCAAACGACGCGGAGGCGCAACACCTGCCGTTGACGCTCGCCTACCTCGGTACGTTAAACACCCAACGCCGGCTCGAAGTACTGGTGGACATGCTCGCCGTGCTGCACGAGCAGGGGATCGCGGCGCGGCTGCTGTTCGTCGGCGCCGGAGATGAGGCGGATGACCGCCCGCGCCTCGAGCGCCGCGCGCGCGAGCGCGGGGTGCTCGAGCACATCGAGATCACGGGTCACCTGCCGCGTGAGGTGGCGCTGGCGCGTGTGCAGGGCGCGGATATCGGGCTCTCGCCGTTCTTTCCGACGGCAGTGCTGCGCTCGACGTCCCCGACCAAGCTCGTCGAGTACCTGGCACTCGGCTTACCGGTGGTCGCGAACGATCACCCGGAACAGCGGCGCGTGCTCGCGGACAGTCGCGCCGGAGTGTGCGTGCCCTGGGGTGCGCGTTATTTCGCGCGCGGCGTCGCCTGGCTCGCCGCGCGTGGGGCGGCCGAGCGGCTGCGCATGGGCGAGAGCGGCCGCCAGTGGGTACTCGCGCATCGAACCTATGCGAGGATCGCCGACGAGCTCGAATCCAAGTATCTGCAGCTGCTGGCAGCGACGAGTCATGGCCACACAGCTTGATGGCATGGGGCGGAGCTCGCGATGGTGAAGGCATGCGTGATCGTGCAGAACCACCCACGCATCTCGATGGGTGGCGCGCAGTATCAGGCGCATCTGCTCGCCGAGGAGCTCGCTCGTCGCGCGGGCGTCGAGGTGACCTACCTCGCGCGCGATGTTCCACCGCACGCCGCCCAGACTTTCAAGCTGCCCTACGCGCTGCGCAGCATCGGCACCTTCAGCGGCATCCGGCGTCGCGCCGCGCTGTTCGATGCGCCAAGCCTGTGGCGCACCTTGCACGAGCTACAGCCCGATGTCATCTATCAGCAGATGCGCCAGAGCTACACCGCCGTGTGCGCGCGCTACGCTCGCCGTGCCGGCGTGCCCTTCTTCTTCCACATCGCGAGCGACATGGATTTGAGCGTCCGCGGCATGTCCGACCGCATCTCCGCGAATCTACCCTTCGACATCGCAGAATCGCTCGTGGGCATCTGGGGTCTCAAGCACGCCGGCCACATCATCGCGCAGACGGCGCGCCAGGCGCGGCTGCTGCGCGAGCGCTTCGGACGCGATGCCGCGGTGGTGGTGCGCAACTTCCAGCCGCTGCCGGCGAGCCTGCCACAAAAACGCGCGACCCCGGTCGAGGTTTTCTGGGTCGCGAATTTCAAGGACGTGAAGCGCCCCGAGCTCTTCGTGCAGCTCGCAGAATCCTTCATCGGGCGGCAGGATCTGACTTTCACGATGGCCGGACGTGCCGCGACCCACCGGCGCTTTGCTCCGTTGATGGAGCGCATCAAGCGCACGCCCAATCTCGAGTACCTGGGCGAGCTGCCGATCGAGGTCGTCAACCAGCGCATGGTGCAGGCTGCCATTCACGTCAACACCAGCAGCTTCGAGGGCTTCCCAAACACTTTCATTCAGGCCTGGGCGCAAGGTGCCGTGGTGGCGACCATCGCAGTCGACCCCGACGAGGAGGGCATGGAGGCGCTCGGCATCGGCATCTGCGCCGGAAGCTTCGAGCGTCTGCGAGCCACCATCGATGAGCTCGCGCGCGCGCCCGAGCGGCGTGCTGCGATCGCCGCACGGGCGTTCGCATTTGTGCACGCCAATCACTCGCTCGAGCGCGGAGCGCAGCTCGCCGATCTGATGCTCGCGGCCGCACGCCAGGCGGGCAGCTCCCGGCGCTTCCCGGCGCTGCCCGGGACCGGCTGATTCTTGGAGACGTTCAAGCTTATGGTGCATCGCGCGTGCCCGGTGGCATCAAGCGAAAGCTGCTGGGATAATCTCCCGGCAGGAACACATTTTGCGGTCGGCGGGAGATGCCGCCCATGTACAACAACAGGACAGGTCAAAGCCCGGTGAAGGGTCGAACCGGCTGAGCCATGACGCCATCCAAGCCGCTCTTGAGCGTCGTCGTACCCGCCTACAACGAGCAGGTGGTGCTGCCGGAGTTCCATCGCCGCACGGCCCAGGTGCTGCGTGGGCTCGCGGTGTCGTTCGAGATCGTCTACGTGGATGACGGCAGCACCGACGGTACGCTGAGCGTGCTGCGCTCGCTGTACGAGTCGGATCCAAACCATGTGGTGGTCGTAGGTCTGAGCCGCAACTTCGGCAAGGATGCCGCCATGACGGCCGGATTCGAGCACGCGCGCGGCGATGCAGTCGTGGTGATCGACGCGGATCTACAGGATCCGCCCGAGCTGATCGGCGCCATGCTCGAGCACTGGCGCGCGGGTTACGATGTGGTGTACGCGCGCCGCAAGGCACGGCTCGGTGAGACGGTACTCAAGCGCATGACGGCGCACTACTTCTATCGCATCATCCGCCGCGTCAGCCGTGTGCGCATCCCGCACGACACCGGCGACTATCGTCTGCTCAGCCGGCGCGCCACCGACGCGCTGCTGTCGCTGCGCGAGCACCATCGCTTCATGAAGGGCCTGTTCAGCTGGATCGGATTTCGCCAGCAGGCTGTCGACTACCAGCGCGATCCGCGCTTCGCGGGCGAGACCAAGTGGAATTACTGGAACCTCTGGAACTACGCTCTCGAGGGGATCACCTCCTTCACCATCGCGCCTTTGAAGGTCGCGATGTATCTCGGATTCTCGGTGGCTGCCGTGTCGCTGCTCTATGCCGCGGCGGTGGTGTACAAGACGATTCTCTACGGCAACAGCGTGCGCGGCTATCCCTCGCTGATGGTCGCCATTTTGTTTCTCGGTGGCGTGCAGCTGCTCTCGATCGGCGTTCTCGGTGAATACCTTGGACGCACCTTCAACGAGGCCAAGGGACGGCCGCTGTACTTCGTCGGCGAGCTGCTGCGAGTCGATTCGCGCGTCGAGAGCGAGACTCGCCCGGCAGCGCTCGCCGCCCCGGAGCCGCGTGCCATCGGGACGCAGCTCCCACGGGCGCAAGAGGCCCGGCCTGCCGAGACGCTGCAGTCCTAGAGCATGCGCTGAGCGCGATACCACTCGGCCGTACGGCGCGCGCCGTCGGCGAAGCCGATCGCGGCGCGAAAGCCGAGCAGGCGCTCGGCGGCGGCGGTCGAAAAGCGGAATGACTTGCGGAAGAAGTCGAGCCGGCGCCGGTGCAGCAGCGGGCGCATCCCGAGCGGCGGCATCGTGCGCTCAAAGACAATCGCCGCCAGGTTGAACGGCCAGAGCGGCACGTGCCACGGCGAGCCGCGCTTGCCCACGGCCGCAGCCACCGCGGCCACCATCTGATCGGTGGTGAGCATCTCCGCGCCGGCGAGTACGAAGGTGGCGCCGACGGCATCGGGGCTCTCGGCGGCGAGGAGCAGGCCGCGATTCAAATCATCGACGTAGATCAGCTGGTGCTGATTGCGCCCGTTGCCGATCGTCAGATAGCGACCGCGTTGCACGGCGCGAAAGAGCTTCAGCAGGCGCATGTCGCCCGGACCATAGGTCTCCGAGATACGCGCGATGCACACCGGAATCTTGCTGCCGAACTCGCGCACCACGATCTCGGCTTCAGCCTTGGTGCGGCCGTAGAGATTGTCCGGCGCGAGCGCGCTGCGCTCGTCGAGCACGCCATCGGCCGCCGCTCCGTACACGCCGATCGTGCTGCCGTAGACAAAGCGGCGCACCTGCGCCGCGACGGCGAGCCCGAGCAGCTGCCGCGTGCCATCGACGTTGACGCGGCGGAAGTGGCTCTCCGAGGCTTCCGCTTCATGCTGCGCGGCCGCGAGGTGAATTACGACGTCCTGGCCGTTCAGTGCCGAGGCCAGCTTCGCGCGCTCCTCGAGCGAGATCACGAGCACCTGGATGCCGGCTGCTGAGAGGCGTTTGCTGCGCGCGCTCTCCACGTCATTGTTGATGGCGGACACCGCCGTCACGTCGTGACCCGCACGCCGCGCGAGCTGAGCGAGCTCGCAGCCGATGAAGCCGGTTGCGCCCGTGATCAGGATACGCGACACGAGCCAGCCATCGATGCAGAGGCCGCAGGCGCTGCCGTCCGGGTCGCGCGCCCGGGCTGTTGCGCGAGATAGCGCTGCAAGTGACGCTCCACCGCGGCGCGCTCCTCGGCGGTGCGCGACGCCGACCACGCGCGCTCCGCGCGCATCAGCTCCTGCAATTCATCGAGTGCTGCCGCGCCGGGATGCGCGGCGGTGCCAAGCTCCGTGCGGCGAAAGACAACGTCCGCCATGCGCTCCGCCATTTCCTCACGCAGGCCGTAGAGCACCTCCGCATGGCTCACGTGACTGCCGGGCAGGCAGCGCTTGAGTGCGGGCTCGCGCTCCGCAAGGGCGAGCACCGCATGCGCGCGCGAACCATAGTTCTGCGCGAGGCTCTCACAGC
>Ga0335077_10003188_pt1 | contig 19745 bp, 18 predicted proteins | sample Lox_Sample_31_FD_207151 | JGI IMG/M metagenome (GOLD analysis project Ga0335077, IMG submission 207151) | Soil microbial communities from Loxahatchee National Wildlife Refuge, Florida, United States - Lox_Sample_3.1 | ecosystem: Environmental > Terrestrial > Soil > Wetlands | place: USA...
CGAGCCAGACCCGTGCGAGCCAGACCCGTGCGAGTACCGGGCCTAGTGGCGTTCAGGCCAAGGCGGCCGCCGTCGCCGTCGCCGCCACCGGCCGGGTGCTGTGGAGCCGCCGCCTGAACACCGAACTGCCGATAGCCAGCATCACCAAGGTGATGACCGCCATGCTGGTGATCAGGGCGGGTGACCTGAGCCGGAGGATCACCATCCCGTCCGCGGTGGTGGGCTACGTGGAAGAGCACGACGCCAGCAGCGCCGGCCTGCGGCCGGGGGACACCCTCACCGCCAGCCAGCTGCTTGAGGGGCTGCTGCTGCCCTCCGGCGCCGACGCCGCCTACACCCTCGCCGAGGCGTACGGCCCCGGCCTGGATGCGTTCATCGCGAGGATGAACGCCACGGCGAGGCTGCTCGGCATGACGCGGACGCACTTCAGCAACTTCGACGGGCTGCCCTGGCCGACCGGGTACTCGACCTACTCCACCCCAGCCGACCTGATCAAGCTCGGCCGGATCGCCATGAGCTCGGCGATGTTCCGCTCGATCGTGGACCGGCGTTCCTACCGGGTCGCGGCCGGCTCCGGGCATCACGCGTACTTCTGGCAGAACCTCAACCCGCTGCTCGGCGTGTACCGGGGCGCGATCGGGATCAAGACTGGATACACCCCGGCCGCGGGGCACTGTCTGCTCTTCGAGGTCACCAGGGGCGGCCGTTCGTTCATCGGGGTCAACCTCGACAGTCCCGGCGTCGGCACCACGGTCAACGGAGCCGACGCGACCCGCATGCTGGACTGGGCCTTCAGCCTGCGCGGCGACTGATCCCCGACGGGACCCCAGTGAACGGTGTGACTCCACAGTGGAGGGGCAGTGGAGAGCGGGGGCACGCCCGCGGCGACCCGGCCGGACTGGATTCAGCGGATCGGAGAACAGGACATGAGGGGCTTCAAGAACTTTCTGATGCGCGGTGACGTGATCGTCGTCGCGGTGGGCCTGGTCGTAGCCCTGGCATTCAGCATGCTGGTAACCGCTTTCACCAGTGATGTCATCAACCCGATCGTGGCCGCCGCCGGGGGTAAGACAGGCAAAGGTCTAGGCTTTTATGTCAGCGATCACAACCCTAAGACGTTCGTGGATTTCGGCGCGTTCATCTCCTCGGTCATCTATTTCGTCGTCTTCATGGCCGTGGTCTACTTCATCATCGTCGTGCCCTACAAGCACATCCAGGCCCGGCGCGGGCAAGTGGTGTTCGGCGACCCGGCGCCGGTCAAGACCTGCCCCGCGTGCCTGTCCAGCGACCTTCCGGCCGCCGCCGCCAAGTGCAAGTACTGCGGCACCGACCAGCCCGCCGAAGCGGCCTGATACTACTCCAGCCGGACTTCGTGACCTGGAGCGTGTCCCCGTAGATCGTGGGATGGGGGTTGATCACGAACCTGGTCCCGCCTCCTCCCGAGGCGCCTGGCGAGCCCATGCGTGACCCGCGGTTACGAGCCCGACGGTGTCGGCCGGCTGCGATGGTCGACCTGGCGCGGACGCCACCAGGGGTTTCCAGACGAATTCACCGCTCACCCCTGAATGGACACGTGGCAGGGACGACTGGCCGGGGAGGACCGGGATAAGGGCCCAGGCAAGAAGGACCGGGCCGTCTTGCTCTAGGCGGCGGGTGTTTTCCCGGGCTCTCTGGCCCGGGTTTTAATACCCAGGCCTAATGGACGGACATAATGCCTCCCCGAAAATAGGGAATTCGCCTCTGAAAACCGCATGAGAAAACCGGAATATGGAGTATGCAACTCAGCCGATACCGACACCAGCCCACGGGCCCCGCGGCCGGACCAGGAAGGCCGCAGACCCGACCAGACAGGAGAAGACCGATGATGAACCCCTACATCAGCAGGCAGCTCGCCGACCAGCGCAGGCGCGACATGCTGGACGACGCCCAGCGCCACCGCCTCGTCCGGCAGTGCCAGTCCGAGACAGTGACCGCCCGGGACCTCACCCAGCGCCTGCGCCGCCGCCTGCGCGCGATCGCCCGGCTGCACCCGGCCGTCCAGGGGTGACCTCACCAGCCAGCACTCGCCAGCGGGCGGCCCGCGCCGAGCCGGCGCCTACGCCTCGGCGAGGACGCCTTCGCGCCGGTCGTAGTCGTAGCGGTAGATCTCCCGGCCGTCTATGAAGGCCCGCTCGGCCCGGCTCATCACGTCCAGCGGGTCGCCGGACCAGATCACCACGTCGGCGTCCTTGCCGACGGCCAGCGAGCCGATCCGGGAATCAACCCCGATGATCCGCGCGGGGTTGATCGTGACGGCCCGCAGCGCCGTCACCGGGTCCAGGCCTTCCTTGACCGCCAGCGTGGCCTGGTGAATCAGGAAATGGATCGGCACCACCGGGTGGTCGGTGGTGATGGCGATTGTCACCCCGGCCGCCGCCAGCCGCCCTGGGTTGGCCAGCGAACGGTTCCTCAGTTCGACCTTGGACCGGCTGGTGAACAGCGGTCCGATGACGACCGGGATCGACGCGGCGGCTATCTGGTCGGCCAGCAGATACGCCTCGGTGCCGTGGTCGATGACCAGCTCATAGCCGAACTCCCTGGCCATCCGCATCGCGGTCGCGATGTCGTCTGCCCGGTGGCAGTGCTGCCGCCACGGGATCTCGCGGCGCAGAACACGGCTGAGCGCCTCGAGTTTAAGGTCGCGTTCCACCACGGCCCGTTCGGGAGAAGAATCCCCCGAAGCCGAACCCGCAGCAGAATCCCCCGAAGCCGAACCCGCAGCAGAATCCCCCGAAGCCGAAGCCGAAGCCGAAGCCGCGGCCGAGGCCGAAGCCGGAGCCGCAGCGGCCAGCTTGGCCTGGTAGTTCTGCGCGGCCACGAACGCCCCGCGGATCACCGCGGCGGTGCCGAGCCGGGTGGCCGGGGTCTCGTTCCGCTCACCGTAGATGCGCTTGGGGTTCTCCCCGAGGGCGGACTTCAGTCCGGCCGGCTCGCGGAGCACCATCTCGTCCACGGTGCGGCCCCAGCACTTGATGGCCACGGTCTGGCCGCCGATCGGGTTGGCCGAACCCGGGTTGACGTTGACGGCGAGCACCCCGCCGGTTATCGCGTCGCGGAAGCCCAGGTCGGCCGGGTTTATCGCGTCCAGCGCACGGACGTGCGCGGAGTTCGGGTCGGTCCGCTCGTTGGTGTCCTGCCCCGCCCAGCCCTCGGCCTCCTCGGCCACCCCGGCGTGAGCATGCGCGTCGATGAAGCCGGGCAGCACCCATTTCCCGGTCGCGTCGACGACCTCCACCCCGGACGGCGCCGCGTAGCCGGGCCCCTCGACCGCGGCGATCTTGCCGTCCCGGACCAGGACGGTCCCGCCCTCGATCGGCTCGCCCTCGACCGGGACCACTCGGCCGCCGACGATCGCTGTGCTCGTGCCCGCCGCGGTAGTCACCCGGCCAATCCTAGAGCGGGGGCCGAGGAAGCCGGGGGCCCGACCAGCCCGTTCACCCGCCCTTGCTGATCGCCTCCATCTCGTCGCGGCTCAGGTCGTCGATCGCGGCGGCGGCTATGTTCTCCTCGGCGTGCTCCGGCGAGCCGGTACCCGGGATCGGCAGGATCGCCGGCGAGCTGGCCAGCAGCCAGGCCAGCACGATCTGCCGCTCGGTCACGCCACGCCTCTCGGCGGCGGCGGCCACCGCCACCCTCCGGTCGGTCTCCTGGATCGGCGCCCACGGGAGAAAGACCAGGTCTTCCTGCTCGCACAGGTCGACCAGCGGCTGCGAATGCCGGTCGTTGACGTTGAACCGGTTCTGGATCGACACGATCGGCACGATCCGCTCCGCCTCGCCGAGCTGCTCCTCGGTCACGTTGGAGATGCCGACGTGGCGGATCTTGCCCTCGGCCTTCAGCTCGGCCAGTGCGCCAACCGATTCGGCCAGCGGGACCGCCGGATCGGGCCGGTGCAACTGGTACAGCGGGATCTGCTCCAGCCGCAGCCGCCGCAGGCTGCCCTCACACGCCTGGCGCAGGTGCTCCGGGTGCCCGTCGGCGGGCCAGCGGTTCGGGCCGGGCCGGGCCAGGCCGCCCTTGGTCGCGATCACCAGGTCTTCCGGGTACGGGTACAGCGCCTCGGCGATCAGCTCCTCGCTGACCGAAGGCCCGTAGGAGTCCGCGGTGTCGATGAAGTTCACGCCCAGCTCGACCACCCGCCGCAGCGTCGCGATGGCCCGCTCCCGGCTGGGCGGCTCGCCCCAGATCCCGGAGCCGGTGATCCGCATCGCGCCGAACCCCAGCCGGTTGACGGTCAGGTCGCCGCCGATGCCGATGGTCCCCGCCGCCGCGGCCGTTGGCTGCGCGCTCATGCTGAGCCTCCTCATCCTCAGGTAATGGACAAAAGCCTCTCATGATCTGATCCGGCACCGCCGTCCGGGATCAGGCGCTGATCTTCGCCCTGGCCAGGGCCAGTTTGACCGCCTTTGACAGTGTTTCGAGGTCGTAGGCGCCGTAGTGGCGCATGCCGTTGACGAAGAACGTCGGAGTGCCGGATACGCCGGACAGATCGGCGGAGTCGGTGTCCTCGGCCACGCGCGCCGCCCCCGCGTGCTTGCGCAGGTCGGCGCTGAACCGCTCGGTATCCAGTCTCAGCGAAGCCGCGTACCCGATCAGGTCGCGCGTGGTGAGCGCGCCCTGGTGCTCGAGCAGCAGGGCGTGCATCTCCCAGAACGCTCCCTGCTTGGCCGCGGCCTCGGTGGCCTCGGCGGCCAGCTGGGCGTGCGGGTGGACGTCGGTCAGCGGCAGGTGCCGCCACACGTACCGCACGTCGCCGAAGTCGCGCAGCAGGTCCCGCACCGCCGGCTCGGCCATGCCGCAGTACGGGCACTCGAAATCGCCGTACTCCACCACGGTGACCGGCGCCTGCTCCGGCCCCCTGATGTGATCCCTTCCGTCGTCGACCGGAACCACCAGGTCGGTGATGACGTCGGCCGTGCCCAGCAGGGCGCGTAGCCGCGAGCGCGTCGGCAGCTTGTTCACCGCCTGGAAGACGATCCAGGTCAGGCCGGTCGCGCACACCGCCGCGGACAGGATGCCGAGCTTCGCCTCGGCCAGATCCACCCCGGTCAGCGCCAGCGACGCGATCAGCAGCGAGACGGTGAACCCGATGCCGGCCACCGCGCCGGCCCCCACGACCGCGCCCCACCCCACCGGCGGCCGCAGCCGCCCGTGGCTGAGCCGGGCGACCAGAGCGGCGCAGCCCGCCGTGCCCACCGGCTTGCCGACCAGGTAGCCAAACAGGATGCCGAGAGTGACCGGCGAGGTGTAGGCCCGGGCCAGGAAGGAGGCGTTGAGCACGATCCCGGCGTTGGCCAGCGCGAACAGCGGCACGATAACGTAGCTCGACCACGGGTGGAACAGCTGCGCCAGCCGGTCGTTCGGCGAGATCGCGACGCGCACCACCTCGCGCGCCGACTGGGCCAGTTCGGCCGTGGGCTGCTCACGGAAGCTCCGGAACGCCTCGGAGGCCTGCTCCAGCGCGGCCCGGGGCGCCGGGTAGGCGTAGGACAGCAGGCCCATGACCAGGCCCACCACCACCGGGTCCACGCCCGACTTGAAGAACGCCACCCAGGCCGCCACCCCGATCACGGCGTACACCGGCCCGTACCGCACGCCTCGGGCCCTGATCAGCACCACGACGGCGAGGAACCCGATCCCGGTCAGCAGCGGCACGACATTGATCCGGCCGCTGTAGACGATGGCGATGATCGCGATCCCGGCCAGGTCGTCGACCACCGAGAAGGTGAGCAGGTAGGTCCGGATGCGATCGGGCAGCCGCCGTCCGACCAGGGCCAGCGCGCCGAGCGCGAACGCGGTGTCGGTCGCCATCGACGTGCCCCACGCGTGCGCCGACGCCTGCCCGGCGTTCGCGATCAGGTAGATCCCGATCGGGACGATCATGCCGGCCAGCCCGACCAGGACCGGCAGCGCGAGCCTGCTGCGTATCCGCAGCTCGCCCTGGTCCCACTCGCGCCGCGCCTCCAGTCCCACGACCAGGAAGAACAGCGCCATCAGCCCGGAGTTCACGAACTCGTGCAGGTCCATCGCGACGCCCGAGCTGCCGACGGAGGCGGCCAGCCCGGTGGCCCACACCCGGTCGTAAGAGGACACGCTGACGTTCGCCCACACCAGGGCGGCCACCGTCGCTCCGGCCAGCACCGAGGCGCTGCCGGTCTCGGTCTTCAGGAAGTCCCGCAGCGCCGTCCGGTTGTGCCAGACCGTCCGCCCGGAGAACAACGACCCGGGCGGCGACGATTCTGCCGTAGCGGGTTCCGGCGCCGAAGATTCGCTCACGCCCGCCTCCTCCCGGCAATTCTAGACAGAACGGAACGGGGCCCTTCATCCGCGCCACCAGCCGCGCGTCCCGGGCTGCCCCCGGGACCTCCGCCTCTACCACCCGCCCCCGCAGCCTGTCCACACCCAGCAGTCCTTCGACCGGCTGGCCGCGCGCTGCGCCGCTACCCCGGCCTGCGGCCGGTACTACCACCCGGCCGCCGACCTGGCCACTGGCGGAACTTACAGGTCCAGGAACGCGCGCAGGATGCGCCGGACGGATGCCAGCTCGCCCGGGCTGACAGCGCCGAGACGGTGATCGAGGCGCTGGTATGCCACCGCGCGTGCGTCTTCGGGCCGTGTGAAGGAAGGGAGCTTGCTGAGGCCAGAGGACTGCGAGGTGATCGGGATCTGGTGACGCAGTCCGCGGTCCCGGCTCGTAATCGGTACCACGAACACGACCGCATGCGGCAGCGCCAGGTGCAACGGGCCGGAAACGATGACGACCGGTCGCCGGCCAGCCTGCTCCGATCCGATGACTGGATTCAGGTCAGCGAGCCACACATCGCCAGGCCGCAGCGGCTCGCTCACTCGTCACCTAGCCCATCACCTGCGGTGTTATCCCACTCGGCCAGTTCGCTGACATAATCACCCCACTCTTCGGGGTCGGCTTGCAACCGTGCGTAGTCTGCCCGGACGCCCGCCCAGAACCGGGCTTCCTCGGCCGTGTCGAGAGTCCGTGACAGCTCGGCATCCAGCGTGAGGTGGTCTTCATCCGCGAGCCTCTTGAGCCGGTCGCGTGTCTCCACGGATACCTTGATAGTAGTCATGTCAGTCATACTCTGAGTATACCCAGGAGGCGCTGATGGCCCTGATGTTCCTGAACGGGGATGGGATGCGAGGGGGGCGCGCGCATTACACCATCGAGGGGGTGCCGCTGATCGGTGAGCGCCGCACCGCCCCGCTCTACCGTTTCTACTCGGTCCGCGACGAGTTCCCCGCCCTCCACCTTGCCGCCGAGGGCGGCCAGCCGATCCTCGGCGAGCTGTACGACGTGCCGATGGGACCGCTGAGCGCGCTGCTGGCCACCGAACCTCCCGAGCTCGAGCTCTCCATCATCGAGCTGAAGGACGGCGAGCTGTCGTTCGCCATGGTGCTCCGGGACGTCGAACACGCCCGTGGCATCCACCTGGACATCACCAGCTATGGCGGCTGGCGGGCCTTCCGCGCCAGCCTCGGGGCATAAGTCCCAGGCGCGGCCGGGAGCGGGGGCGTCGTCACGGGCCACCGTGCCCTCGATCAGGCCGTAGGGGCGATCGGCGGCGTAATACACCTCGTTGTCGTTGGGCAGGCCGAACGGGCTGAGGTCGACCAGGAAGTGGTGCCGGTTCGGCATCGACATCCGGATCTCGGCCACCTCCGGGTGCGCCCCGAGCACCTGCTCGCCCATGTGGTACAGCGTCTGCTGCAGGGCCAGGCTGTGGTGGCCCGCGAAGGACTCGATCAGGATGCGCCGCACGCCGGCGTAGCTCTTGCCCCAGTCCACGTCGGTGCTCACGTAACGCCAGCGGGCGGTGACCGCGGTGGCCAGGATGCGGTCCGTGGTCTCGGCCAGCGAGGTGTACCGGTCGCGGACGAAGCCCCAGAACTCCGACCCGGCCGACTTGAGTACCACCAGGTCGGTCAGGCCCGATACGACCCAGGCCTGCTCGCCGTCGACGGTGACGTCCGTGGTCCGGGTGCCGCCCCCGGCCCGCGAGAAGGCGTGCCCGTGCTCGGCGCCGTCCACCGGGATCCGGTCCCAGGCGTACTCCTCGATGCCGACCTTTGCGCCGGTCACCCACTCGAAGCCGACGACGAAGTGCCTGCCCAGCCGCAGCGCGAACTCCTCGATCTCGCCCACCCCGTACCGCTGCGCGAAGGCGTAGACGGTGTTCTTCTGCGTGTCGGTGGCGACGATGTGGGAGTTGTCGCCCGCCACGTGGGCGGCGGTGAAGTCGCCGCGCAGCGCGGTCGACACGTTCAGGTCCTTGATCTGGTGCCGGTCACTGCCGCGGGTGACGCGGACCAGGCGGACCTCCGCCTTGCCGTACTGGTTGCCGCCGAGCCTGATCGCCATGGACCTATTCTCGCCTGGCGTCTTCTCGCCTGGCGTCTTCTCGCCCGGCGCCGGCCAGCCAGTCGCGGACGATCGCCTGGCCCACGCGCCGGAGCAGCCCGCTGGCCCGGGCGATGGACCGCGCCAGGTCCGGTTCCAGGTCGCTCAGCGGATAGACCCCCGCGATCCCGGCCCCGGCCAGCTCGCCTTCGGTCAGCGTGCTGCGCCCCGCCACCGCCACCACCGGGATCCCGCGCCGGGCAGCGGCCCGCGCCACCCCGATCGGCGCCTTGCCCGCCAGGGTCTGGGCGTCCAGCGAGCCTTCGCCGGTGATCACCAGGTCGGTGCCGTCCAGCGCGGCGTCGAATCCCGCCAGGTCGAGCACCACCGCGATGCCCGGCCGCGGTTCGGCTCCCAGCACGGCCAGGGCCGCGAACCCGACCCCGCCCGCGGCGCCCGCGCCGGGAGCCTGCGACCAGTCGGTCCCGGTCACCTCCGCCACTACCGCCGCCCAGCACCGCAGCCCGCTCGCCAGCTCGCGGACCTGCTCCGGCGAGGCGCCCTTCTGCGGCCCGTACACCTCGGCCGCCCCGTCCGGCCCGGTCAGCGGGTTGGCGACGTCGGTGGCCAGGATGACCGGACAGCCGCGCAGCGCGGGGTGCAGCCCGCCCAGGTCGAGCGCGGCCACGTCGCGCAGCGCCGCTCCGCCCCGGGCCAGCGATTCGCCTCGCGGGCCGAGTATCCGCGCCCCGAGCGCCTGGAGCAGGCCGGCGCCGCCGTCGGTGCTGGCGCTGCCGCCGACCCCGAAGATGATCCGCCGGGCGCCCGCCTCCAGCGCGGCCGCCAGCGCCTGCCCCGCGCCGAAGCTGGACGCCGTGAGCGGCTCGGGCCGGCCGCCGGGCAGTCGCGTCAGGCCGCAGGCGCAGGCCAGCTCGACAACCGCTACGTCCCCGCGCCGCGCGTAACTCGCTCGTACCGGTTCGCCGGTCGGGCCGGCCACCGTCACCGTCACCCGGTCGAAGCCGGCCGCCACGGCCGCGTCGACCGTCCCGTCGCCGCCGTCGGCCACCGGGATCGTGACGAGCTCGGCGGTGGGCAGTCCGGCCCGCAGGCCGGCCGCGATGGCGCCGGCCACCTCGACGGCCGGCAGCGACCCCTTGAACTTGTCCGGCGCGACGACGACCCTCATCGTCCGGAGAGCTGTGCGACGAGCTTGAGCAGTGCGGAATGGTCGAGCCCGCCGTCTCCTTGCGCCTTGAGCGAGGCGACGAGCTGCGCGGCGACCGCGCCGAGCGGGATCACGACGCCGGCCTCGCGCGCGGCCGCGGTGACGATGCCCATGTCCTTGTCGTGCAGCGCGATGCGGAAGCCGGGCGTGAAGTCGCGGGCGAGCATGGCGGCGCCCTTGCGCTGCAGCACCGTGCTGCCGGCCAGCCCGCCGCCCAGGACGCGCAGCGCCGCCTCGACCTCGACGCCGTAGGCCTCGAGGAAGATGATCGCCTCGGCCAGCAGTTCCAGCTGCCCCGCGACCATGAGCTGGTTCGCGGCCTTGACCGTCTGGCCCGCGCCGGACGGCCCGACGTGGGCCACGGTCTTGCCCACCGCGGCGAAGATCGGCGCCGCGGCCTCGAAGTCCGCCACCGCGCCGCCGGCCATGATCGACAGCGCGCCCTCGATGGCGCCCTGTTCGCCGCCGGACACCGGCGCGTCGAGCATCCGGAAGCCGCGCTCGCCGGCCTCGGCGGCCAGCGCGGCCGCCACGTCCGGCCGGATGGTCGAGAAGTCGATGATCAGCGTGCCGGGCGGCGCGTTCTCGAACACGCCGCCCGGGTCGGCCAGCACCGAGCGCACATCGGGGGAATCCGGCACCATCGTGGCCACCACGTCGGCGTCACGGACCGCTCCGGCGATGTCCGCCGCGCCGCGCCCCCCGGCCGCGACGAGCTGCTCGACCCGGGCTGGGCTGCGGTTGAAGCCGGTCACGTCGAAGCCGGCCCTGACCAGGTTGGCGGCCATCGGCGAGCCCATGATGCCCAGCCCGATGAACCCGATCCGCATGCGCTCTGCCTTCCCGCTCGCTCTGTTTTCCCGCTCGCCTCCGGGCCCCACCCGACTTCTTTCCCGCTCGCCTCCGGGCCCCACCCGACTTCCCATTCCCCCTTCTCCGGCGCCTCCTTCCCTCCTCCCTTCTTCGTCGCTCGTCAGTCCAGTCGGCGCCGCGCCCTTTGGCTCGCGGCGGGCCTCGGTGCTCATGACTGGTCTTTCCCTGCCTGCCCGGCCGCCTGCGGCGGCGGGGCGCGGCGTTCCCGAGGCAGCCAGGCCAGGCTCGCCTCGGTCGTGCTGGTCGGCTTGTACTCCAGGCTGACCCAGCCCCGGTACCCGTGCTCCTCCAGAGCGGTCACGTAGCGGTCCAGATCGAGCTCGCCGCTGCCCGGCTCGCCCCGGCCGGGCGCATCGGCGATCTGCACATGAGCCACGACACCGGCGTGCGCGGCGATCGCGGCGTCCAGGTCGTCACCGTTGCTGGCCAGGTGATACAGGTCGCAGAGAAAGCCCACGTTGCCCGCGCCCGCCGCGCGGGCCCGCCGGACCACGGCCACCGCGTCGTCAGCCGTGCGCAGCGGATAGGGCTTGGGCCCGCTCACCGGCTCGATGAGTACGGTCGCGCCGATCCCGGCGGCGGCCTTGGCCGCGAGCACGATGTTCTCGGTGGCCAGCTCGTCCTGGGCGGCCGGGTCCACCCCGTCGACCCGGTTCCCGTACAGCGCGTTGAACCCGCACACGCCCAGCCGCGCGCCGATCCCGACGGCCACGTCGATATTGTCGCGGAACTGGCCGCTGCGGCCCGGGATGGACAGCACACCGCAGTCCGGCCCGGCCAGGTCGCCGGCGAAGAAGTTCAGGCCGGTCAGCGCCACGCCGACGTCGCTGACCGCCGCCACGAACACGTCCACCTCGCGGTCGGACGGTACCGGCGTGGTGAACGGCCACCAGAACTCCACCGCCGGGAAACCGGCCGCCCGCGCCGCGGCCGGCCGACGGAGCAACGGTTCCTCGGTGAACAGCAGCGAGCAGTTGACCAGATAGGGGAGTGAGTGATTCATAGTTCTCGGAATACCAGATGAGCACACCGAGAGGCCCACAGGGAGGCGGACATGAGCACGGTGACCACCCACGTGCTGGACACGTCGCTGGGGCGGCCGGCCGCGGGCGTGCCGGTTCGGCTCGAGCACCTGACCGACGGAAGGCCCGCGCCGGTGGCGCAGGCCAGCACCGACGACGACGGACGGGTGCGGGAACTGGGCCCCGATGACCTGCGGCCAGGAACCTACCGGGTGATCTTCGACACCGCCGCGTACTTCGCGCGCTTCGGCCAGCGCACCTTTTACCCGGAGGTCGCGGTCAGCTTCCTCATCGACCGCGCCGACGGCCACTATCACGTGCCGCTGGTCCTCAGCCCCTTCGCTTACTCTACCTACCGCGGCAGCTGACGCGACGAAGAGGTGTCCGGCTGACGGGACGTGTGCGGCCCGGCCCCGATACACGGGCCCGGTGGGACACGCACCCATCCAAGCCCATCCCGGCGGCCGGACGAACCCCTTGCCCCGGTTTATCCCGAGGTCTAGACTGAACGTTCAGTCAAGACTGGGAGCCTTGAAGTCATGGTCACCGACCACCACAGTGCCGAACAGACCGTCCAGCACGGCACCGCACCCGCCAGGCACCGCGCCGAGCGGGTCGGCCACGCGATCCCGGACGCCAGACTTGCCGAGATCATCGCGGCCCAGGAACAGATCTTCGTCCGCCGTCAGCCGAACTCCGCTCACCTCGCCGATGCGGCTCAGCAGCACCTGGCCGGCGGGGTCACCTCCAGCTGGCAGATCACCGCGCCGCAGCCGGTCTGGCTGAGCCACGGCCATGGCTCGAAGGTCTACGACGTCGACGGCAACGAGTACGTGGACCTGCATGGCGGCTACGGCGCCGCCCTGGCCGGCCACGCGCACCCCGCCATCCAGCAAGCCATAGCCAACCAGGTCACGAAGGGCACGCACTTCGCCCAGCCGACCCCGAACGCCGTCGCGGTGGCCCGCGAACTCGCCCGGCGCTTCGGCCTTCCCCGCTGGCGGTTCGCCAACTCAGGCACCGAAGCCACCATGGACGCGGTCCATCTCATGCGCTCGATCACCGGCCGGGACCTGATCATCAAGATGGAGGGCTGCTACCACGGCCATCACGACTCGGTCCAGGTCTCCGTCATGCCCGACCCCGAGGAGGCGGGCCCGCAGGACAAGCCGTACAGCGCCCCGTCCTCCACCGGCATCCCGAAAGCCATCACCGACCTGACCCTGATCGCCGCGTTCAACGACCTCGACAGCGTGGCCAGGCTGCTGGACGGGCACCAGCAAGAGGTCGCGGGCATGATCGTCGAGCCGATCATGATGAATGCCGGGATCATCAAGCCCCAGCCCGGTTACCTGGCTGGCCTGAAAGCCCTCCTCCACGATCACGACGCCCTGCTGACCTTCGACGAGGTGAAGACCGGCCTCACCGTCGGACCGGGCGGAGCGACAAGACAGCAAGACGTACAGCCCGACCTCATCACCCTGGCCAAGTCCCTCGGCGGCGGCGTCTCGGTCGCCGCCATCGGCGGCACCGAAGCCGTCATGGACCACGTGGCCAGCGGCGGTTACGAGATGGTGGGCACCTTCAACGGCAACCCGCTGGCCATGGCCGCCACCCGGGCCATGCTCACCGAGGTGGCCACGCCCGAGGCCTACCGGAGGATCGAAACGCTGCGGGAACGCGCCCAAACCGGCATCGAGCAGGCCATCGCCGATACCGGGCTGACCGCGCACGTGGTCACCTCGGGCGCCAAGGGCTGCGTGGTGTTCGCCGGCGAACCGGTCACCAGCTACCGCGGCTTCCTCGGCGTGGACGACCGGTACAGCCACGCGCACTGGCTATATCAGCACAATGGCGGCGTCTTCCTCCCACCCTGGGGCAAGATCGAGCAATGGCTGATATCGGTCCAGCACGACGAGGCCGACATCGACCACCTGATCGAGAACTTCACCGTCTTCGCGCGAGCCGTCACCAGCACGGCCTAAGGCGAGGCGCAACTGTTATGTGCCCGACATATCCGTACGAGAGTATTTGCTACTGACGGACTGTTCAGTCAAGGATCACTGACGGCCGCCGGGAGAGAGGTGACCCGGGATGCACCCGCGAGAAGGCTGGACCGAAGACAGGCGACCGGAGCTGATATCCCGCCGCGGCTTCCTCAGCAAGGGAGCGGCCGCCGGATTGCTGCTCGGCGGGGGAAGCTCGCTCCTTGCCGCCTGCAGCAGCTCGGCGAAGCCGTCCGGAACGACCAGCGGAACCCTGACCAGCGGCGGGATCCCCCTGCCCAGGCCGAGCAGCCCGGTGACCTGGCCTATCTACAAGGACAACCCGGCCATCAAGAGCGGGCTGGCCCCGGAGCAAAACGCCACGCTGCGCCTGTTCAACTGGGTGGCCTACATCAACCCGGATTGCCTGAAGGACTTCGGGAAGAAGTACAACTGCAAGGTCGAGCTGACGACGTTCGAGAACATGGACGACGCGCTGGCCAAGCTGCGCAGCGGTCAGCATCTCGGCTTCGACGTCTTCTTTCCGACCGTCGACGTCATGGGCGAGCTGGTGTACGGGAAGCTGATCCAGCCGCTCAACCACAGCTACATCCCGAACATCACACAGGCCTGGCCGGACTTCACCAGCCCGTTCTACGACGGCAAGTGGCAGTACACGGTGCCGTACACCATCTACACGACCGGCATCGCCTGGCGTAAGGACCACGTCGACGAGAACCCGTACACGATGGCCAACCCGTGGGCGATGCCCTGGCAGGCCAAGTACAGGAACAAGGTCGCGATCCTCGACGACGCGCGGGAATCGATCAGCCTCGGGCTGATGAAGAACGGAATCTTCGACCTGAACACCACCGACCCGAACCAGATCGCGGCGGCCGGGCAGACCCTCCAGGATCTGGCCCGCCTGACCAACGTGCACGTCGACAACAACGACTACACCGAGGTCCCGAGCGGCCAGATCTGGATCCACCACGCCTGGTCCGGCGACATGGCCACGGCACCGTCCTATATGCCGAAGGGCGTGAACGTCGACGTCGTGGGCTACTGGTTCCCGCCGGACGGCAAGGGCCCGGTCGGGAACGACACGATCACCGTACTCAAGGGCGCCCCCAACCCGGTGCTCGCCCACCTGTTCCTGAACTACATGCTGGACGTCAACAACGTGCTGACCAACATCAGCTACAACGGCTACATGCAGCCCATCAACGGCATCACCCCGCAGCGCCTGGTGGCCGAGCAGTTGCTGCCGCCCAGCCTGATGTCCACCGCGGTGCTGCCCTCGTACTTCAGGCGCGGAGTGATGCAGCTGCAGATCCCCACGGCGACGAACGCCCTCTGGGAGCAGGCGTGGCTGCAGGCCAAGAGCGCGTAAGCGTGACCGGCCCCGTCGCACGCCGCTCGTCCGGCCAGCGCCGCCTGTTCTGGGCCGCGCTCGCCGCGCCCGGCATCATCTGGCTTGCGGTGCTGTTCATCGTGCCCTTCTACGCGATACTCGCCATTGCGGGCGGCCAGCTCGACTTGTTCGGGAACCCCGTGGCGGTATGGAACCCGCTAGGCTGGAGAACCACCAACTTCACCGGAGCCTGGCACGACATCGCCGGAGCGTCGGCCTTCGTCGGCCCGATCCTGCTGCGGACGCTCCTCTACGTGGCCCTGGCCTCGGTGATCGCGTTGCTGATCGCCTATCCGGCCGCGTACTTCGTGGCCAGGTTCGCGGGCCGCCGCAAGGCGCTGTTCCTGATCCTGCTCATCGCGCCGTTCTGGATCAGCTACATGATGCGCATGCTGGCCTGGATCGACCTGCTGCAGACCGATGGGTACGTGAACAAGGCGCTGAGCTTCCTGCACCTGATCAGCCAGCCGGTCGACTGGCTGGGCGGCTTTGGGATAACGGTGGTGCTCGGCCTGGTCTACGGCTACATCCCCTACCTGATCCTGGTCTTGTACGCGGGCCTGGACCGGATCGACCCGGCGCTGATCGAAGCCGGCCGCGATCTCGGCCTGGGCCGGGCCCGAACCTTCCTCCGCGTCACCCTCCCGCTGTCCCGTCAGGCGATCCTGACGGGGATGCTGATCACGGTGCTGCCCATGCTGGGCGACTACTTCACCAACCAGCTGCTGTCCGGCACCACCGGCACCACGATGTTCGGCAACGTGATCGACGACCAGCTGACCTCCAGCGGGGGAGTGCTCGAGGGCCAGGGCGCGGTCTTCTCGCTGCTGTTCCTGCTGGTCCTGACCGCCCCCATGATCTACTACGTGGTGGCGACCAACCGCTCGTCGCGAGGCGCGACATGACGACCGCCATAACGGAACATCCGGCCCGCGAAACCCGCGCCGGCGTGCTCGGCAGGCTACGCCCACGCCGAAACCCCTGGCGGCACGCCTGGTTCCTCGAGGGGTTCACCTGGCTCTACCTGATCTGGTCGCTGGTGCCGGTCGGGCTCGCTGTCCTGTTCTCGTTCAACAACGGGAGATCACAGAGCGTCTGGCAGGGCTTCTCCTGGCGCTGGTACTACAAGGATCCGGTCAACTCGGTGCTGCACAATCCGGACCTGCACGCCGCCGTCATCCAGACCCTCCGGTTGTCGGTCTACGTGACCCTGATCACCGTGCCGCTCGGCGTCGCGTTCGCGCTCGGGATCCACCGCTGGCGCGGCCCGCTGTCCTCGAGCTTCAGCTTCATCATGATCCTGTCCTTCGTGATCCCCGAGCTGATCTTCGGCGTCGCGATGTTCTTCGTGTTCACCAAGCTGTTCACCCCGGTGGGCCTGGGCTCGCTGGCCGAGGTCCTGGCCCTGGTCACGTGGAACGTCAGCTGGCCGGCCCTGATCGTGCAGGCCAGGCTGGTGACGATCGGCAGGCAGTATGAGGAGGCTGCGGCCGACCTCGGCGCAACGCCGTGGCAGGTCACTTACCGGGTCATGATGCGCCTGCTCACCCCGGCCATCTTCGCCAGCGCGGTCCTGGTCTTCTCCGGCGTCATCGACGACTTCGTGCTCGTCGACCTGCTGAGCTCCAACTCCGGCAACACGCCGATGTCGGTGTACATCTACGCGCAGCAGCGCGGCGGCAACGGCGGCCCGGCGCTCAACGCCCTCGGCACGATCATGCTGGTCATGTCGTTTGTCGTCGCTATCATCGGCTACATCGGCTACCGCTGGCTCACCCGCGGCGAGCGCGGCAGCCGGATCGACGCCCTCACCACCATCGCCGGCGGCGAAAGCTGAACCCGCCAGAGCCGCCGCACTCTCATTCTTATCCCTAACGGAACATGGTGGGTGCCCCGCTGAACCCGGATTCCGTCCCTTTGCCACCGCCGCGATGAAAAGCTGGATGCGTGCTCGAGGACCTAGAGTTCGACGACAGCGACTCGCCCGCGATCGGCCTGGTACCGCCCGGCGTCTCCTGGGAGCAGGTGCGCGATCACATCAAGATCGCCCATCACTCGCTGCTGGTAGCGCCGCCCGGCGACGGCGGCCAGTTCGCCGGCGCCTACTGGACCGGTACCGAGATGGTGGTGATCGACGACCTCGGCCCCGACCAGGACCAGGCCATCGACGAGTTCCGCGCCCTCCTGCACGACCGCGGCGAGACGTAGCCGGCTGCCCCTAGAATGGCGGCTCGTCGCTATAGCCGGCGCTGTCGGCCGCCCACGGATCGGAATTCTCACCGGAGCCACCCTGCGCCCCTTGGGCCCCCTGACCACCGGCCGGCCGGCCGCCGCCCTGGCCGGCCTGGGCCGTGCCGTTCCCGTTGGAGCGGGCGACGCGGTTGACCTTGGCCGAGGCGTTCCGCAGCGAGGGGCCGACGTCGTCGACCTCGACCTCGTACACGGTCCGCTTCTCGCCCTCCTTGGTCTCATACGACCGCTGCCGCAGCCGCCCGGAGACGATCACCCGCGTCCCGCGGGTCAGCGACTCGGCCACGTTCTCGGCCGCCTGCCGCCACACGTTGCAGGTCAGGAACAAGCTGTCCCCGTCCTTCCACTCCCCGGTCGCGTTGTCCCGGAACCGCGGGGTCGAGGCCACCCGGAACCGCGCCACCGGCTGCCCGGCCGGGGTGAACCGCAACTCCGGGTCATCCACGAGATTCCCCGCGATCGTGATCTGTGTGTCGCCTGCTGCCATTTCTGCAGGCCTCCTTGCCTAGCTGCTTCGCTACCTGTCTCAGACATTGTGTGCGAGACCACTGACATTTCCGGGGAGCCCCGGCCGCCGGGCGGCCGTCAGATCTCGGGGGCTGGCCCGCGGGCAGATGAGCGTGGTCGGGCCGCACGCCGCGCAGGCTCCGCTCAGGCGGTCAGACCGGGGGCGGTCACCAGCGCGCCGTCGGTGTAGCTGACCGAGTTCACCGCCACCGCCGGGATCCGCGGTCCGGGCAGCACGACCCCGGCCAGGTTCAGCGGGTCGGCGGCCGACAGCCGCACGGTCTCGCCGTCCCGCGGGCGCTTCCTGATCTCGCGCAGCACGGCCACCGCATCCGGGTGCGCGAACTGCTCGCCGCTGAACCCGTTGACGAAGCGCCCGCCGCTGACCGTGCCGCGCGCCTCCATCCGCCGGAACGCCCACAGCACCTCCCGCCACGGCACCGCGATGTTCTCCCGCACCAGCAGGTCCCGGAACACCACGCCCCACCGGACGGTCAGCTGCTCGGCGACCGCCTCGGCCAGCTCGTCCGGGTCGCAGTCCGGCATCGGCGCGGGCAGCAGCGACCAGCGCCCGGCCGTCCGGGAGGCGAGCTGGCCGCCGCGGCGCAGCCGGTGCCGCCCGAGCGCGGTCTGCGCCAGCGCGCGCTGCGCGAACAGGGACCGCACCGCGCGGAAGCCGTCCGCGGTGAGCAGCCCCCGGGCCACGCCGTCCCACAGCGCGTCCTCGATCTCGCCCGGCAGCCGCCCGGTCATGGCCGCCAGGTCGGTCTGGAACAGCGCGCCGCGCGCGGCCAGCGCGTCGAGCACGTCCCGGGTCCGCCCCGGCCCGGGCACCGCCGGGCACGCGGCACCCCGGGCCGCCGCCAGCAGCCAGGGCAGGTCGTCCCGGATCATCAGCGTGATCGGGGTCGCCCGGGACGGCGTGAGACCCCGGCTGGGCAACTCATCGGCGGGCTCGGAGTCGCGCACTGACAGCCGCCCCCAGGCCACCCCGCCGTCCAGGCACACCTCGTCCAGCCATTCCTTGCGGTAGCCGGTGACCCGGGCCGGGAGGATGGCCTTCTCCCACGCTCCAGCGGCCAGCTCGAACCCCTGAAGCTGCCCGACCACCGCCAGCACCCCCGCTCTGCCCTCCCGCCTGGTGTCCGGGGTGACGTGCTGCCAGCGCAGCAGGAACCGCATGAAGTCCTGGGCCGTCACCGGCTCGACCTCACGCCGCTTGCGCTGCCGACTGTAGGCGTGGATCCGGGTCAGCACCCGCCGGGCGCACCACTCCTCCGAGGCCCGGTCCGGATCGGTGAAGCGCCCCCGCAGCGCGAACCCCTCCGTCTCCAGCCGGACCAGCGCCAGCGACACGTCAGATTCGCCCAGGCCGGTCGCGCGGGCCAAGTCGGCAGAAGTGCACGGCCCCGAGACGTCCAGGTGCCCACGGAGCATCTCCGCCGCCACCTCGTCGCCCAGGTCCGCGCCCGCGAACCAGGGCGCGAGCACCATCGTCCGTTCGGTAGCACACCAAAGCTCGCCGCCCGATACGGTCACCGAGCCCGCCCGCCCGGCCGCCGCCAGCGAATCGAACCACTCCTGCCACAACGGCTCCGGCCGGACGGCGTACAGCGTCATCAGCAGGTCGTGCAGCTCGTCGGCATCCCGCGGCTGCGGCCGCACCTGCTCGGCCACCCGCGAGATGGCCAGCGGATCCAGCCGGGCCAGGTCGCGGGCGTCCACCGGAAGCCCGCGGGGGATCTGCACCTGCCGGCTGCGCCGGTTCCCGGCCTCCGTCTCATCGTCCAGGAACGTGTACGGCATCCCGTTCAGGATCTCGTGCGCGAGCACCGAAGGCTCCGTGGTGTCCCGCGTGATCACGGTGATCCGGCCCGCCTCGATCCCGGCCACCAGGTCCCGCAGCCCGTCGATGTCCATCGCCTCGTGCAGGCAGTCCTCCAGCGTCTGCCGGACCAGCGGGTGGTCGGGGATCTCGATCGGACCCGGCGCCACGTTCTCCTGGCAGGCGGCCAGCGTCGGGAACACCGCCGCCATCAGGTCGTCGGCCTCCATCCGCTGGATCGCCGGCGGA
>Ga0335077_10003189_pt1 | contig 19743 bp, 13 predicted proteins | sample Lox_Sample_31_FD_207151 | JGI IMG/M metagenome (GOLD analysis project Ga0335077, IMG submission 207151) | Soil microbial communities from Loxahatchee National Wildlife Refuge, Florida, United States - Lox_Sample_3.1 | ecosystem: Environmental > Terrestrial > Soil > Wetlands | place: USA...
CCGGCGCGGAACAGGCTCGGCAGCTTGCCCCACGAATCGCCGCCCGGCTCGCCTTCCTTGGCGATGGTGTGAAACTTCCAGACAAGCTTGCCGTCGTTGGCATCGTAGGCGCTGATGAAACACTTTTCGTCGCGGTACTGGGAACACACGTTGCCGCCCAGCCCCTGGAGGACTTTGCCCTTCACGATCAGCGGCCCGCTGCTGGTGCTGTAATTGCCGTACTTGCGATCGCCGATCACGGTGTCCCAGACGTTCTTCCCCGTGCGCGCATCGAGCGCATAAATGTGCGCGTCGCTGGTGGTGACGTACACCTTGTCCTGGTAAATCGCCAGGCCGCGCTGCGAGCTGCCGGTATCGGTGGTGCCGACGCGATTCTCCCAGATCAGATCGCCGGTGCGCGCGTCGATCGCCTGCACCATGCTTCCGGGATTGTTAAGGAACATGATGCCGTTGTGGACCACGGGTGCCGGCTGGTTGGTGCCCTCGTTCATCGCCCAGACCCAGGCGAGTTGCAGTTCCTTCACGTTCTGCGCGGTGACCTGGTTTAGCGGGCTGTAGTTGGTGGCGTGGTAATCGTGGCGGATCATGAGCCAATCGCTGGGATCGGGATTTCGCAGCATGGCGTCGGTAACGGGCGTATAGCTTTTGACCTCGCCCGCAACCGTGAGTCCACGCGGCGTAGGCGGAATGGGAGCCTCGGCCCGTCCGCCAAGGGGCGCTCCCCGATCGCGGCCCGCCGCCGCGCCGCCGCGTCCGCCGGCTTGCGCAACTGTGCGCACCTGGCCGGTCGCCACCGAGCGAATTTCCGTTTTCGTATCGGCAGTGAGCGCCTGGTTACCCGGCCGCGCGCCGTTGGTATCGAGCAGGAACGCCACCACGTTGACATACGCTTCCCGGCCGAGACCGCCGGGATTACCGGGAGGCATGGCGCCTTCGAGGAAGCCGATCAGGTCGCTGGTGGTGCGGTTTCCCCAACTACCCATGAACAGCCCGCCGGCAAGCGGAGCGGCGTTGTTGATGCCGGCCAGGTCGGCGCCGTGGCAGCCGGCGCAACTCGCCTGGTAGATGCCCCGGCCGGTGGCCGCCTGAGCGGCCGTGTACGGCCCTGCCGGCTGTGTTGGCTGAGCTGTGGCCAGGACGCCGCCGGCCGCGAGAACCAGCAGCCCGGACATCAAACGTTTCTCGAGACCGAACATGGGTGTGAATCTCCTATCGCAACAGCCAGCCCCACAGGACGCCATCCGGGGCCTTCTGGCTATGAATCTGGATGTAGAGCCCGCCTTTGCGCAGGCTCTCGATTTGCGGGGGGGTGAGGTCGAACGATCCGCTGAGGCTGCCGCTGACCGCTGGCGAGACCGTCAGATCGCCGATAACCGGCCCGCGGATGCCGGCGGCGCTGGCAGCATGCAATTGGGCCATGCTGGCCGGAGAGCGCAGTCCTTCAAATGAGCCGGTGACGGTGAGTTTGGTTCCGGAGAGCGTGGCGGTGGCCGATCCAATGCCGGCGAGTTCGGCACGCGTGCGAGCGTCGGCGGCAACGGCCGAAAGCCGGGCCTTGAACGACTCCGCAGGCTGCGCCGGCAACCAAGCTGCCAGCAGGAATCCGATGCCGATTGCCGCGGCCGCGGCGCGCCCCACGAAAGCCATAATTCCCCCGAATGAATCTTAAATTCTACTTGAAGTAGAAGGGCGGTGGTGGGACGGCGGCGCCGATGCTGGCGCGCCGCGTTCATCACTGGGGGCGCGCGGCCTCGCGGAAGCGGTAGCCGAAGTGGAGCTCGGTCAGCAAGTACTCGGGCGAAGAAGGGTCATTCTCCAGCTTGCGCCGCAGTTGGTGGACGAAGGTGCGCAGGTACTCCAATTCCTGGCCGTATTCGGCGCCCCAAACCGCGTGCAGCAGCTTCCCGTGGGCGATGGGGACGCCGGGATGGCGCATCAGGTAATGCAGCAGATCAAACTCTTTGGGAGTCAGCCGCAGGACCGCGCCGGCCTTGCGCACGATTCGCCGCGCGGGATCGAGTTCGATTTCGCCGATCACGATTGTGGGCTCCGTTTCGGTAACGGTCGTGGCGGATCGGCGGACCGCCGAGCGCAGCCTGGCTGCGATCTCGGGAATGGAGAACGGCTTGGTAATGTAGTCATCGGCGCCGGCATCGAGCGCCTCGATCTTATCGGACTCGCGATCGCGCACTGAGAGCATCAGGATCTGCAAGTGCGGATCCTTCCGGCGGATGCGCCGGCAGGCTTCAATGCCACCGATGCCCGGCATGTTGACGTCCAACAGAACGGCATGATACTGGTGAGCTTCAATCTCGCGGATGGCTTGTTCGCCGTTCGGGGACTCGCCCACTTCGAAGCCCAAAGCGTCCAGAGTCCTTCTCAGCACCCGGCGCAGGCCCGGATCGTCGTCAGTTACCAGAATGTTTCCGATTGCAGTAGACATGTTTTTAACTCGCGCGTGCGGCCGGAAGAGCCAGGGAGAACGATGTGCCGTAGTCGGTCTCACCATCGGCCCATACGTGGCCGTGATGAGCCTCCACGATCTTCTTGACAATCGAAAGTCCCAAGCCTGTTCCGGCCGGCAAGTGATGGGTTTCAGGCGCCCGATAGAATCGCTCAAAAATGCGTTCGCGCTCCTGAAGGCTAACCACCAGGCCCTTGCTTCGGATCTTCAGGATCACCTCGGCGGCGGTGACTTCGAAGGTGATCTCGATGGGTGATTCGGGCTCGGAATATTTGATGGCGTTATCGACTAACTGCATCAGCGACGTGAGAATGAGCCCCCGGTCGGCAAATATGGGGACTTCGCGGCGTGGGGCGGAGACGCGAATTCGTTCCCGGTCCGCTGGATCGAGCTTGCTGATGGTGCTGTCGATGAGGCGCGAGAAAGACAACCGCTCCCGCCGCGGCTGGAATTCCTCGCTTTCGAGCATGGCCGCCCGCAGCAGGCGCGACGCCAGGTGATCCAGCTTAGCGGCTTGTTCGTCGATATCGGTAACCAGTTCCGTTTGCAACTCTGACAGACCACCAAGAGCGAGAAGTCCGGAACTGGCGGTTCGCGCGATGGTCAACGGCGTCTTAAACTGGTGCGCCAAAGCGTCGAGGACGGCCGTGCGCAGTTGTTCGGTTTGCCGGGCGGCTTGGGCGTGGGACTCTCGTTCGAGAGCGCGCACACGCTCCAGGGCGATTCCGCCCAACGATGCCAGAGCGGTGGCAGCCAGCTTGGTCATGCGGGTGTCGTCGAGCGCCAGGCCGCCTACCGGCCGCTCGCCCAACCGCAGTACGCAACTCCAGGTGCGGGTGGCCTCATCGTAGGTGTCATCACCCAATAGATACGCGTCTCTGGCCTGACTCTCAGCGCCCTGAGGGCCCGCGCCGCTTTGATAGGTTGCCCCCGAAAGCGCATCGTATAACTGCACCATCTTCAGCCCGAAGATCTCGCGGATGAGCGATGTGAGGGCGTTGCCCGCTTCCTCGGAAGTATCGAGGAGCAGGATCCTGCGCGAAGTTTCGTAGAGTCGCTCCATGTCCCGGCGCTCAGCGATAGCTTCTGTGGCACGCAACTGCGCGTGCAACGACAGCCGGCTGATGACCAAGGCGGTGAACTCAAACGCGCCCAGCGCCACCCAGTTAGCCGGGCTATTGACAAAGCTGAATATCGGAGGAACAAAGAAATAGTTCAAGCAAGCCGCGGCCGCAATCGAGACGATGGTAGCGTGCCAGAATCCGCCGTATAGGGCAGCCAAGACAACTAAGACGAGATAGAGAAAACCGCTAAACGCAAACCCCTGGCCGAAGTGGAATGAGGCCCAGGTGCAGACGGTAAGCCCTATTAGCGAGCAACCGAGCGGAAGGACGCCGGAATATCTCGATGACCCCAGCGAGAATAACTTACTTGTCAAATCCATACTGCGCACCTCATCGACTGGTGAGGCCCTGGAGAAGCTCTTCCAGTTATAAGCAGCGATGGATGAAAGAGTCATGAACGTCAGTTACGTTTAAAAAGGGGGCCGTCCAAGAACGGCCCCTCTCAGGGACAATTGGATTCGACGCGACTAGAATTTCACCATGACACCAACGCTGAGCTTAACTTCACTTCTGCGAAGATCGGGGAACCAAACAGTGCCCGGTCCGCCGCAATTCGTATACGCTGTCGCGAGGTCAGTGGCACCGGATGGAGCGCCGCTCATACAGGCGTACTGTGAAGGAACCCCGTTGTTGCCGCCCGGCGGTGTGACACCGCCCCGGCCCGCAAAATACGGAACGTCCGAATGGCGATAACCAACTTCTCCCCACCACGTGATGTACTCCCTGGGCATGTACTGCAGAGTCACCGTGGAATCCCACTGGTGGGCATTTAAACCGGGGCTCTCTGGGAAGTAGGGGGTCCCGGTGAAGGCGTTGGCGCCGTCGATGGGCGGGAGCAGGGTCAGGTAGCGGCCGGGATTTTCCATCATGCCTCCGCCAAGGGTAAGGGCGACCAGGTCCTTATGGAACCAAATCCGGTTGTATTCCATCCAGCCCAGAAAAGCCTGTTTTGGCTGGCCGCCCTTCCCCGTGCAACTCGTGCCGCCACCCGCACCGTACTCGCATCCCAGGTCGCCCGTAAAGGACAACGCCATCTTCGAGACACCGTTGCTTTCCGGCTTGTTATAGTACCGGATCTCGATGCTGTCGTCGGTGTGAATGCGGACGCGGTTCGGAGCGCCTACCGCATCCGTTCCGTTGCCGTAATTGTTGAAGACCATCGACAACCACTCCTTCGGACGCCACAAAATCTGTCCTCCGAAACCATGATGGCCATTTGCCCTAGCATAGGATTGCCAGCCATTGATGATCCATGGCTCGATCTTTAGCTTGTTTGTAGGGAACCACTGAATGCGGAGTCCATTAAAGAACCACGGTGTGTTGGACGAAACATACGACGGCTGATAAGTCCAGTTATCGAAGTTGTAGTAACTGAACAGGCCGATGTACGAAACGAAAATTCCCGCGTCGACGTTGAGCCCGTGATTTACGTTGAAGTGGTAGCCGCCATAGGCTTCCGAGACGTACTTGTAAGCATCCCGCAGGTCCCACTGGCCGACGTCTGGAGTGGCGTCGTTGCGCGGCGTGGTAGTGGCAAACAGTCCTTGCATGAAGAAGATCCTGCCGCGAACGTTTTGCCAATGGAAGTCACCGCCGACGCTCGCCTGTTCTACCTGGAATTCACCGCTGCGGAACGACTCCGTCGCGCCAACGATGGTGTGGTCTATTGGCTGGTTGAAATCGGTCATGAAATGGGTATCGAAGCGAATCTCGGGAGTGAAGAACGGCGTGTCAATCGCAACGTCTTTGTTACGCGAGGTGCCGTTCAACCACGTGTAGTCGGCGTAGGCAAACGGCGTCTGCAGGTCCACCGGGGGAGGCGTAGTTGCCGCCGGGGTTGGGTCTACTGTCTTCGGCGGCAGGGCGGACTGTCCTCCCGCCGGCGGGGCTTGGGCGATTTCGACCGGCTTTGCCGGCGCCACGTCAGCCGCCTTCGCTTCGGCAACCTCAACCGGCTTCGCCAAGGCGAACTGCACGTTCGCATTGGAAGTCCGGTTCTGCGCCACGGCCACGATCAGCGCGGGCGGGTTAGTAAAGCCATCCTTACTCGCCGTGATCAGGTAGGATCCGGGCGGCAGGTCCTTCATCATGAAGGTTCCACCGCTGTCCGTAACCGTGCTGTGGTCGAACGTGCCCGCTACATTTTGAATGCCCACCTTCGCGCCAGGGAGCGAGAAACCATCGGGCGCTAAGGTAACTCCGCGCAGCGAGCCGGAGACTCCTTGAGTAAGCTGGACGCTGGCATTGGTAGTTCGATTCGTGGCGACTTCTACGGTAGTAACAGTGGGAGTCGCGAAGCCCTCCTTGGAAGCTGTAATCTGATAGGTGCCCGGAGCGAGATCCTCAATCGCAAACGTTCCCTCGGCGTCGCTGACGAGTTGGCGCGGCGTGGAGCCGGCCAAGCCGCGAATGATGACGTTCACCGCGGCCAAAGAGAATCCGCCCGGCGCCAACGTCACGCCGATGAGCGAGCCGCCTGCTCGTGGCGCGGCCGGCGCAGCTACGGCAGCCTCGGCAGCGATACCAGCCGAAGATTCAGTAGCGGCCTCCGCGGCAAAAAGAGAATGCGAGAGGCTGCCGCCACATGCGAAGACCATCAGCAAACCCAACGTACGTCCGTTTTCGAACTGCACTTTCATTTCGTTTCCCCCTAAAGACAAATCAGGACCTTGGCCGAAACTGCTGGCGTTGTTCAAGGACCGGCTTTGATGAGTGAATGAGCCGCTAGAACACGCAGCGGGCTCGGCTGCGCTTAGTTGGCGTTCAACATTACTTCCACTTCTGCATGCCCCGATCACAGCAAGTATGCGGGTGGACCTATGTAAAAGTCATAAAAATGTAAAAAGAACGATGAATGGCGCCGATAACAAGAATCTATGTCGCGAAGGCGCCGGTGTGGCGGAGTTCGACGTGCGACATGAAAGTTTCGTGAACTATCCGAACCTTTGATCATTTCCAGCGCGCCGCGCGGAAGCGCGGTGGCAGCCCGGAAGGGCTGGCCCCACACCTTGATGAACGCCGGCGCGGCGCTATCCAAACCGTTTGCGGTCGCGTGCGTCGATCAGGTCACGCACGGGTTCAGGCACTTGGAGGCGATATCCGAACTTCGGATCGGTGACCAGATACTGGGGATGAGAAGGATCGGGCTCGATCTTATGCCGCAAACTGCGGATGAACAAACGGAGCGAGTGGACGCCTTTGTGCGGGTCGAACCGCCAGAGTCTCTTGATCAGCTCGTTTCGGGGGACGGTCTGGTTCAGATGTGCGGCCAGGCATTCCAGGATGCCGCATTCGGTCGGAGTCAACCTCGTTTTGTGGCCGGTTGCCGTAACGAGCCGCGCTTCCAGATCGACCGTGCGTTCTCCCACGACGAGCCGGCGCAAGCTCCCATCCTGAGTACGAAAACGCCGCAGGGCGGCGCGGACGCGCGCTCGCAATTCGGGAATCACCAGTGGCCTGGTCAAAACGGCATCGACACCGCTAGCCAACAGGGCGTTCCGGCTGTGTTTGTCGGTGCAGTCTGCGACCACGACTAGCATCGTATCGGGAACGGAGCCGCGCCAGGCGTGAGTGGCTTCCAGCAGGAGTTCCGTCACCCGGCAGACGTCGAAAACCACCAGGCAGTAGCCTTCCGCAGGAGCTGCGGTTTGGGCGGCAAGAGGAGCTTCGCGCACCTCGCATCCCTGTCCCAGCAACAACGAGCGGAGCAACTCGCGGTTGGCCACCTCCTCGTAGAGGAGTAGAACCCCTTGAGGTTTCATCAAAAATTACCGGCTTGCTGGGCGTACGTGGCCGCGTGCGAATTCGATCGCGAAGGTCACCGCCCGTGGGCGGCGGCGTGCATCTGCGGATATGGCAGCGGGAGAAGGGGCAAGACCTCCAGTTGACGCTGCTTGCTTCTGGCCGGCGGCTGCGCTGGCAGATCGGCGAGGAGAGCGCTAGCGGCCGGTATCTCCTGGAGGTACCCGAGCACGGCTGCGCGGCGCGCCCATTGCGTGATCAATTGGCGGACGCGCTCCATGGTGACGCCGTACCGCTGCCCTAGGTCATCGCACGACCAGTTATGCACGAAGTAAAGCTCCGCGACCCGCCATTGAATGTCCGCGCGAGATTGGCAGGCGAACACCGGCATCTGTGACGGGAAGGAGATCTGATGGTTCTGTATAGCGCCGCGCAAACGGCGGAGGCTCAGTTGACTAACGTTCACGTCCACCTCGTGCCAATCATGCTTCGGCCTAATTATCGGCAAGAGATTGTGAAAAAGGTATGAAAGTGCAGGTAAACACCGTTTGCCGCCTGTGGGGGCGGGGAGCATCCATTACTTCGGCGCCACTCAGATGTAGAATAAACTGCCAGAGAGCGGCAACATGCGTCACCGCGAAAAGCCCGCCTGGCCAGCCGCGGCCTCGGCATTCCGGCAGCGACCGCATTCGATAGCCGGGCTGAGCCTGACTCTGCTTTTGAGAATTTCCGCCGGTTTGTTATTCCTGCTCAACTCCAAAGCCGGCGCCGAGGACGACCCGAATCAGTTGCTTTTGCACGTCCGGGAAAACATTGCCGACACAATTAAACGGCTGCCGAAGTACGTGTGCACGCTGACTGTCGATCGGACGCGCTATGAACCAAGCAATCCCGAGTTTGGAACGGAACCGAAGCGCGGAGCGCGCTCCTGCGATCAGGGCGTTGCGGACGCCCGCCGTGGGACCTGGAAGCGATACCCCTCTTCTTCCGACCGTCTGCGGCTCGATGTGGCGGTCAATCGCGAGTCTGGCAGGCAAGACGAAATGTATTCCTGGTCGGGCGAGGAACACTTTAGCGACCGCGACTTGTTTGAGCTTGTACCGGAAGGCGCCATTTCTTCGGGAAGCTTCACCTCGATGCTGGCCTCGATCTTTGGAAACGATGCCGCGCGGTTTTCCTACAACGGCGACGGCACGGTGAAAGGAAAATTACTCGCGGAGTTCGGCTTTCGCATTCCGCAGGAGAGAAGTCAATACCTGTACGTTTTCGGGGACCCGAAACGGCAGATACCTATGGCATACGATGGCACGCTATTGGTGGACCCTGGGAATTCGGACCTGGTGCATCTGAACCTGCGCACCGGACAACTTCCGCCCGACACGGGCGCGTGTGAGGTTACGCAATCGCTCGATTACAGCCGTGTTCGGCTCAACGATGCGGAGTTCCTGCTTCCCGCGGATGCGCGGGTGGTGGCGGTTCACACCGACGGAACACTGGCGGAGAACCATCTCCAGTATTCGGCGTGCCGCGAGTTCCGCTCCCAAGTGAGTGTCCGTTATGACGGCGATCGCCCCGGCGAAGGGCGGGCACTCGAGTTCGAGGCGCCGAGTGCGCCGGCATGGTCGTTGCCCAAGGGCTCGCCCTTCAAGGTAGTCTTCATCGATCCGATCGACACCAAGGTTGCAGCAGCAGGCGATTTAATCCGCGGCAGGTTGAAAACCGCCATCCGGGATAGTTCCGAAAGAGTCCTGGTTCCGGAGGGCGCAGTAGTCAACGGCCGCATCACCAACATCACCCACTTTTTCGAGCTGGCGCGTGTCTTCATGTCCAATGCGAAACAGAGAGGGTGGGGGTCGCCGTCTTTCGTGGTTCACATCCGGCTGGAAACGGTCGAAGTGGCAGGGACGCCGCAACCGCTCAAAGCCGTTTTCGACTCCGGTCTGCGGCGGTTCGCCAAAATGACGGGGCCGTTTTCGATGCGAGTGGATATCGGTTCGGCGGACGACCTACACAGCAAGACGAAGGAAACCGATACGGCTCGTTTTGAATTCTGGGAACGGGACCCGAAGATGGTGGTGAAGCCGGGCCTGGAATCGAGCTGGGTGACAGTCGCCCCCTGAAGGCGCCTCTAGCGGAGCGAAGGGAATCCTTACTTCGGGGAACCGGCCTTAAGTGAGTCCAGTTATACAGACTCCACAGCAAGCCAGCACCTCGGTAGGGGCGAGAGCGCCCACAATTAAACGGGATTCTTGGTTGCCAGCCCGGAGATGACGTCGATGGGCGCGAATCGGTTCCCTGTTCATAGCGTGCAAGTGAGGAGTGACCGGGGATCAGTGAAACGCCGCCGTCGAGGCCGGCTTTTCCGTCATCTTCAGAATGAGGATGTCACCGTAGCCGACGCGAAAGTGAAGCTTCGGTGAAGTCGCCGAAACAGGCTGAACCAACTCATGGCCGACGCGCCAGAAGCGGTTGCGAATGCTTCCTGGGAAATCGGAGTAGACGTTGCCCAATCGTGTCTTGGCGTCGATGTCGTACTGGGCATCTTGGGGCAGGCGAAGCACAATCAATCCTCGATGGACCGCTGCTTCGATATCGCCCGATAGATCTTCCAGGTGCACTTCTCCTTCGCCATGATCGATGACCAGATGTGCTTTCCGCGGGACCTTAAGGTGGTAATCGATGTTCACGTCGTCCGTATTGCGTGACAAAAGGGGAACGCGGCGTCCTGGGAGAGCGGTCGCGATCACCAGATCCATCCCGCGATGCTCGGTGGTGATGCGCACCTGTTCCAACCGCCGGGTGGCCGTGTCTCGATCTATCGGACCGGAGGAGGGCTTGGCCGACTCGATCGTGGTGATTTCCACCTGCGGCTCGTCCCAGCCTTGAATCGTCAGCTCGCCAGTCGAATGCTCCAAACGCACGGTTCCCGAGGAGGAGAGATCAAAGCGCTCGGTCTTACTTACCTGCGGAAGGGTTTCATCTTTGGCTACCAACAACCAGCTCAAAGCGAACGCGATCATCAATCTTGTGTGCATGTTCCTTACGCGGGCTCCTCGAATTCCGATTCCGGTGGCAGGACGTCGCGGTCGCCGGCCATCCAAACGTACAAGGTGGGTAATAGAAAGACGCTCATCAACAGGGCAGCGAGCAGGCCGCCGACGATCACGATCGCGAAGGGACGCTGGGAATCCGAGCCGATGCCGTGCGAGGTGGCTGCCGGCACCAGACCCAAGGCCGCTACGAGCATGGTCATCATGATAGGGCGCAGCTTCAAAACCGCTCCCTCTTTAGCGGCATCCAGGATCGTGTCTCCCCGGGCGCGCATCTGATTGATGCACTCAACAAGGATAACTCCGACCTGCACGGAGACACCGAACAGAGCGAGGAAACCCACGCCGGAGGAGACGCTCAGATTGGTTCCGGTGAGATAGAGCGCCACCAATCCACCCACTGGCGCCATGGCCACGTTTACCAGGATGAGAGAAGCCCACTTGAGCGATTTGAACATCGAGTAGAGAACGAAGAAGATGAGCAGAAGCGTAAGCGGGATGATAATGGCGAGGCGGCGCGACGCGCGTTGTTGCGATTCGTATTCACCGGCCCAATCGATGTGGTAGCCGGACGGCAATTTTACCTGCGCATCCACTTTCTTAATCGCTTCCTGGACGGCGCCGCCGAGGTCGCGGCCGCGTACTCCGTACTTAATCGCGACGTAGCGCTGATTGGCCTCGCGATAGATCTCGGAGGCGCCATCGGCGATCCCAATATTGGTGAGCTGCGCGAGAGACACGCGCTCACCGGTAGGCGACAGTAGCCGAATGTTTTCGATGGCTTCTTTGCGGTCACGGAATTCGGGCAGGTAGCGCATCACCAGGTCGTATCGCTGTTCGCCCTGGAGAACTTGGGTGAGGGCGTTGCCTCCGACGGCGCTTTGAATCGCATCCTGCACGTCGGCGACGTTCATCTGGTAACGGGCGGCTTTCTGGCGATCGATGGTTACGGTCAGGTTGGGCTGGCCAATGACCCGGAACAAACCGAGATCCTGAATGCCGCGGACGGTGCGCATGATACTGACGATCTGGTCGCCCTTCTCTTCCAAGGTCTTCAGGTCGTCGCCGAATACTTTGATGGCGAGCTCCCCTTTGACTCCACTCACGGCCTCTTCCATGTTGTCGGCAATCGGCTGCGAAAAATTCCAGATTGCGCCGGGAATCTTCTCCAGTTCGCGGCTCATGGCGGCGATGAGCTCGTCTTTGTTCTGGTGGAATCCGGGGCGCCACTGTTCCTTCGGTTTCAGGTCGACGAAGTACTCGGTGTTAAAGAAGCCGGTGGTGTCGGTACCGTCATCGGGGCGGCCCACCTGGCTGGTGCATTGCGGCACTTCGGGAAAGGAGCAAAGTAAGACTCGCGCCTGGTTGGCAATGGCAATGCCTTGCGCCTGGCTGGTGCTGGGCGCCAGCGTGCCGCGCACCCAGATCGCGCCTTCATCGAGGTGAGGAAGGAATTCGGAGCCCAGTACATTGACGGCCAGGTAGACCGCCAAGGCGAAGCCTGCGAGGGCCGCGCACAACGTGACCCAACGCCACTTGATGGCCCACCCGAGCGTGTTCCGATATTGGGCCGTGATAAAGGTCAACAGCGGATTGCGCCATTCGCTCGTGCCCTTTCGGAACAGGATACTGGAGAGCGCGGGCGCGAGCATCATGGCAAACAGCAGGGCACCCAACAGGGCAAATGCTACCGTCCAGGCCATGGGCTTGAACAGACGGCCTTCCACTCGCTGCAACGTGAAAATCGGAAGGTAGGCGATGATGATGATACCGATCGCCCAAAAAACCGGGCGCTGCACTTCGTGACCCGCGCGGCGAATAATGTCCATAGGCGACCTGGGCTCCGCCGGGTTGCGATGCGAAAGGTGGCGGACGATGTTCTCCACCATGACCACGGCGCCTTCCACCACCATGCCGAAATCGAGTGCGCCCAGAGACAGCAGGTTGGCGGGGATGTGCTCCAGTTGTAGGCACGTGGCGGCGAAGAGCAGAGAGAAGGGTATGGTGAGAGCGACGATCAGAGCCCCGCGTACGTTGCCGAGGAAGACGAACAGGATGACGACGACGAGGATGATACCTTCGGTCAAGTTATGGAGAACCGTGTGCGTGGTGAAGTGCACCAGGTCGCTGCGATCGAGGAAGGGGAGAATCTTCACACCCGGAGGAAGAATGTGGTCATTCAATTCCTGCACTTTCTTGTGAATCCCCACGATCACGGAGTCGGAATCGGCGCCCTTGCGCAAGAGAATGATGCCCGAGACTACGTCGTCGTTGTCGACGATGTTCCCATTGGAAAGATGCCTGGCCCGGGCAAACTGGCCCAGGCGGATCTTGGCGCCTTGTGACACCTCACCAATGTCACTGACGTGCAATGGAGTCCCATTCTTGGTAAATAGCACCGTCTTTTCGATGTCGTGGACATTGCGGACGAGCCCGATCTCGGCCACATTGACCTGCTGCAATCCCACAGAGATGAAACTGCCTCCGGCATTGGCATTGTTGGCAGTCAGTTGTTGTTCCACCTGGCTCAAACTCAGGCCGTACGAGATTAGCTTGTTGGGATCGATTCGCACCTGATACTCGCGCGTGGGACCGCCGAAGCTGGCGACATCCACGACGTTGGGAACTGACTTGAACTGTTTTTCGATAACCCAATCTTCGAGGGTCTTCAACTCCATCACGTCATAAGCCGGATTGGTGCTGTGTAGAGTGAAGAAGTAGATTTGGCCAACGGGACTCCAGTCCGTCTGAATCTGTGGCGAGACTCCCGCCGGCAAAGTGACTTGCGCAAGCCGCTCCAGGGCTTTCTCGCGGTTCCAATCGTTCTCTGATTCGTCATCGAAGGTCAGCTTGACGGCGGATAGTCCAAAGAGGGAAAAGGATCGCAGCGATTCCAGATGCGGGATGCCATTCATTCCGATCTCAATGGGAATGGTGACCTGTTGCTCGATCTGCTCCGCAGTGATGCCGGGCCACTGCGTGATGATCTGGACATAATTGTTTGCCACGTCGGGGTAGGCTTCGACGGGAAGCTGCTTGAACGAGATGGCGCCCCAGATGAACAGCAGAATGGCGAACGCGATTACCAGGATCCGGTTGTTGAGCGCAAAATCGACGAGTCCGCGAATCATCCGAGTCTATTGCTCCACGGTGCTCTGGAGGACTAGCGCGTTGGCTACCACGCGCTGACCGGGGGAGAGTCCCGACTTGACCTCTTGCATGTTGTTGGGGAGCGAGTCACCCGCAACCACTTCGAGCCGGCGGAAGTGATTCTCATTGAGAGGTGTGTAGACCCAGTCCCGATCGTGCAGGTGCAGGATGGCTGTGGCCGGCACTTGCGCGCGGCGTTCCATGATCTCGCCGTGGAAGATCGCCGTGACGAACATGCCGATCCGCATCAGGCCGGGATTCTCGACTTCCAGCCGGACCTTGGCTGTTCGAGTGTTGGGGTCCATGACCGGCAGAATATTGCTGATCCGCGCTCTAAGCACGCGGCTCGGATACGCGGCCAGGTGAATATCGGCATACTCGCCGACGCGCACCTGGGCGAGATTGTTCTCGTACACGTCGCAGACGATCCAGACATGCGACATGTCGGAAATGGTGAAGGGGTTGGGAGGAGTGAGCGCCTGCACGCCGGAGGAAATCGTGATTTGCTGATCGGTGATAATTCCGGAAACGGGCGCGTTCACTTCCACGATGCCCGAAGGATGGTCCGGATCCGATCCCAGAAGGTGGAGATGCTCGGTAGCGGTTTCGACGTCGACTTTGGCGTTGTCCTCGGCGGTCTGGGCAATTTCGAAAGCGCTCTTGGGGATGGCTCCATCGTCCAAAAGGACCTGGGCGCGGTCGAGCTGCATCCGAGCCAGTTGCTCGTTCTTGACCGCCTTGCGGTAGTCGGAGTATGCGCCGGCAATGTCGGTGCTGCGAACCTTAAAGAGGAGCTGCCCTTTTTTCACATCGTCGCCCAGCCGTGCGTTGATTTCCACGACCCGGCCGGACGCCAGTGAGGGGACCGGCACTTGGCGCGACACATCCGGCTGGACGACACCGGTGACATTGAGTTCCGGCGCCGCCATGTATTCGGTGGCCGTTGCCAGGGGAAACCGCTCGGGATGATCCACCTGGAAATTGTTCGCATCCATGTCGGGCTGGACGATTGCAGGAGCTGGACCCGTGCCGCCGGTGCTGGCCATCGCGTTTTGCTGCGCGGTGACATTCTTTGCGCAACCCGTGAACCACGCGCTTCCGGCAACCGAAAGGGCCGCTGCGAAAATAAGCATTCGATTCATTGCACAACCTCCTGACCGACCGCCATATTCATCTGGGCCGCAGCGCTTAAGTACGATCCGATCAGATTCAAGTAGGCGAGGCGCGTATCTCGGTATGACTTCTCGGCATCGAGGAAATCCAGGAGCGAGGCGCCGCCGTTTTGGTAGGAAATGGTCATCCGGTTGCGAACGTCCAAGGCCAGCGGTAGATACTTGGTCTTATACGGGCGCAGCAGATTCAAGTTCTGGATCAGGGTATAGTAAGCGGAATCGACATCGCTGAAGACCTGGGCCTGGGCGGTGTCTTTGAGTCGTTCGTTGCGGGCGATATCGATCTGGGTCCGGGCTTTTTCACCCTGGTTCCGATCGAAGATTCGCAGAGGAATGCTGATGCTGGCGCCAATCGTATTGTAATCGTAGGGATTATTGAAAGACGGATTGTGCGTCCACCAGGCACTATAGGTCGGATCGGTAGAGCCGTTGGCGATAGCAAGTTGGTGAGCGATCTTAGCCAGTTCGATATTCTGGATGGCCTGTTTGAGGTCCGGCCGCACCCCCAGCGCCCTATTGTGATACTCGTCAAGAGGCGCTAACTCTTCGGAGAAATCGAAGCGGCCAGTGACATCGAATTGCTCCACTGGAGTCCGCTCGTTTAAGAGCATCAAGAGCTGGATCTTCGCGGTTCGCAAATTGACAGTGGCGGTTTCGAAGTCGGATTCGAACTGAACGCGCTGCAGTTCCATCCGATTCAGATCGACCAAGGCAAGATCCCCAGCTTGAAACCGTTTGCGATTCACGATCAGTTCCCGGTCCCAATACTCCAGGTTTTCCTTCGCGTTCGCGAGCACCGCCTTGGCCTGCAGTGTCTGGACAAAAGCATTCCGCAAGTTGAACAGCAGATTGCGCCGCTGATCTTGATAAGTCGATTCCGCGACGGCGGTCGACTGCCTGGCGCTATCGCGGCGCAACTCACGCTTTCGATCGCGCTCATGCAGGTAGCTCAAGCTGGTTGCAAATTGAGTGCCCGTGAATGGGCGGTAGACTCCGGCGTAAGGAGTGAGCTGAGTTCCATCGGTGGCAAAGCTGAAGTCCGGATTCGGACGCAGGTACGCGGTGATCTCGCCAGCGCGGGACTCATCAATGCCGGCCTGAGCCGCTCGCAGCGCTGGGTTAGAGATTTCGAAGCGGTCCCGCAACTGTTCCCAAGTGAAAGGAATTTGGGCGGTCAAACCGCCTGGCCACACTTCCACAATTGTCAGGACCCAGAGAATGCGCTCGACTCTCATTCCGCTCCTTGCAAACAAATCCACGCACCTGGAATAAACGATCCCGCGCCCGGACAAATGGGCGCTAAATTACACCAGCGGTTACGAATGGTTTACAGACTGGGAGGAGCCCGCAGGGGATTGCCCGCGTTGCGCGCAACCAGTACAGGGCCGGCGGCCGCAAGGGGGCAGGTTAGTTTCTCATCATCCGGTAGCGGACTGCGGGAACGAACTGTCTCAACTGACCACCCACCGGCGGAAACGGCGAAGGCAGCGATGGCCGGGTTTACCGATCCTGGCGCCTGGAAGTCGCGGTCGGTATCCTGCCAGACCGATTTTGCATAGCCTGCCGCCAAGGCTTTCGTAAACTCGCCATGGCCGTTGTTGATCCAGATCCCTACGGGCTCGCGGCCGAACTCGCTGGTGAGCACAAGGTCGAGATCCTGGTCGCCATCGACATCGCGGGCGCTGATGTGGAGGCCCCCGGGGGGACCGGACTCCAAGTCGAAGCCGCTGTCTGGCTGGCCGGCAAAGAAAACCTGGATGCGGTACCGGTAGGCGCCATTGACCAAGCCTTGCGGCCGGGCGACGGCAAGATCGGCGCGGTGGTCGCCGTCGAAATCGCCTAAGACACCCGAAACCCGAAGTGCGAAAGCCGAAGCTGGCTGAAGAACGGTGGCAGAAGTAAGGTTCCCCTGTTGCGCCTGGGCAAACCGGGGCAGAAGCGCGGCAGCCAGAGCAATCGCGCTGGCCAGTGTGGCCCTAAATCGGGTTGACTCAAGGTGTACCATCCTCAAGTACACAGACCTACAAATCTGGAGTCTGGGAGTGAACTGCGTGAAAGAACCATAAACAACCGTTTAGGAAGAATTTATCGGCCCGATTCAGAAGGGCTACACTGAATTTGATTATAAACGACGGGTATCGATCGCATCAACCCAATGGGGCTAGTGAGCGCCGAAAACCGCTCCTTGCCGTCGCGGCCCGGTGACACGTACCGGCGTTACTTGGACTCAGAGCTCCAGCTTGCCCTGGAACATCATCTCAGACAGGTCGAAAGACTGGGCCACTACGATGCGGCCGATGTGCGCTTCAAATTCGAGCCTGCCGTCTTTTGGCGAAATTTCCGCAGAGAAGGGGAACAAATACACGGCGGCCCACCCATCGGGCAGCGAGAAGACCTCGACGCTGGTAGGCTTCATATCCTTCTTGCCGTCGCGCCGCAGGACCGCTTCCTCCTTGAGAGGGTCGCCGAGTTTCTTGGGATCTCCTTTAAAGTTACCACCCGGCAGACCATAAACCGCGATGCGGTAGCCATCGCCTTCCAGTGTCGGCGGCCCGCTCTCCTGCGTCTTCAACTCGGCGAGGCGTACCGGCAAAGCGGTTTCCCAGCGCAGCCGCACCATCATGCTGGAGACCATGGATCGAGGGCTGCGAGTGTTGCTGCCGGTGAAGATTTCCGCCGGCGATTTTGGCATTTTGGGCCCGCTGCCTTTGGGATCCACTCCATCGTAGCCGAGCCCTTTCGGCTGGCCCATCTTGCCGCCTTCCCGAAGTTCATCCTCACTCTCCCGCCGTGCGACACCGGCTATTACCTGGCGAGCCCACGGAGATTTCGTGAGTATCAGCGCGGCTTCCTCCGGGGTCCATTGTGCCGGAGGCTTTGTCTTCCAAGACGGATCCGCGGCCAACAACACTGCCGCGGCAATTCCAAGGAAACAGAATAGTTGAACCGGGTACCTGCGCATTTCTTACCTCACTGGTGGCGAGCACAGCAGGCGGGTAGTTGTCATTCGTCCGCTGGTTCTGGTCTGGGCATGCTTCAGTCTATCAAACCCGTTTGTCAGCGAGAGGCATCAGAATTGTGATGGCCCCGATAACGAATACCGCCATTTATATATTGTTCAGGAAATCTTTATGCCTTTTTTATCTGCCACAACCTACACTGCTCATCGGTGATCTGAAGGCATGCTAAGGCGCTCGACAGACAGCTGATATAGCTTTGCGAACGAGCTGGCCTCGATCGAGTCAACAGTACAACCTTTTGAACCCGCAGGCGTTTTCGTAAGCCGGCGTGTCGTAGGACCGTTAGAGCCTTGGCTCGCGCCGGACCAACATCGTTGCTCCCAACCAGTGACCAATCAGATAGAGTTCCGCCCCGAGCCACACCGGCGCGCTACAACTTGAGCTGCCAAGGCCGGACAAGGCTGGCAGTCGAGCTATTTGTGGGAAGCAGCGTTCTCGAGAAGCGCGCGAATTTCGGCTGCCGAGGCAGCGGGGTCGACTCCCCTCCCGGGAGCTCCACGACCTGCGGCTCCGGCGGCGGGAGCAGCAGCGCCGGCTGCACCGCCTCCGCCAGCCGGAGCGGGTGCAGGGAGTGCCCGGGGCGCGGCGGCGCTCGCTACCAGGTCGATCGGCTTCTTGCCGTTGGCATCGAGAATTTCGGGATTGGCGCCCTTATCGAGCAGGTAGCGCACCAGATCGGTCTTGCTCGTCAGGGCGGCCCAGTGGAGAGCCGTCATGCCTTCGTTGGCAGAGGGCGCGCGCGCAATCCGCATGGAGTAGGTCTTGGTGCCGGTAATTTGCGTGTTGACATCGGCGCCGTGTGCGAGGAGAAGATCCATGAGCGGCACATTCGCAGGTGTACCAGCGGCGGCCTGCGCAGCCAGGCCGGTTCCACCGCGCGTGCCCGTTCCCACGCCCGCCGCCACCAGGAACGCGGTCAGGCCCATGGCGTCGATGTTCGGTGAAGCGCCCTTGGCCAGAAGTGTTCGAACCAATTCTATGTCGCCGGCCATGGACGCGCGGAGCAGAGGGGTGCATCCTGTATTCAAAAGCGGGTCGATGAAGCGGCCGCTATTGCCTCCGCGGCTGGGGCGATGCATATTGAGCTCGGGACTGGGGTCGACACCAGCGGCGAGGAGGGCGTTGATGATCTCCATGTCGGGAACGGGCGGACGGCCGGAGACGCGAGCGGCCGCGGCCAGCATCGCGTCACGCGCGGGCGGGCTGACCACGCTTCTGCCGCCCGGGTTCAGGCCGCGGCTCGAGCCGCCTTCCTTTCGATCGACCACGATGTACAGGGCCGTGCGTCCCCACCAATCCCAAACATTGGGATTCGCTCCTCGCTCTAACAGCAGCTTGGCGACGTCGTTGTGGTCGTTATCCAGCGCGATCATCAGCGCGGTCACGCCTTCCGGCGTCGGTACATTGGGGTCCGCTCCGGCCGCGATCAACTCCTCTACGCAGTCATAGCAGCCATCGCGCACCGCATACAGCAATGCCGTCAGCCCGCCGGTGGCGCGATATTGTGCGCGGGGCTCGGAGGTAATCTGGCTCGGCCAGTCGCTGTACAGCGCCTGCGGCTTCACGTCGGCACCCCTGGCAAGGAGCAGCTTCACGATCGCGCCCGCGTTCTTGGGCGCAGCGGTTGCCCACATCAGCGCGGTTTGTTGGTGAAATTTCTCAATCGTGTTGACGTTGGCGCCGGCCTTGATCAGCATTTCGACGACGGGCAGCTCGCCCGTTTTCACCGCCAACATTAATGCCGTCTCGCCGTCCGGATTGACGGCTTCGGGTTCAGCGCCGGCATCGAGCAGCATCTTGACTATCCGGGCGTCGCCCAGCTTGGCTGCTTCGGCGAGTGGCGTGGATCCGAAATCATTGGTGACGTTTACTTTCGCCTTCTTCGCGAGCAGGGCTTCGAGCAACTCGTAATCGACGTGGTAGACGGCCCATTGGATTGGGCGGGTGCCGTCGGGCTGCGCCGCGTTTACGTCGGTACCCGCGCGAATCTTCTCCAGCGCGGCTTTGCGGTTACCGGCTTCG
>Ga0335077_10003190_pt1 | contig 19741 bp, 18 predicted proteins | sample Lox_Sample_31_FD_207151 | JGI IMG/M metagenome (GOLD analysis project Ga0335077, IMG submission 207151) | Soil microbial communities from Loxahatchee National Wildlife Refuge, Florida, United States - Lox_Sample_3.1 | ecosystem: Environmental > Terrestrial > Soil > Wetlands | place: USA...
GCCCCGTGCGCCGTCATCACGATCGAAGCGTGCTTGTCCTCGTGACAGCCCGCGCACACCGGCGTCTTGTCCTCGGGCTTCGACGATTGCGCGGCAGGGCTCTGCCCGGCGGCCAGCGAGGTGAAGATGAGGCCGCAGAGCGCCAGCAGCAGCGCTCGCATGCTCGAGGCGAATCGCATCGGACACCTCCCTGGTGCGCAGACGATCGGCAACTCGTACCCACGGCGGGCGCCGCAAGCGGCTTTGTGCGCCGCTCTTTGCTATGTCTAGGCGGCGGAATCTGATGCTTGAAGCCCGTACTCCCCCAAATGCATCGTACGCCCCGAGCATTGCCTGAAGCAAGCACCGCGCGACACCGACAGCTGTAAGAAACGCGCAACCGGCTACCTTGCGCCAGATCAAGCGGGATATGCCGGGCTGCGTCAAAATTGCCGACTCGAACTGGCGGCTGCGCTACACTTGCGCGACGTTCCACCGACTGAGGAGGGGAAACATGGCGGCGAACCCGCAGGATCCTGCCCCGAGGCGGAGCTGGTGGCGGAGGTTGACGACACCCAGCGCACGATGGTCGGTGCTCGCGCTTTTGATAATAGGTCTCATTATCGGCGCTGGCGGCGTCATCGCGACGCAGGTGATGGTCGCGGCGACGGGCACCAACGATTTCTGCGGCGGCGCGTGCCACTCGATGCAGTGGGTCGCCCAGGAATACCGGCAGAGCGTGCACTACGCCAACCGGACCGGGGTGCGCGCCGAGTGCCATGACTGCCATATCCCTCACGACTACCCTCGGCTGCTCTGGTACAAGGCGAAAGCTGGCATCAAGGACGTCATCGGCGAGATGCGCGGCGTGATCTCGACGCAGGAGAAGTTCAAGGCGGAGCGCAAGCGCATGGCCGAGGAGGTGTGGGCCGAATTCAAGGAGACCAACTCCGAGAACTGCCAGCGCTGCCACAGCTTCGATGCGACGACCGTCGCCAAGCAGAAGGACTTCGTGCGGCCGATGCACGAACAGGTGCTGGCGAAAACCGCGACCTGCATCGACTGCCACAAGGGTATCGCGCATGCCGAGCCCTAGCTCGCCCAAGGACTGGTCGAAGACGCCTTGCGACGGGATAATCGGAGCGCGGATGGTGCGCCTGACCCGATCGAGGTCCAGGCCGGCAGGACCGTGACTCGGACGGCCCGCACGATGGGCGCCGGCCGGCGGGTGTGACGGGCGCGCGGAGGCGCGCGCCCTTTCGAAACGAGGAGAGACGATGAAAGCAATGCTGATTGCGGTTGCCGGCGCGGTCGCGCTGCTGGGCGTTGGAGTCGCGAGCGCGCAGGAAGATATCGCCAAGGCGGACGGCTGTCTGAATTGCCACGCGGTCGATACCAAGAAGGTCGGGCCGGCCTTCAAGGATATCGCGGCGAAGTACAAGGGCGACGCCGGCGCCGAAGCCAAGCTCACGGCTAAGATTACGCAAGGCAGCGGTCACCCGAAGACCAAGGCCAGCCCGGAGGACGCGACCAAGGTCGTGAAGTGGATCCTGGGGATGTAGGCTCCCGCGCGTAGCGGCGACCCTTACTGCGCTTTCCGACGTACCGCGAGCCGCATTCGACCGCGGCTCGCGTATTGGTCGACTCGCGAGCCGGGCATCGCCGGCTCGTCGCTCTCGGTGCGCGAAGCCGAGTACCCGATTTCCCGCGGCCGACCGATCGCGGGCGGACGCCATGAGGCCCGCAATGCGCCTTGCCAAGTACGTGAAGTTCCGCGAAGAGAAGTTCGGAGGCGTGCTCTTCGAGACGCGCTCCGAGAAAGTTTTCACGCTCAACCCCACGGCGACGGCCGTCGTTCGCGAGATCCAGGCCGGCGCGGACGAGCAGCTCATCGTCGGGCGCCTCGAGGCCCGCTTCGCCGACGGAGGCGGAGCCATCGCCGGGGACGTCGCCGCCCTGATCGCGGACCTGCGCCAGCGCGGCCTCGTCGAAGGCTGACTGATGCCGGAGCTCGCCACCGATCCCGGCGGAGCACCGGAGGTCGCGGCCGAAGGGGTTGGCGCGGCAGAATCCGAGGACCTCGCTGCGCCGCTCTACGTCGCGTGGCAGATCACCAACGAGTGCAACCTCGCCTGCCTGCACTGCATCGAGGAAAGCGGGCCGGGCAAGGCGTTCGACGACGAGCTCGACGAGGCACAGGTCTTCGCCGTGCTCGACGAGCTGCTCGCTCACGAGGTGCCGTACGTCTCGTTCTCGGGCGGCGAGCCGATGCTCCATCCGCAGTTCTTCCGCATGGTCGAGCACCTCTGCGCGGGCGGGGCGCAGCTCAAGGTCGAGACCAACGGGCACTACCTGACGCCGGAGAACTGCGCGCGGCTGAAGGCAGCGGGCGTGAAGGCGGTGCAGGTGAGCCTCGACGGCGCGTCGGCGGGCACGTTCAACCGGATGCGCGTGCGCGGAAGCTTCGACACCACGCGCGCAGGCATCGCCAACCTGCGCTCGGCCGGTGTGCCCATCGAGATCAACTTTTCGCCGGCGCGATTCAACCTGAAGGAGATCGGCACCGTCGTCGACCTCGCCCACGAGCTCGGCGCGTACAGCTTCTACACCGGGCGGACGATGTACACGGGCAACGCGGTGAAAGCCTGGCGCCACCTGGAAGTCTCCGACGAGCAGTACGCCGCCTTCTTCGACGCGCTGCGCGCCAAGGCGGCCGAATACCGCGGGCGGATGCGCGTCTATTTCCACGAAGCGGGACTGCTCGAGGAGCTGCGCTACCGGCTCCAGCATCCCGCGGCGCTGCTGATCGTGCTTCCCAACGGGCTGGTGAAGCTCATCAACGCGCTGCCTTTCATCTGCGGGGACTTCCGCCGCCAGCCGCTGGCCGAGATCTGGGCGAATTTCCGGCGCGCCTGGCACGACCCGCGCGTCGCGCAGTTCGTCGATGACCTGGCCGCCGATCCCGGCCGAACGAAAATCCTGCACGACTGGATCCATCTGTGAGCGCCGCGACAGCCGAGCGCGATCGATCGCGGTCGCCGTGGCAGCGTCTGCTGCGCGTATGCAGCATGGTGCGCTACCGCTTCTTCCTGTATGCGGGCCTGCTTCCCTACCTGCTCGGGACCGCGTGGGCCTACGCGCGCCTGGACGCGTTCGACGCGGCGCTGTTCTGGAGCGGCTTCGGCGGCGTCGTACTCTCGGTGGTCGGCGTCGAGGCCTTCAACGAGTACTTCGATTCGCGCATGGGTACCGATCGCGTGTTCAATCCCGACGATCTGCCGCCGATGTCCGATGCGGTGCTGTGGCTGGGCATCGCGGCGTTCGCCGGTGCGCTGGCCGTCGGCGTCTATCTCGCGCTGCGCGGCGGCTGGCCGATTCTCGCCTTCGCGCTCGCCGGGGGCGCCGCCGCGATCTTCTATGTCGCGCCGCCGATCCGCTGGGCCTACCGGGGCCTGGGCGAGCTGGTGATCGCGCTCTCGTACGGTCCCTGGATGGTCCTCGGCAGCCTGTACCTGCAGGCGCAGCGGCTGTCGTGGTCCGCGCTCGCGGCCTCGCTCGTCCCGGGCTGTCTCATCATGGCGCTCGCCGTCGTGAACGCCATTCCCGACTACCACCAGGATCGCCTCGTCGGCAAGCGCAACCTGGTCGTGCGCCTCGGCCGCCGCCGCGCGGTGCTGCTCTACCTCGCGCTGGCCGCGGCCGGCCTGGCGGTCGTGGCGATCGGCGTCGCCGCCGGCGTCTTTCCGCTCGCGGCGGCGGCCGCCCTGCTCGCTTTGCCTTTGCTCGTGGCGAGCGGCCGCACCGCCAGGACGACCTACGAGACGCCGCGTGCGTTCGTTCCCGCGGTGCGCCGGATCGTGGCCTGCTATCTCGTCGCGGTGCTGCTGTTCACTGTGGGGATCCTCGTGCCGCATCTCGCCGCATGAACCGGCTCGACGCGCTGTCCGCGCCGCTCTTCGTCTCCTGGCAGCTCACCCGCGACTGCGACCTCGCGTGCCTGCACTGCTGCACCGACTCGGCGCCCGGCAAGCGGCTGGCGGACGAGCTCGAGGGTCCCGAGGCGATGCGCCTCGCCGGCGAGATCGTCGCCGAGGCCGTCCCCTACGTGATGCTGTGCGGCGGCGAGCCGCTCACGGTGCCGCACTTCTTCGCCGTCGCGGAGAGGCTGGGGCGGGCCGGCGTGCAGCTCAAGATCGAGACCAACGGCCAGCGCTTCGACGCGGATATCGCGCTCCGGCTCGCGCGCCTGCCGATCCGCTCGGTCCAGGTGAGCCTCGACGGCGACACGCAGGAGGTCTACGCGCGCCAGCGGCCGGGTGGCTCGCTCGCGAAGGCCCATGCCGCCTGCCGGGCCGCGCGCGACGCTGGGCTGCCGCTCGAGGTGACCTTCGCCCCGACACGGATCAACATCGGACAGGCCGAGCTCGTGATCGAGCGCTCGCGATCGCTCGGCGCCTTCCGGTTCAACACCGGGACGCTGATGCGCATCGGCACCGCGGCAAGGCACTGGCAGCGGCTGGAACCTTCTCCGGCGCAATACGAAGCCTTCCGGGCCGTTCTCGATCGGCTCTCGCCACGCCTCGCCGGCGAGCTTGAACTCTGCTACGAGCCATTCACGGTCGGCGAAGGGCTGCGCGCCAGCGTCGAGACGCCGCCCGCGACCCTGCTCGTCCTGCCGAACGGCTGGGTTAAGGTCGCGGCCGCGCTGCCGCAGATCTGCGCCGACCTTCGCCGCCAGACGCTGGCGCAGGCATGGGAGGCCTACCGCAGCGCCTGGAGCAGTGATACAGTAGCCGAGCTCGTGCGCGGCGCGATCGCCGATGCATCGCGGCACGCGCAAGCCAACGCCTGGCAGTCTCTGGCTCAAGTGTCCCGTTGACGTTGAGGAGCGAAGATGGCCGAGTCGAATGTCCAGATCGAAACGGTGAGGACCGCCGACGAGATGAAGAGCGAGAAAGCCCAGCCCGCGCAGAAGCCCGCGTGGGTGACGCCGAAGCTCGAAGACGTTTCCGAGCAGGTGATGGCGCAGCCGTACATCCGCTTCACCTGATCCCGCGTTTTCCTTGAATGCGGGGCGCACGGTCGAGGAGTACCGTGCGCCCCTTTTTCTTGCCTGGCAACTCACCAATCGCTGCGCCGGCCGTTGCCTCGCCTGCTGCGAGGAGTCGGGGCCCGACAAGGCGTGGCGCGACGAGCTCACGCGCGACGAAGCTGTCGACCTCGCTCGCCGCATCGCCGGCTCCGGCATCGCTTATGTCGCCTTCGGCGGCGGTGAGCCGCTCGGCGTAGCGCACTGCTGGGAGCTCTTCGAGATCCTGAGCCGGGGCGGCGTCGCGCTGAAGATCGAGACCGACGGAAGCCGGATCGACGACGCAGCCGCAGACCGTCTCGCCGCGCTCGCGGTCGACTGCGTGCAGATTTCCGTCGACGGCGCATCCGCCGCGACGCACGACCGCCTGCGCCCCGGCTCGAGCTTCGCGTCGGCGCGGGCGGCGATCGAGCGTCTCGTCCAGCGCGGACGCGCACCGCAGCTCGTCTTCGTGCCCACGCGGGCCAACATCGGCGAAATCGTCGACACCTTCGACCTCGCAGCCGCGCTCGGCTGCGCCGCGTTCGTCACCGGTCCGCTCATGCGCATCGGCCGCGCCGCTGCGGACTGGCAGCGCCTCGCCTGCAGCGAGGAGCAATGGACCCGGGCGGTCGCCACGCTGAAGCAGCGCGCCGAGCGCGCGACCGGCATCGCGCTCTCGATCTATCCTCACGACATCGTGACGGAGATGGTCCTGCGGCTGGGCCAGCCCCAGGCGATGCTGCTCGTCGTGCCCAACGGCAAGGTCAAGCTCCTGAACGCGTTGCCGTTCGCGGCCGCCGATCTGCGCCGCGACTCGCTCGAGGCGGCCTGGAACGCCTATCGCGCCGCGTGGCGGGCTCCGGAGGTGCGCCGCTTCGTCGAGCGCTGCCGAGACGACGCGACGCTCCTCGCGCACGCGAACGAAACCTGGGCGATGAGCCCCGGCTGATCGATCGGCTGCGGAAGCGAGCGGCCCGATCCTGCGCACCGAGGCTCCGAGCCTCGAGCGCGCTGCGGCGCCAGAGACGATCAGCGGGAGGTCGGCGAGGTCTTCTTCGCGCCGACGGCGACGCGTACGCTCTGGCCGGGGTTCGCGTCGCGACAGCGGCCGTCGAGCGCCGAGATCTGGTGCGCGAGCTCTTCGGCGTCCTTGCCGCGGCCTTCCTTCTGCGCGACGGTCTGCGAGCCGCAAAGCGCGTCGACATTCCGCGCGTTCTGCGCGAGCGCCTTGTCGAAGGCGGCGCGCGCATCCGGGAGACGGCCGAGCTGGGTATTGATGAGTCCGATCTGGACGATGCTCGCCGTGTCCTGATCGTTGCGGGCGAGCGCTTCCTGGAATGCCGCCATCGCGTCGACCGGCTGCTGCAGCGCCACGTTGATCTCTCCGAGGTTGCGCCAGGCGAGCGCGTCTTCGGAGGAGATCTGCGTGACGCGGGTCGCCGCGTCCAGGGCTTCTCGATACTGGTGCAGCTTCATGTAGCCTTCGGTGAGCGCGCGCCAGGGGTCGGGATTCTCGGGCTGCTTGCGCGCCCATTCCACGGCGTAGAGCACGACCATGTTCCAGTTGGCGGACGCCCTGAGCGCCTGCACCTTGGCGGCGAGGTTCTCGCTCGCAATGGGCTCGATGGGTTTCGCGGCAGCGGCCTGAGGCGGCACGGGCGAGGCGGCCGCGCTCGAGTCGTTCGCGGCTTCGACGCTGCCGACCGCCGACGCCTGCGGCTTCGCCGCACTCGCCTGCTCCACGGCAATCTGCTGCGCGGCGCCTTGCTGCGCCGCCCCCGTCTCCGAGCGCACGGTCACGAGCAGCGCCACGACGAAGAGCGACGCGAGCGCGCCCCCGATCCACATCACCTGTTTGCGTCGCGGTCCCTTCCGAAGTGACGGCGCCGCACCGCGTGCCGCTCCGGCGCGCCCGTCCGCCGGCTGGCTGAGCTCGCTCACGGCGCGCTCCCGCCGCGCCTGACGCTCCTGCCGCTTTTCGCGCTTGCTCACCCGCAGCGCGGTCGCCCGTGCCCGCAGATAGGCCTGCGTCGCCGCGGTCCGGTCGCCGGCCGTCTGGGCCACCGCCCGCTTCCACAGCGGCTGATCGAGAATGCCCGCCTCGAACTCCTTGGTGGCGGCGGTCATGAACTTGTCCACCGCTCCCGGCGCCGAAGCCGGCGAGCCGTCGCCGGCATCGGTCTCGGAGACCTCGACTACCGTATCCGGGGCGGCAAGAGAATCGCCGAGTACATCCGCGGGGCCGCGTTGTGGCGAGTCGAGCGTAGCGCCGACCGCCGTCTCCACAGGCGCCAATGCGAGCGCATCCGCACTGCCGCTGGGCGGCGCAAACGGTCGAGCGGCGTTCGCCACGCCCGCGCCGGGCTTGGCCGGCGCAGCGGCTGGGGCGCTGACGACGATCTCCAGGCCGGCGTCGTCGCCCTCGGATTCCTCGGAAACCGGTGCGGGCAGGTCGACCAGGCGCAGGTCTGACGTCTGAATTCCGGCGGCGTATTCCTTCATGGCCGCCATGTGCTGCAAGCTTCGTGCCGAAGCTCTGCGTCACCGACAGCGAGTGGTCTACAGCGGCCGCACCTCGAGAGCGCGCTCGAGCAGCCGCCGCGCATCCATGCGCTGCGCCCACGCCTGGAAGTCGGGCGTGGGACCGCGCCAGCGCAGCGCCTCGACGTCGCGAAAGAGCCGCGCGTCGGTGCGCAAGGTCGCGAGCTTCTTGAACAGCAGCGCCCGCTCGCGCCGGTCGCCGAGCACGGTGCGCGGAAACTTCTCGATCGGCCCGTACTGGTTGAGGTAACGCGCGGCGGACACCCGTCCGATGCCGGGGATACCCGGATAGCCGTCCGCGGAGTCGCCGACCAGTGCGAGGAAATCGGGAATGAGCGCGGGCTCGACGCCGAACTTCCCGCGTACTGCCTCGGCGTCAAAGATCCTGTTCGCCCGGCGATCCATCTGCACGACGCGGTCGCCGCTCACGCTCTGAGCCAGATCCTTGTCGACCGTCCAGATGCACACTTTTTCGACGCGCTCGTCGGCCGCGGCGAGGCGAGCGGCGGACGCGAGCGCATCGTCGGCCTCGAGCTCGACCATCGGCCACACCGTGACGCCCATCGTGGAGAGCGCTTCCTCCAGCGGATGGAACTGCGCGAGCAGCCCGGGCTCGACGCCCTCCCCGGTCTTGTACCCGGGCCACAGGCCGTTGCGGAACGACTCGATGACGTGATCGGTCGCGACACCGAGGTGCGTCGCGCCCTTCTCGAGCATCTGCAGAACCGTCTGGAGCACGCCGACCACCGCGCCATACGGACGGTCCTTGCCCTTGGTGAACCGGCGCAGCCCGTAGAAGTGGCGGAACAGCTCGTAGGTGCCGTCCACCAGGTGCACGATCATGCGCCATTATGCCGCAGCGAAGGAGCGCGACGCGCCGCCGATCCGCGCCTGGGCGCCTTCGTCGCGCGGCGAGCGCTTGCCCTCGCTCAGGCTTCGAGATCGAGGAAGGCCCGCATCCGCGCGAGCTCCGCAGCGAGCTCGCGCTTGAATGCTCGCGCGCGCGGCGGCGCTTCGATGTAACCGAGCTGCGCCTCGAGCCTGCCGTTTCTGACCGACAGGTTGCCCCAGCCGATCACCCGATCGCGCCACAGCAACGGCAGCGCGTAGTAGCCGAGCTTGCGCTTCGCCGGCGGAGTGTAGGCCTCGAAGCGGTACACCCAGCCCCAGAGGAGCTCGAGGCGGCGGCGATCCCACACCACCGGGTCGAAGGGCGTGAGCAGCCGAACAGCCTCCGGCGGATCGTTCCGATCGGGATCCTCCGCCGCGGGCCAGTACCAGTCGATGCCGTCGACACGCGCATGCGCAAGCCGCTGCCGAACGCGCTCGAGCGCCGCGCCCAGCTCGCCGCGCCACTGCGGAACGGCATAGCGGAGCCGCCGCACGAGCTCGTTGAGCGACCTCGCCGGGAGCGGTGCGTAGACGTTCACCACCGCGTTGACCAGCGCGTCGATGCGCCTGCGGCGCTCCGCGGCATCGGCAGGCTCGGGCCCGTGGCGATGGGCGGCGTAGGTCCGCGTGCCGCTCTCGCGACCGATCACCCGCAGCATGCCGCGATAGTGCATCGCGTCGAGGAGCTGGGTCGTGGCGTTCGACGATCCACCCCAGTAGTTGGTGACCTTCCCGTGGGCGAAGTGCTCCTCGACCTCGCGCGGATGCACCGAGCCGCGCTCGCGCACGAAATCGAGGATGAGCTGCGCCCGCTTCCTGCGCTGCGGGCTCCACGACCGCGACGCGGCGACGGCGACGCCGCGGCGCGAACGCGGATGCATCAGCGCCTGGATCGCCCTCGGCACGAAGCCGTAGACGACGAAGAAATCCTCCTCGATCGGCAGCGTCGCGTACCGCCGCTCCAGGTCGCCGGCGCGATAGCCCTCGACCCGGTGGCGCAGCGTCAGATCCTGGGCGCGCGCCGGCGCGCGGATCGGGTCGGCCTGGACGAAGCCGATCCGGTCCAGCGCGCGCTCGAGCGTAGTCGGCTCAAAGAGGCTGCGGACAACGGCATGGCGCCGGAGGCTGTCGAGGTTGGTCGGCATGGCGGGCGCGAAGCGATCGCCGCGAGCCTACCGCGCCGTGCCGGCGCCCGCCAGTCTCAGTGCGCCGCGACCGCGCTTCTCGAGACGGCAGCGCGGTGTGACGGCGCGACCGCAATCATGCCGTCTCGGCCGCCGCGACGGGCTGCGGCGCCGAGCGTGCTGCTCTGGCCTTCCTCGGCACTTGGGCGAGCAGCACGACCGTGCTGCGCGGATTGACGAGGTAGTGATCCGCCGGATCGATCTCGATCTCCTGCCCCGCGTCCGCGAAATCCTCTCCGCTCGCGAGGCTCGTGTCGATCGCCCGGCACCACGCCTCGCCCCCGGGGAGCTGCGGCAGCTTCACCCACTGGGCCAGATAGTGCCCGTTGTAGATGAAGAACAGCCGATCCACGCTGCTCTTCGGGCCGCCTTCGCTCGCGTCGAGCTGCACGCATACCGTGCGCGCGTTCGCGTCCTGCCAGCCGGGAGATCCGAGATCCGGCGAAAACCACGTGAGGTCCGCCACGCCGTCGTCGTCGAGGTCCTTGCCGAGGAAGAACTTCCTGCGCTGGAGCACCGAAAAGCGGCGCGTGAGCGCGATCGTCCTGCGGAAGAACTCCAGCAGGTCCTTGTTGCGCTCGACGCGGTTCCAGTCGAACCAGCTCAGCTCGTTGTCCTGGCAGTAGGCGTTGTTGTTGCCCTGCTGCGTGCGCGCGAACTCGTCGCCGCCGAGAAGCATCGGCGTCCCCGACGCGAAGAACAGGTAGCAGGCGTAGTTCTTCATGAGCTGCCGGCGCATGGCGAGGACCGCGGGATCGCTGGTCTCGCCTTCCGCGCCGCAGTTCCACGAATGGTTGTCGTCGGAGCCGTCCTGGTTGTTCTCGCCGTTCTTCTCGTTGTGCTTGCGGTCGTAGGAGACGAGATCGTTCAGCGTGAACCCGTCGTGGCAGGTGATGAAATTGATGCTGTTGAACGCGGAGCGCCCGTCCTCGCCGTACAGGTCGGCCGATCCGGTGAGCCGCCAGCCCACGTCGGCCAGCGTGCCGGCGTCTCCCTTCCCGAACGAACGCATGGTGTCGCGGAACTTGCCGTTCCACTCGGACCAGTCGACCGGGAAGTTGCCGACCTGGTAGGTGCCGACGTCCCAGGGCTCGGCGATCATGATCACGCGATTGAGGATCGGATCCTGCGACACGGCGTCGAAGAACGGCGACGAGGCTTCGAAGGCGCCCTGCTGGCCGGCGCGGCCGAGCACCGAGGCGAGGTCGAAGCGGAAGCCGTCGACGTGCATCACGTCCGCCCAGTAGCGAAGCGAATCCATGACGAGACGGATGACCGCGGCGCTGTCGAAGTTGAGGCTGTTGCCGCAGCCCGTGTAGTTCATGTAGTAGCGCCTGGGCGCATCCGCAGGCCCCGTGAGGCAGTAGTACGACGTGTTGTCGAGCCCGCGGAACGCGAGGCTCGGCCCCAGCTCGTTGCCCTCGCCGGTGTGGTTGTAGACGACGTCGAGAATCACCTTGATCCCCGCCTTGTGCAGCTCCCGCACGAGGGTCTTGAATTCGGCGACCTGGCATCCGGGGGCCTTGCCGCTGCGATAGGACGACTCGGGCGCGAAGAATCCGATCGAGTTGTAGCCCCAGTAGTTGGTGAGGCCTTTCTGAGCGAGGAAGTCGTCGACGTAATACTCGTGGATCGGCAGGAGCTCGACCGCGTTGACGCCGAGCTTCGTGAGGTGCGGGATCTTCTCGACGAATCCGAGGTAGGTGCCGGGATGCTTCACGCCCGAGGACGGATGCGCGGTGAAGCCCTTCAGGTGAACCTCGTAGATCACGAGCTGCTCGAGCCCCAGGTCGGGGGAGGCGGTCCCCTCCCAGTCGAACGCGTCGTCGATCACGATCGCCTTGGGAACGATCGCGGTGTTGTCGCGCGGATCGGGCGAGCGCTCGCCCGCCCCGGGCTGAGGATCGTAGGCGAGCAGCAGGTTGTCCTTGTTGCGGAACTTGCCCGTGACCGCCTTCGCGTACGGGTCGAGGAGGAGCTTCGCGTCGTTGAAGCGCAGCCCCCATTCGGGACGGTATTCGCCGCGGACCCGGTAGCCGTAGAGCTGCCCCGCCTTGACGCCGCTCACCTGCGCGTGCCAAACGAACTTGTCGCGATCGCGGAGTTCGATGATGTCCGTCGGGTCGCCGTCCGGCGCGTCGAACAGGAGGAGAAAGACGTTCGTCGCCTTCTGCGAATAGATCGCGAAGTTGACGCCGTCCGGCGTCAGCGTTGCGCCCAGCGGATAGTGCGTGCCCTTCGTGACGGTCTTCCTGGTGCGGTGCTTGAGCTCGTATGCCATGTCGGTCTCCTCGCCGGCAGCTGCGTGCGCCACGCAAAGGAGGGGTGGACGTTGCAGCACGAGCCACGAGGGCGCGAATCGCGACCGCGGGGAGAAGCGTATGGCAGGTGCGCTGATGCGTACTACCGATGCGCGTATCGACGGTCTCAAATTCGCGCGAAGGCGACTGTGCCGGAGACGTGCGTGGCGTCGTCGCGACTGCGTCCCCGATCTTTTACGCCCGCTGCGCTCGCGGCGTCAAGTCGCGTTACATCGCGCTTGCGTGGGCGGCGGAAAGCGAGGACCCCCGCGGCGTTTCGTCGACCCGCCTCGACCTATAATCTGGCTTTTGCCTCGAGCCAGCCATGAATCGCTTCGATCCAACGCGTCGGGCGCTGCTGCAGGGCGCCGGCGCCGCAGCGGTCGCGAGCCTCGGAACGTCGCGGTTGGCGCTCGGGGACGATCCCGGCTCGACCCCCTCTGCGATGGTGGAAAGCCGGACCAGCCACAGCCCGTTCCTCACGAGAGCGTTCGCGCCCGTGTCGGACGAGCGCTACGAACAGAACCTGTCGGTCGAGGGCGAGCTCCCGCGCGACTTGAACGGCGCATTCATCCGCAACGGCCCGAACCCGCTCTTCGAGCCAGACGCACGCTATGCGTACCCGTTCGACGGCACCGGGATGCTCCATGCAGTCTATCTCGAGAACGGCAGGGCGGCGTATCGCAACCGCTGGGTCGCCACCGCCGAGCTGCTGCAAGAACGCGCCGCCGGCAAGCGGCTGTTCCATTCGACCTTCAGCCCTCCGCCGCACGCCAACCTCGCGAACACCAACATCATCGTCCACGGCGGCCGCTTCCTCGCGCTCTACGAAGGGGGCGTGCCGTACGAGGTCGACCGCCAGCTCGGCACGCGCGGTGCGTTCGACTACGCGGGCCGGCTCAAGACGTTCATGTCGGCGCACCCGAAGAAGGATCCGCAGACCGGCGAGCTGCTCGCGATCGCCTACAACCTGCGCGAAACGCGGCTTACCTACCTACGCGCCACGGCGGACGGCAGACTCGACAGAAGCGTCGACATCGCGCCGCCGTGGCCGGTGATGATCCACGACATCGCGATTACGCGCCGCTTCGTGATCGCCTGCGTGAACCCCTTCGTCTTCGATTTTTCGGGCAAGGGGCCGCCCGCGACCTGGCAGCCCGACCGCGGTGCGCGGCTCATGCTGATCCCACGCGACGCCCGGTCGGCCGACGCCGTGCGCTGGATCGAGTGCGCGCCGTTCTTCAATTTCCACATGGTGAATGCCTTCGAGGACGGCGAGCGCATCGCACTCGCGCTGCCGTGGTACGACGCGTACACGCTCACGCATGATCGGCCGATCAAGCTCGAGCTGCATCGCCTGACGATCGATCTCGCCGACGGCAAAGTCGCCGATACCCGCCTCGACGAGCTACCCTGCGAATTCGGGCGCGTCGACGACCGCCTGCTCGGAGCGCGCACGCGCTACGGCTACGTGGGGCTCCGCGATCCGCGGCCGAACGAGACGCCGCAGGTGGGATCCTTCGAATCGTTCGCGCGCTACGACCTCGCGACGGGAGAGAAGACGGTGCACCGCTTTGCTGGGGGCGAGACCGTATGCGAGCCGGTGTTCGTCGCGCGTCCCGGCGGGACGCGCGAGGACGACGGCTACATCGCGTCGTTCTTGCACGAAGAAGGCAAGCCCGGCGGATCGTTCGTGCTGCTGGACGCGCGGCGCCTCGACGCCGCGCCCATCGCGCGCATCCGGCTCCCGCGCCGCGTGCCCGCGGGGCTGCACGGAAGCTGGGTACCGGCGTGAGGGTTCGAGGCTAGGCAACGTTGCCGCCTATGGCGACGAGAGTCGTGGCGAGGGCGGGATTCGAACACGAAACGCTGGATGGCTGCCGAACACGGCAAGCTGGGGGGCAGCGTATCTTCCGCTGCAAAAGCGGCGGCAGCGCGTCGTAACGGCAGGCTCGGCGGAAGACCACGCAGGCTAAAGGAGCCCGTGTGACGGATCGCCGTCGCCAGCTGGGGAGCGTACCTACAAGCTTGCTTCTGCGGGTGACTACAACAGGTTCTTCGATATAGTTGTCCGGGTGCCAGACCGCGAAGATCGCGGGTGTGAAACTAACCGAAGCGAAACGCCTCGCCGGTCGCCTTGTCGTTGGCGAGATAACCCCACATCAGAGTGTTGCCGCGAAGGACAACCTGGCCCAGCGTCGCGCCGTCGCGGGTGTAACACCTGAAGCTCGAAGCGGCCGTCGGTCTCCTGCTTGATCTTCTCCCGGCCTGGCGACCTTACACGTTGAGCGGGTGGGGCTGCGGCACCCGCACGTTCGTGCCCCACCTGTACATGAATTCGGCAGCGTGGGCCCAGCGCAGCGGCAGGGCTGATCCGAGCAGCACACCGCCTGCGGAGGCGGTGAATCGACGGCGGGAGATCGTGCGTGACATGGTTTTCCTCCTGATGGATTGCAGGCACAGCGACGTGATTCAGCTCCTCGGGCGGGCACGGGCCCTTCCGTCAACCTCCGCCGCCGAGCTTCGCCCGGCAGAAGAAGTCCGGCGCACCGACGCGGCGTAGCCGGCTGAGTCTCCCCCAGCGACGACCACGCGGGCGAGACGCCCTCCGACAAGGCGTTCGACGCCGGGCAGCCGCGATGGCGCCGCTTCATGTGACAAAGTTTCGAAACCGTGTGCAAACGGTCGAAGCGAGGACGGGCATCGGTGTGCTGCGCGAAGCGGCCGCGCTGGACTTCGTTTCCGTACTAGGACCTATCGTAGGCGATCCCGCCGGCGAACGGCTGCGCCGGTTGAGAGATTCGACGACAACTCAACGATCTCTACAGCTGGCTCGGCGCCGCGCAGGACATTACGGCGTACGGCCCCAACCAATGGCGCGAAGTGGATGCCTTGTGGCGCGTGGCCTCCCACGGATCGGGAAGGGAACGGAAGCTCTCCCAGGATTGCGCGTCCATGATCGACACATGGGCAGTCGCGCTCCGATCGTCGAGCACGACTTCGACCGTCTTCCCCGTCAGGTTTGCCAGCAACAGCTCGTCCCGACCGTTGCGCGAGAGCGCGAGCGCAACGATTCGTACGGGGTCCGACACCAGCACGCGGCGCATCCGCGCAGGTCCGTGCAAACGCGCGAGCACGAAGTAGCTCGGATACCGCGTCAACGCGCTTCCTTCCCCATCGCTCATAAGCCCCGAATCGCCCGTGAGACTCAAGAGGCTGATCGCCTGCACCCCAGCCAGCGCGAACTGCGTGACGTATCCCAGAGACCACGCTGCGCCGAACAGACCTCGACAGCGCGGATCCCGCTTTGCGAGCGTGAGCCGCCGCGTGCCGTCGGACGGCGGCTGGCTTCCGAGCGGGCTCCTGCGCGTACCGATCGTGCTCGGGCCGACTCGGATTGGCACATCTGGCCAGCGCGCGCGCAGCGTCTCGATCATCGACGGCAGGCTCTGCAGCGTGAGCATCACTTCCGTCTCCTCGGTGCCGTGGACGATCGCCGATGTGGTGAAAGTCAGAAAGTCGCCGGCCCCGATTCGCTCCGCGCGGCTGAGCTGAACGAAGAAGTGCGGCGTTCCCCCCCCGACGGCCGTTTCCGGAAAACGCTCTCGCGCGGCATCTATGCACGCCTGCTCACTCGGGAATATGGCCATCGCGTCTGGGACGATGGCGGCATCGAGCAGCAACGCCCGCAGCTCTTCCAGCACGTGCGGTGCGCGATCGATGTCGCTCACCTCGACGTCGAGCCGGAGTTCAGCACCGGCCAGCGCGAGCAGTTCCGCGACCCCCTTCCAGTCGACCGCAGCAGGGTCGTCCCGGAACGCGAGGTGCAGCTGCGAGGGACGCAGCTCCCGCAGCGCGCGTCGGGCAACCTCGCCGACGCGAGCGTCGCTCGCAGCGATTTCGATGCCGGTCTTCGGAAGGTCGCACACTACTTCGCTGACACTTACCGTGACCGGCGCTACCGCGCGCGGCGAACTGCGTGGCCGAGGTGGTTCGAGCCGTAGCTCGGCGGACTGCCTGATCGGTATCCCGGCGGGCAGCCGATAGGGCCGCGGCATCAGGTTCGACCGGCTATAGGTCTTGAACGAGGCGTCGGAATTGTTGCGCTGGTCCTCGAGCTCGAACAGATCTCCTTCGAGCTTGCAGCACGCCCAGCGGCCGGGCGCGTATTCGTGTCGGATCCCGCGGATCAGCATGAACGGGGGCCACGGCGGAATGAGCGTCGGCATCGTCGATTGGCTTTCCCTGCCGTCGACGTGCTCGACGATCACGCGCGACCCGGCCGAGGACATGGGATGGAGGAGGCAAAGGCCCATCCGGTTGGTCAGCGCGTCGCCGATCGGCACAGCTTCGGCTTCGAAACGGATGCGCCCGTCGTTCGTGCCCTCGATTTGCACCTGGAACGCGATGGTCGGTTCGGTGGGAAAGCGGGCGCTGTATTCGACGTGGAACGCGTCGTCCGCGATCGAGGAGTCAAGCCGCTCGATGATCGCCCCCGGCGTCCCCCAGTCAGGGTCTCGGTAGACGAATGCGAGGCCATGCCAGATTTCGACCTCGCCGACCCGGATTTCCCGGAGCTTGCCGCACTGCAGAGACATCTCGAGCGGCCCCGCGCGCAGCTCCAGCGGCTCGACGATGAGTTCCTCGGTACCGAACAGCACCCGCCTCATCGATGCTTCCATCGCTGCGCCTTACCGTTGGGGCAGAGTCGCGGACGCCAGAATCTCCTGCGCCTTCAGAATCACGGGGCGATCGACCATCTTCCCGTCAAACGCAACCGCGGCTCCCTTGGCCGCATCGGCAGCGTCGAGAACGCGCCTCGCCCATGCGATTTCGTCGGCGCTGGGACCGAAGCATTCGTGGACCAGTGCAAGTTGCTTGGGATGGATGCAAAGCTTGCCGCCGAAACCGAGACGAGACGCACGCGCCGCCTCTAGCCTCAACTGTTGCGGATCGTCGAGGGCGGTCGTGACGCCATCGATGGGCGGCTGCACTCCGGCGACGCGCGATGCCAGGACGATTTGCGAACGGAAGTACAGGAGCTCTTCGTGATCGCCTTTGATGTGGAGATCGACCTGGAAGTCGATCGAACCGAACGCGAGTCGTTGGACCTGTGGCGCTCGAGCGATCGCGACGGCATCGAACACGCCCGTCGCCGTTTCCAGAAGCGGTATCACGAGCTTCCCGGGTCCGATGCTTGCGACTACGCGCTCGATCTGATCGGGACGCTCCGCCTTCGGCAGAACGACGCCCTCGACTCCGGCTGCAGCGCAAAGAGCGACGTCGTCGGCGAACCACGGACTCTGCGCATCGTTGATGCGAACCAGGATCCGTTTCGCCGGGGACAGCCATTCCGCCAGTGCACGTCTCGCCTGAACCTTATCGGCGTCGGGAACCGCATCCTCGAGGTCGACGATCACCGCATCAGCGCCCGCCGCAAGTGCCTTGTCGAAGCGCTCCGGGCGGTTTGCGGGTACGAACAAATACGAGCGTGCGATACGGCCTGGCATGACGTTCCCGCGGTCACTTCCCGGACGATGTCGGCCGGCGCGCGAGGCGCCCGCAGCTCAGATCGTGCGCCCCCCATCGACCGGCAGCTCGATCCCCGTGATGAACTTCCCCGCATCGCTCGCCAGATAGAGCGCCGCCGCCGCCACGTCCTCGGATGTGGACATCCGTCCAAGAGGGATCCCCGCGGTGATCCGCGCGCGGTTCTCGGGCGTATCCGGCGCACCGAGGAAGAGCTCGATCATTCCCGTGGCGCTCATTACGGGACAGATGGAATTCACCCGGATGTTGTCGGGGCCGAGCTCCGCGGCCATCGACTTCGACATGAGGTTCACGGCCCCTTTCGAAGCGTTGTACCAGGTGAGCCCGGGCCGCGGGCGAATGCCGGCGGTCGAGCCGACGTTGATGATGACGCCGCCCTTGCGCTCGCGCATGCTCGGCACGACAGCCTGTGCCATATGGTAGATCGACTTGACGTTGACGGCGAACACGCGGTCGAACGTCGCCTCGTCAACCTGGAGCATCGGCTGATTGCGGTGGGTCGTGCCGGCGTTGTTGACGACGATATCCGGCGCGCCAAACGCGTCGATGCATGCCTTCACGGTGGCGCGCACGTCCGCCCCCTTGCTGACGTCGCATTGTTGCGCCTTGGCATTGGAACCCAGTTCCGCAGCGACCTTTTGCGCCTTGGCCCCGTCGAGGTCGGCCAGGAGGACGCGCGCGCCCTCTTTCACGAACAGACGGGCGATGCCTTCGCCGAATCCGCCGGCCGCGCCGGTGACGATCGCCACCTTTCCTTGCAGTTGTCCCATGTTCAAGCCTCAGGAAATAAAAAAGCCCGGCGAAGAGCGACGCCCCCGCGTGGCGCAGGCGTTCGCTCTCGCTCGGCTAGCCGAGCATCGTATGCTCGACTGCGATGATCGGATAAATATCGTTGGTCAGGTTGGGCAGATCGGCGAGCAGCGTCTTGCCTTCCGGGCTTTTGAGCGCCGCGTCGAGATCCGCTTCGGAGTCGAACCACAGCTCGGAGAAGCCGTCGTAACCGAATTTCGGGAAGCGATTCCGATCGACGAAGTTGACGGCGTAACGGCGCATCTTCGGAAGCTTGAGGCACAGCTTCGCGTGCACGTTGAGCCAGTGGTCGCGGAACTGCTGGTCGGTCGTCCCTTCCTTCTTGCGCAGGATGCCGAGTCGCTTTACGTAGGTCTTGCTCACGGTTGAAGTCTCCTTCGTGAAAAGTGTCCAGGAGGGCCTTATGGCTTCCGGCGCGATGCGGCGAATTGCTTGAGCGGCTCGGGATCGATGGCGTCCTGAATGACACTCATCGGCACCGGCGCGGGAATGCTCTTGGTTTCGTACAGCACCTGGGTCGCGAGCTGATACTGCGCCGCGAGGCCCTTGTCCTTGGCGATCATCGTGTAGGGTGACGCGGGGTCGAGCTGCTGTTCGATGGTCGGGCGACGCAGATAGAGACGCTCGTACGCCGCCTTCGCGACCGCGGGCGTCAGGCCGAGCCGCTTGACCAGCGCATCCACGGCGAGCTGCGGATTCTTCGCGATCGCTTCCGAGGCCATGGCGTCGACCTGCAACAGCTTGGGGCCGATCTCCGGATGACTCTTCAGGAACGCCGGTCGCACCGCCGTCGTACGCGGACACACGCCGCCGAGCGGCACGTAGTCGATGTCCCAGTTGACAACCTTGAAGCCTTCGGCGTCGAGCATATACGAATACGGCGACCAGGCGATCCCGGCGTCAATCGAATTGCTCATGAACGAGTTGCGGAACAGCGGCGCCGGGATGTTGACGATGTTGAGCTTGCCGAAGTCGACGCCGACCTTCTTCGCCATGAGATAAAGGGCGATTTGCGCACAGGTTCCCGATGCGGCACCGATTTTCTGTGCCTTGCCGAGATCCTGAAACGACTTGACGCCGCTCTTGGCGTCGACGACGAAGCCCTCGCCGAGCGAGTCGTTGGAAACCCAGAACAGCATCTTGACCGGAATGTTCTGACCGAGAGCGAACGCGAGACCGAGACCCGTCGTGACGACGTCCACGCTTTCGCTCTTCAAAGCCGCGAGCATGGGCGCGCCCGACTGGAACGTGAAGAACTTGGGCTTCAGCCCCGCCTTCTCGAACAGGTTCAGATCCTGGGCCACGTACAGATTGATGTGATCCGCGGTCGTGTAGCCGTAGTTGAACTCCAGCGGCGCGCCGCCTTGCGCCTGGGACGAGACCGGCAGGACCGGCAAGAGCAATGCGGCAAGCAG
>Ga0335077_10003194_pt1 | contig 19719 bp, 11 predicted proteins | sample Lox_Sample_31_FD_207151 | JGI IMG/M metagenome (GOLD analysis project Ga0335077, IMG submission 207151) | Soil microbial communities from Loxahatchee National Wildlife Refuge, Florida, United States - Lox_Sample_3.1 | ecosystem: Environmental > Terrestrial > Soil > Wetlands | place: USA...
ACATCCAGACCAACAAATTTTATTCTTTTCATCGACCGGCTCCTTCGCTTGTGGCTCTGTACTGCTTGTCTAGCGATTCGCAGCATAACCCACGACCGCGAATCGCAGCCGGTCATTCCATTCTGACTAAAACTCGGACATCCTCGTTGGACCCGCGACATGCTTGACAGCCGCCGACGGCCATTGGTTTTGTTACTACTGGCGGGGAAACGCCGCGCGTCCGGCGCGCAGAAAAAATGAGCGACACAAAGCGGAAGGAGGGCGCGGAATGCAGACAAGCCATGAGACATGGGTGACGTTTCGACTCGCGGGTAGCAAGCAGGCGCTGATTTTGCTGCCGGTGTTTATTGACGGGCGAGGCCCGTATTCGTTTGTGCTGGATACCGGGGCGACGTCGACGGTGGTCTCCAATGAATTGGCCGATGCCTTGACACTGCCGCGAGAAGAAAAGCAAGACGGCCGGGGAGCAGCCGGAAAAATGACCCTAGTGAAGAGCCAGTTGCCGTCGATAACCGTGGGCCATGAGACGCTCGAGAGTCTTCCCGTGTCCGTCACGGATTTGAGTTTCCTTGGCCGGGCTATGGGCGCGCAAGTGGATGGAGCCTTGGGGCACAGCTATCTGAGACATTTTGCTATGACGCTGGACTATGCCACGAATGCGCTGATGCTGAGGCGGCCCGTTGGCGGGACGGAGCGGGCACTGGACGAGCGCGAAATCGCTTTCCGGTGGCCAAACGCAGAGGATCCACTCGTGGTTGTGCCGGCCTTTGTGAACGAGAAGGGTCCATACGATTTTGCGGTGGACACAGGTGCGTCCAGCACGCTGATCTCGCTCGAACTGGCGGCAGAGTTCGGACTCGCCACGGAGAAAATTTCGCAACTGACGGCTGGCGGCGGGAATGGGACTGTGTCGCGGGTGCAACTGAGCTCATTGGTGGTAGGCGCCGCGCGGCAGCAGAATTTGGCGGCGGCGGCTTCGGACTTTTTGACGAAGCTCAACGCCGAGTTGGGAAGCAAGTTGCAGGGCATCGTGGGGTACGACTTTCTGCGGCATTACCGCGTGACGCTAGATTACCCACGAGGGGCACTCACTCTGGAGTGACGCGGGATGGAAGGCTCCTGGGGCGATAAAGGCCCCCGTCATAGACAGCAGGGTTTTATAGGTGTAAAAAGACAGTTAGCTGTCCCACGAAACAGCGGGCCCTGTCGGTCACGTCTCGGTGCTCGCATGAGAGCAGAGGTCCCGATTACGAGGTAACCGTCCAAGTGCGTATCAGTACCCCCGCTTCTAGGGCGTGCGCGTACTAGATTTAGCAACCTTACGGAACCAACCGCCCATTTATAAGTGACTTTGACTGACGTGTAAAGAGCATGTTCTGTGAGTTTCCGGCCCAGAGTTGGTTGGACTCGCGAGGTGGTCGCGCAGTTTCTTTCGTGCGGACCATCAATCCTGACAGAGCAAGGTCTCCCACCAAGGAGCGACTACATGAGCAATTGTAACTGCCTTTCCAATTCGTAAAGGTTAGTAATTCTGGTCGCATGTGTGGAGTGTGCGTTTCCGCGATCGATCAAGATTGCTCTCAACCCAGCCGCAACAGCTCCAGCGAAGTCTTCCTCAGGCAAGTCTCCTACATGCACGACGCGATCAGGCTTCACCCGAAGTTGTCGCACCGCTTCGTCAAAAATGCTCGGGTCGGGCTTCTCAATTCCAGTATCAGACGATGAGATAACGGTATCGAGAAGATTCGACAGATTCATTTCATAGCAGAAGGAATCCAGGCCGCGATGCCAGTTCGAGACCACGCCCAGTCGTAACCCCCGCCTTTTTAGCGCATGTAGAACTGGCTGCACGTCGACGTACAACTCAAAACAACCTGAACCGAAGATATCGCGAATCGCGGCTGCGTGAACTTCGCTTTGATTGGCGGTTGCACCAATCACTCGTGACTGTTCGAAAAGAAGCCTCGTGAACTGAATCCAGAAGATCCGCTTTTCCTCGTCAGAGGATTCTGGTTTGTATACATCGCCGTAAAAGTCGAAAACCTTGTATAGAACGCGGCGATCCCACGGAGCCGACTGCAGCCCGTGTGAAGCGAGGTATTCTGAAAGCAGCCTTCCACGTCCTACCTTGTGGCGATGATGTGCCAACGATCCGTACCAATCAAACGTTAGCGCCTCGATTTTGGCTGGCATTGTTTTCCTTGGCGAGAACGAATCTTAGCTCATGTCGTAAAGGATTCGGGCCTGGATCATAAATCATGGAAGGCACTGAGAAACGTCAGGTGAGACTAATACCGACCTTCGTATGGATTGTGGTGACAACTTAGTGAGGTCTCGTCCCAACTCTTGCCCGCGGACGACCTCAAACTTGTGATTGGACTTACGCTCTTTCCTCTGCTAATTCTTTCTCACGGCGGCGCTCTCCTTTTAAAAAGGGATTCTCAACCCGAACTCTAACCGACTTCGGGCGAGAGCCGCTGCTTCTTTTTCTCAAGTTTCAATTAAAACGCGGGGCATCCTCTACTTCGAGTAGCAGACATCAGGCAAGCGGTAATGGGGCGGTGACGCGTGCCCTTGTGGGGTCATTGCCGCTGACCCACATTAGTGGATATGCAGAGGTTGCGATGTTGATTCCGGCGGCAAAGAGCCAGAAGGCAAGCCACTATCAGCTGCTCGAGAAAATTGGATCCGGCGGCATGGGGGTTGTGTATCGTGCCCATGACGAGCATCTCGACCGCGACGTCGCGGTGAAAGTGCTCCCGCAGGCGGAAGCGACCGCAAGAAGCTTTGACTCGAAAGCCCGCCGCGCATTGCGTCGCGAAGCACTTATACTGTCGCGATTGAGCCATCCCAACATTGCGCAGGTTTATGATTTCGACAAGGAAGGTAACACTTACTTCATCGTTATGGAGTTGGTTCCCGGCGAGTCGCTGGCACAAAAACTCGCCGATGGCCCCCTTCCGCAGGACCAGTGGCTTTCCATCGCCACTCAGACCTTGAATGGACTGATAGCCGCCCACGCGCGAGGGATCATTCACCATGATTTGAAACCAGCGAACCTCCAGATCACTCCTGACGGCCATGTCAAAATTCTGGACTTCGGCCTAGCGCGATTCATGCGCCGCAAGGGGTTAGACATCGAAACAGCCACAACCGTCACGAATGCAGAGGGGCTTTCGGGGACCCTAGCCTATATTTCCCCGGAACAGCTGCGTGGCGAAACCTGTGACGAGCGCAGCGACATCTGGTCGATCGGAATTGTGCTGTATGAAATGGCAACCGCTCGCCTTCCTTATCCCGGCAAGACGGCGGCGACAATGGTGGATGCCATCCTGAACGCTCCCATGCAGCCGATCAGCGGTGGCTCGGTATCGGCCTTACTCTGTGGCATTGTCGAACGCTGTTTGGCGAAAGATCCAGCGCAGAGGTACCAGACCGCGAACGAGTTGTTATCCGATATTTGCCGCGCCACGTCCGGGGCAGTCCAAACGCCCGTGGGAGGAGCGGAAGTACTGGGCCGCGCTCGGTATTCCCGGGGCGGCGCCATCACTCGTACTGCTGTCGTTCTTTTGCTGAGTGCTCTCCTGGTCACTGTGTACGCATGGCGAAAATCGAATCACCCTGCGGCCCGAAACATCACCTCAGTTGCGGTGCTGCCGTTGGCGAACCTTTCCGCGGATTCTGCGCAGGAATATTTCTCGGATGGCATGACCGATGCGATCATCAGTGAGCTTTCGCGCGCCACTTCTCTGAAAGTCATCTCCCGCACATCGGTCATGCGTTACAAAAACACGAGTAAGTCGGTGTCGGCAATTGCTCGAGATTTAGGCGTGGAGGGTGTGATCGAGGGGTCCGTTTTACGTGAGGGCAACCGGGTGCGAATCAATGCACAGCTAATCCACGCAGCTAGCGAGAAACAAATTTGGGCAGATTCGTTCGAACGCGACGAACGTAATGTGATTTCGCTTGAAGGTGAGATCGCACACGCCATCATGCGACAGCTACAAGTACGACTCGCCGGAGAAGAAAGCTCGATCCAGTCGAAGCGTATCGATCCCGAAGCGTACGATGCCATGCTAAAGGCAAGTTTTTACACCTATCGGGTGACGGCGGCTGACAACGCGAAAGCAGAACAGTTTGCCCGTGAGGCCATCGGGCGGCAACCTGATCTAGGCGAGGCTTATCATATTCTGGCGGAAATCTTGTGGTTCCAGGCCATGAGCCTCGGCAACCCTTCCGTCACAGAGGCGCGTAGCTTACTGCAAGAAAGTCAGGGGGCCGCGGAGAAGGCAATCTCCCTCGGGGCAAACGCCCATTCGACATACGCCTTGCTGCTTTTTATTTCCACCGGCGACTTCGCTAGAGTGCAGAAAGAATATCTCCGGGCAATTGAGCTACAGCCCAATCTGTCATCCGTGCACGGCCACTACGGCGTTTACCTTACCTTGGTGGGACGCTGCGCAGAAGCGCGCTCGGAACTCCTGCGAGCCGTGGAGTTGGACCCTACTGGTGAATTTGCTGTCGGCATCGCCGGCGAATTCCTGATGTATTGCAGAGATTTACAGTCCAGTGAACAGTACCTGCTCGCGGCCATGAGTCTCGATCCTCGCTACCAGCGGGCCCGGAACGTTGCCGAAGTGCTCTATCTGATTCAGCACAGGATTCCCGAAATGCTCACCCTGGTCGACGGTTCGGACCGAAGCGACGAGGAGAAGAGTGCGATTAAGCAGGCGTTCGCAAGCGGGGGCGAAGCAGAGTACGGGCGTTGGGCTCTGCAGCGCGTACTCAGCGACGGTCGTCAAAACCAACGGGCTTTCACTGTCGCGTCCGCCTATGGTTTCGCAGGAGATCGTCACCGCACCCTCCGGTTCCTCTGGAAGGCTCGTGAGCAAGGCGATCCACGGCTGAGATGGGTGCGCGCGCTTCCTCAGTATTGGTTCTTGCATGGCGATACCGAATACAACGAGTTTCTCAAGCAGATCGGATTACCAGAGACCACAAAGTGAAAACCAGGGTTCCTAGCGAACATTACGTTCTGTTGGGACTCTAAGTACGCTTCCAGCCTGTGCTGGGTAGATAGCCCTTGTTCATTCGGCTTCAATTTTTGGCGGCCATATAGTATCGTCGCTGCGCTTGTACGACCGGGGCAGTTCTCTCCAGGCCGGTTACTCTCGGGTCCGTAAAGGCATACCGCCCGCATGTTCGGAAAATTCACGACAGCTAAAGGGAGGATGCATATGCAATCATTCGCACGCCGCTTTGCGTTCTGCTAACAGTTGTGTGCGCGTTGGTTCTTTCCGCAGTTCCGACGCAGGCGCAAAACGCAAAACCAAATATTGTGATTTTCGGGGATGACATTGGCTATTGGAATGTCAGCGCCTATGACCACGGCATGATGGGTTGGACCCCGAACATCGACAGCATTGCGAAGAACGGAATCCTGTTCACGGATCATTACGGCCGGCCTAGCTGCACCGCGGGCCGCGCCGCGTTCATCATGGGTCAATTGCCGGTGCGAACGGGGATGACAACGATCGGGATTCCGGGATCGACACGCGGGATTCAAAAGTCCGATCCGACGCTGGCGGAAGTCCTGAAAACGCAGGGCTACGCCACCGCGCAGTTCGGCAAGAACCACCTGGGCGACCGGAACGAGTTCTTGCCGACGGTGCACGGCTTCGACGAGTGGTTTGGCAATCTCTATCACCTGAATGCAGAGGAAGAGCCGGAGGAACTGGATTATTCTTGCCCCTCCGTTCCTTACGTCGAAAACCTCCTGATGGACCCGATGGGGAAGATGACGCCCGACTCGGACGAATTTGGCTATATCGGACGAGCATTCTTCGCGCACAAACTCTGGGCTCCCACGGCGGCTGGACCATTCCTGACCGAGCATCTAAAGAGTCTGGAAGAGTTTCCACCCAGTCAGGGCGCGGACACGCTCAGCATGAAGAAAGCAATCGACGCGGCGATGAAGAAGATGGAGAACCCGGCCGGCAGCAGTAACTGACCGGGCCCGACTAATACCCCAACCGGGCGATGATTCGAGACCGTCTACGGAATTCTGCAAAGCGGCGCGGCAATCGCCCGCGAACTGATCCAGATCGAGCATGGCGGGACTCCTTTCCGTGTCGTCTCGGCGGTGAGCTTCTCAACGGTTTTGGCCGGACCCCCCGCCCGACGTTGTTTGCCCCTTGGCCGCGTCGGAGCGAACCTTGGGCCAGTTGTAGACCGGGTACTTGGGCCGCTTGATGGGAGTAGTCGGGTGATCCTTCAATTCCTGGAGTGCAACGGCCACGCCCTTTTCCAGCTGCGGATCGTGGCCCTGGCGGACGAGCACGGGATCGTACTCCACTTCGATGTCCGGGGAGACACCCTTGTTTTCGACGTCGAATTCTCCGGTGTCCGGATTGTAAAGCCCAAAACGCGGAGCCGTTACGGCGCCGCCATCCATCAGGTTGGGGTATCCGCCGATGCCGATGAGCCCGCCCCAGGTGCGCGTGCCGATGAGCGGCCCTGTGCCAAGTTTCTTGAACATCCACGGAAGTGCGTCGCCGCCCGAGCCGGCGTACTGATTGATCAGCATCACTTTCGACCCGAAGATGACCCTCGGAACGGTCAGGTCCTTGCCCTCCCGGGTCATCGCCGCCATCAGGAGAGGCCGCTTCAGCCAGTCCACGATGTAGTCGGCAATCCAGCCGCCGCCGTTAAACCGCTCGTCGATGACCGCCCCTTCCTTGGAGTTCTGTGCAAAATAGTAGCGATTGAAATTGGTGAAGCCGCCCACGGCCGTGTCGGGCAAATAAACGTAGGCGAGCCTGCCGCCACTCAGCTCATCCACTTTGCGGCGATTGCTCTCCATCCAGTCGCGCAGCCGCAGGGAGTGCTCATTCGCAATCGGCACGACGGTGACCGTGCGGGCGTCCTTGCCGCCGGGGTCGGCCCCGACTTTCAATTGCACCGATTTCCCGGCGCGCTCCTGGAAAAAGCTGTAGACTTCGTCGCTGCCGTGCACTTCGCGCCCGTCCACGGCCAATAGATACTCGCCTTCACGGACGTTCACACCTGGCTCGGTCAAGGGCGCGCGAAGGTCGGGATTCCAGTTCTCGCCGAAGTACACCTTGGAGAAGCGGTAACGGTCGTGATCGATGGTGTAGTCTGCGCCGAGAAGTCCCACACTGACTTGCCGCGGTTCGGGCCGATCGCCACCGAAGATGTAAACATGCTGGGCAGTGATCTCACCCAACATATCGGCAAAGATGTAATTCAGGTCCGCGCGGCTCATCACGTTGTCCACAAAGGGCTGGTAGGCGGCCATAAGGGCTTTCCTGTCCGCGCCATGAAGATTCGGGTCGTAGAACCAGTCGCGTTCGATGCGCCAGGTCTCGCGGAACATCTGCTGCCATTCGGCGCGCGGGTCGGTGTACACCTGCATGGACCCGAGGTGCAGAGTCCCGTCCGGCTTGCCCGGTTCCCCCGGCTTGCCAAGCGCATCGACGGGCTTGATCAACCAGGTGCCGTGAGGGGGCCCGCCGCCACCGGCCATCAACGGACTGCGAGGCGGAAGTTGCTCGTAGAGTGCCTTCTCGCCATTGCTGGATATCACGAAATCGCCAACGCCATCCAGAAGTTTGTCTGTCTTTCGCGTGCAAATATCGAACTTGTGCACGATTCGGCCGTTCTGCCCATCGCCGTTTACGATCGCGCCCTCGAGCAGGTACAAGAGGTGCGTTTTCCCCCCGAGCATCCCGTTGTAATTCCGCGCGGGGATCGGCAGGGCCAAGATTCGCTGGCTGATATTCTCGAAGTCGATTTTGACTTCCGTTGGCTCCTTGGATTCCTTTCCGACTTTTTCGTCCTTCTTCTCACCTTTCTTTTCGTCGGCAGTTTTGTCCGTGCTCTTCTCCGCTTTCTCCGGAGACTCGCCGCCCTTGGCCTCGCCTCCCGGTTTGCAGTCGTCGGTTTCCGGGGGCGCTTTGGCCGCCTCGCCGACTCCGGATTTGTCCGCGGCGACTTTCTCCTCATCGCTCTGCGGAGCCAGCGGGGACTTCAAATCCTTGCGGAGCACGACGGCGTAGGCACTGCGCGTGACGGGGACCTTGAAAGCTCCCATACTGCTTGCGACAGCCGGCCCGACGTCCGTGCTGGCGAGAAAGTAGAGGTACTTCCCGTTCTTGTCGAAGGCGACGGATCCCGCGTCGCTCAGACCGTCGGTCACCTGGCGTGGGGTCTTGTCCTCCAGGCCGTAGACGAACACGGCGTGCAGCGAGCTATCAAGCTGCCGCCGGTACGCGATCCAGCGGCTGTCTGGGGACCATACGGGCTCAAACCCGATGCTGTCGTATGGGTTGGTGTCTACGTGAACTGGTTTGCCGTCGTCGATGTTCAGGTACCACAGATTCAGGCGCTTATCGATGTAGGAAATCTTCCTGCTGTCCGGTGACCACGTCGGTGAGTAGTAGAAAGACGGCGAACTGTCGAGAGTGAACTTTTTCACTTCGCCCAAGCCATCCTGCTGCCGCAGATGCAAGGCATATTCGCCGGATTCATCGGAGAAATAGGCAATCCATTTTCCGTCGGGCGACCAAGACGGATCGCGCTCGGCCACTCCCACGGTGTTGGTCAGATTGCGGATGTCGCCGTGCTCGACCGGCACGGTCAGGATTTCCCCGTGCGCTTCAAAGACAGCACGCGCGCCCGTCGGCGAGATGTTCTCGTTTTCAATCCGGTCGCCGACATTCACGTAATGCGGACGAACGGCGGGAAAATCGCCGGTCACATGGATGTTCACTGCGCTCACCTTGGCCGTTGCCGGGTCGAACAGGTGAATCGAACCGAACTGCTCGTAGACAATGGCATCCGGGCCGGCCGAGGCGGACTTGATATCCACGCCGTTGCTTTGCAGCGCCGCGCTGACCTGCTTCGTTTTGGTGTCATACACGTAGAGATTCACCGGTCCATCGCGGTCGGAGAGGAAGTACACTCTGTCGCCGATCCACATCGGGGTGGAGTCGTTAGAGTCCTTGCGCGGAACTTTTTCAACGCTGGAATCGGAGAGCCTGGCGATCCAGACGGGAGAAGCCGTGCCCCCGCGATAGTGCTTCAAGCCGCGTTGCCGCTGCCAGGATTCCACAAAATTGGTGAAGGGCACGTAGGCCAGGTGTGCATTGTCCGGCGAGTACGAGCCTTCGACCGCCATGGGCAGAGGAAGCACTTCCGGCAACCCGCCCGAGGTGCTCACGGTGTACAACTGCGTGAAGCGCGAATAACTCTGGCGCCCGGAGCGAAAGAGAATCTTTTTCCCGTCGCGCGTCCAGCCGACCACCTGGTCGGCATCCGGGTGCGTCGTCAATCGCTTGGGAATTCCCCCTGCAGCGGGAATCACGTACACATCCTCATTGCCGTCATATTCGCCGGTAAAGGCGATCATCGTGCCATCGGGGGAAAATATGGGGTCGATCTCAATGCCCACGTCGCTGGTGAGCCGCTTGGCCTCGCCGCCATTGCGGTCGACAATCCAGAGATCGCCACCATAACTGAAGGCTATTTGCGTTTTGCTTACAGTTGGTTTGCGAAGCAGGGCGTACTGATTGTTCGATTGTGCCGCCACCTTGGGCGCAAGCAAGAGCACCACGAGAACGGCGAGCAGAACCGAAGCGAACAAGCCGAAAATCGACGTGCGGAATTTGTCTGGCATGGCAACCTCTCGACGAATGCAACTAAACTTGATGGACGGCTGACACTGCGCACAGGTTAGTTTCGGGCTCTGTCTCAGAGACGAACAACCAGGGGTTCGGGATCAGCCAGGCGCGACCGTAGGAACAAAAGCAGTGGCAGAGTGAATGGAAACTGTGCGCTTGTATGACTCCCCAGCCAGCAGGAGTCTAACACAGGGCTCGGGTCAGGACTCAACAAAGGTGAACGGCGAGGGCAAGGTATGCTTCCAAGCGAAGTCATCGCCGATTTATTTTCTTCGTGGACTCACACTGGCGATTGCGTTACCTTGCTGGTTTCGATGCATTTCACACCTGGCGCGACACTGAAGTTCCCACCCTCTCGAGAAAGCGCGCCAAAGGCAGGACCCATGAGCCGAATCGCCCTAGCCATATTGACCGTAGCGGCGCTGCTCTGCGTAGTTTCCGCCAGCCACGCGCAAACGCCCGCAGAACGGGCTCCCAAGGAGGCCCCGAATTCGATTCAAGCGCCTTGTCGTCTGGCGCCTAGTGGAAATTCGATACGCCTGGTATGCCCTCTGCCGGCGATCGCTTTTGAGGAAGACTCCCTGCGCGCGCCGGAGGTGCCGATTGCCCTGAAGCTTCCCGAAGGCACGCCGCTGCGCATAGCGATTGATCGGCGCACGCGCATTTCGCATGCCGGCGAATCCATCCGGGGGCATGTGGTCGAGACCGTGTTTGCGTTTGATGAGCCGGTTATCCCCGCGGGCAGCATAGCGACGGGACACGTCACGGATGTCGCTGCGGTGCCGAAATTGCGCCGGGTGCGTGCGTATGTGAGTGGCGATTTTTCGCCGTTCCACCAGTACGCCATTACATTCGATCAGCTGATCCTGCCTAACGGCGCCATCTTGCCCATCCACACGACCGTCGCGCCGGGTGCGGCGGAAGTAGTTCATCTTTTCGCCAAGCCCGCTAAGCCCAAGGATGAGGAACAGGCAGAACACAAGAGTGCGGCCGCGCGAGCCGCAAGCGCCGCCAGACAGGGAGTGAAGGATAGCGTGCATGAGGCCAGTACTACGGCTCATCAGGCAGCGGACCAGATCCGCACTCCCGGCCGGATGCAACGCCTGAAGCAATATCTCGTGGCACAGTCTCCATACAGGCGGCAGTACGTGACCGAGGGTACGCGGTTCTCTGCCGCACTGAACGAGGAGTTGGATTTTGGTGCGGGGTCGCGCACTCCGGCGCAGCTTGCCGCGCTGGGAACTTCCCCGCCCATGGATGCCGTCCTGCATGCGCGACTGGTGATGGAACTGACTTCGGAAACGGCGGAACGCGGAGATCCGGTGGTGGCCCAATTGACCGAGCCGCTCTACTCAGGGGACCACCGACTGCTCTTGCCGGCGGACTGCCGGTTGATTGGCCGCGTGCTGGAAGCCAAGCCGGCGCGGCATCTCCACCGGAACGGTGAGCTGCGAATCATCTTCGAACAAATCGAATTGCCCGGAGGCGCTCTGGAGCCGGTACAGGGCACGCTGGAAGGCGTGGAGGTGGACCGCGCCGCGCACATGAGACTGGACGAAGAAGGCGGCGCGCACGCGACAGACAGCAAGACACGTTATTTATCGACCGGCGTGGCCTTATTCTTGGCCGCAGCGGCAGCGCATCCGGACGCGGAGCACGGCACCGTGGATCAATCGGGGGATCCCGCTCTTCGGGCTGGTGCGGGGGCCTCAGGCTTTGGCCTGGCGGGAACAGTCATCGGGCTGTTGGCGAAGTCCAATGCGGTGTCCATTGCATTCTCCGCGTATGGCGCCACGGCTTCGATTTACACCAATTTTCTTTCGCGCGGCCGGAACGTCGTGCTGCCCAAAAACGCCCCCCTGGAGATTGGTCTGGGCACGTCACACCCCGCCATCCGCAAGCACTAGCACCAAGGCAAAGCCGTCGTAACCCTTGCTGCCCACGGTCTGGATCTCCGTGGCCGCGACGCGCGGTTCGGCCGAGACACGTTCGTTGAAGCGCCGGACACCTTGGACGTCCGGATCGTCACTGTGAGCATCGATGACGCCGCCATGACGAATCACGTTGTCTGAGAGAATGGCGCTGCCCGGTCGGGAAAGCTTCAGCGCCCAATCGAAATACTCGGCCATGCCGGGCTTGTCGGCGTCGATGAAGATGAAGTCGAACGCACCGCCGCCTTCGCTGGCAATCTGCGGGAGGGAGTCCAGCGCTGGCCCCAGACGCAAATCGATGAGGGCGGAGAGACCGGCGCGGGCAAAGTTGGTGCGGGCAACTTCAGCATGCTTGGCATCGGCTTCGAGCGTGACCACACGCCCGCCGGGAGGCAGAGCGCGCGCCAGCCAGATGGTGCTATAGCCGCCGAGTGTGCCGATTTCCAGAATCTTGTGTGCGCCACACAGGCGCGCCAGTACATACAGCAGTTTTCCCTGCGGAGGCGAAACCTGAATCGATGGCAAGCCAGCCGTATTGCTGGCTTCCAGGGCGGCATCCAAAGCAGGGTCACTGGGGACGAGCAGGCTGTTGATGTATTGATCGACCGCCGTCCAAACGTCCTGATTCATGGCAGTTCTCCCGAAGTCAGGTGCCGGCAGTCAGAAACGCCAGCCGTACCCGAACACGAGCTGAATGCTGTGCTGCATTTTGCCGCCGGAGGCTTGTTCCGTGCTGCCGTCGACATTGACGTCGCGCGTGCCAAAAAAGAGATGCGTGTCGCCAACTTCGACGCGAATCGTGCTGCGTTCTCTAGGATAAAACTCGACGATCCCCCCAAGATCGAGCACAAAATTGCTGGATCGGCCGTACGAAAAGACGGGCGGGGAGGTAGGTGACGTGGTAATGCCCGTGAGCGCTTGCGAGTAGCTATCGAAGCCCGGGCGGACTTTGCCGAAGAAGCCGAGGTGGTTGCGGCGGATGCCGCCTTTCAGGCCCAGGAGCCCCTGCAGGATGGTGCCGCCATCGTGAGGGCCGGAGATGTCCGTTGAGCGAGGGAAATAGAGGAGATCCCCATCGAGATAGAAGACACCGTAGAAGCGATGGGTGAAATAGCCGCCGAATCCCGGCTCGGTGCGAACATTGTCCGTCAGGCCCTCGCGGGCAACGACCAGAGTACTGAAGAGCGGCCCAAATTCCCACTTGCCGGGAACCTTGGTTTCCCGTTCATTCCTGACAAGGGGACCGAGCCGGTAGGCCAGGCCGAAGTTGAGCCGCACAGTGTCGTTGATCTTTCCGGGCAAGACTGCGGTGCCGGCGGCCGTGGAGGCCGAGTACCCCGGGATACGATACGGATCACCTTCAATATCGAAGCGCAAGATCCATCTCGGCGAAGGGTAGAATTCCATGCCGCCGCCCAGATTCAGCACGAAATAGGTCGCCGGCTGGGTGACATAAAGGGGATCCGCTTGGCCGGACAGCACATTTACACCCGTGAAATGGAGGAGGCCGGGCCGAATGAGACCAAATACAGAAAGGTTGCCTGTCTGGACAGCTTTTGCGCGAATGCCAAAGACGGCCTGCAGTGTCTGACCACCCTGGACGAGAAGAAGGGGTGTAGCTTCCTGGGGAAAGAAATCCACCTCGGATTCCAGCGCCAGACGACGGGTAAGATTCCAATCGACACGCCCGCCAAAGCCGGAAAAAGTCTGACCCTGGAGGTTGGCGTCCGTTCCGCGAAAGGTGGCGTATTCCGCGCCGAGTTCTGCGGCGGAATACTTCTCCTGTGCGTGTGCCAAGATCCCAAAGGAAAGGAAGAATGGCAGAAACCGGAACGAAGTCAGGACAGGACTTTTGCGGAACATGGGTCGGAGCGAAGCATCCTTTCGTCAAGGACTCAGGGGTAGGAGGGATGCGGCGTTGTCATGGGTGGTTCAGGATCCAAACTGCAAACGGGCAGTGGCATTATACCGGATGAGTGCTGCGGTATTCATCGTAGGCGACCAAGAAGCGGTCGACATCTTTCTTCAACAAATAGTAGGGAGTCGACAGGCGTACTTTGGATGGTAACCCGCCGCGGATGCGAATTTTCTTTTCCTTCCACATCCAGTTTTCCGGCTCGGGCATTTGATAAGGCGCGATGGTCACAGTTGCGATGCCACAGCGCAAGGCGGGGTCCGGCGAAGTCCAGGACCTGGCGCCTCGCACCTCCATTTCCTTGTGAATGAAGTCCGCCATGTTGCGGTGACGCTTTTCGATGCGGTCCATACCGATTTGATTGGCGAATTCGATGGAGGCCTTAAGGCCGCAAAGAGAAGGAACATTTGAACTGCCAATGCGCTGGAACCGTTCGGCGCGGATTTTGGTGTCGTCCCAGCCTTCGGTGGCAATGGTGTTCCAGAGCCGATCGATGACCTCCTCGCGAACGTAGAGGAAGCCGGAGCCTTTGGGCGATTGCAGCCATTTGTGTGGGCTCGCCGAATACATGTCGCAGCCGAGCTCGTGGACATTCAGGTGCATCATGCCGGGAACATGCGCACCGTCGACGGCAGAGAGAATGCTCTTCGAGCGCGCCAGTGCCGCCAGTTCTTTTACAGGCAAAACCACTCCCGTGACTGTGGTGATGTGACTGAAGAAGAAAACGCGGGTGCGGGGCGTGATGGCGTCGTTGAAGAGAGTCAAAACTGTGGCGGCGTTTGGCACAGGCTTGGGCAGCACGACTTTTTTGACCACGACGCCGTAACGTTTCGCGCGAAGGTTCCAGGGATGTTCTCCGCCGGGGTGTTCCTGATCGGTGATTACGACCTCGTCACCGGGTTTCAGGTCGATGCCATTGGCGATGTAACTGTTGGCTTCGGTGGCGTTGCGCAGGAGCGCGAGCTCATCGCGCTTGCAGCCGATGAACTCAGCGAGTGGGTCGCGGTACTGATTCCAGGCCGCGTAACCCCAAATAGGGTAGTCCTCGGGATCGGCTTGCGCGAGCCGTTCGGAATCGCCGTAGCCGTCGAAAACAGCGCGCAAAACGGGCGTGGGCGAGGAGCCGACAGTGCCGTTATTCAAATAGACTTCGTCGTCCGGAATGAGAAACAGTCTGCGGACCTGGGTCCAATAAGCTTCTTCATCGGTGTCGTAAAGCGCGCGGTCGGGCAGCTTGTCGGGAAACTGCGCGAGGATATCACGGCAGGCTTCAGGAAAAGAGCTTGTGCCAAGCGCGGCGAGGCCGGCGAAGGAAGATAGAAAGGAACGGCGGTCAACCATGGAGCCTCCTTGAGGATCTGCGCCGGATTGTATCTCGAATCCGGAACGAGAGGCAGGCAACTGGGCCGAGGGAAAGTGGCAGAAAGTGGCGTTATACTTGCGCTCTAGCGGAGGGGCGATAAGGAACCATGAGAGAAATCCGCAGTGCCATCGGCCGTGTTTGCGCTTTCCTGGCGCTTTGCCTGTTCTCCGTGCCATCGATCTGGGCGCAGAACCCATTGGGGGCTTTGCGTGGAATCGTGGTGGACACCAGCGGGAGCAGAGTGCCTTCCGCGACGATTACCGCTACAAGCGCGGATACTTCCTTGAATCGTGGAACGCAGACCGATGCGCGCGGGGAGTTCCGCATGGAAGATCTGCCGGCGGGCGCGTACGAGTTGAAGGTGAGTGCGCCAGGATTTGCTGAGACGCGCTCGAAGGTGGTGCTAGCAGTCAGTTCGGTACGGGAAATCAGTGTCGCCCTGCAACCAAAGGCGGTTGCCGAGAAAGTCCTGGTGAGCGCGACGGCGGAATCAATCACGACGGAACCGCTGGATACCGCGAGTGCCGTGCATCAAGCGATTGTGTACCGTCAGGACCTGCAGAATGTCCCGCTGTCGGCGCGGAGCTTCGCGAATATCGCGTATCTGGCGCCAGGAACCGAGCCGGTTGAGCCCTCCGACCCTACGAAAGCGCGCATTACGGCGGTGGCCACAGGAGGAAGTTCCGGGTTGAACAACGAAATTTCCGTGGACGGCGGGGACAATTCGGATGACTACATCGGTGGATTTCTGCAAAATTTTTCGCCAGATGCGATCCAAGAATTTGCCTTCCGGACGGCCCTGGCTGAAGCAGATACGGGACGCACAACGGCTGGCTCCGTGGTGATCACGACGCGCAGTGGTACCAACGTCTGGCATGGAGAGGGAGCGCTTTACGAGCGTGCTGCCGATCTGAATGCGCGTTTCCCAATCGATAATCCGGCTCCGGATCCGAAGCAGCCGTTTTCGCGACAGAATTACGTGGGCACGCTGGGCGGGCCGGTCGTGAAGGACAAGCTGTGGTTCTTCACATCCATGGAATACGTGCATGAAAATGCGAGCATCGCGTACAGCCCTGCAAGCACGGAGCAATTCAACGCGCTTTCCCAATTGGCGGAGACTGGGTTGATTCCCGGCGTGAATTCCATCGATGTCCCGCAAAATGTCTCGGTTCCTTTCCGCGATTACCTGGGAACATTTCGGATCGACTGGGCGCAATCGGACCGCTCGCGATGGTTTCTCCGCGGCGCGACGGACACCTACACGACGCGCAACGCCCTGGTGCAGCAAGGCGCGCTGGCGTCCACGGGCGTGACTTCGCACAACAACTATTTCAGCTTCGTGCTGGGCCAGCAATTCACTTTTTCGCCGAGCTGGTTCGGGTCGCTGGTGCTGAACGCGAGCCTGCTGCATCTCACGCAGACGCGCAACGAGACGCAAGGCTTCGCGCTGGCGTTTCCCTTCACGACGACTTCCAGCACCATCACCGGATTCGAGACCTATGGCGACAATCAATTCGTTACCGGCATCGCAGCGTTTCCGGTGCTGCGCAATCAGGAGAAATACCAGATTCGCTACGACGTCAGCCACGCCAGCGGGCGGCATGCGCCGCGGTTCGGCGTGAACTTCATCCATGAACCCGTGTTGAGCGGCGCGCTGACGGCTAACGCGGAGACGCTGGTGACGTTCCCGGAAAATCCGGTCTACTACCTGGCGAATCCGGGGCAGTTCACGAGCGATTACGAAACTGGCTCGGTTTTTACGCCGGCTGGTGACGGCAGTTTTTCGCAGAATGTGCAACGGCTGGGACTCTACGTGGAAGATTCCTGGCGTGCGACGTCGAGCCTGACCGTAAACTACGGCCTGCGCTACGACACCACATCCGGGCTGTTCGTTGCGTCAGGACGCGACCAGAGCCGCAATCCGGCGCTCAGCACGGGACTCGTGAACGGCATCCCGCACGACTTTCGCAAGGCCTTTGCGCCGCGCCTGGGGATCGCACAGGCGATCGGCAGTTCGCAGAGGACCGTGATCCGCGCGGGCATCGGTTTGTACTTCAACGATCTGGCGCAAAATGGCTGGGTCACTGCGTTTCAGTCCGTGAACGCCGGCAGTTTGCAGAATGGGCCGAGTGCGCCGTCCTTGATCGATCCGAATTACCACACGCCATACGCGCTCCACGCGACCGCCGGTATCCAGCACGCTTTCAATGCGAATTGGATGTTCAGCGCGGACTACACGCGCGAGACGGGCATGCACGGTTACCGGAGTTATGCGTACGACGAGGCTTCCGTCTTCCGCTCGGATAATCGTTCGGCCTATGACGCGCTTTCCTTGCGCGTGCAGGGAAACGTGGCGCACTGGATGAACCTGACGGCTCACTACACGCTTTCGTCGGCGAAGACCTGGGGATGCGTGTTGGGCGAATTGTTCGATTACGTGAATGGCGTATGCGACCCGAACGATGCGTTTGCGCCCGGCGACTACGGGCCGTCAGGAGAAGACGTGCTGCACCGGTTCGTCGTGGCAGGCACGTTCCACGCGCCGGGCGGGTTCCTCCTTTCACTGCTGGGACAGGCGGAGAGCGCGCGGCCCTTCACAATGACCACGCCGGTGGGCGACCGAGCAGTGCTGAACGGCGTGAAGACGACGCTCGACCAATTGCGCGGCACGCCATTCGTGCAATTCGATCTACGCGTCAGCCGACCATTCCGTTTTGGGGAGCGCGCCGCCGTGACCCCGTTTGCGGAATTCTTCAACCTCTTCCATCGCAGTAATCCCGGCGCCAATTTTGTGACGGACATCTCCGCGCTGCCGACGCCGGTCAACGATCTCGCGAACGCAACCGCTCTTTGCCCGACGCCTGCGTGCGCCGTGCCCATCACGAGCCTGAATCAATTGCGCGTGCCGGCAGGGGCCCTGGGCGATTTTTTTGGTCCGGGCACGACGGTCGGTATCCCCTTCGCGGCGCAATTGGGCATAAAGGTTGCGTTTTAGTAGGCGAAGCGCAGGGTGACATCGGCGCCCAACCTTCGATTTAGCGCAAAAGAACGGCCTCCTCGGAAGGCGGGCCCGACAAAGGCCGCAGGCGTGCGCGGCTGCTAGTACAATAGAAACGGAAGGAAAAGGGCGTTTTTCAACATGTTTGAGAACTTGACAGAACGGCTGCAGCGGACATTCAAGAACCTGCGCGGGCAGGGGAAGCTCAGCGCAGAACACCTGGACGTAGCGCTCGGGGAGATCAGGGAGGCGCTGCTGGAAGGCGACGTCAACGTCGGGGTGGCGGATGAGTTGCTGGCAAACATCCGCAGCAAGGCGCTGGGCTCGGAAGTGATGCTGCAGCTCTCGCCGGACCAGCAGGTGGTGAAGATTGTCCGCGATGAATTGCTGAACCTGCTGGGCAAACATGCGAAGCCGCTGTTTGCGTCGCGGCCGCCATCGGTGTGGATGATCGTGGGCCTGCAAGGTTCCGGCAAGACGACGACCACAGGCAAGCTGGCGAAGTGGCTGTCGCAGCATGGTCACCGGCCCATCGTGGTTTCCACAGACGTGTACCGCCCCGCGGCGCGGGAACAGTTGAGCCAAGTGGCGAAAGCGATTGGCGCGGCGCTGTGGCCAGGAACAGGCACGGACAAGCCGCTGGAGATCGTACGCGGGGCGATCAAGGAAGCAAAGCTATCCGCGAGCGACGTGATCCTGGTGGACACCGCAGGCCGTTTGCACATCGACGACGAGTTGATGAAGGAGCTCTCGATGCTGAAGAAAGAGCTGCAGCCGAGCGAAATCCTGTTCATTGCCGACGCGATGATCGGGCAGGACGCGGTGCGCTCCGCGGGAGAATTCCACAAGCGGCTGGGGCTGACGGGCGTCATCCTGACGAAGCTCGACGGCGACGCACGAGGAGGGGCAGCACTTTCGATCAGCAAGGTATCCGGCGCGCCCGTGAAATTCGTGGGCCTAGGCGAAAAATATGATGCGCTGGAGGGATTTTACCCGGAGCGCATCGTTTCACGCGTGCTCGGCATGGGCGATATCCTCTCGCTGATCGAGCGGGCGGAATCGGCGTTCGACAAGAAGGCGGCGCTCGAACTCGAACGCAAGCTGCGTAAGGAAGAATTTACACTGGAGGATTTTCGCGATCAATTGCGGCAGATCCGCAAGATGGGGCCGCTCGAGCAGCTCGTGGACATGCTGCCGAAAGTGGGGCCTTTGCAGAATCTGCCGAAGGACGCTTCGGTCGACGAGAAGAAGCTGAAGCAGGTGGAAGCGATCATCAACTCGATGACCAACGAAGAACGGCGCGACCACAATGTGATCGACGGCAAGCGGCGGAAGCGCATTGCCAAAGGCAGCGGCACGACGGTGCAGGACGTAAACCAAGTCCTCAAGCAGTACCTGCAGATGCGCCAAATGATGAAGCAGTACGGCACCATGGCCGCGCGCGCCAAAATGAAGGGCCTGGGTAAACTCGCTGGGCTCGGCTAAGGATTCTTCCCTAAGCCATTTAATATCTATCCAGTGCCAGAGCTCCGGGTCCGGCTTCATTCCAAGCGAACTGCTTAGCTGCGCCTCTCCTGAGCTTCTGTTGGATGCGACCAGTTCGACCAGCAGCCTAGAATCGCGCGAGGGCACGGAAGACGGCGATAGGTCCCAAAACGCCTACGGCAATTCCGTATCCCAAATCCGCCCAGATGACGCGCCCGTAGTTCAGCACAACCAGTACTGCACACAGCGGCAAGCTCAGAATCGCCAGCAAATTGCCTTTTTTCGCCAGGGCCGGCGCGGCTTTCCAAAGGTGAGAAAGGTCCGTG
>Ga0335077_10003196_pt1 | contig 19711 bp, 17 predicted proteins | sample Lox_Sample_31_FD_207151 | JGI IMG/M metagenome (GOLD analysis project Ga0335077, IMG submission 207151) | Soil microbial communities from Loxahatchee National Wildlife Refuge, Florida, United States - Lox_Sample_3.1 | ecosystem: Environmental > Terrestrial > Soil > Wetlands | place: USA...
TCGCGGCGTTCTCGCATCTCGATACAGCGCTGATCGAGGTCGCGAGCAGCCTCGGCGGAAGGCCGTTCCGGATCATCCGCGAGATCATCTTCCCGGAGGCGGTCCCCGCGCTGCTCGCGGGCGGCAGCCTGTGCCTGCTGCTCACCTTGAACGAGTTCGGCATCGTGCTGTTCATCGGCGCCAAGGGTGTCATCACGCTGCCGATGGTGATCTACGGCAAGGCGATCCAGGAGTTCGACTACACGGCCGGCTGCGTCGCAGCGGTGGTGAACGTCGTCCTCTCGGTGGGGCTTTATTCGCTGTACCGCTACCTGCTGTCGCGCACCGGAGGTGGTCGTGCTTCTGTCCTCTAGGCTCGGCCGCTGGCTGGCGTGGAGCCTGTTCACGCTGCTGTTCGTACCCATCTTCGGCCTGCCCCTGATGATGGTCGGCGCGGCCAGCGTCGCCGGTCAATGGAACGACGTGTTGCCCACCCAGCTCACGCTGCGCCACCTCGTCGACGCCGTGCACAGCAGCGCCGGCGCTGAGCTGCTCACGAGCCTTCTCACCGGGTTCGTCGCCAGCGCGGTCGCATTGCTCCTGGGCACCTGGGCGGCGCTGGCGGTACGCAGCCTTCGCGGGCGCGCCAGAGCGATCGCGGGCACGCTGTTCCTGCTGCCGATCGCCGTGCCGTCGGTTTCGGTGGGGCTCGGACTGCTGGTGGCCTTCAGCCGCCCGCCGCTGCTGCTGAACGGAACCGCCTACATCGTTCTGATCGCGCACGTCGTTCTCGTGACGGCGTTCGCCTATGGCAGCGTCGCGGCGGGACTGGCGAGGCTGCCGGCTCACTTCGAGCAGGTGGCGGCGAGTCTCGGCGCACGTCCGACCTACGTCCTGTTCCGCGTGACGCTGCCGCTCATCACGCCCTCGCTCGTCGCCGCCGCCGGACTCTGCTTCGCGCTGTCGATGGGCGAGCTGGGTGCGACGATCATGGTCTATCCGCCTCACTGGGTGACCTTGCCGGTCGGCATATTCGCGCTCACGGACCGTGGCGCGGTGTTCGACGGCGCCGCGCTGACAGTGCTGCTGCTCGCGCTTACACTCATCGTGCTGATCGTTGTCACGCGGATCCGCACGCGCGCAAGCTTCCGCTAGCCCTTCGCACTCGGCAGTTCAAGGATACGACATGGCCAACTTTGCACGCGATCCCATTCTCCTCACACCGGGGCCGTTGACCACATCGCTCGAAACCAAGGTCGCGATGCTGCGCGACTGGGGCTCGTGGGACAGCGCTTTCAATGCCGTTACCGCGCGGGTGCGCGAGCGCCTGACCGCGATCGTGCACGGAGCCGAGACCCATGTCTGCGTTCCGATGCAGGGCAGCGGCACCTTTTCCGTCGAGGCGGCCGTGAACACGCTGGTGCCGCGCGACGGGCACGTGCTGGTGCTCATCAACGGTGCCTACGGCAAGCGCATGGCGCGGCTCACCGAGATGATGGGGCGGCGGCTGAGCAGCTTCGAGACCGCCGACGACGTGCCCGCGACCGCGGCCGACGTCGCGAGGCTTCTCGACGCCGACGCATCGATCACGCACGTGGGGCTCATCCACTGCGAGACGTCGACCGGCATCCTGAACCCGCTGGCCGAGATCGCCGAGGTCGTCGCGGCGCGGCGGCGGAGCCTGATCGTCGATGCGATGTCGAGCTTCGGCGCGCTCCCGATCGACGCCCGCAGGACGCCCTTCGACGCGCTGATTGCTGCGTCGGGCAAGTGCATCGAGGGTCCTCCGGGCATGGGCTTCGTGCTTGCGCGCCGCAGCGCGCTCGAGCAGCGGGCGGGTAACTGCACTTCGCTCGCGCTCGATCTCCACGACCAGTGGGCGTACATGGAGAAGACGACCCAGTGGCGCTACACGCCGCCGACGCACGTGGTGGTGGCCCTCGATGCCGCGCTCTCGCAATACGACGCCCAGGGCGGGCAGCCGGCGCGGCTCGCGCGCTACGCCGCGAACTGCGAGACGCTGGTCGCCGGCATGGCCGAGCTCGGCTTCCGCGCCTTCCTCGATCCGAAGATCCAGGCGCCGATCATCGTTACCTTCCACGCGCCGGCCGACCCGCGCTACGCGTTCAAGGATTTCTACGCCCGCGTGCGCGACAAGGGATTCATCCTGTACCCCGGCAAGCTCACGCAGCTCGAGACGTTCCGGGTCGGCTGCATCGGCGCGATCGGCCCCGACGAGATGCGGCTCGCGGTGAACGCGGTGCGCGACAGCCTGCGCGAGATGGGCATCCGCCAGACCGCGCCCGCCGCGGCGCCGGTCGCGATGCGCGCCGCCTGAGCGATCGAGAGACAACCTAGCGGAGAGCTCCCCATGTCGATTATCCACCGCCTTCGCTTCTGCCCGCTGCTCCTAGGCCTGCTCGTGGCGACCCCCCCGGCCGACGCCTTCGCGGACGCCTCGGGGATCCCCGCGACTACCGAGGGCCTCGTCAAGGTGCCGTCCAAGCGTCTGGGGACCGTCTATCTCCTGCCGGGCGCCGACTTCAAGGCCTACACCAGGATCATGATCGATCCGGTCCAGGTGTCGTTCCGCAAGGGCTGGCTCAAGGACGTCAACAGCTCCCGCGGCGTGACGCGCCGGGTGAGCGAGGACGACGCGCAGCAGATCGCGGCGGCCATGCGCTCCGGTTTCCAGGACATCTTCGCCGCCGCCTTCAAGGCGAAGGGCTACGAGATCGTCGCGAGCCCGGGACCCGACGTGCTGCGGCTTGCCGCCGAGGTCGCCAACGTCTACCTGAACGCGCCCGACCCGATGGCGGGGGCGGGCGTGCGAAGCTACACCGTCGAAGCGGGCGAAGCCACGATGGTGCTGGCGGCGCGCGACTCGACCACCGGCGCCGTGCTGGGCATCGCTCTGGACCGCAGGACCACCGGCGGCGCAGGACACGCGACCATGGCGAGCAGCGTTTCCAACCGCTTCGAGTTCCAGGAGCTGTTCCAGGACTGGGCGCGGGCTTGCGTCAACGGTCTCGAGCAGCTCAAGGCGCACTCGCCGCTGCCTCAGGCGGCCGGCAAGCGCTAGCCGGCAGCATGGGCGCCGTCACTCGCGGGGCATCGCTTCCGGATGCCGCAGGCGGTCGAGCGACTCGAGGCTCGGATCGCCGGGCTCGATGTGGCCGTGCCGCAGCAGAAAATCGACGGCGACGAGGCTCGCATCGGCGGTGATGTCGTCGCCTTCGAGAATCGAGACGAGCTCCTGAGGCGCGCAGAGGCGGTGCTCGACCGCCTCGCCATCCTGGTTCTGCGGAGCGAAGCCGGAGGGCAGCCACAGATCGTAGACGTGCATCGTCTCCCACTGCAGGCCTTCGGGCTGATCGCGGCAGACGTCGAGCGTGCCAGCGCCGCGCGCATCGCGCGCGAGCCCGGCAGGAATGCCCGCCTCCTCGAAGGCCTCCTTGACGAGCGTCTCGCGCGGACCGGCGCGCGCCGGGATGCCGCCGCCGACGAGATTGTCGAGGAGCCCGGGATCGATCGCCTTGGTGGGGCTGCGGCGCGCGAGCCACATCCGCCAGCCGTCGCCGCTCGCGACCACGCCGTTGGCGTGCGACGCGAACGTGTGGATGCCGAAGTAGCGGGCCGCCGCCCGCTCGAGCTCGAGGAGCGGGGCCCGCGTGGCATCCGCGGCGACCGCGTAGCGCTCGTCCCGCCACGCGGTGAGCGCTCCTTCGGCGGAAAGGGCGCGCGCGATCTCCGCGACCGCGGCGGTCCTCGCCGCATCGGTGGCGAGCGCGGGCACGAGCTCGACCCCGCGCTCCGCGCGCCGGAACACGTCCGGCCGCGCGATGAGCCGCGGCACGCGTTCGGGTATGATCCAGCCCACCCGATGCCCCTCGACGAACCACGCCATGTAGGTGCGCACCGGCGGCGCGAGCGCGCGCTCGAGCCGCGCCGCGACGCGCGCGGTCGCGCTCCGGCCGGCGAACCATCGCTCCCGAGCCATTCGGCGATTTTAGCCGAGTGGCCATGAGCGAAGACGTCCTCGCGCTGTTCGACCTCGACCACACGCTGCTCACGCTCGACAGCGACGAGGCCTGGGTCGAGTTCCTGATCGAGGAGGGCGTCCTCGACCGGCTGGAATACGAGCGCGCCAATCACGATCTGGTCGCGCGCTATCGGAAGGGCCTGGCGACCTCGATCGAGTTCAGCTATTTCTACCTCTCGACCCTCGTCGGCCGCGATCGCGCGGTCCTCGACGACTGGCACGCGCGCTATCTCGAGCGGAAGATACGTCCGGCGATTTCCGCCGCGGCGCGGGCGCTGCTCGACCGGCACCGCTCCGAGGGGCACCTCATGGTCCTCACCACGGCGACGGGGCGGTTCATCGTCGACCCCATCGCGCGCGATCTCGGCTTGGAGAACCTGATCGCGACCGAGCCGGAGACCCGCGACGGCCGCTACACGGGCAGAGTGGTCGGCACGCCGAACATGCGCGAAGGCAAGGTCACGCGGCTCGCGGCCTGGCTCGGCGATCGCGGCCGGGCGCTCGAAGACTTCCGCGAAAGCTGGTTCTACAGCGACTCGATCAACGACCTTCCGCTGCTCCTGCGCGTGACGCATCCCGTCGTGGTGAATCCCGATCCGTCGCTCGCGGCGCTGGCGCAAACCAAGCGCTGGCCGCGGATCGAGATCGCGCATCGTTCGGAGCCGGCCGCATGACTGCGCGCATCATCGACGGCAAGGCTCGCGCCGGGCGCCTGACCGCGGAGCTCGGCGCCCGCGTCGCGGCGCGCATCGCCGCGGGTCGATCCCGGCCGGGGCTCGCGGTCGTGCTGGTGGGGCAGCATCCCGCCTCGCAGATCTACGTGCGCAACAAGCGGCGAACGACGGACGCCTCGGGCATGGCTTCGTTCTCGCACGATCTGCCGGCGGCGACGTCGCAGGCGGAGCTCCTCGCGCTCCTCGATCGACTCAACGCGGACGCCGCCGTGCACGGGATCCTGGTGCAGCTGCCTCTGCCGAAGCACATCGACGCCGACGCGGTCGCCGAGCGCATCGTCCCGCGCAAGGACGTCGACGGCCTGCACCCCTACAACCTGGGGCGCCTCGCGCTCAAGCGCCCGCTTCTGCGCCCGTGCACGCCGTACGGCTGCATGACGCTGCTCGCCGATACCGGAGTCGATCTCGTCGGGAAGAACGCGGTGGTGATCGGGCAGTCCAACATCGTCGGGCGGCCGATGGCGCTCGAGCTCCTGATGGCGCGCTGCACGGTGACGATCTGCCACTCGGCGACGCGCAAGCTGCCCGAGGTCGTGCGCGGCGCGGACATCCTGGTCGCCGCCCTCGGCAAGCCGCGCTTCGTGCAGGGCGACTGGATCGCGCCGGGCGCGATCGTGATCGACGTCGGGATGAACCGCGACGCGGAGGGCAAAGTGTGCGGCGACATCGATTTTGCCGCCGCGAAGGAGCGGGCGGGCTGGATCACGCCCGTGCCGGGCGGGGTCGGACCGATGACGATCGCCACGCTGCTCGCCAATACGCTGCGCGCCGCCGAGCTCCAGGACCCGGCGTAAGCGGCATCCCGGCGGAGCCTGCCTCGGCATGTCTGCCGCCCGGGGGCGGGACTCAAGTTGCGCGCCAGGGCGCGACCACTCAACCCTGGATTCTGGCGTGCGCTGGAACGACGACGCTTCAGGCGCCGCGGAGGTGCCAGGCCTTGGTGCGGGTGAATGTCTGGATGCCGTAGGTCGACAGCGTGAGCCCGATGCCCGAGTGGCCCACGCCCGACCACGGGAGCCGCGGGCTCACTCGGTCGCAGCAGTTCCAGTACGCCGAGCCGGCGCGCACCCGGGCGAGGATCCGCCGGGCGCGCTTCCTGTCGGGTGTGTACACCCCGGCGGTAAGGCCGTAGAGCGTGTCGTTCATCAGCGTGACCGCCTCCTCGTCGCTCGCGACCTTCTGGATGCCGATGATGGGCCCGAAGCTCTCGTCGCGCATCAGCGCCATGCGATGGTCGACCTCGGTGAACACGGTCGGCTGGAACCAGTTGCCCTTGCGTTCGATCACCTCGCCGCCCGTGAGGAGCTTCGCGCCCTTGCGCTTGGCGTCCGCGACCTGGCGCCTGAGCACGTCGAGCTGCGCCCGGCGGGTGATCGCGCCGATGTAGGTCGACTCGTTCATCGGGTCGCCGACCTTGTAGCCCTTCACCTCGGCGACGAAGGCGGCGAGGAAGGCGTCGTGGATGCGCGCATCGACGTAGATCCGCTCCACCGAGCAGCACGACTGGCCGGTGTTGTAGAACGCGCCGTCGGCGAGGCTCGCGGCGGCCGCCTCGACGTCGGCATCGTCGCATACGTACACCGGATCCTTGCCGCCGAGCTCGAGCTGCAGCTTGATCATGCGCCGACCGGCGGCTGCGCCGATCTTTGCGCCGGTCGCGTACGAGCCGGTGAAGAACACCCCGTCGACCGGTTGGCGCAGTAGCGCCGCGCCGGTCTTGCCGCCGCCGAGGACGGCGATGAACGCGTCCTGGGGGACGCCCGCCTCGTGCATCATCTCCGCGATCTGCTCTCCGGTCAGGCTCGCGAACTCGGACGGCTTGTACAGGACCGTGTTGCCCGCCAGCAGCGCGGGGACGAACACGTTGCTGCCCACGAAGTAAGGGTAGTTCCAGGCGGAGATGTTGGCGATGACCCCGAGCGGCTCGTGCGAGATCCGTTCCTCGAGCTTCTCCTTGTCGTCGGCGTAGACCTTCTCTTCGCGCAGCACCCGCGCCGCCTCGGCGAGGAAGAAGTCGATCCGCTTCAAGAGCCCGTTCAGTTCGTTCCTCGACTGCACGATCGGCTTGCCGACTTCCCGGGTGAGCGTGCAGGCCAGGGTTTCGTGCCGCGCGACGACGGCTTCGCGGAACCCGCCGATCGCGACGAGACGCTTCGCGACCGGCGTCGCGGCCCACGAGGGCGAGGCCGCGCGTGCGCGGTCGTACTTCCGGCGCACCGCGAAGGCGCCGTCTTCGGCGATGTCGCGGATGAGCTCGCCGGTGGCGGGGTTCATAACCTTCATGGAGTCGTCCGGCTCCTGGCGTGAGAGAGGAAGTCGTCGAGGATCGGCGTATCGTCGAGGAACGATCGATCGCTGCGATCGTGGAACTCCGGATGCCACTGGACGGCGAACACGTAGGAGGGCCCCGCCCAGCGGATCGCCTCGACGACGCGGTCGGGCTCCGACCAGGCCTCGACTACGAGGTCGCGGCCGAGGTCCTTGACCGACTGATGGTGCACGGAGTTGGTCTTGGTGAGAGCGACGCCGGGATAGAGCCCCGCGAGGCCCGAGTCCGGAACGAGGGCGGTGGCGTGGCTGTTCCTGTCGTAGATGTCCCAGTCGCGATGATTGAGCGCACCGGGCAACTGCTGCGCGATGTCCTGGTAGAGCGTGCCTCCCTGCGCCACGTTGATGACCTGTGCGCCGCGGCACACGCCGAGGACCGGCTTGCCCGCGGCGACGAAGGCGCGGTAGAGCGCGATCTCGTAGTCGTCGCGGATCCGGTCGCCGGCCCAGGCGGGCCGGAGCGGCGTTTCCCCGTAGCTTCCCGGCGCGACGTCCGAGCCGCCCATCAGCACGAGGCCGTCGAGCTCGCGCGCGTAGTCGCCGACGGTCACGCGGCTTCCCGGATGGCGCGACCCGCCGTCAGGGGACGGGATCATCAGCGCCATCGCGTCCTTCTGCATCACCCAGTGCGCCATCTGCTGCTCGACGTACTGGAGCGTCTTGCCCTTGAAGACCGCGCGTTGGGGGTCCGGGTGGAAGAAGCAGGCGGAGATGCCGATCTTCAGCATGCGCAGCCGTCGTCCCCGCGGAAGCGGGGACCCAGTGGCTTTCGATCAGACGACGCCCGATTCCCGCTTCCGCGGAAGCGATGGAGAGTTCGCATCTACATCGCCTCGCCGAATATCCGCACGAAGTCCTCGCGGGTGCACGGCCGCGGATTGGTCTGGTGGCAGGCATCGTTCACGGCGACGTCGACCAGCGCGGGGATGTCGGCCCGGGTCACGGGACGCTTCGTTCGGTACTCGGCCAGCCCGGCGGGTATCGCGAGATCGCGCTTGAGCGCGCCGAGCCAGTCGACGAAGGCTTCGGCGCTCGCGGCCTCGCTCCCGCCGGCCACGCCGACCGCGTGCGCGAGCTCCGCCATCTTCGCAGTCGCCGCGGACAGGTTGAAGCGCATCACATGGTCGATCATGATGCCGTTGGCGAGCCCGTGATGGAGGTCGGCGACGGTGGAAAGCGCATGCGCGCACGAATGAACGGCGCCGAGATCCTTCTGGAAGGCGATCGCCCCCATCATCGAGGCCATCATCATGTCCGAGCGCGCCTGCAGGTTGTGCGGCTCGCGCACCGCCGTGCGCAGCGCCTTCGCGGCGATGCGCGTTCCCTCGAGAGCGATGCCGTCGCACAGCGGGTGGTACGCCGGCGAAAGATACGATTCGACGTTGTGCGTCAGCGCGTCCATGCCGGTGGCCGCCGTGATCGGGGGCGGCAGGTCGAGCGTCAGCTCCGGGTCCGCGAATACCGCCCTCGCGAGGAGCCGGGGTGAGAAGATGATCTTCTTCACGTGCGTCCTGTCGTCGGAGATTACGCTCGAGCGGCCCACTTCGGAGCCGGTGCCGGCGGTGGTCGGCAGCGCGACGAAAAAAGGCAGCTCGCGCTCGATCGGCCGGGCCTGCGGATGGTCCCACGCGTATTCCAGCACGTCGCCGTCGTGCACCGCCATCAGCGCGATCGCCTTTGCGACGTCGAGCGCAGCGCCCCCGCCCAGGCCGACGATCGCGTCGGCGCGATGCTTGCGAAAGGCGGCGACGCCGTCGATCACCTGCTGCTTGACGGGGTTCCCCCAGATGTCGGAATACACCGCGACGTTCAGCCACCCGAGATCGGCGATGAACGTGGCGAGCAGCGGCAGCGGCGCGATGCCGCGGTCGGTGACGACCAGCGGGCGCTCGGCACCCTGGGTCGCGAGATGCTCGGCGACGAGCTTGCAGGCGCCCGCCCCGAAGAAGATCGCCGTCGGAAAGGCGAAGCGATGGATCGTCATCGGGCGCTCGCTCCCCGGATCGCCCCGTTGCCGATCTGGACGAAGCGGAGCTCTAGAATGTCATTCGGCCACTGCGCGACGTTCACCTCCGGGCGCATCACCCAGGTCAGGGTTCGTCTGTACAGCGGAATGAGAGGCAGCTCGCTCTGCATCAGCTTGAGCGCGTCGCCCACCAGCCTGCGGCGGCGCGCGAGGTCGGGCTCGACGCGCACGGCGTCGATGATCCGATCGAGCGCCGGATTGGCGTAGCGGCCGCCGTTGAAAGTGCCGGCGCCCTCGGGTCCATAGCTGTGGATGATCGCGTTGAGGGTCGGCCAGGCGTCGGTGAGCGGCGACCAGCCGTACTCGAAGAAGCTCGACGTCGCCTGCGTGAGCTTCGGAAAGAAGGTCGCAGTCGGCCAGGGCTGGAAGGTGACGCGGATTCCGACCTGCGCCAGCATGCCGGCGATCGCCTGGCAGACCGCGGCGCGGTAGCTGGCGTTCACGCAGTCCAGCGTGACGGCGAAGCCGTCGGGATACCCGGCCTCCTTGAGCAGGCTGCGGGCTGTGGCCGGGTCGTATGCCAGCCGTCGATCGAGCTCCGGCAGCGAGCCGTCGACCAGCGGCGAAAGATACGACCCGGTCGCGGTCGCCTGTCCGCGCAGCACCTTGGACACGATAGAGTCGATGTCGATCGCCTGGTAGACCGCGCGTCGCACGCGAAGGTCCTTGAAAGGGTTGCGGCCCTTGACGTCGGAGAACTGGAGCTCGTTGCGGCTCTGGTCGAAGCCGAGGTACTGCATGCCGATGTCGGGGATCTGGGTGAGCTTGAAGCGCGCTTCCGTCTTGAGCCGGGGCACGTCCTGGAAGGGCGGATCGATCACGAAATCGACGTCGCCGGAAACGAGCGCGGCAAGCCGCGTCGCATCCGACTGGATCACGACGTACACAGCCTCGTCGACGTTGCCGCGCTTGCCCCACCAGTCGGGATTGGCGACCAGGATGGTGCGCGTGTCCGATTCGTAGCTCTTGAGCCTGTAAGGTCCCGTGCCGTTGGCGTTGCGTACGGCATAGGTCTCCTGCTTGGCGTCATAGTTCTGCGGCTCGACGACGCCGTGCGCCGCGGCCCAGGCCCGGCTCATCATCCCCACGTAGATGAGCTTCTCGGGCAGCACCGCGTCGGGCGCGCTCAGGACGAGGTCGACCGTCAGCTCGTCGACCCTGCGCGCTTCGACGACGCCGCGAAGCTGGAACGCGCGCTGCGAGAGCTTGGAGAGCGCCCGCTTGATCGAGAACACGACGTCGTCGGCCGTGAACGGGGTTCCGTCGTGGAACTTCACGTTCGGCCGCAGCTTGAAGCGCCAGCGTGCGGGCTCGAGCTGCTCCCAGGAAACCGCCAGCGCGGGCTCGACCGCGAAGTTGCGGTCGCGCGAAACCAGCGACTCGTAGATCTGGCTGACCACCCGCGTCTGGTACTGGAGCGCGATCGCGTGCGGATCGAGCGATTGCGGATCGAAGCCGCTCGCCATGCGCAGCGTCGCGGCATCGAGAAGCGCCCAGGGCAGCAGCGCTGCGAGAGCAAGCGTGCGCATCCACCCGATCCTGCAGGCGCGCCCGGTCGTCATATGATCTCGAAGTAGCGCTTCAGCTCCCAGTCGGTCACGCCGTCGAGCCACTGGCGCCACTCCCACTCACGGGTGGCGGCGAAATGGTCGACGAAGTCGTCGCCGAACCAGTCGCGCGCGATCGCCGAATCGCGGAAGCTGCGCGTGGTCTCGATCAGAGTGCGAGGGGCGCGGGGCACGTTCTCGCCGCCGACGTTGGTGCCCTCGATCGGCTTGGTCGTCAGCTTGAGGTTCTTCTCGACGCCGTGCAGCCCGGCGGCGACGCAGGCCGCGACCGCGAGATAGGGGTTCATGTCGGCACCGGGACAGCGCGTCTCTAGCCGGGTCGACTTCGGCGAGCCGGCGATGACCCGAAAGCTGGCCGTCCGGTTGTCGAGGCCCCACGTCGGCTTGACCGGCGCCCAGAAGCCGTCGACCAGCCGCTTGTAGCTGTTGATCGTCGGCCAGTACATCGGCGCGAGCTCGAGCAGCGCGGCGAGCTGCCCCGCCAGGTAGCTCTCGAACAGCCTGCTCATGGCGCGCTTGCCCTTCGCGTCGTGGAATAGGTTCTTCACGCCGTCCGAGAGACTCTGGTGGACGTGCCCCGAGCAGCCCGGGTACTGCGGGTTCCACTTGGCCATGAAGCTCGGCATGATGCCGAAGCGGGCGCCGATCTCCTTGGCACCGGTCTTGAACAGGATCGCGCGGTCGGCGGCTTCCAGCGCTTCGGAAAACAGGATGGCCGCCTCGTAGACGCCGGGACCCGTCTCCGTGTGCAAGCCCTCGATCGGCACGCCGAAGTCCGCCATCTCGACCATCAGCGCCTTGAAGAAGTCGCGATTCGCGCCGGCGCGCAGCAGCGAGTAGCCGAACATGCCGGGCGTGATCGGCTCGGGCCGCACGTAACCCTTCGCCGCCCACGACTGAGGCGTCTCGGCGAAGTTGAACCATTCGAACTCGATGCCGCACATCACGGCGAAGCCGAGCTTCTCGGCGCGCCTGAGCACGCGCTTCAGGACCTGGCGCGGGCAGATCGGGTGCGGCGCCTCGCGCCCGTTCCTGTCGACGACGAAATCGCCGAGGAAGAACGGCACGTTGTCGTCCCACGGAACGTTGCGGTGCGTGCCGAGATCGATCTTCGCCACCGCGTCAGGAAAGCCCCTGTGCCAGCCGGTCAGCGTCGTGTTGTCGTAGCACTGGTCGTTCATGTCCCAGCCGAAGACGACGTCGCAGAAGCCGAAGCCGCCGTCGGCGGCGGAGAAGAATTTGTCCTTGTGGATATACTTGCCGCGCAGCACGCCGTCGATGTCGGAGACGGCGACCTTGACGCGGGTCCCCGGGGCGTTGCGCACCGTATCCAGCACCTTCTTGGCGGATGTGTTCTGCGGCATGCTGCCTTCCCCCTGATGTCCGAGCGCGATTGTACCGCGGGCCACGCGCCGGTTCGATGGCACAATCGCCACGATGGATCCCGCCACATCGCCGCCATCGCGGGCGCGCGCGCTCGCGGCGCTGCACGTCGCCGTGGCGCTGTTCGGATTCGCCGGCCTGTTCGGGAAATGGCTCGCGCTGCCGCCGGTGACGATCGTGCTGGGACGCACCCTCGTCGCGAGCGTGGCGCTCGGCGCGTTGCTGCGGCTGCGGGGCGAATCCGCTGCGCTCGTCGCAAGGGGCGTGGCTTCGGGGCTCGCGGTCAACGGGGCGCTCCTGGCGCTGCACTGGGTGGCGTTCTTCGAGGCGATCCAGACCGCGAGCGTCGCCGTGGGCCTGCTCGGCTTCGCGAGCTTTCCGCTGTTCGTGCTACTCCTCGAAGCCGCGACCCGTCAACGCAGATTGCACGCCGCGGACTGGCTGACCGCCGCGCTGGTGAGCGTCGGGTTGCTGCTGCTCGTGCCCGAGTTCCGCTGGGCGAATCGCACCGTGCAGGGGCTCGCCTGGGGAGTCGCGTCCGGATGCACGTTCGCGTTGCTGGCGGTGCGCAATCGCTCGTTCGCCGTCCGCTACCCGCCCGGTGCGATAGCGCTGTGGCAGAACGCCTTTGCGGCGGTGTGCCTGCTGCCGGTCGCGCTGTGGTCCGCTGCTCCCGTGGGCGTCCGCGATCTCGCGCTGTTGCTCGTGCTGGGCGTGTTCTGCACGGCGCTCGCGCACACGCTCTTCATAGGCAGCCTGCGCACGCTGTCCGCGCACACCGCAAGCGTAGTGGTGACGTTGGAGCCGGTGTACGGTATCGCGCTCGCGTTCCTGCTGCTCGGTGAGACGCCGGCCCCGCGCACGCTGGCCGGCGCGACGCTGGTCGTCGGCGCCGCGCTGCGGGCGACACAAGCGGCCCGCGGCGCCGGATGAGCGTAAGCGAGTCCCGGGCTTGGCGCTCCGCGCTCGACCCGGCCTGCGCATTTCTCGAGGGATCCGGCTGAGTTGGCGCGTGCACGGTGTTTCGGTAGCATCGCTCTCTTCGACAATCGAGCTCGGAAAGCCGGCATGCAAATCGGGATAGTGGGTCTGGGCCGCATGGGCGGCAACATGGCGCGGCGGCTCGCCCGCGGCGGGGTCGCGGTCACCGGCTTCGATCCCGACGCGGGTGCGCGAGGCGCGCTCGCCGATACGCCCGGCGTGACGGTGGTCGACGATCTCGCAGCGCTGGTGCACGCGCTGCCGGCACCGCGGGTGGTGTGGCTGATGGTCCCCGCGGGCCAGCTCACGGAGGAGACGATCGCGGCGCTCGCCCCGCGCCTCGCCGCCGAGGACGTAATCGTCGACGGCGGCAACGCGTTCTACAAGGACTCGGTCCGCCGCGCCGTCGAGCTCGCGAGCTACGGCGTGCGCTTCGTGGACTGCGGCGTCTCCGGGGGCATCTGGGGCCTAGAGGAAGGCTATGCGCTCATGTTTGGCGGCTCGCCGGCGGCGGCTCGCGCGATCGAGCCCGTCGTCAAGCTCCTCGCGCCGGGGCCGGATCGAGGCTGGCTGCACTGTGGCCCCAGCGGCTCGGGGCATTTCGTGAAGATGATCCACAACGGCGTCGAGTACGGAATGATGCAGTCGCTGGCCGAAGGCTTCGCGCTGCTCAAAGCCAAGACGGAATTCGCGCTCGACGTGGCGGCGATCGGCGAGATGTGGCGCCACGGCAGCGTCGTGCGCTCGTGGCTGCTCGATCTCGCCGCGGAGTTCCTCCGGGCGGACTCGGAGCTCGCGAGCATCGCGCCCGTCGTCGCCGATTCGGGCGAGGGACGCTGGACCGCCGCGGAGGCGATCGAGCTGGGGATCCCGGCGCCCGTCCTCGCGCTGGCGCTCCAGATGCGCTTCGCGAGCCAGGGAAAGTCGGCCTACGCCGACCGCGTGCTCGCCATGATGCGCAAGGGCTTCGGCGGCCACGCCGTCACCGCGGCCGAGCCGAAGCCGTGATCGCGCTCGTCATGGGCGTCTGCGGCTGCGGCAAGTCTACCGTCGGGCAGGCGCTCGCCCGGCGGCTCGGCTGGCGCTTCGTCGACGGCGACGATTTCCATCCGGCGGCGAACGTCGAAAAGATGTCGCGCGGCGTCGCGCTCATCGACGCCGACCGCTGGCCGTGGTTCGACGCGATCGCCGCGGAGCTGCGGCGTCTCGATGCCGCGGGCGAGAGCGCCGTGCTCGCCTGCTCGGCGCTCAAGGCCGCTTATCGGGCCCGCCTCGCGGCGAGCGGCGATGTTCGCGTGGTCTACCTCAAGGGCGACGCGGCGACCATCGAGCCGAGACTCGCGGGTCGCACGGGCCACTTCATGCCGGCCGCGCTGCTGCCGAGCCAGTTCGCGACCCTCGAAGAGCCCGAGCGCGGGATCGTCGTCGACATCCGCCGGCCGGTCGACGAGCAGGTCGCGGCGATCGCGCGCGCGCTTGGTGAGGATGCATCGCTCGCGGACGCCGGCGCGCGTTCGGCGCCGGGACCGCGACCGTGAGCCGCGGTCGCCCTCGCAGGCCGGCGACGGACGTCGCGCACGTTGGCCGCGCGCCAGCCCGCCACCTCGGCGCGGTCAACACGCCGGTGTACCGCGCCACGACCATCCTGTTCGAGTCGCTGACGGAGCTCGAGGCGGCGGAACGCGGCGATCATCCGGGCGTCACCTACGGCCTGCACGGGCTGCCGACCGTCACCGATCTGCAGGCCGCGATCGCGCAGCTCGAAGGCGGCCATGCCTCGCTCGCGGTCGCATCCGGTCTCGCCGCGATCACGCTGGCGCTGCTCGGCGTGGCGAGCGCCGGCGATCACGTGCTGGTGACCGACGCCGTGTACGGACCGACGCGGCGCTTCTGCGACAACCAGCTGCGGCGCTTCGGGATCGACGTGAGCTACTATCCTCCGCTCGCGGGCGCGGCGATCGAGCGCGAGTTCCGGCCCAACACGCGCCTGGTGTACGCGGAGTCGCCCGGCTCGCTCACCTTCGAGGTGCAGGACATCCCGGCGATCGCCGAGGTCGCGCACGCCAAGGGCGCGCTGCTGATGCTCGACAATACCTGGGCCACGCCCCTGGGGTTCCCGGCCTTCGCTCGGGGCGTCGACGTCACCGTGCACGCGGGCACGAAGTACATCGGCGGCCACTCCGACGTGCTGGTCGGTTTGATCGATTGCAGCGAAGCGACGTATCCGGCCATGCACCGGCTGTGGACGGACATGGGAGTCGCGCTGTCGAGCGACGACGCGTTTCTCGCGCTGCGCGGACTGCGCACGCTCTCGGTGCGCCTCGATCGGCACACCCAGAGCGCGCTGGCGGTCGCGCGCTGGCTGCGCGAGCAGCCGGAGGTCGCGGAGGTCATCTTCCCCGCGCTGCCGGGCTCGCGCGGACACGAGCTGTGGAAGCGCGACTTCACGGGAGCCTGCGGGTTGTTCGGCGTGGTGCTGAAGCCGGTCGCGAAGGCGCGCATCGCCGCCATGCTCGACGGCATGCGGCTATTCCGCATGGGCTGGAGCTGGGGAGGCTTCGAGAGCCTCATCATTCCGGCCAACGTCGAGCGCGCCAGGCGCACGTTCCCATGGGACGCTGCCGGCCCCTGCTTGCGCCTGCACGTCGGCCTGGAAAGCCCCGACGACCTGATTGCCGATCTCGCCGACGGATTCGCACGCCTGCGCGGCTGAATCGCCCGCGACATCGCGCGCGTCCCGTCTTCAGCCGCTCAGGACGCGGCGCACATCACGACCCCGAGCACGCCATAGCCCTCGGGCAACCAGCCTTTCGCGAGCATCTGGCTGCGGATATCGAGACTGGTCGTGTAGCGGTGGTTGGTGTCGGGACGATTGTCGTACAGGCGGTACACCGGGTTCGTTCCGCTCGGGCACGCGCCGGTCTGCAGATCAGGCAGATCGATGAAGAAGGCGCTCGTGGTTTCCTCCAGCAGGACCGGGAACGCAACCTGCACTGCCGCGCATTCCTCCGGGGATGCGGAGAAGTAGTGCGAGTCGCCGTACGCGGGCGGGATGTAGAAGCGGCACACCCGGCTCGAGAAGCCGGTGGCCTGCGCGTAGGCGTTGAAGGTCTGCCCGGTCCGGACCCACCCGCCCGGAGCCGAAGCGTCGAGAGCGGCGATCTCCACTGGGTTGGCGGTCATGAAGTAATGGTCGCGCGCGGCCCAGTAGTATTCGACAACCTGCGTCGGGGCGGTATTGGCCATCAGCGCCACCAGTGCGCCGCTGGCGTTGAGCATCCCCGCGCCGCAGGTGTAGGTGGTGCAATAGCATTCGTCCTGCGGGACGGGATTGCCGCGGTTGTCGAATTGCGGAACCATGCACACGGGCACCGACGCGTCGCTGCCGCCCGTGGTCGGAAACGCGCGCGACGTCGCCTGGAGCGTTTGCCTCACCTGCGGCGGCGTCAGCGCGGGCCGGACCGAGAGCATGAGCCCCACGACGCCCGCGACCTGCGGCGCCGAAAAGCTCGTGCCGAGCGTGACGTTGAAGCTGTCGGTGTAGATCGAGCCGGCCGGTGTAGTCGTCCCGGCATTCGACGTCGACAGGATCGGATACAGGCAGGGCGTGCCCTCGGCGACGTTGACGCAGTTGCCCGCCGGGGCGCTGATCGCGACCTCGAGTCCCAGGCTGGAGAAGCCGACCTTGGTGCCGACGTGGCGCAGTCCGGCCACCGCGATCACGCCGCTGCAGTTCCCGGGCGAGTCCACGGCCTCGCCTTCCTCGTTGCCCGCGGAGACGACGATGACGGCGTTGAGTGCGGTGATCTGCGAGATCACGTCGACGTAGCCGGCCGGACACGCCCCAGGGGCGCCCAGGCTCAGATTCAGGACGCGGGCGGGGTTCGGATTGACGGGCGTGCCCGGAACGGGGATTCCGGCCGCCCACAGCATCGCCGCCATGATGTCGGAGTCCGAGCCGAAGCACTTGCCGAGCGCGCGAACGGGCAGGAGCTGGAGGTTGGGCCCGACGCTGGCCATGCCGATCCCGTTGTTGGTGAGCGCGCCGATGATTCCGAAGACTTGGGTGCCGTGCCAGGAGCTGTCTTGCGCGACGTACATGTTGGTCGCCGGGTCGAGTTCCGTGCAGCCGTAGAACTCGCCGCGCTTGTTGTTGGCTTCCGCCGCGGTGACCCAGTCGCCGGGGTCCGACGCGTCGGGGTCGCGGCCATCGCCATCGTTGGCGACGATGGGGTCGCTGATCATGTCGTATCCGGGCAGCAGCTTGCCCCCTGCGGCGACCGTGAGCAGGTCCGGATGCTCGAAGCGGACGCCCGTGTCGATGTCCGCGATGACGATGGAGGGATTGCCCTGCGTGATGCTCCATGCGGGCTCGATGTCGATCGACGATGCCACCTCGCCGCTCGGAGCGCGCAGGTACCACTGGCCGACCGCGGGACCGTTGCCTCCCAGTCCGTTCGGGTAGAGCGGATCGTTCGGCGCGGTCGCGCGACGGCGGCGCTGATCCGGCACCGCGTATTCCACGTCGGCCTCGCCCGCGAGGCGCTGCGCGAGCGCCTCCGACGTCATGCCGTCGGCGAAGACGACCTGCGTGCGCACCGCGACCGGCTGGCCGTCTTCCATCGCCAGGCCCAGCCGCGCCCCCAATGCCCTGGCGTTCATCGGCCTCATCACCGCGCCAGCGACGGCGACCTTCGGGATCAGGACCGAATCGGCCCGGATCTTGACGATCACCCGGGCGCGCGTGCCGGTCGCGTCCTGAGCCTGGGCGTCGAGTTGCAGCGGAAGGCTCGCCGCGAGCGCCAGGATCGGCGCGGCCCATGCAGAGCGGATCGTTCTCATCGATAAGCGTGACATCGAAAGTGCGCAAGTTTACGCCAAGAAGCGAGCAACTGCGCGGCCATTGCCGTCGCAGCGTAGAATTGCAACAAGTTGTTGCTTCGGCGACGGAGTCAGGCCCATGTCAGTGGTGAATCGACGCGTGCTGCTCGCGAGCCGGCCGGTTGGCGCCGTCACGGAGGAGAACTTCCGCATCGTCGACGCGCCGCTGCCGGTCCCGGGCGAGGGCGAGGTGCTGGTTCGAAACGAGTGGCTGTCGCTCGATCCGTACATGCGCGGGCGGATGAACGAGGCGAAGTCCTACGCGCCCTCCGTCGGCATCGGCGAGGTGATGGTCGGGCAGACGGCGGGCGAAGTCGTGGTTTCGCGCGACGCGAGGTTCCGCGCCGGCGACAAGGTGCTCACCGGACTGGGCTGGCAGCTCTACGGCGTCGCCAAGGCTCGCGAGCTGACGCCGATCGACGTCTCGCTTGCGCCGGCTTCGTGCTATCTGGGCGTGCTCGGGATGCCGGGGATGACCGCGTGGTTCGGGCTGCGCGAGATCGGCCGGCCGAAGCCAGGCGAGACCCTGGTGGTCTCCGCGGCGTCGGGCGCGGTCGGGAGCGTCGTCGGCCAGCTCGCCAAGATCGAGGGCTGTCGCGTCGTCGGCATCGCGGGCGGAAAGGCGAAGTGCGACTATGTCGTCGACGAGCTCGGCTTCGACGCCTGCGTCGACTACAAGGCCGGCAGGCTCGCCGAGGATCTGCGCTCGGCCTGCCCGGCGGGCATCGACATCGACTTCGAGAACGTCGGCGGCGCGATGCTCGACACCGTGCTCGGCCTCGTGAACCCGCGCGGGCGCGTCGTGCTCTGCGGCATGATCGCGGAGATCAACGCGAGCGAGCCCTACGGCTACCGGCGGCTCCGCGCCGTGCTCGTCAATCGCATCCGCATGCAGGGCATGATCGTGTTCGACTGGAAAGACCGGTACGGCGAAGCCGTCGCGGCGCTGAGCGCGCATTTCGCGGCGGGCCGGCTCAAGCACCGCGAGTCGATCGTCGAGGGCCTCGACAGCGCGCCGCGCGCGCTGCTTGCGCTCTTCAAGGGCGAGAACTTCGGCAAGCAGCTCGTTCGCCTGTCATAGACAGCGATGATCGCGTAGACCGCGTCGCGCATGCACCTGCTTCGACGGCGGCCGCCATGTACGACCGGGGTCCGGACAGCTTGATGCTCTTGTTGAGCAGCGAGATGGCTTCGCTCGGCGCCACGAAGAACCGGGCGCCGCCGGAGGTCATGATCGAATTCCACATCAGCCGCGGCGAAGCGAGGACATCCGGAGCACGGGCATGTCCGTGTAGCGACTGGAAGCTCAGCGCATGGCGCCTGCGCGAGCCAACAGCGGCGCTCCGCCCGTCCACTCGTCCACCAGGCGCCGAATCGCGGCGGGCCCGCTGGCCGCAGCGATGCGCTCGCGAAAGCCTCGCTCGGCAAACATCTGCGTGACGGTGGCGAGGATGCGCAGATGCTCCTCGGTCGCCTGCTCGGGGACCAGGATCACCAAGAGCAGGGAGACCCGGTGCCGATCCGGTGCGCCGAACCTGATCGGCACCTTGGTGCGGACGAGAAGGATGATCGGCTCGTCGATGCCGGCGATGCGCGCGTGCGGGATGGCGACCCCGCACCCGAGACCGGTCGATCCGCTCTGCTCGCGCCGCCACAGCGCCCGAAATACCGGTGCGTGATTCACGTGATGGTGAGACTCCACAAGCAGCGCGGCCTCCTCGAGGGCGCGCTGCTTGTCCGGGACGTTGAGGTCGACGATCACGTCGTCCCGGGATAGGTAACGGCTAAC
>Ga0335077_10003198_pt1 | contig 19702 bp, 18 predicted proteins | sample Lox_Sample_31_FD_207151 | JGI IMG/M metagenome (GOLD analysis project Ga0335077, IMG submission 207151) | Soil microbial communities from Loxahatchee National Wildlife Refuge, Florida, United States - Lox_Sample_3.1 | ecosystem: Environmental > Terrestrial > Soil > Wetlands | place: USA...
CACGATCGCGCCGGCCCGCCCGGCATCCCCGGCGGCCAGTCCAGCGCCCCCGCCGCCCTGCCCGGCATCGTCAGCGGCCCGCCCAACGCCCTCGCGGGTCCGCCCAGACCTCGGACCGCCCGGACCTGACCCCCCGGGTGGGTCCCACCACGCCCACATGTTTCCGTTGCGGTCCGTCTCGGCGCGCAGCCCTCGCTCGGCGGCGGCCGCGAGGAACCATACGCGGCAGTCCGCGTCCGCCTTGGTGTACGAAAAGCGACGGTATCCGCCGGTCTGCTCTTCGCGCCCGACCGGCAGCAGGGACTGCCAGAGCGGCAAGTTCCATGGCGCCGGTCTCACCCGCCGTGCTCCTGCATCGGGATGCGGACGCCGCGCTCCGCGGCCACCTCGGCTGCCCGGTCGTAGCCGGCATCCACGTGCCGGATCACGCCCATGCCTGGGTCGTTGGTGAGCACCCGTTCCAGCTTGCGTGCCGCCGTCGGGCTGCCGTCGGCCACGCACACCTGGCCGGCGTGGATCGAGCGCCCGATGCCCACGCCGCCGCCGTGGTGAATCGACACCCAGGACGCGCCAGAGGCCGTGTTGACCAGGGCGTTCAGCAGCGGCCAGTCGGCGATCGCGTCCGAGCCGTCGGCCATGCCCTCGGTCTCGCGGTACGGCGAGGCAACCGACCCGCAGTCCAGGTGGTCGCGGCCGAGCACGATCGGGGCCCGCACCTCGCCGTGGGCCACCATGTCGTTGAAGCGCAGGCCAGCCTTGTCCCGCTCGCCGTAGCCGAGCCAGCAGATCCTGGCGGGCAGGCCCTGGAAGTGGACCTTCCTCTCGGCCATCTCGATCCACCTGGCCAGCTGCTCGTTGTCGGGGAACAGGTCGAGTATCGCCCGGTCGGTGGCCGCGATGTCCGCCGGGTCGCCGGACAGGGCCGCCCAGCGGAACGGCCCCTTGCCTTCGCAGAACAGCGGCCTGATGTACGCGGGCACGAACCCGGGGAAGGCGAACGCTCGGTCGTAGCCGCCAAGCTCGGCCTCGCCGCGGATCGAGTTGCCGTAGTCGAAGACCTCGGCCCCGGCGTCCATGAAGCCCACCATCGCCGCCACGTGCACCGCCATGGACTCGCGGGCCCGCCGGGTGAAGCCGGCCGGGTCCTCGGCCCGCAGCGCGGCCATGTCCTCGAACGCCACGCCGCGCGGCAGGTAGGTCAGCGGGTCGTGCGCCGACGTCTGGTCGGTCACCACGTTGACCGGCGCGCCCATCGCCAGCATCGCCGGCACCAGATCGGCCGCGTTGCCGAGCAGGCCGATCGAGAGCGGCTGGCCGGCCTGCGCGGCGGCGACCGCCCGCCGCAGCGCGTCGTCCGTGTCATCGGCCGCGACGTCCAGGTAGCCGAACTCGATCCGGCGGACGATGCTGGCCGGGTCGCAGTCGATGCAGATCGCCACCCCGCCGTTCATCGTGATGGCCAGCGGCTGCGCCCCGCCCATCCCGCCGAGGCCGGCGGTGAGCGTGATCGTCCCGGCAAGTGTGCCGCCGAACCGCTTCGCGGCCACGGCGGCGAACGTCTCGTAGGTGCCCTGAAGGATGCCCTGGGTGCCGATGTAGATCCACGAGCCGGCCGTCATCTGGCCGAACATGGTCAGCCCGAGAGACTCAAGCCGGCGGAACTCCTCCCAGGTGGCCCACTGAGGTACCAGGTTCGAGTTGGCGATGATCACCCGCGGCGCCCACTCATGCGTGCGGAACACGCCGACCGGCTTGCCCGACTGCACGAGCAGCGTCTCGTCACCCTCGAGGTCGCGCAGCGAGCCGACGATCGCGTCGAACGCCTCCCAGCTGCGCGCGGCCCGGCCCGACCCGCCGTAGACGATCAGCTGGTCGGGATGTTCGGCCACCTCGGGATCCAGGTTGTTCATCAGCATCCGGAGGGCGGCCTCCTGCGGCCAGCCCTTGCAGGACACCTCCGTTCCGCGTGGTGCCCGTACCGGCCGCGGGCCGGCCGGTTCCTGACCTGACATTCGCGCAGCCGTCATCTCGTTCCTCGTCGAGTGAGCACCCGCCGCGGCGGGGTGCCGCAGCCACACCTCATCTTCCCCGCTCGCTTCGGTCATCACCACCGCTCGCGCGCCACACCCCGCGCGCGTGCACCAGCCGCCGTCGCCGATAGGGGACTACCTGGCCGCCTCAGCTCACACCGTAGAGCTTGCGCAGGATCGCGCGCAGCGACGTCCTGGTGAGCGCGCCGATGTTCTCGCCAAGGATCGTGGTGCCGGACGGCGATAGGAAGAACGTGACCGGCAGGGCAGGAACGCCGTAGCGGACAGCGGCCGAAGCCTCCGGGTCGAACGCGATCGGGTAGGGAACCTGGTACCTGCTGACGAACGCCGTCGCCGGGCCGCGAGAGTCGGCCGAGTCAATGCCGACGAAGCTCACCCTGCCGTGCAGCTGGCGCGCGACACTGGCCAGCGCCGGTGTCTCCTTGGTGCAGATGTGGCAGGTCGAGGCCCAGAAGTTCATCACGATCGGACGGCCGGCAAGGCTGGCCAGCGTGATCGCGGTGCGCCCGCGCAGTGGCCGCAGGTCCAGGGAGGGGGCTGGCCGGTCCAGCCTGACGAAGCCGAGGCCCTGGGCGCTCATCGGCGCCGCGTTCCGCGGCGCCGATGCCCAGCGGATGCCAAGAACGGTCGCGGTGGACAGCACGACGGCGCCGACCGCGATCAGCGCGATGGCGAAAAGGCGGCTGCGCCGCGTCGCGCGCCCGGTGAGGGGGTTCACCATCATGCCATCGAACCTACCGCGCCCTTCGCGCCCGCGCCCCGCGCGATGCCGGGGGCGGGCCGTCCTTCCGGACGGCCCGCCCCCGGCATTACCCGCAGCGACCTACCCTGCCAGCCCGGTTGCTCAGTAGGGCAGGCCCTCGGACTTCAGCCAGCCGGTCGCCACCGTGGAGTAGCTGGCGTGGTCCAGGATGACCGCCTTGTCCATCGCCAGCAGGCCGGCGGTGGTCAGCTTCGCCGAGATCGCGTTGAGCGTGTTGATGATCAGCGAGTTGACGCCCTTCTTGTAAACGAGCGGCACGACGTTCTGCGCCGCGAAGTTGAACTTCGGGTCGGCCAGCGCGACCAGGTGGTCGGTGATGATCTGGGGCGTGGTGGTGAACACGTCGGCGGCCTGCACCTTGCCGTCCTGGAGGGCGGCCAGCGTAATCGGGCCGGACTCGTCAAGCGGCACGAACGCCTTGAAGTGCAGCCCGTAGTTCTTCGCCAGTCCGATCAGGCCGTCGGTCCTTGTCTTGAACTCCGGCGGGCCCCCGATGCTCATCGTCTTGGCAAGCGGCTTGAGCTGCGCGATCGAGGTCAGGTGATGGGCCTTGGCGAACGCCTGGGTCACCGTCACCGAGTCCTTGTCCTGCGCGGACGAGGGGTTGAGTATTTCCAATGTCGACGGCAGCTTGGCGTCGAGCGCGGCGTCCACTTGCGAGGTGCTCGCGGCGGTGCTCGTGGTGTCGACAGACGTGGTGAGCAGCGCACCGTTGTACTCGGGGATGATCGTGATCGCGCCCTTGGCGATCTCCGGGTAGTAGACCTCGCGTGCCCCGATGTTGAACTTGTCGGTGACCTTGACGCCCTTGGCCTGCAGCGCGAGCGCGTAGATCTCGGCGAGCAGCTCGTTCTCAGGGAAGTTCGCCGAGCCGATCACCACCGACCCCTTTGAGGCTGGGCCTCCTCCCAGGGGGTTGGACGAGGTCGAGCTGCTGCTGCATGCGGCGAGCGTGAGCCCGGCCGCCAGCGCAAGACCTGCCGCTGCCAGCCGTCTCAGCGACGGAGTGGTAAGCATCATTCTTCCCTTCTTTTTCGATAGGAAAAGAGTAAGTATCACGTGCGCGCGGCGCGGCGCAGACCCGCGGGCACGACGAGCCGGCGCAGGCCCACGAAGACGACCTGGACCAGGAGCGCGAGCAGGACAACGAGTGCCGCGCCTCCGGCCACCTGGCCGTACTCATTGCTGGCCAGGCCGTCGATGATGTACCGGCCGAGCCCGCCGGTGCCGATCTCGGCGGCGATGGTGGCCGTCGCCACTATGAAGATCGCGGCTGTGCGCAGTCCTAGCATGATCAGCGGCATGGCAACCGGGATCTCGACACGCCGCAGTACCTGCCATCCGGTCATCCCCATCCCGCTGGCCGCGTCGATCAGGTCAGGGTCGACTCCGAGCACGCCCTCGTACGCATTGACCAAGATCGGCGGAATGGCCAGCGCGACCAGCGGGATGAGCCAGGTCAGCGGGGAGAACCCCAGGTACACGACCATCATGATCAGCAGGCCGAGCGTGGGGATGGCCCGCCAGATGTTGGCCAGGCTGACGATCGCGAAGGCACCCCTGCCGGTGTGGCCGATGGCCACGCCGAGCGGCAGCGCGATGAGGCCGGCGACCAGCAGCGCCAGCCCGCTGTAGCCGAGGTGCTGCAGGAGCCGGATCGGGATGCCGTCGGCGCCGTGCCACTGCTGGCGCGAGGTGAGCCAGGTCCACGCGAAGCTGAGGAAGGTCATGACACCCCCGCCAGGTCGCGGTCCGCAGGGGCGGGCGTGAGCACGGCGGGTGGCATCGGCTCTGCCCTGCGTCGCTGCCAGGGAGTGAGCATCCTGCGGATCACGATCAGCAGCAGGTCGGCGGCCAGCGCGAGCACGATCACCATGGCGATGCCGGCGTAGACCTCGGTCGGGAAGTCGCGCTGGAGCCCGTCGATGAAGAAGTAGCCCAGGCTGCTGACCCCGATCAGCTGGCCGAGGCTGGCAAGGCTGATGCTCGAGACGGTCGCCACCCGCAGCCCGGCGATGATGACCGGGATCGCGACCGGCAGCTCCACCTGCGCGAGCCTGCGCAGCGGCCCGAAGCCCATGGCCGTGGCCGCCTGGCGCACCGGCTCGGGCACCGAGCGCAGCCCGTCGACCACGTTGGGGACCAGTACGCACAGCGAGAACAGCGTGAGCGGGATGATCACGGTCGCGTCAGACAGCCCGGTGAACGCGATCAGGACCACGAACAGGGCCAGCGACGGAATCGCGTAGATCGCGCTCGCAATCGACAGGACGGGCGGGTAGAGCAGCCGCCACCGCACGCAGATGATCCCGAGCGGTACGGAAATGCCCAGGCCGAGCATGGCCGAGACGATGCCGAGATAGGCGTTCTGCAGGGTGAGCTGACCAATCTGGCCGATGTTCTGCGGGATCCAGGACCAGACCATCTAGCCCTGCCAGCCGGAATGCCGCTCGGCCGCGGCTTCCTCGGCCGACTGGATGGCTGACCGCATCCGCTCGTATGTGGTCACCCCCACCACGTGGCCTGCCGAGTCCACGCCGACGGCCCTGCCGGTGCGCGACAGCACGGTCGCGTCAAGCGCGGCGCGCAGCGAGTCGGTGTCCGGCCGGAACGTGTGACCGAACCCGATCAGCGCGAGATCGGCCAGTGTGGCCAGCTCAGGAGCGGCCTCAAGGTCGGCGAGGGCGAGCCAGCCGAGGGGATAGCGTTGCGAATCGACGACGAGCACCCACGGCTCACCGATCCCCTTGGCGACCTGGGTCGCGTCGGCGGCCATCGTCTCCTGCGGCAGCACTGCGGTGAGATCCAAGTCAAGGCCCACGGCATCGAAGAAGGACAGCCGCCTGATGCCGCGGTCGAAGCCTACGAAGTCCTCCACGTACTCATCCGCCGGGTAACCGAGCAGCCGCTCCGGCGTGTCCAGCTGCACGAGCCTGCCGCCCGGGCGGAACACGGCGACCAGGTCACCCACCTTGATCGCCTCCTCGATGTCGTGCGTGACGAACACGACGGTTTTGCGCAGGTCCGCCTGCAGCCTCAGCAGTTCATCTTGCAGGCTGGCTCTGACAATCGGGTCGACCGCGCTGAACGGCTCGTCCATGAGCAGCACCGGCGGATCGGCCGCCAGCGCACGCGCCACGCCCACGCGCTGCTGCTGCCCGCCGGACAGCTGGTGCGGATAGCGCGAGGCCATGCCGCGATCCAGGCCGACCAGGTCCATCAGCTCGTGCGCCCGGCCGCGCGCCTTGGCCTTCTTCCAGCCGTTAAGCAGCGGAACGGTCGCGATGTTGTCCTCGATGGTCCGGTGCGGGAACAGGCCGGTGTGCTGGATCACGTAGCCGATTCCGCGGCGCAGCGCAGACGGGTTGCCGGCCAGGACGTCCTGGCCGTCGAGCAGTATGCGCCCGTCCGTGGGCTCGACCAGGCGATTGATCATGCGCAGCGAGGTGGTCTTCCCGCAGCCGCTCGGGCCGACCAGCACGACGGTCTTGCCCTGCGGAACCTCGAGGCTGAGACCGTCCACGGCGACGGTTCCGTCCGCGTAGCGCTTCGTCACGTTCTCGAAGGTGATCACTACGCGGCCCTTTCCGTTGCGGGGTCGCTGCCCCGCGCCATATACCGCAGAAGAGCTAGCCTAACCGGTGAACCGTTACTGCCCGCACAATCCCCGCGGTCACGCGATGACGGTTACTGGGTTAGCTGGCGACCTCGCTCACGCGTTTCACGAACATTACCCCGCATGACTCACCGGCAGCGTCCGCCGATCCGCGAAGGAGCGTTCCGGGCGATGTCGGACCCTGCTGATACGTTGCTTGCAGGAAGCTCGCAGGTAGACGCAGCTCACAGGACGACGCAGCCTGTCCCGCCGGGAGACCTGGAACATCCGATATGCCCGATGAAGATCCGGCAAGATCGCCGGACCGCCAGGCGCCCGGCCACGAGCCGGTGGCCGACGCCGCACAGCCGGGCCAGGCCGCACAGCCGGGCCAGCCGGAGCCCGAGCCGCGGACGAACGCGACCTCGCAGCGGCGGGAGTCCGAGGCGCGCCCGCGCCGAACCGAGGCGCACGGTCACCAGCACAGGGACGTGTCCGGGGGCTGGCTGCGCCCGGCGGTCTTCGGCGCCATGGACGGCCTGGTCACCAACGTCTCGCTGATCTCCGGCGTCGGCGCTGGCGTCTCCGGAGTGGGCGCCGGCGGCACGCACCCCAAGCTGATCGTGCTGACCGGCCTGGCGGGCCTCGCGGCGGGCGCCCTGTCGATGGCCACCGGCGAGTACGTCTCGGTCTCGTCGCAGAACGAACTCGTCCAGGCCGAGGTCACCAAGGAAAGGTACGAGCTCGAGCACAACCCGGAGGCCGAACGCCGCGAGCTCGCGGCCGCGTTCCGGCACCGCGGCGTGGACGCCGACCTCGCCGACCGGCTGGCCACCCAGGTCTCCGACCGCCCGGAAGAGGCCCTGCGGATGCACGTGAGGGAGGAGCTCGGGGTCGACCACCACGAGCTGCCCTCGCCGTTTACCGCCGCGGGCGCGTCCCTGGTCACGTTCGCGGTCGGCGCGCTGATCCCGCTGCTGCCCTACCTGCTGGGATTCGGGTCGCTGCCCGCCGCGCTGGTTTTCGCGGCCGTCGCGGCCTTCGGCGGCGGCGGACTCGTGGCCAAGATCACCGACCGGCCGTTCCTGCGCGGCGCGACGCGCCAGCTCCTGCTGGCAGCGGTGGCGGCGGGCCTGACCTACGCGATCGGCACCGGGGTCGGCGCCGCCATTCACTAGCGACCCGGCGCGCGCACCCGGCGCCCGGCCGCCGGCTACCAGGTATCGATGCCGAACGAGTCCTCTGCGTGCCCGCCCGACGACAGCAGGTCGAGGTCGGCCTCCACCATCATGCCGACGAGTTCCTCGAAGTCGATCTTCGGCTCCCAGCCGAGCCGCTCCCTGGCCGCCGACGCGTCGGCGCACAGCTTGTCCACCTCAGCGGGCCTGATGAACGCCGCGTCGGTGACCACGTGGTCGTGCCAGTCCAGGCCCGCCGCCTTGAACGCCTGCTCAAGCAGCTCCTCGATCGAGTGCGTGACCCCGGTGCCGATGACATAGTCCACCGGCTCGTCCTGGCCGAGCATCAGGTGCATGGCCCTGACGTAGTCGCCGGCGAACCCCCAGTCCCGGCGCGCTGACAGGTTGCCGAGCCTGATCTGGCGCTCGTAGCCGAGCTTGATCTTCGCGACGCCGAGCGAGATCTTCCTGGTCACGAACTCAGGACCGCGCCGCGGCGACTCGTGGTTGAACAAGATCCCCGAGACCGCGTACATCCCGTAGGACTCGCGGTAGTTCTGGGTCAGGAAGTGACCGTAGGCCTTGGCCACCCCGTACGGGCTGCGCGGGTGGAACGGGGTCTGCTCGGTCTGCGGCGACTCCCTGACCATCCCGAACATCTCCGACGATGACGCCTGGTAGAACCTGATCTGCCCGCGACCCGGGCTGCGCGAGGCCGAGATCCCGCTGCACACCCTGATTGCCTCGAGAACGCGGAGCACGCCGACTCCGGTCACCTCGCCGGTCAGCTCGGCCTGCTGCCAGGACATCGGCACGTACGAGATCGCAGCGAGGTTGTACACCTCGTCGGGCTGGACGCGTTCGACCGCGGAGATCAGGCTGCCCTGGTCGAGCAGGTCGCCCCTGACCAGCCTGACGTCGCCGAGCAGCTGCCTGAGCTGGCGCACCCGCGGATTCTGCTGGCCGCGGACCAGGCCCCACACCTCGTACCCCTCCGCGGTCAGGTACTCGGCCAGGTAGGACCCGTCCTGGCCGGTGATGCCGGTGATCAGAGCTCGTCGGGACAGGATCGCCTCCACTGTCTGCGCCGTCGTGGCCTCCGTCGCGGCAGCATATCCGCACCGCCCACGGTATTTGCACGTCGCGTGCCATCTGACATCACCGGCAGAACCCCGGTGCTGGCCAGATCGCAGCGGACGCCATGGTCCGGTCTGGGGCGTAAGGACCCTGACGGGGCCAGTGATAATGTTCGCTGCCAGGAGAGCAGCGGATCGGCCTCGAACGGGACGCCCGGCCGGCGCCGCGACAAGGAGGCAGACCTGCGTGACCACAGTGTCGGATGACCGGCCGCTCCGCGTGGCGCTGCTTTCCTACCGTAGCAAGCCGCACTGCGGCGGCCAGGGTATCTACCTGCGGCATCTGTCCCGCGAGCTGGACGCGCTCGGGCACCACGTCGAGGTCTTCTCCGGCCAGCCTTACCCCGAGCTAGAACCAGGCCCGCTGCTGCGCACGCTGCCCAGCCTCGACCTGTACCGCGAAGACGACCCGTTCCGCACGCCTGGCCTGCGCGAGTACCGCGGCTGGATCGACCTGCTCGAGGTCGGCATGATGTGGACGGCCGCGTTCCCCGAGCCACTGACGTTCAGCATCAGGGCTGTGCGCGCCCTGCGCTCTCGCCGCGCCGACTTCGACATCGTGCACGACAACCAGGTGCTCGCCTACGGCATGCTCAGGATCGCCGGCCTCGGCCTGCCGCTGGTCACCAGCATCCACCACCCGATCAGCGTGGACCGGCGGATCGAGCTCGACCAGGCCAGAGGGCTTTCCAAGCTGGCCAAGTGGCGCTGGTACTCCTTCGTCAGGATGCAGGCCCGGGTGGCCCGCCGGGTAGGCACCGTGATGACCGGCTCGCAGTCCTCGCGCGAGGACATCCTGCGGGACTTCAAGGTGGCGCCCGAGCAGGTCAGGGTGATACCGCTTGGCGTGGACACCAGGCTCTTCCACCCCAGGCCCGCGCCGCGGGTCCCGGCCAGCATCATGGCCGTGGCCAGCGCGGACTCGCCCGTGAAGGGGATCCCGACGCTCCTGCGGGCCTTCGCCAAGCTCATTACCGAACGGGACGCACTCCTCACCGTGGTGGGCAAGCCGGCGCCCGGCGGCCCGACCGAGAAGCTGATCGGCGAGCTGTCGCTCGGCGACCGCGTGCGGTTCGTGACCGGGATCAGCGACGCCGAGCTCGCCGAGCTCGCCGCGAGCGCCGAGGTCGCGGTGGTCCCGTCGCTGTACGAGGGCTTCTCGCTGCCGGCCGTCGAGCACATGGCGTCGGGCACGCCGCTGGTGGCCAGCAGGACCGGGGCGCTGCCCGAGGTCACCGGGGATGCCGCCGTGCTGGTCAGCCCGGGCGACCCGGAGGAGCTGGCCGGCGCGATCGGGCGGCTGCTCGACTCGCCGCGCGAACGGGAACGGCTGTCGGCCGCCGCTCTCACCAGGGTGCAGGAGCGGTTCGCGTGGCCGGCGGTGGCCCGCGCGACGGTGGCCGAGTACCGGCGGGCGATCGGCGAAGCTGGAGCGTCCGATGCTGACCGTTGACTTCACCAGGCTGCCGATCACCGCCGGCGACCGGCTGCTCGACCTCGGCTGCGGTGGCGGCCGACACGCGTTCGAGGCGGCCAGGCGCGGCGCCAGGGTGGTCGCGGTGGACACCGACCGGGCCGAGCTCGACGGCGTCGCCGCGATCTTCGCCGGGATGGCGCAGGCCGGCGAGATACCGGCCGGAGCGTCCGGCATGACCGTGGCCGGGGATGCCACCCGACTGCCGTTCCCCGACGGCGCCTTCGACACGGTCATCGCGGCCGAGGTGCTCGAGCACCTTCCCGCCGACCAGAAGGCGATGGACGAGATCGCCAGGGTCCTTCGGCCCGGCGGTACCGTCGCTGTGACCGTGCCCGCCTGGCTGCCCGAGCGGGTCTGCTGGCGACTGTCCGACGACTACCACAACACGCCGGGCGGGCACATCAGGATCTTCACCCGCCGCGAGCTGGTCACGAAGCTCACCAGGTCGGGCCTGACCGTGACCGGCCACCACCACGCGCACGCGCTGCACTCGCCGTACTGGTGGCTCAAGTGCGCCGTCGGCGTCAGGAACGACGACCACCCGCTGGCCAGCACCTACCACAAGCTGCTTGTCTGGGACATCATGCGCAAGCCGCCGGTCACCCGTCTTGCCGATCAGGCGCTGAACCCGCTGATCGGCAAGAGCCTCGTCGTCTACGCGGGCAAGCATGCGGCAGTCGGATAGCTCCCAGCGGTCCCGCGCGGCCGGCTGGGTTCCCGAGGTGGCCGGCATCCTGACCGCCGACCAGATCATCAGCACCGGCCATGCCATCGTGGCCGTGCAGCAGCGCGGCGGCGCGATCGGCTGGCCCGATGGTCATGTCGACGCGTGGAACCACGTCGAGTGCGCGATGGCGCTGAGCCTGTGCGGGCTGCGGGACGCCTCCCGCCGGGCCTACGAGTGGCTGCGTGCCAGCCAGCGCCCTGACGGCTCCTGGCTAAAGCAGATGCCGCCCGGCGAGACCGACCTCACCACCGAGAGCAACCACGCCGCCTACTGCGCGGTCGGGGTCTGGCACGAGCTGCTGGTCAGCAGGGACGAGGGGTTCGCCCAGCGCATGTGGCCCACGGTCCGGGCCGCCATCGACTTCGTGCTCGGCCTGCAGACGCCCCGCGGCGAGGTCATCTGGCGGCGCGCCGCCGACGGGCGCCCGGAGAGCTACGCGCTGCTGACCGGCAGCGCGAGCATGTACACGAGCCTGCGCTGCGCGATCGCGCTGGCCGAGTACCTGGCCGAACCGCAACCCGACTGGGAGCTCGCCGCCGACCAGCTCGGGCACGTGGTCGCCAGGCATCCCGAGGCGTTCGCCGACAAGAGCCGGTTCTCCATGGACTGGTACTACCCGGTGCTCGGCGGCCCGGTGCGCGGCGGCGCGGCGCGCGAGCACCTGGACCGCGGCTGGGACACCTACGTGGTGCCCGGGCTCGGCGTGCGCTGCGTGAACGACGAGCCGTGGGTGACCGCCGCGGAGACCGCGGAGCTCGCGATCGCGCTTGAGGCGATCGGCGACCCGGCCGGCGCGCTCGACCTGCTCGACCGGATCCAGTTCCTGCGCGACGACAGCGGCGCCTACTGGACCGGCTGGCAGTACGTCACCAAGCGGCACTACCCGGACGAACAGAGCAGCTACACCGCGGCGGCGATCGTGCTCGCCGCCGACGCGCTGTGCGGCGCGACCGGCGGATCGTCGCTGTTCCGCGACGTGGCGGCAGACCAATACGCGGCGATGTCACCGGGCGACGTCGTCTGCGGCTGCGAGCCGCGCGACCAGGCTCAAGGCGACGTGGCCGACCTGGTCTGACCGGCCCTGGTCATCCGCGACCGCGTTATCGGCTCCTGGCTGCTCGGCTGGGCCGAGCGAGCGGTGATCCCGTTCTGCCCGCCGACCGTTCCTAGCCGAAGCTCCTAGCCGATGCCGTCGCCGACCCGCTCAAGTACCCGCAGCGAGCCGGTCACCCGCACCTCACTGAACGCGCCAGAGGCCATCGCCCGCAGGTACACCCGGTACGGTGCCTGGCCGCCATCGGCCGGGTCGGGGAACACGTCGTGGATGGCCAGCGCCCCCCCGAGCGCGATCTTCGGCGCCCAGCCCTCGTAGTCGGCCGTCGCCGCCGCGTCGCTGTGCCCGCCGTCGATGAACAGCATCCCCACCGGCTCGTGCCACAGCCTGGCGACGTCGGCGGACCGCCCGATGATCGCGATCACGTGCTGCTCGAGCCCGGTCGGGGCCAGCGTGGCGCGGAACGAGGGCAGCGTGTCGAGCAGCCCGACGGCCGGGTCCACAAGGTCGGGCTCGTGGTACTCCCAGCCGGGCTGGTTCTCCTCCGAGCCGCGGTGATGGTCCACGGTGATCACGAACTGCCCGGCCTGGCCGACCGCCGCCGCCAGGTAGATCGTGGACTTGCCGCAGTAGGTGCCGATCTCCACGACCGGGCCGACCTGCGCGTACGCGGCGGCGGCGGCGAAGAGCGCCTCGCCCTCGGGCGGCGGCATGAAGCCCCTGGCCGCCTCGGCATAACGGCGGACCTCGTCAGGCAGCGAACGCGGTCGCTCGGCAGGCAGCGCGGATGTCATGGCCACAGTCTGCCGGGCCACGCCTACTCGTCGAGGCTCAGGGCGGCCTTCGGGCAGGACCGGACGGCGTGCCGTACCTGGTCGGCCAGGCCGGCCGGGATGTCGTCCATCTTGATGTGCAGGACGTCCTCGTCGTCTACCTCGAACACCTCGGGGACCAGCCCGGCGCAGACGGCGTTGGCCTCGCAGGCGTCCCGGTCAACTCGCACCTTCATCGCACGCCTCCGTCATCGGGACCTCGCACCGCTGGTTCACCCTATTGTCCGATGTCGCCCTCCGGCCATCCGACCCGGCCGCCGGACGGGGCGGCGGGAGGTCGAGTGTTGCCGGCGTGGCGGGGGTGGCGAGCCGGTATGGTTGCCGCGGTCCAATGACGGCTGGCCGCGCCATCGCGCGGACCCACTTAGACCTGGGAGAAGGTAATGCTCCGACGTCGCGCGACGGCACGGGTGCTCGGCGGTGGCGCCGCGCTGGCGACCATGGCGGCCGCCGCGACGATGCTCACCCCGCATGCGGCCGGCGCCGCCCGCCCGACCAGAGCGACCGCCGGAGTCCGCGCCGCCCGCGTGTCGGTCTTCCCCGAGATCCACGTGCCGCCCGCCGTGAGCGCAAAGCCGTCGGGCGGCTACACCCCGGCCCAGGTCAGGGCCGCCTACTTCGTGAAACCGCTGGTGCGCGCCGGCATCGACGGCAAGGGCCAGTCCATCGTGATCGTGGATAGCTTCGGCTCCCCCACCATCGGCCATGACCTGGCCGTCTTCGACCGCCAGTTCCACCTCAGGCCGCCGGGCTCGCTGACGATCATCCACCCGGCCGGGCCGATCCCGCCGTTCCGGCCGACCGAGACCAGGGTCAACTGGGCATTCGAGACCACGCTCGACGTCGAGTGGGCGCACACGATGGCGCCGGCCGCGCGGATCGTGCTGGTCGAGACGCCGGTGTCGGAGAACGAGGGCACCAGCGGGTTCCCGCAGATCATCAAGGCGGAGGAGTACGTGCTCGCGCACCACCTCGGCGGCGTGATCAGCCAGAGCTTCGGCGCGACCGAGCAGACCTTCCCCAAGGGATCGATCCAGCCGCTGCGCGGCGCCTACATCGAGGCCGCGCAGCCGTCGCACGACGTCACGGTGGTGAGCGCCTCCGGCGATGCGGGCGCGACCGACGAGAAGTCGAACATGTCGTCCTTCTACACCTATCCGGTCACCTCATGGCCGGCCAGCGACCCGCTGGTCACCAGCGTCGGCGGGCTCGACCTGCGGCTGAACAGCCTCGGCCAGCGGACCGCGCCCGACCAGGTGTGGAACGACAACACCTCGCCGCCGAGCGCCACCGGCGGCGGCAAGTCGATCATCTTCGGCAGGCCGGCGTACCAGAACGGCGTCGCGTCCGTGGTCGGCAACCACCGCGGCGTGCCCGACATCTCGATGAGCGCCTCGTGCAGCCACCCGGTCCTGATCTACCAGAGCTTCGCCCGGCCCGCCGGCTGGGGCCCGATCTGCGGCACCAGCGAGGCCACGCCGATCTTCGCTGGCGTGATCGCGCTCGCCGACCAGGTGGCCGGCCACCCGCTCGGCCCGATCAACCCGCTGCTCTACCAGATGGCGGCCGACCACGACCCCGGCATCGTCGACATCGCCAGGGGCAACAACACGGTCACCTTCCAGCAGAACGGCCATACCTACACCGTGCAGGGCTGGAACGCGGTGCCCGGGTACGACCTGGCGTCCGGGCTCGGGACCGTCAACGCGCGCTGGTTCGTTCGCGAGCTCGCCGCGCTCGCGAACAAGGCGGTGCGCGGCCACCTCAGACCCGCGTGACCGTGGCTGCTCAGGCGAGTCACCCCGGTTCCGGCTGCTCGGGCGAGTCACCCCGGTTCCGCCCGCTCGGGCGAGTCACCCCGGTTCCGGCGCGCCGAATCACCGCATATCAGTCATACCGGACGTGATCATCCGGGTGCCCGTGGAATGAATGTCACATCCACTGCGTATTCTGGGACATTCGTCACATCCATCAAGATCATCTCCGAGAAGGCGGCTGGCGTTTTCATTGGCTGGGCCTTGGTTTCCGGTGGCGGTGCGCCGGAGTCGCCTTGACCGGGCTGCCGACGGCTGGGGAGCAACGGAAGGGGGCGTTGCACGGGTACGCCAAAGGGCCAGCGGCGGGTGCGCGGACCCGGTAGGCGGGCGGCTCAGGGCACCCGCACTCCCGCCAGTGCCCTGAGCGCGCCCTGCATCAGCCAGCCTGAGCCACGCGGATCCCGCGTTCCCGGCGCGCCTACCCCCGTCAGCCGGTGTGATACCTGGCCGGGATGGTCCCCACCTCGTGGGTCAGCCTGACCCGGTCGGCACGGTAGATGTACCTGGTCATCCTTACCGGCCGGTCCTGCGAGTACGCGGTGCGGTTGACCACAACCACGGGCGTGCCCGTGGACAGGCCGAAGAACGAGTACTCCCTGGCGTTCGGCATCCGCGCGCCGATCTCGTCGATGAAGCCGACCTGCGGGTACCCGAGGTCCGCGAGCAGCTTGATGCTGCCGATCGCGATGTCGCCTGCCTGCTCGAGAGGCGTGCCGGAGGCGATGTCCAGCGGGAAGTACGAGGCCATGATCATCCATGGCACCTCACCGATGGTGCCTGACCTGCGGCGCACCACCACCGGGTCGCCCGGCGAGATCTCAAGCTTCTCGGCGACGCTGGGCGAGGCCGGCGACTTCTCCACGATCTGCCTGGTGGTCTCCGGCTCCTGCGTGGCATTGCTGACCTCGGGGAGCAGGGTGGAGATGCTCTGGCCCGCCGGCTGGGTGGCGATCCTGGACAGCAGGGCGGTGAACGGGCGGGCAGGCTCGGTGACGAAGGTGCCGAGACCCTGCCTGGTCACGACCAGGCCCTGGTTGGTCAGCAGCGCGATGGCCAGCCTCACCGTGTTGCGCGACGCGTCGAACTGCCGAACCAGGTCCGGCTCGCTGGGCAGCCGCTCGCCGGGCTGAAGAGCGCCGCTGTCGATCTGGTCGCGCAGCCTGTCGGCTATCTGCTGGTACTTGGCCGGAGCCATGGGCGACCTCCCTCACGGTCCCGCGACTGTCACTATCCGGATAGGTAGGTCCTACCCTTATGCATCGTTTGAAACAGCCAACTGTTTGGTATGAGTTAGATGAGCCGGAACAGCCGGAACATCGGGATCGATGGTAGACGGAGAGCGGCGGCGAGTAAACACTCCGCGCCGACGAAGACACCAAGTCCCGGGTCCGCAGGCCGACTCAGGAAGAAGAAAAGGAAGGAGGAAAGTCAGATGAACATCTGGATCGTCATCGGGGCGGCCGCCATCGTGGTGCTGGCTCCCCTCGCGGTGATCGTGCTGGTGAGTGTCGCCAGCCTCCGCGAGGAGTCAGCGCACAGCCTGGGCAGGCAGGCACCGGGCACGGCCGAGCGCTTGGCGCGCCGACTGCTCGGCTACCGGGCGAGTTACGCCATGCCGCTGGACCACCAGCCAGGCAGGCGCCCAAGCCGGCGCCCGGCCAGGCAGCCTTCGCTCGCGCCGGAGCGGGAAGTACGCTTCGCTCATGCGCGTCGCCCTCTGCCAGATCCCCGCGAGCTCGCAGCCGAACGTCAATCTCGGCCGGGTTCGGTCCGCGTTGACCAGCGCGAGCGAGCAGGGGTCTGACCTAGCGGTCTTCCCTGAGGGAACGCAGGCCAGGTTCTCGGCCAACCTCAGGGAAGTGGCCGAGCCGCTGGACGGGCCGTTCTGCCGCGGGCTCTCCGCGGCGGCCCTGGAGAGCGGCGTCGCCCTGGCGGCCGGCGTCTTCGAGCCGGCGCCAGGAAATCTCGTCTACAACACCACAGTCGCCTTCGACGCGACCGGCCGCCTGGTAGCGGCCTACCGGAAGATCCATCTCTTCGATGCGCTCGGCCAGCGGGAGTCCGACACGGTAGCTGCCGGCTCGCAGATCGTGATCGCCGATCTCGCCGGGCTCAGCGTCGGCTTCCTCACCTGCTATGACGTGCGCTTCCCGGAGCTCGCGAGGGAACTTGCCCTGCGCGGCGCCGACCTGATCGTCATCCCGTCCGCCTGGGCGGCCGGATTGTTCAAGGAAGAGCACTGGGTCACCCTGGTGCGGGCTCGCGCGATCGAGAACACGATCTGGGTCGCGGCGGCTGGGCAGGTCCCCGACCAGCACGAGCCGCCCACCTCGGCGCCGACCGGCGTCGGCCGGAGCATGCTGGTCGACCCCATGGGCGCGGTCCGGCTCGATCTTGGCTCGGCCCAGGCGGTCGCCTCGGCACCGGTCGACACGGAGATGACCGCGCGGGTCAGGGCCACGCTGCCGTCGCTGGCGCACCGCAGGCCCGACTTGTTCACCGTGAGCGTGTGAGCCCGCGGCGGCACCCGGCAGCACACGGCGCCGCCGACCGCCACCGGCCACGATCGCTCGATCCCGTCACTCACCCTCGCCTCCAGGCGCCGGGCGCGGCTCGGCGCGAGCTATCGCCCGGTGCCGCCGCCAGGCCCAGACCGCGACCAGCGCGACCACCACGACCGCGATCGTGATCGCCAGGCCCGCGCCCACCTTGCTCTCGACAACGCCGTAGGCCGAGCCCGCCAGGTAGCCGAGGAGGCTGTAGCCGACGCCCCAGACCACGCCGCCGACGATGTTGTGGATCAAGAACACGCGGTACGGCATCGCGGCAGCGCCGGCCGCCGCGGGCATCAGCGCGCGGACGACGGCGAGGAACCGCCCGCCGAGCACCGCAAGCCCGCCCCGGTCCCGCAGCGCCGACCTGGCCCGGTCGAGCGCCCCTGACACCCGGCGCAGCCCGCGCGCGGCGAACAGCCGGTCGCCCATCCGCTTGCCGATCTCGTAGCCGACCAGCGGCCCGGTAATCGCGGTGAACACCACCACGACGATCAGAATGGCGAGCGAAAGGTGGCCGCGGCTGGCGAGCACGCCGCCGAGCACGACGGCGGCCTCGCCGGGCAGCACGAAGCCGAGGAAGATCGCGGTCTCGCCGAACACGAGCGCGGCGATCAGGCCGATCGCCACCCAGCCGTTCATGTGGTTGAGCAGTGCGGACAGGTCACTGCCAATGCTGGCCAATCCGCGTTCCTCCGTCCGGCGACTCGCCGCGCACCGCGTCACGCCTTGCTGCACGAACCGCACCCTGGCTGTGATCTAGTTGGCCATAATGCGTCCAAGCGCCCGGCTTCGGGGAGGAGACGCCGATGCCAGCCATGTCCCAGCCGTGGTCCTCGCCAGGGAGGACGCCAGCCGGGGCCGCAGGTCAGCCGCCCTGGCCACCGAGCGAGCCGAGAGGCTCGGGTTCGCCGCCCTGGCCGGGCGGCGAACCGCCGGCAGGGCGACCCCCGACCGCGGGCGGCAGGCCGCAGGTGCACGGCCAGCCGCCGTGGAGCCCGAGCGTCGACCCGAGCAGCGCGGCCTTCGGCCAGGGCCTCAGCGACTCCGCGCCGAGCACTGGCAGCCTACCGGCGATCACCGGCGGCCTGATCCGCCGTCAGGGCAGTTTCACCGGGCGCATCACCAGGGACGGATCGAGCGAGTTCCCCGCCGAGTCCTCCAGGTACCAGCTCTACGCCTCGCTCGCCTGCCCCTGGTCGCAGCGGACGCTGATCGCCTGCAGACTGCTCGGCCTTGACCGCATCATCGGCCTGACCCTGACCGACCCGGTAGCCGACGAGAACGGCTGGCGGTTCACCGAGGACAAGGGCGACCCGCTGACCGGCGCCCGCTACCTGACCGACCTGTACCGGACCACCGACCCCGGCTACCGCGGCCCGTACAGCGTGCCGCTGATCTGGGACCTGCGCACTCGCCGGATCGTCAGCAACGACGTGGCCCAGATCACCGTGATGCTGGAGACCGAGTTCCGGCCGTTCCACAAGCCAGGCGCGCCCGACCTGTACCCGGCCTCCAGGCGCCGCGATATCGAGTCACTGGCCACTCTGATCTTCCATACCGTGAACACCGGCGTCTACAAGGCCGGCCTGGCCAGCTCGCAGGCCAGCTACGACCAGGCGGTCGAGGCCGTGTTCACCACGCTCGACGCGCTTGAGGACCGGCTCTCGCGGCGCAGGTTCCTGCTCGGTGACCTGCTGACCGAGGCCGACATCAGGCTCTACCCCACGCTGGCCAGGTTCGACGCCGTCTACTACCCGAAGTTCCGGTGCAACCTGCGGCGGCTGGTCGACTACCCGCACCTGTGGGCCTACGCGCGCGACCTGTACAGCTACCCCGGGTTCGGCGAGACCACCGACCTCGGGCAGATCAAGCGGCATTACTACCAGTCGACCGAATGGGGCAACAAATTCGGCATAGTACCCATAGGCCCCCAGATTGACTGGAAAGAGCCGCACGGCCGGTCGCGAATGCACGCCTAGGCGACCGCCCCGCGACCTCCGGCGGGTAGCCTTGAAGACTGGGGTCGCACAGCTAGTCAAGTCCGGAAGAGGCGATGTCGGCCGTGTCTGCCGAGTTCTCGCGTGGGTCCGCGAAGGTCGTGCCAGGAACAAGCAAGGACCAGGGCGAGGCCGACGAGCCCGCCGCGAACCACCGCGGCGCGGACGGCCCGTCCACGTTCTCGGCAGGCACCGTACTGACGTCGAGCACCGACTTCGGCCCGAACGAGTGGCTGGTCGACGAGCTTTATCAGCGCTATCTTGCCGACCCTGCCTCGGTCGACCGAGCCTGGTGGAACTTCTTCGCCGACTACCGGCCACCCGCTGAGGGCGCCGCCGACCAGCCCCAGGCAGGCACGGGCCAGCCAGCCCAGGCGAGCCACGCACCCGCGGCCCAGGCGCCGGCCGACGGGCACCGCGCCAGGACCGCCCAGCGGCCCGGCGGCGGTCCGGCCGGAGGCGCGCACGCGGACGGCGCGCGGCCGGGCACTGCCCAGCCGCCGGCCCGGCCCGCGCAGG
>Ga0335077_10003200_pt1 | contig 19697 bp, 11 predicted proteins | sample Lox_Sample_31_FD_207151 | JGI IMG/M metagenome (GOLD analysis project Ga0335077, IMG submission 207151) | Soil microbial communities from Loxahatchee National Wildlife Refuge, Florida, United States - Lox_Sample_3.1 | ecosystem: Environmental > Terrestrial > Soil > Wetlands | place: USA...
GACATCAACCTGCCGGGCGCCGAGCGGCTGGCCGCGTCCACCGGATCGGCAAAGGCGATACGCCTGGACGTGACCAGCCCGGAGTCGATCGCCTCGGCGGTCGCGCAGGTGGAAAGAATCGACATCCTGGTGAACAATGCCGGCATTGGCCACGTTGGGTCGATTGAGACCACCGAGCCCGAGGATTTCGACCGCCTGATCAACGTGAACGTACGCGCCATGTACCTGGTAACGCGCGCCTTCCTGCCGCTTTTGCTGGCCGCGCGCGATGACCTGCACGTGGGCGCCATCGTCAACATGGCCTCTGTGGCCGGCCAGGTCGGTATCCGGCAGCGTTTTGCCTATTGCACCAGCAAGGGCGCGGTGATCGCGATGACGCGGCAGCTCGCCGTCGAGTACCCCAGGACGCTGCGCGTGAACGCCATCTGTCCGGGCACCGTGGAGACGCCCTTCGTCGAGGGCTACCTGGAAAAATTCCACAAGGACAACAAAGAGGAAACCCGCGCCGAGCTGCGCGCGCGCCAGCCCATCGGGCGCCTGGGCCAGCCGGATGAGATAGCCTCAATGGTGCACTACCTGGCCTCCGACGAGGCTGCGTTCATCACCGGGGCTTGCTTTGCCATTGATGGCGGGTGGACGGCTGCGTGACCTGCCAACACTCTCAACCAAGACGAGGAAAAGAATGAAACTGGTTTCGTTCTCTGCATCGGATGGCGTGATTCGGCCGGGCTTCCTGTTTGAAGATACCGGCACAATTCTCGATCTGACGCCCAGCGGATTCACGAGCGCGCTCGACGTGATCACCAAGGGCATCACGCAGGCGGCTTCCGCGCGCAAGGTTCCTCTGGGCGACGTCAGGCTCCATGCTCCCCTTCCGAATCCGCCGCGCGTGTTCGCCATCGGGTTGAATTACCGCGACCACGCCATCGAATCGGGAATGGCGATTCCCACCACGCCGGTGGTGTTCTTCAAGCTGACCACCTCGGTGATCGGGCCGGGCGAGGCCATCGTATTGCCGAAGAACTCCAGCGAACCCGACTACGAGGCGGAGTTTGCATTTGTTATCGGCAAGGGCGGATACCGGATTCCGGCGTCGGCTTGGCGCGAACACGTCTATGGCTACACCATCGTGAACGACGTCAGCGCGCGCGATGTGCAGTTCTCCAGCACGCAGTGGTCCATGAGCAAGAGCTTCCCGACGTTCTGCCCGTTTGGACCGTCAATCGCCACCGCGGATGAGATTGCCGACCCGCACCAGTTGGCTATCAGCCTTAGCATCGACGGTGTCCAGTTGCAGAATTCCAACACGCGCGAACTGGTCTTCAAGGTCCCGGATCTCATCGAGTACCTGTCGTCCATCACGCCCCTGCTTCCGGGCGACATCGTTTCGACGGGCACCCCTCCGGGCGTGGGCCTGGGGCGCAATCCCAAGCGCTGGCTTCGTCCCGGCGAGACCGTCACCGTGACCGTTGAAGGCCTCGGCTCGCTGACCAATCCGGTCGTCGCCGAATAAGACTGGGCCCCGAACCTGACACCTTTCACCCAGGACCATCTCATGGAACTCACAGGCGTCTCCTTCCTCGGCATCCGACGCGGCTCCCGCGAAGGCGCCACGTTTCAGGCGTTCAATCCGCACACCGGCGGAGCACTGCCGCCCGCGTATCACTCCGCAACTGCGGCGGAGGTCGATGAAACCGTCAAGCTCGCACACGAAGCGTTCGCCGGCTACTCGCAGGCGAGCGGCAAGGCGAAAGCGGCGTTGCTGCGGCGGGCCGCGGACGAGTTTGACCATCACAAGCAGGAGTTGGCGGAGCGCGCGCATCTTGAGACAGCGTTGCCGATGCCGCGCCTGCTGGGCGAAGTCGGCCGCACGTCGAACCAGTTGCGCATGTTCGCGGGCGTGGTCGAAGAGGGCTCGTGGGTCCAGGCGCGTATTGATCCCGCCATGCCCGACAGGCAGCCGCTTCCTCGCCCTGATCTCCGGTCGATGCTTCGGCCGCTCGGGCCCGTCGTGGTCTTCGGGGCCAGCAATTTTCCGCTTGCCTTCTCAGTGGCCGGAGGAGACACGGCGTCGGCGCTCGCGGCGGGCTGTCCGGTGATCGTCAAGGCGCATTCGGCGCATCCGGGAACCAGCGAGTTTGCCGCGCAAATCGTCACTAGCGCCGTGGCGGCAGAAGGTCTGCATCCCGGCGTGTTCAGTGTGCTGTACGGCTCGGGCGGTGAGGTTGGCTCGGCGCTGGTCAAGCATCCGCTGGTGTGCGCAATGTCGTTTACAGGCTCACTGCAAGCCGGCCGCACGCTCATGGACCTGTGCGCAGCCCGCCCCGTCCCCATTCCCTGCTTCACCGAAATGTCCAGCGGGAACCCGGTGTTCGTGCTGCCGGGCGCGCTCCGCAAAGGACCCAACCAGCTTGCGCAGAACCTGTTCAATTCCTTCACTCTGGGCGCCGGCCAGTTCTGCACCAAACCAGGAATCGTGCTGGTTTCGGGGGCGCCCGAAGCCGGGGTTTTCCTCGAACAACTGAAAGCACTGGTCGAAGAGTCACACCCGTTCACGTTGCTGACGGCCGGGATTGCGCGCGAGTACGGCCGCGCTACCGACGCCCGCGCGAAGCAGGTCCCCCTGGCCGCAGCTGCCGCTGTCCTCGAGTCGAGCGAGGCGTTCCACGCCCAGTCGAAAGTTTTCAGCGTTTCCGTCGATGAGTTGATCACCCGGCCGGAACTCGCCGACGAAATCTTCGGGCCGGACACGCTGCTGGTCCAGTGCGACAGTACGGCGGACTACCTTCGCGCGGCGGAAGGTCTGGACGGGCACCTGACCGCGACGATCCTCGGAGACGAAGACGACCTGGCGGCGAACCGCGAGCTGATCCGCATCCTCGAGCAGAAAGCCGGACGGCTGATCTTTAACGGGTTCCCAACCGGCGTGGAAGTCACGCACGCGATGGTGCACGGCGGCCCGTATCCATCGACGTCGGACCCGCGGTTCACGTCGGTGGGCAGCCTGGCGATCTACCGCTTCGCGCGGCCCGTCTGCTTTCAGGGATTTCCGCAGGCGGAGCTTCCTCCCGAGTTGCAGGATGCCAATCCACTCGGCATCCGGCGCCTCCGCGACGGCAAGCCGGAATAACAGCAAATCACCGGGTGATTGCCTGCCCTACTGATGTGAGACTGTGAACGGAAGGTTCCCCAGAAACTGCTGATTCGAGATTGGTTAAGTCTCGTCTCACAGTTTCACCCCACAGGTGAGCAGAGAATATTTCATGGCAAGGTACGGCCGGTGGCATCCCTTTGCCCGGGACCTTGTTGACGACAATGGGACATCGAATTCATGGTCTCTATCCATTGTGCTCCCGGGAGCCGAAATTATCTGCAAAAGCTTTGGCCAGAAAGCGCGCGGCATCGTCGCCGGATTCTTCGGCCCCGTAAGGGGATGAAACATGGGATTGCGGACGCTTGTGGTCCTTCCCGTGCGCCCGACCACCAGCGACGAAGACCTACACCCACACGAAAAAACGACCCGTTGGAACCCGCTCGCCGGGGACCCCGGCAAGGCGCAGGGATACGGCGCGGAAGTTCAGTTTCGTTTGAGCGCTCAAGATGCTTTCGACCCTGAGGGATGAAACAAGGGCCCAGGGTTCGACATTTAGCAAGTCGGCGCCGCTTCGCGGCGTTAGCGCGTCAGCAAGTCAGCGGATTCGCGGTGGGTCGGCGCTTTCGGTTTCTGGTTAGTGGGATCACCGATGTTCCCGAGCTCTTCCGCTACCTGCTTTCCTTGCCGAGCTGCAGCTTCAGCCCGGCACGGAAGTTCATCGGCAGGCCGGGATAGCCGATCGGCGCGATGTGCTGGTCGCTGGTCAGGTTTTCCGCCTGGCCGTACACACCGAGCCAGGAAAAGAGCTGATAGCTCCCGCCCAGATCGAGCCTGGCGTACCCGAAGTCGAGGTTGCGATTGGGCAGCAGCAGGCTGTTGCCGCCGTTCGCATCGGCAAACTCGAGATAGGTCGAATCGTCGCTCCGGCTGGCAAACGCCGAAGCAAGCTGGACCGCGAATTTCGGACGCGCGTAGGTCGCCGAGAAGAAGCCCGTATGCGGCGGCCGGCGGAACGGGCGCGCGCCCTTCAGCGGAGAGATCGCGCCGATGGGTATGCCGTTGTAAGTGGGCGCATACCCGCCCGCCAGCGCCTCGTTGTCACTGTCGAAGGAGCTCTGCACCACGGCGTCGAGGTAGGTGTACCCGCCGCGCAGAAAAATGTCACGCCCGATTCCGCTCTCGACGGTCGCCTCGACACCCTGCGCGCGAAACGCTTCGGTGTTCACCGCCAGCCCGTAATCATTCGTGTAGTAAAAGCCGAGCGCGTTAATCAGGGCCTGCTGCTGGTCCGGACTCAGGTTCGGGATCAGGTTCGGAATCAAGTGCCCGCCCACATATTCAATCTGGCGCCCGAACTGATTGTGAAAATAGCTTGTGCGGAAGACGATCCTTTGGCTCAGGAATGCCTGCTCGATTCCGCCTTCGTAAGTTCGCACCCGGGGAGCGGCCAGCGCGCCGATTTGCAGTTGCTGCGCAATGCTCGCGTCCCCGTTCTTCTGCAAAAAGCTATAGAGAGAGCCGGTCTCGTCGGTGAGCGTGGGTTCGCGTACGGCGTCACCGAAATTGGCGAGCAGCCGCGTGCCGCTGAAAATGCCGCTGCGCGGCCGAAGCATATACAAGGAAACACCGGCGCGCGGCGTGGTCTCGACGCCGAACAGCGAGTAGTGCTGGAGGGCCCCGCCCAGCGTGTAGAAGAAGCGTGTTTTGAAGTCCCCGTGTACCGCGACCAGGTAGTCATAGTTGGTGCGCTCCGTGGCATCGTAAACCTGGTACGACGGCACATTCTCCACGCCGCGCTCGTCCTCGAAGCGGAATCCGACCAGACCCACGAGGTGCGGCGTAAACCGGTAATCGCCCTGGTAGAGAAGCTGGTCGCGATTGGATACCAGGTTGTACTGATACGGATAAGTCTCAGCGTAATCGAGCACCGCCTGGCCCGTGGCCGAGTAACCGTTGGCGCCCTGGATCGTAACCACTTGCCCCAGGCTGTCGCCAAAAACATCGAAGGCGCCGCTGCCGCTCTGCGTCCACAGTGAGAACTGCTCCCGCTTGCGCGACGCGCCGTAGCGGATGGTGTTGTGAAAATCCCCGGTGGTCTGGTTGTCGATCGACCCGGTGATGTAGAGATCCTGGTCTTTCTGCGTAGCCTGGTCGGTTACAAGGTAGAAGTTCCACGCATTCGGGACACCCGTCGCGGCCACTCCATAGTGCACCGTGCCGCGCAATTGGGTCGACGCGTTCGGCTGCCATCCGAAGTTCCCGGCCGACGTGGCGTTGTGGTACTCGTCGTTGGGCAATGAGTTCGCGGTCTGGAACCAACTGAAGGCGCCCAGGTAGTCGAGCTTGTTATGCGCCCCGGCGAGCTCCGCCTCCTGGTGCATGGTATTAAAGTTGCCGCCGTCGCCCGACAGAAAGAACGAAGGAAAGCTGGTGGTTCCGCGCGGCGTGGTGATGCTGACTACACCGCTGGCCGCACCTGCGCCGTAAAGATTCGAGTTGGGCCCGCGATATACCTCGGCCCGCTCGAGGGCCGTCGTCGCGTGCGATCCGAAGTCGAAACGGCCGCCCAGGTCGGTGATACTCACGCCGTCGAGCAGGACCTCGTTATCGTCGGAATTCCCTCCGCGGATAAACAGAGAACTCTGCGAACCGCGCTGGCCGATCTGAACCGACGACGTCCCTGGCATGAGCCGGAGGGGACTGACCATGTCGGCGCGCGTCGCCAGCTCCACAGGCCCGAGCACATCGGTGGCCGCGCTGGTCTGGGGCTGCGGCGTGGGCATGCCGGTTGCCGTCACCACGATTGACTCGCGCACCCACTCCGGCTCCAACACCACGTCGCGCTCGATCGAGTCCAGTTGGCCGGCGTAGAACCCGGGTGTTTCCAGCTGGCGAAAGCTCTTTGCCGAGACCACGATGTAGAACCGGCCAGTGAAACCGGTGAGAAGCTCAAAGCTGCCGTCCGCCCCCGATACTGCGTTGGCAACAATCGTCCCGTCGTTCAGCAAGGCAACGGCGGCGCCTTTTACGCGAGCGCCGGAGGCATCGGTGACCACGCCGCGAATGGACGCCGCGCGCGCCACGACCGTGGAAATGGCCAGGAGAATAACAGGAATGAGCAAACAGCAGGAACGCAAGTGCAAAGCAGAGAAGCGCGCCCATCGGCGCGAATTGCAAGAAGGCATCGAAGCTCCTTCGTTCCCCTCGGAACGCAAGCGGGTTGAGGCGCCGAGGGTTCACCCCACGGACCAGGACCCGTCCGTGAAGAGACCCCGAGGATCGGTCTCCTGGCTTGCGCCTTCAGGTTCCCGAGGACTTATCTTGGTCCGCGGGCGACCTTCACCAGCCACCTTCCCAAAGGGGGCAGTGCGGCCCGCCTTCAGTGGCATGTCGCCCCCTCGCGCACGCGAAGAAGCTCTGGCTGGTATCCCTGCCTGGTGGAAATGACGGCCCATGAGGCAGGCGCGCTCACAGTTGCGGGGCAGCGACGGATTCACACCGTCTTCCCGAGCATCCTGGCGTATTTGTGGTGGACTCAATCGCCCAGTTCGACAGACGATCACCATGTCATCAAATGATCTTCGATGACATCAACATTAGACACGGTGAAGGCTGATGAAGTCAAAAGGCGGGGAAGGCGGGTAAACTCGGGTGCGGATCGCGACTTCCCTGCCCCCTGTTACGGACACTTGAGGGCTTCATTCCGCGACCCAACCCGGAACGCCGATCATCAGACAATCTTTGCATCCAGATCGCCCAAGCACCAGATACGTCTTGTTCAGGGCGTTTTGCGACGCCTGAACGGCTTTTGTCCGGTGTCGTGCTATAGTGTCTTGTTTTAGTGGCATGTCGGCGATTTGGCGAATCACGTTGAAGTCCTGTCTCGCTGCCGCTGTATGCACCTGCATGGCCGGGCTCCTGTGCGCTCTGATGAATAATGGATGGGAGTTCCGCGTGGCGGCTCCCATGATTTGCCTGCAGGCGGTGATTGTCGCGGCGTTGTTCTGGGGCCGCGTACCTGGGTTCGTCGGCGCGCTTGCGGCCGGTTTGACCTTTGCCATCTGGCTGTTCCCGCCGATCGGGAGCCTCGCCATCCAGAACCCGGCGGACCGTATCATACTCCTCCTCTTCCAACTGGCCGGGCTCGGTGTGGTTTTTCTATCTCCGCGCAGGCCTGTCCGGATTGCGCCGATCGGGAGCCGAACCTACCGGCTGATTCTGCACCGACAGGAAAAGCATCGGAACAAGAGCCACGAATAGGCTGCGCGCGACCCCAAACCTGATGCAGCGCAAATAAGCCACCCCACTCCCCGGTTAGAATCGCTCAAACTACAGGGATTTAAGAGATTCCTGCGAGTTCATCATTCCCCCAAGGAAAGCCAAAGGAGCTTTCGCATTCCATTGCTGTGCGAGTTCTTCGCCGGGTGAAGACCTTCGGGGGAGGGTATGCCTATTTTGCCTGTGTCTGGCCGGTTCGGCACGCTGGTTAGAGCAATTTCATCGCAAGAACCATCGCGACGAAGGAAATTGAACACGGCAAAACTGGTCTTGCTTGGACTGTCTGCGCTCGTCGGGGCGAATGAGGCAATTGCCGCGAGCGTGTCGCCTGCCAGCCTGAGCTGGGCCGCAGTGGTGGTTGGCACCAAGAGCGGACAGAAGGTTGTCACGCTCACGAATACAAGCCTAACGACCATCAATATCAACAGCATCAGCTTTACCGGCGCCAACCCTGGCGATTTCACGGTGTTCAGCAAAACCTGCGGCACGACCCTGGCACAAGGTGCGAGCTGCACCGCAAACATCGTATTCGGCCCTACGGCAACCGGGACCCGGACTGCCATTCTCAATTTCCACGATTCGGATGGCGATAGCCCGCAGACGATGGCTCTCTCGGGACTGGGCACGAGCGGGGTTGTCGCCGCCAGTCCTGCATCGATCACTTTCGGCAGCACGGCAGTGGGGACCAGCGCAGCATCCCAGTCGGTCACACTGAACAACGGAAACACATCGCCCATCACGATAAGCGGCGTTGCGGTGACGGGGACCAATCCATTGGATTTTGTGGTGTCCGGCAGTACGTGCGGAGCCAGCCTTTCGGTGGGCGCCAGCTGCTCGGCAACGCTCGTGTTCAAGCCCAACGCCTCCGGAACGCGAACCGCGAGCCTGAACTTTACGGATTCGGCCCCGGGCAGTCCGCAGATCGTGGCGCTCTCAGGAGTCGGGGGCACTACCCCCGCCACTGCGTCCGCGTCTCCGGCAAGCCTTTCGTTCTCCTCCACATTTGTGGGGACCAGCAGCCCTGCGCAATCGGTAACGTTGTCGAATGGCCCGGGGGCGTCCATCAGTATCACCAACATCGCCGTGACCGGCCCGAATGCATCGGATTTTGCGATTTCGAGCACCACCTGCGGCACCAGCCTTGCAATTTCCGGAACCTGCATTGCGAGCGTAGTGTTTCGACCCGGCGCCGCGGGCACGCGCACGGCAAGCCTCAGTTTTGCCGACTCGGCGACCAACAGCCCGCAGGTGGTTGCGCTTTCAGGGGTAGGATCGTCAACCGGCGCCAGCGCGGTCTCGCCCTCGAGCCTGAGTTGGGCGGCCGTTGCGACAGGAACCCGGAGCGGCCAGAAAGCCGTGATCCTGACCAATGGAAATACCGCCGCGATCAACATCGGCAGCATCAGCTTCAGCGGGGCCAACCCTGGAGATTTCACGGTTTACAGCAAGACCTGCGGGGCATCGCTGGCCGCGGGGGCAAACTGCACCGCAAACATCGTTTTCAGCCCCACGGCCACCGGCACCCGCAAAGCTGTCCTGAACTTTAACGACTCGGACAGCAACACCCCGCAAACCGTTCTTCTATCGGGCCTGGGCACGAGCGGCGTGGTTGCCGCCAGTCCCTCGAGCGTTTCCTTCGGCGGATCGCCAGTGGGAACCGGCACTGCGCCGGTTTCGGTCACTCTGTCGAACGGCAATACGTCGCCCATCACCATAAGCGGCGTCGCAGTCAGCGGCACGAATCCGTCCGACTTTTTCCTCTCCGGCACGACTTGCGGAGCCAGCCTGTCGGTGGCAGGAACCTGTTCGGCGACGATTTACTTCAAGCCGAGCGCCATGGGCACGCGCAGCGCGAATCTCACCTTTACCGATTCAGCGGCGAGCAGCCCACAGGCCGTCACCCTTTCAGGCTTCGGCGGAACCATCCTTACCGTCTCACCGCAGAATCCGACCGTCGCGGCCAATGGAACCATTCATTTCACATCCTCTGTAGCATCTACCTGGACAGCATCGTGCGGTTCCATCGGGGGTGACGGAACCTTCACTGCGCCGGGGTCCCAGGCCTCCTGTAAGGTGATTGCCACGGCCACTGACGGCAGCGGACAGACGGCCGGCACCACGGTCACAGTCAGTCAGCCGCCGGTGAGCATCACTCCCAACGCGGTGCGCCTGCACGCTCTCAACACCCAGACCTTTATCGCCAATCAACCCGTCACATGGTCTGCGTCCTGCGGAAATATCTCGCCATCCGGCGTGTTTACGGCGCCAGGCACTTGGGCCAACTGCACCATTACCGCAACCGCTTCCGGGGGAATTGCGCTCACAGCCACGGCCACCGCAAGCGTGGACATAGCCAATTACACAGCCAGAAAGGGCGGAGGCGGTTTGCTCGGCGCGCAGACCAACGAACTGGCCCTCGCGCCGTCCAATGTCAATGCGAATACGTTCGGGCTGGGCTGGACAGCTTCTGTCGATGCCTGGGTGAACGCGCAACCGCTCTACATGAACGCGCTGATGGTCAACGGGGCGCCGCATAACGTGGTGTTCTTCGCCACCGCCAATGACAGCGTGTATGCCTTCGACGGCGATACCGGCGCACAACTCTGGCAGGTCAGCCTGATTCCTTTCGGCGCTACCGCAGTGGTTTCGTCCACCGTGGGGTTTACCAGCGCGCCCCTGATTGGCATCCTGGGAACACCGGTTATCGATCCCGCAACGAATACAATGTACGTGATCGCCGAGACCTCTGAGCAGAACGCAACCTACTTCCCGCATCGACTGCACGCCCTCGACCTGGCCACCGGTGCGGAGAAGTTCGGCGGCCCGGTGCTGGTCAACGACCCGCAGATGGCGCCCATCCACAAACTGCAGAGAACCGGCCTGACGCTCGCCAATGGCTATGTCTACTTCGGCATCGGGTCAATGCAGGATATGCAGCCTTACCATGGCTTCGTGTTCGCGTTCAATGCCCAGACGCTGGCCCAAACCGCGGTCTGGAATACGACGCCCACCGGATCCGAGGGCGGAATATGGATGGGCAGCTCAGCGCCTGCCGTCGACGACCAGGGAAACATCTATGTGAACACCGGAAATGGAGATCTGGACGGGACGGCCAACTTCGGAGAAGCGGCCGTAAAGCTCAGCCCGGAGTTGCAGGTCCTGGATTACTTTGCACCGTGGAACTTCGCAACCTACAACGCGTCGGATGTGGATCTCGGCTCTGGCGCCATCATGGTGGTCCCCAACCAGGCCGGTTCTCATCCGCACGAACTGATCGTGTGCGGCAAGCCGACTCCGGTTTACGTGCTCGACCGGGACAACATGGGGCAACTCGGCGCGGCGTCGGACAACATCATTCAGAGGCTGGATAACCAGGTCGGCGGCTATTCCGCGGTAACCAAGTCTGTCCAGGCATGTTTCACCGGGCCTGCGATGTGGGGGCAGAATGTATATTTCGGTGGCAAATACGACGTGCTGAAGATGTTCACACTGGATCCCAACACGGGACTGCTCTCGTCCACTCCCGCTTCGCAGGGGACGCTGGTCTACGGGTATCCGGGAGCGGATCCTGTTGTCTCCTCGAACGGCGCCAGCAACGGGATCGTCTGGACCATCGATACGAAAACGAACGCACTCATCGTCATCGACGCCACCAATCTTGCGAACACGCTCTACACCGGCGCATTGTCGGCGCCTGCCATTCGCTGGACAGTGCCAACCGTGGTGAACGGACATGTTTATGTAGGCGAGCAGGGCAAGGTGTTCGGCTTCCAACTGAAATAACCTCAAGCGGCCTGTCTTCGGCGGGTTCTCCGTGGGCAGGCCGCTCACTCCGCTCAACCGTGCCCGATCAGGCCCGGGCATGCGGACGGATGTTCTGGTTCACACGGAAGAAGTTTTCAGGATCGTACCTGGCCTTGATTTCCGCGAGCCTGTCGTAGTTTTCGCCATAAGTGGCCCGAATGCGCTCCTGACCTTCGTCTTCCATCATGAAATTTACGTAGGCTCCTCCCGCGCCATAGGGATGCAGCGCTTCCCAATAGTTGCGAGCCCAGGCGGTAATGTGGTCGGCATTTGCGGGGTCGGGATCAACGCCGACGATGACCTCACTCCACGTCGCCGTCCTGTAACTCCAGGGAGTGTCGTTGCTCTTGACTCGATGAGCCGCACCGTTGATCGGGTACAGATGCATTGTGGAATGAAGCGACGGCAGTTCCGAACCATGCTTGATGTGCAGGGCAATGGCTTCATCGCTGAGCGTATTGACGAAGTCAGCCTTCCAGTACCACTGCAACCCACGCGGGTAAAGGCCGTCGAACATGCTTTGCACCATTGGGAACGGCATGGGGGCAAAGAATTCAAATACCGGCTTTCGGAATGCGCGCAGCGGTTCGAGGGCACGGTTCGCCTGCTCGAGCGTACCGGTGCAGCACCAGACGATGCCGCACATCTTGTGGAAGTGCAGCGCTTCAGGAAATGGAGGACCCGGCGGCACGGTGAGGAACGCGAAGAATCCGTTGATCTCCTCGGGCGCCTCGACGATGAATTCGCGATACCACTTCATGACGTCGGCGGCATCCTTGAGATCCCACAGCATGGGTCCGGCGCACACCATCTGCACCGGATGTGCCTGGAAGAGGAACGATGTAACCACGCCGAAATTCCCGCCGCCCCCGCGAATGGCCCAGAACAGATCGGGGTTCTGATCGGCGCTGGCGACAACGAAGGAGCCGTCGGCGAGGACGACGTCGGCGGCGAGCAGGCTGTCAATGGTGAGGCCGAATTTGCGCGTGAGGTGGCCAATGCCCCCGCCGAGCGTGAGGCCGCCGACGCCAGTGGTGGAGATAATGCCCGCCGGAACAGCCAGCCCAAACGCGTGCATCGCATGATCGACGTCGCCCCACGTGCAGCCGCCGCCCACGCGTACCCGGCTCGTGCCCGGATCGAGGTGTACGAACTTGATAAGCGAGAGATCGATGACGAGGCAATCGTCCCAGATACCGAGGCCGCCGGCGTTGTGGCCTCCGCCGCGAATTGAGACCTGCAGTTGTTGATGGCGCGCGAATCGAAGGGCCGCAATCACGTCCGCAGCGTCGGCGCAGCGCACGATCATGCGCGGCTTGCGGTCGATCATCGCGTTGTAGACTTTGCGTTCCATTTCATATCGCTCGTCGGTGGGTTCGATCAGTTCTCCCCGGAGTTGATTCCTGAATTCAGTGATGTCCGCCTGTTGCATGCTCTCCTCCTTGGACAAGAATGTTCCTGGCCGGCCCTGAACGCGATTCGGAAACAATGCGAATTAGTCTAGGGCCGGCGGCATGAAATGCGCGAGAGTTTTTTTGCTGCCGCGGGGGGGACGACCCGAGAACCAAGGCATCGTTCCCCGGCGCGTGGCAGTTTGGGACTCAGGGCCGAGCCTCGTAAACGATGTTGAAGGGAGTTTCGGTCGCGCGCCGGAAGTGCTCGAATCCGGCGGCGGTGACAACGTCGCGTATCCGCGTTTCGCCTGCTTGCGCGCCAAGGCAGAGTCCCACTTCCTGAGAACGCGAGCATGGGGTGCAAAGCAGCGTGGAGAACGAATAAAACATGCGACCCTTCGGGTTCAGATTGTCCTTCAACTCGTCGTGGGCAAACGGCTCGACGATCATCCAGGCGCCGTCCCTGGCGAGCGATTGGCGCACGTGAGCGGCTGCACCGATAGGATCGCCCATGTCATGGAGGCAATCGAACACGGCCACTAAGTCATAGTCGCGACCGGGGAAATTCTTTGCGTTCGCCACTTCAAAGGTGACGCGATCGCCCAATCTGTTTCTCCGTGCCGATTCCTGGGCAGCTTCGATCGACTTGTCGTGATAGTCGAATCCAAAGAATCGCGAGTTGGGGAATGCCTGAGCCATCAGGATGGTGGAGGCGCCTTTTCCGCAGCCCACGTCGGCCACCCGCGCACCCGCTTCGAGCTTTTCCTTCACTCCATCGAGCGCGGGGATCCAAGAGTTCACAAGGTTCGCGGCGTACCCGGGGCGGAAGAACTTTTCGCATCCATGGAAGACGCCGTCCACATGTTCGTGCCACCCCATGCCCTCCCCGGTCCGAAACGATTTCTCAATGCGAGGAACAGCGGCGAGCGTCCCGAGCGCGAGTTCGAACGCTCCGGGGAGATATGCGGGGCTGTCCTCGTTGGCAAGGGTAAACGCCTGTTCCTGGCTCAGGCTGAATTCGTGGGTCAGCTCGTCATAAGTGATGTACCCGCCAGCGGCCTGGGATGCCAGCCACTCGCGCACATAGCGCTCGTCGGTACCGGTTTTGCGGGCCAGTTGCAGAGAACTGATCGGACCCGCGGCGAGCGCTTTGTAAAGCCCGAGTTTCTCTCCGATGACGACCATGCCGGTGTGAACCGCGGCGCCCAGATCCGTGACAAACTGGCCGAGGAAGGCATTCAGCTTATCCATATCGAGCGCGGGAATCGTTGCAGTGCTCATGTGGTTTGCTCCTCATAAGTTGACAATCAAGATGTCTGGAGCGGATGAGTCCGCCCCATCTGGTTGTAGATTCGATCGATCAATTGCAAATGATGCCTATTGCCCACTGAAGTGCTTGCAAGATACGTTGGGATGCCAGTTGACAAAAGCGCCATTCGGATTGTCCTTCCACGCCCAGACATGAAGCGTATAGAACGGGGGAAGGCCGAAGCGGTTGGGGGCCTCGAAATAGTGGAAAAGCTGGCCCATGAGCTCGGGCGGCCCCTGCTTCTTCTTGTCCCAGGCATCGGCGAAGACTACGAAATCGGCTCCAATGAGGCGAAGAGTGCCGTTCGGCTGCGGTTCGTAAATGACGATCTGCGGCCTGGTAGGGTCCAGTTCGTTGGTCGAGAGAATTTTGCCGTTTACATAGTGAAGCCCCATCGCTCCGGAGTCCGGCCCGGTAACGCATCCGAACATCAGCGAGTAGCCTTCCGCCTCGGCGACCCTTACGTCTTTGAAGCGTTCCGTATTCTCGCGCACAATCCGGATGAGCGCGCCGGGGTCGGCCTTTTTCTGCTCTGTTAATTGCGACGGTGTGGCGGGAGAAGATTGACCTTCCTGCGCCAGAGCGCAAATGACGCCGCCTGCGAGGAGAGAAATGCCGATGAGAAAGAGACGCAGGTGGCGCAGGAAACTGCCGGGTTTGCGGGCAACGATCGAAATCTCGGATATCTTCATTGAACTTGTCTCCTTTGGGATTACCGGTGCCGGGTTGTTCCATGACCGGGGTGTCCGCGGGCAACACTTTGCTAGAATCCGTCCAGCGCATTCGCATCTTGCTGCGCCGGTCGAGCGGGGAAGCCTCTGGAGTGTTGGACCTCGGCGGGCAACTTCAACCTATCGGGCATCGGCGTCGGATGTAACGAAGGAACGCCAAAGAAATTACGAATTCCTGACGCGCAGCCAGCCTGGGTTTCGCAACAATGGGGGTACCCGTGGCGACGACTTCCCTGATCTACCGGTTTGGCGAATTCACCCTCGATACGCAGAAGGGGTGTCTTTTCAAAGGCGTGGAAGAAATCAGGTTGCGGCCGAAAGTCTACGAGACTCTGAAATACCTGGTGCAGAATCCAGGGCGGTTGATCGCAAAGCCGGAGTTGATGCAGGCGGTCTGGCCGGACTCATTTGTCACCGATGATTCGCTCGTGCAGTGCACGCTGGAATTGCGCCGCGCCCTCGAGGATCACGATCAACAACTTCTCAAGACCGTGCCGAGGCGCGGATACCTGTTCAATCCGGTGATTACGCCTCCGGAAAGACGCGAGCGCCTGACGACCACCGAAACCTTCCAGCACTTTGACGATCGCCTGTCAGCGCCGGAGCGGCTCGCGCGCAGGCGCAACGATCTGCCGATTCCGCGCACCTCTCTGATCGGACGCGCAGAACAGATCCACGCGGCTTGCGGCCTGTTGCTTCGCCCCGACGTGCGGCTGTTAACGCTAACCGGCCCGGGAGGAGCGGGAAAGACGCGGCTTGGCATCGGCGTGGCAAGCGCAATCGCGGGGAAATTCCCCGCAGGCGTCCAGTTCGTGAACCTCGCTTCCATCACCGAGACCACGATGGTCGCTACAGCTCTGGCAGACGCGCTAGAGATCCAGCCGACAGGAAGCCAGACGATTCCGGAACTCATGGGAGAAAAGCTGAAGAATTCCGGTCCATTCCTCCTGGTGCTTGACAATTTCGAGCAGGTGCTTACAGCGGCAACACTGGTGGCTGAAACTCTGGAGGCATGTCCATCTCTGAAAGTGCTGGTCACAAGCAGGTCGAGTCTCAGGATTTATGGCGAGCAGGAGTTTCCGGTCGCACCGCTGGCGCGGGACGCCGCAATGGATTTGTTTGTCCAGCGCGCTTCCGCAATCTGGCCGGGGTTTGCACTGACCACACAGAATGCTCCGGTGGTTCGCGAAATCTGCGCGCGCCTGGATAATTTGCCGTTAGCGATTGAATTGGCCGCTGCGCGGACCAAGGTGTTATCTCCGGAAGCGATCCTTGATAAATTGCGGCGGCCGCTCCAACTGCTCACCAGCGGTCCCCTCGACCTGCCCGAACGGCAACAGACATTGCGCAACGCGATTGCCTGGAGCTATAGCCTACTGAGCACGGCGGAGCAGCGGTTGTTCCGGCGTCTGTCTGTATTTGCGGGCGGATGCACGCTCGACGCAGCGGAAGCTGTTTGCGATACGGGTCTCGATCTGGGAATCGATGTGATCGAGGGGTTGTCATCCCTCGTGGACAAGAATCTGCTGCAGCGGGTAGATCGTGGAACGGCGGAGCCACGCTTTTCCATGTTGCAGACTATTCGGGAATTCGCAGCCGAAGAACTCGTTGGGAGCCGGGAAGAACACGTTACCCGGCGCGCCCACGCCGCGTATTGCCTGGTGGTTGCGGAAGAAGGCAATCCGGACCTGAACCAGGAGGAGCGCAATCTATGGCTCTCCCGCTGCGATCTGGAGATCGACAATTTCCGGCTGGCGCTTGACTGGCTTATTGAGGCCCGGGAACGAGAGTGGAGCACGCGTCTGGGCGTCGCCCTGTTCCGCTTCTGGGATATGCGCGAACACCTCAGCGAGGGACGCGCCCGGCTGGAATCCATTCTGCGCATGGCCGGTTCGGAGTATCCGATGGACCGAGCGCGGGTGACGCTCTTTCTGGGAGCTCTGGCTTCGTCGCAGGGCGATTACGCGGCGGCTGAAAAATTTCTTTCTACAGGCCTGGAAGTGTACGAGGAGCTAGGGCATGAGCCAGGCATCGCGGCGGCGCTGAATGCACTCGCGGTTACAGCTCGCGATCGCGGGGATTATGCGGCAGCGCAAAGCCGATTTGAGCGAAGCCTTGCGTGCTGGCGGGTGCTGTCGGACCAGCTTGCGGTGGCGCGGTGCCTGCACAACCTGGCAAACGCCGTGAAGGTCAGAGGCGACTACGCGCGCGCGATCTGGGCGCTGCGGGAGGCCTCGGAGATATTCGAAAAGCTTGGCGACCGGAGCGGCGCCGCGTGGTCCATGAATCAACTCGGCGACGTAGAGTGCGCGTTAGGGGAACTGGCAAAGGGCCGCGCATGCTATGAGAGGGCGCTGGTCGCGTTTCGGGATGCGCAGGATCCCTGGGGCACCGGACGCTCCCTGACCGATCTGGGCTATATACATCTTGAAGAAGGTCGGGTAGACGAAGCACGCGACGCCTTTCGGGAATCACTGGAGATCTTCGGAAATCTCCAGCATCGCCGGGGAATTGCACGAGTTCTCGAGGGATACGCGACGCTCGCATTGGCCGGAGGAGATGCCGCGGGGGCCCTGAAACTGGCGGCGGCGGCCTCGCGCATCCGGCACCAGATCAATGCCCCCTTACCCCGGAATGAGCGAGCCCGCCTGGACAAAACCATGCAGGAGGCAAGGGCGCTTCTTAACCCCCGGGAATCGGACAAGGCGTGGACGGAAGGAATCGCCATGTCGCTCGACAGCGCGACTGCGTTCGCTCTGATGCAGGAATAACTAGGTCGAATACCTGGCAGGATCGACCATGCGGCGGACGGCCGAGACGCGATCCGCGGGAATCCGCGCGCGGCGGGCATGATCGCGGATGGTTTGCTCATCCGGCGCCAGGTAAATGCAGTACACCTTGTCTTCGGTAACGTAGCTGTGAAGCCACTGAATCTGCGAGCCTATCTCGGCAAGCGCCTGAATGGAGCGCAGGGACATCTCCCGAATCTCTTCTTCAGAGAGCCGGCCTGCTCCGGGCACCTCGCGTTCAATTACAAACTGCGGCACCGTTTGAGTGTAGCATCTGTTGACAATGATTCACTCGAACCGCGGCTGCCTTGCGGTTTGCGGATCGATTTGTCCTGATTCCATCTCGATCTGCTCAAGGGATCTCCCTCTTGTCTCCGGGACAAAGCGCACATTCAGGACACAGCCCAACAGGCATATAACCCCGTAGGTCAGAAATGTGCCGCTGGTTCCCAGCAACCTGTTCAGGCCCGGAAAGGTGTAGGTCAGGAGGAACGATGCCGTCCAAAGGGCGCTCACCGAAACAGACACCGCATGTGAACGAACCCGGTTCGGAAAGATCTCGGATATCAGCACCCAGGTGACAGGCGCGAGGGTCGTTGCGTAACAGGCGATCGCGGAGAGGGTGAGAGTCAGGACGGCTCCGGCGCCCCACCGCGCATGGTACGCCCACGCGCACAGCAGGTGGGAGATCCCGATCCCCAGGCAGCCGAAGATCATCATCGGGCGCCTTCCCACGCGATCCACCATGAACATGGAAAGAACCGTAAACACAAGATTGATGGCGCCCGTGATCACGATGTCGAGGAAGATGTCGTTCGCCCCATGCCCGGCGCCGCGATACACATCGCCCGCATAGTTGAAAAGAATATTGATGCCCGTCCACTGTTGCAGAACCGCGAGTCCGATGCCGATGGCCAACATGCGGCGGACGCCGGGACTGAGCAGTTCCCGCAGCGACGACTGATTCGCATTCTCCAATGCCAGCGCCTGCTGGATGGCAAGCATTTCCCCGCGTGCATAGGCGGCGCCGCCGATGCGTTCAAGGACGGTACACGCTTCCCTTTCGCGCTCCCGGACCAAAAGCCATCGGGGGCTCTCGGGAAGAAACGAGGAAGCCGCCAGAAAGACCACGGACGGCGCGATCACGGCCGTGAACATCCAGCGCCATCCGTACTGAACGTTCCACGAAAGGAGCGCGTCAGCCGCGGTCATGTTCGGGGCAACCGGCCGGGCAATCAGCCAGTTCACAACCTGGGCCAGCAGAATTCCGACGACGATTGCAAACTGGTTCAGGCTAACCAGGCGGCCGCGCGTCGCTGCGGGACTGACTTCGGCAATGTAGAGCGGCGACACGTTCGAACTCAGCCCGATGGCGATGCCGCCGGCAATGCGCCAAACAATGAATGCGTGAAACGACTGCGCCCACCCCGTAAGCCCGGATGAAACCGCAAACAGCATGGCGGACAAAAGCAGGATGTTCCGCCGTCCGAAGCGAGCGGCAAGCGATCCCGCAGCGAGCGAGCCCAACAGGCAGCCAACGAGCGCACAACTGTTTGCCCAACCAACCAGGGCCGCGGAGGTGAGGTGAAAGTACTGCTCATAAAACTGGCGTGCACCGCCAATCACCACCCAGTCGTAGCCGAACAGGAGCCCACCCAGCGCCGCAACAATGGAGATTCCCCAAACGTAGCCAGTTTGGCCGGGCGCCAACTGTGATTGCCCCGGGTGTACCGCCGGTGGCGTACTGTGCGTAATCATCGGCTCTGCTCCCGGAGGAGGTCGATGGCGCCCGGATGGCTGCGGTCTTTTTGCAGAATGCCTTGAAGCAAAGCCAGGCCTTCCTCTTTCCGGCCGAGACCCAGGATAGCCTGAGCGTTCAGGAAAGAAGCGTCGATCGTCCGCCGCCGCATGAGATCGTCTTCGAACAGCAGCATGGCGGGGAGCGAAGTCGCAAAGTAGTCGATTCGAGGAGTCTGCGCTTCAAGCCCGGCCGCGTGCTCAATGATCTGCCGAAACAGAGTCTGCGCCTGCTCCTCGCGGTGCAATTTGCGCAATGCCAGGGCGCTCCAGTATGTCATGTCCGAAATGGACTGCACCTTCATGTCGCGGAAATCGCCCGTTGCGCGGGCGGCACGCTCCCAATGATGCTCGGCGTTTGCTGCCGAGCCACTCTCCGCATATGCCACGCCCAGCCAGTAATCGATGGCGCTCAGATTCATGAGCGGATGGCGGGCTTCGCCGAGGCTCTCAGGTGGATTGGCCGCCGCGGTGAACGAGCGGAGTGCTTGTTCCGGGTCT
>Ga0335077_10003201_pt1 | contig 19697 bp, 9 predicted proteins | sample Lox_Sample_31_FD_207151 | JGI IMG/M metagenome (GOLD analysis project Ga0335077, IMG submission 207151) | Soil microbial communities from Loxahatchee National Wildlife Refuge, Florida, United States - Lox_Sample_3.1 | ecosystem: Environmental > Terrestrial > Soil > Wetlands | place: USA: Florida...
AAGGAGGAAGTGCCGGAAGGGGACTACACCGTGCCCATTGGAAAAGCGGTGGTGCGGCGGCCAGGGCGCGATCTGACCATCGTCACCTACGCGGCCATGATGCACGCTTCCATCGAAGCCGCGGAGCAGTTGGCGCGGGAGGGCATAGAAGCCGAAGTCGTCGACCTGCGCACGCTGCTGCCGCTCGATCGCGAAACCATCATCGAATCCGTCAGGCGGACGAGTAAGCTGCTCGTCGTGCATGAAGACACACGTACGGGCGGCATCGCCGGAGAGATCGCTGCTCTGGTTACCGATTCCGCTTTCGACGATTTGGACGGGCCGGTTCGACGCGTAACCTCACTCGATACGCCGGTACCGTTTTCGCCGCCGCTGGAGGAGCATTTTCTACCGAATGCGGAGCGCATTACGGCAGCCGCGCGCGATCTGGCTCACTATTGAACTTCCGTAACCGCCGAGTGCATGCTGTAGAAGGCGGTTTGACCAAGCAGCAAGTTGCACACGCCAGGTAGAGGAGAGAGCCATGGCCGTCGAAGTCGTCATGCCCCAGATGGGCGAAAGCATCTTCGAAGGCACCATCACCAAATGGCTGAAAAAGCCGGGCGACTCGATAGAACGCGATGAGCCCCTTTTTGAAATCTCCACGGACAAGGTCGATGCGGAAATCCCTTCGCCCGCCGCCGGTGTCCTCAAGGAGATTCGCGTTGAAGAGGGCAAGACCGTTCCCATCCAGACTGTGGTAGCCCTCATCGATGCGGCGGGAGCCCAGCCCGCCGCCGCTGGCGCGACCGAAACGCCTGCCATACCCACGGCGACGAAGGCGCAGGCTCCTCCCGCGCAGCTTCCATCTTCACCCCAGAGTTTGCCTCGGAGTCTGCAAGGAGCGCAGGCACAGCCCGAAGCGCGTGCTGAAAGCAGAGTGTCCCCGCCCCCGCAGCAAACACCCGTGCCGAAACCTTCGGCGTCTTCGGAAGGCGTGGCGCCCGAGGAAGAGGAGGAAGAGACTGTTTCCGCCGATGGCAAACGCATCCGCAGTTCTCCTCTCGTGCGCCGCCTCGCGCGGGAAAACCGGATCGATCTAGCTACGGTTCACGGCAGCGGTGCAGGAGGACGTATCAGCAAGAAAGACGTGCTCGCAGCTATTTCGGCCGGGGACCGGCAGGCCGCTCCAGCCGCTCCATCTGCGCCTCTGCCATCGGCTCAGCCATCAGTTCCCGCGCTGCCTTCGACCTCTTCGCTGCTGGAGACAGCCGTGCCGCGCGAGCGCATCTATTTCGGCCGCTATGAAGTGCGGCCCATGAGCGTGATGCGCCAGCGCATTGCCGAACACATGGTCCTGTCCAAACGTGTTTCGCCCCACGTCTACTCCATCGATGAGGCGGACGTGACCCGCATCGCACACGTGCGCGAGCAGGCTCGCGCCGAATTCGAGCGACACCACCAGATGAAGCTCACCTTCATGCCCTTTTTCGTGCGCGCCTGCGTGGACGCTCTTCGCGATTTCCCGATGGTGAACGCTTCCGTGGACGGCACGAACGTCGTTTTGCACGACGAGATCAACATCGGAATTGCCGTGGCGCTGGATTGGGGGTTGATCGTTCCCGTGCTCAAGAATGCCGAGGAGAAGAATTTCCTCGGTTTACAGCGGGGAATCAACGATCTGGCCGAGCGGGCCCGCGCGAAAAAACTGAAGCCCGAGGAAGTTCAGGAGAGCACGTTTTCGATCACGAATCCAGGCATTTTCGGCGGGTTGATGGGTTTGCCGGTGATCAATCAGCCCAACGCAGCCATTTTAGGCATCGGGGCCATCCAGAAGCGCCCGGTGGTAATTGACGATGCCATCGCCATCCGATCCATGGTCTATCTCACCTTGAGTTACGATCATCGGGTCGTGGATGGCGCTATGGCGCATCAGTTCATGCGCCGCGTGAAGGAGCGCTTGGAAAATTGGAGTGAAGAGGTAATCTAACGATCTCGTTTATCGCCGCCCACGCTCGTCAAAAGCGCGCCACGATAATAGTGATATCGTCCATCTGCTCGACGGGCCCGGTCCACCGATCGACCATCTCCAGCACATTCTTTAGCACTACCCGGGCTGGCTCCTGCCGCAATCGCAGAGCCACATCGAGCAGACGTTGTTCCCCGAGTTCGCGGCCTTGGGGATCTTCCGCTTCGGTTAGGCCGTCGCTGTAAGCAATGAGCAAGCTTCCTGGCGGCATTTCGATGACTTGCGATTCATAGCGGCGATCGTCGAAAAGCCCGAGCACCGTGCCACCCGCGCTCAGCCGCTGCACTTTGTCGCCGATGACACAAAGCGGTGCGGGATGGCCAGCATTGGTGTACTCGAGCCGGCGCGTTTGTGCATCGTAGACGCCATAAAAGAACGTCGCGTAGCGGTCTGCCGACGTGCTGCTAAACAAATGGTGGTTCAGGCGGGCCACAATTTCCGAGGTGCTGCCGGGCCCTCGTCCGTTGAAAAGCGCCTGGCTGCGCAGCGCAGCCTGCAGGCTGGCCATGATCAGCGCGGCGGAGATACCTTTGCCGCTGATGTCCGCCAGCGCCAAACCCAGCCGGCCCGGTCCCAACGGCAGGAAATCGTAATAGTCCCCGCTCACCACGCGCGCCGGGCGGCAGACAGCCTCGATCTCCACACCTTGCACAGCGGGTTTTTCCGTCGGGAAAAGCTGCGCTTGCACTTCGCGGGCAATAGCCAGTTCGTGTTCCAGCCGCTGGCGCTGGCGCTGCTCGTCGATCAAAGTGGCCACCGACGCGGTCATGGAGTTGAACGAGCGAGCCAGCGCACCGAGTTGATCGCGGCGCCGGATTTCAATGCGATGGCCGAAATCGCCGGATTCCACATAACGCGTGGCCTGATAGAGGTCGTCCACGGCGCGTGTCATCGAGCGTGTCATGGAGATGCTGCCGGCGAAGGCGGCAAGCTCGATAAATAGGAAAATCGTGCCCACCACGAGCAATGCCGTTACAGCTATGCCACCCCACTCGCCGATCAGCGCGAGCAGCAGCCCGTTGATTTGCGATGCCCAAGCCGTATAGCGCAGGATGACCGGCACGTCCGCGCGCGGGTTCGAGGGATCGGCCAGATTCACCGCGTCGACGCGCACGAAGCCCGTCACCTTAACGTCGAACCAATGCGGACGCGGAGGCAGCGTGCGGCCGGCAGCCTGCACTTCCCTTATGGGAACGAGCGTGCTGCCGCGGCTTCGAAAAATGAGCGTGGGTGCGCGCGCTTGGGAAACGGCACGAGTGGTTACCATTTCGGCGGGGCCAAGTTGCGGCACCAGTGTGGCCAGGAATTCCGGCGTCACCGGCACCTCGGCCGAGACGATGATCTGTTGCCCATTTGTCAGACGCCGCCCAATGATGGCGCGCAGTTCCAGCGCGTCGTGATCCGCCACCAGTCCCGCGAACTGCGCGCGCGGTGCCGCGATCCCCCGTGCCAGCAATTCCTGTCCGGTCCCCAATTCAACCCTCAGACCAGGCAATCTTTCCTGCGCCGCGGCGAAAAAGGCCTCCCGGCGTGCCGGCGGTACCGTCATGGGACCGACGGGCGCCTGCGCGCCGCTCGAAGCGTTCTCCAGGGCGTAGGCCGTGGTGAGCGTCTCGGCCGTGGACTCGACCTGATCGATGCGCTTCTCCAGGTCCGCATACAAAAGGTAGGCCCCGAAGTGCCAATAGAGGAGGTAAACCGAAAGCGCGGCCATGGCCACGAGCAGTATGAGAGGAACGACGGCCAGGAAAACGTACAAGTCAATCAATTGGTTGCGCATGCTCCAAAGCCACTGGGCGCGCGTCCAAAGCAACCCGTGAATCACGAGATAACCTGCCGCGACGATGACGACTAAGCGCAAAATCGCGATCCCCGGAACCCCTCTCTCGGTAAGCCCGAAGAGCGCCAGCAGCACATAGAGCAGCACGGCCGCTACGGCCAGCCGGTCTGCAAGATTGAGGCGGCGCCAGAACTCGCGTCCGAACTTGCTGATCTGTGACAAGAGTGAATGCACGGTGCTTGGAGATTCTCGCTGTGCCGCGAAATCGCGAGCGCAGTTTACTCCTCGGGAGTCCTGAGTCAATCGCGCTTCGCTTTCGCGATGGAACTTATCGTCCGCCACCTTCTAGCGATATTACTCCGCCTTGGTCATGGCGTGGTTCGAACCGGCAACGCTCTTGCGTCCGAGGTAATATGCTTGGCAGTGGAGGATAACTCGGGACAATGGCGGGTAAGCTGTATGCGGGCACGTCTGGCTGGGCTTATCCCCAGTGGAAGCCCGTTTTTTATCCTCCCAAGCTTGCGTCAGCCAAGTTCCTCGGCTATTACAGCAGCCGCTTGAATTCGGTCGAGCTGAACTACACCTTTCGCCGCTTCCCCACTGAAAAACTGCTCTCCGGTTGGATCGCCTCCACGCCGGCGGACTTCAAATTCGCGGTGAAAGCCAATCAGGTGATCACGCATATCAAGCGGCTGAAGGATTCTGAAGATGTCACCTCCCGCTTCCTCGCGTCGCTTGGCCCTTTGCGTGACGCCGGCAAGCTGGGACCGGTTCTGTTTCAGTTGCCGCCGTTTTTGCGTTGCGATTTGCCGCGGCTGAAGGATTTTCTCGTCCAACTTCCCCGCGGTTCCCGCGCCGCGTTTGAATTTCGCCATGATTCCTGGTTCACCGACGATGTCTTCGCCATGTTGCGCGAAGCGAACGCAGCTCTCTGCGAGGCTGAAAGTGAAAAGTTGGAAACGCCGCATGTGCGTACCGCGGACTTCACCTATTTTCGGTTGCGCAAGCAGAGCTACTCAGCGCAAGAACGAGCCGAGTTGGCCAAGAAGGCTCACGAGCTTGCGCAATTGGGCGACGTCTTCACCTACTTCAAGCACGAAGATACGCCGGAAGGAGTTCTATATGCCGAAGAGCTCTTGTCTGTCGTCAAACCCGATTGAGACCGGGAGCCACTCTTCGCACTCGGCGTGCGGCTTCGCGCGTGGTTCGCTACAATTACGAAATGGCAGTCAATGGGTCCGAAAAGCTTCCTTTCGTTAAAGATTTAAACAGCGAGGCCGGTGTACCGCCCAATCAACCGCTCGGCTGGGCGCATCCTATCGTCCGTGAATGGTTCCTGGAGCGCTTCGCTTCGCCTACAGAGCCGCAGGAACTCGGCTGGCCTCATATCCTGGCCCGCCGCACTACGGTAATCTGCGCGCCTACGGGTTCCGGCAAGACCCTCGCCGCCTTTCTGGCTTGCATCGATCAGTTGGTGCGCAAAGCGGTTGCTGGAGAACTGCAAGACGCCACCGAAGTCCTGTACGTTTCGCCGCTAAAGGCTTTGGGCAACGATATCCAGAAAAATCTTCAGGTCCCGCTTGGCGAAATCCTGCAGAAAGCCGCCCAGCGCGGGCTGCTGATGCCCGAAATCCGCGTTGGCGTCCGCACCGGCGATACGCTGATGCACGAGCGCCGCAATATGCTGGTGCGGCCGCCGCACATTCTCGTGACCACGCCCGAATCGCTCTACATTTTGCTCACGGCGGAAAAGAGCCGGGCAATCCTTCGCAACATTGAAACCGTGATCGTGGATGAGATCCACGCTGTCGCCGACGATAAGCGTGGCGCGCATCTGGCCCTTTCGCTCGAACGGCTCGAGTCCTTGCTCCCGCGGCCGCCCGTGCGTATCGGTCTTTCCGCCACTCAGAAGCCGATCGATTCGATCGCGCAATTCCTCGCCGGGAATAACCGGCCGGCGCCGGTTATCGTCGATACTGGCCACGGCCGACGCATGGATATAGCCATCGAAGCGCCCCCAAGCGAACTCGGCCCGGTGGCTTCCAACGAAATGTGGGGCGAGATTTACGACCGCATCGCGGCGCTGGTATTGCAGCAGCGTTCGACTCTGGTATTCGTCAATACGCGACGGCTCTCCGAGCGCGTGGCACATCATTTAGCCGAGCGGCTCGGCAAAGACGCCGTCGCGGCACACCACGGCAGCCTATCGCGTAAGTTGCGTCTCGCGGCGGAACGCAAGTTGAAAGCGGGCGAGGTGCGCGTGCTGGTGGCCACGGCGTCGCTTGAATTGGGCATCGATATCGGCTTCGTGGACTTGGTCTGCCAGATCGGCTCGACTCGTTCCATTGCCGTTGCCCTGCAGCGGATCGGCCGCGCTGGCCATTGGCGTGGCGCGGTCCCGAAGGGTCGCATCTTCGCCACCACGCTTGACGAGTTGGTGGAATGCGCGGCGTTGGTGCGCTGCATGCGGTGCGGCGACCTGGATCAGCTGGAAATTCCCGCCAATCCAATTGACGTTCTGGCTCAGCAAATCGTGGCCGCGTGCGCCGCCGAGGAGTGGCGCGAGGACGATCTCTACGAACTGGTTCGCCGCGCGTATCCTTATCGCCATCTATCGCGCGCCGACTTCGATGCCATCCTGGAGATGCTTTCCGAAGGCATCGCCGCGCGCCGCGGCCGGTATAGCGCTTATCTTTTCCGTGACCGCGTCAACCATCGTCTTAAAGGCCGCCGTGGAAGCCGGCTCGCGGCCATCACCAGCGGCGGAGCCATTCCCGAAAACTCGCTCTATACCGTGATCGCTGCCCCGGACGATACGCCGGTCGGAACCGTTGACGAAGACTTTGCCGTGGAGAGTCTGGCTGGAGACGTCATGTTGCTTGGCAATTCGTCCTGGCGGATCCGGCGCGTTCAGTTGGGCCGCGTGCTGGTTGAAGATGCTCAGGGCGCGGCGCCCAGCGTTCCTTTTTGGCGTGGGGAAGCGCCGGCGCGCACCGCTGAGCTTTCCGCGCAGGTCTCCTGGCTGCGCCAGAAGATCGCCTCGCGCGCGGCCGCGCAAAGCGGCGGTTCGTGCGAGGAGAGCTCCAAGGCAGCTTCTACGACAACGCGGGATTGGCTCAAACAGGAATGCGGCCTTGATGATGCGGGTACGGAGCAGATCATCAAATACATCGCCACGGGAATGTTCGTGCTCGGCGCGGTTCCTTCACAAGAATTGATTATCGCCGAGCGCTTTTTTGACGAGGGCGGCGGCATGCAACTGGTGATCCATGCGCCCTTCGGCGCACGGATCAATAAGGCCTGGGGATTGGCGCTGAGGAAGAAATTCTGCCGCTCCTTCAACTTCGAGTTGCAAGCGGCGGCCACAGACAACGGCTTGAACATCTCGCTCAGTGAACAGCACAGTTTTCCGCTGGCCGACGTCTTCCGCTATTTGCTTCCCGCTAGCGTGCAGCAGATTCTGGAACAGGCCGTGCTCGGTGCGCCTCTTTTTGGTGTGCGCTGGCGCTGGGCCGCGGGGCGCGCTCTGGCCCTGCTGCGTTTTCAGGGCGGGAAGAAGGTCGCTCCGCAGATTCAGCGCATGCGCGCGGAGGATTTGCTCGGCGCGGTTTTTCCGCAGGCGCTGGCGTGCCAGGAGAATATCGTCGGCGACATCGCCATTCCCGATCATCCGCTCGTCCGGGAGACGATGAAAGATGTGCTCACTGAAGCTCTCGACGTGGATGGATTGAAGGACGTCCTATCCGGTTTAGCGGAAGGCCGGATCAAATGCCTGGCCGTGGATACGCCGGTTCCTTCCGCCTTTTCGCACGAGATCCTGAACGCCAATCCCTACGCTTATCTCGACGATGCGCCGCTTGAGGAACGCAGGGCTCGCGCCGTGGATATGCGCCGCGCGCTCCCGGAGGCATTAGCCTCAGAGTTGGGGAGGCTCGATCCCTCAGCTATCGATGAGGTAAGGCGCGACGCTTGGCCCGATGTACGCGACGCCGATGAATTGCACGACGCTCTCCTCACGTTTGTGATCTTGCCTGAACCAAGGCCGGCCGCCTCGTCTGATTTTTCTCCTTTGGGCAAGCGGTTGGCGGAATCCTTTCCTCGATGGCAAATGCATTTCGATGAGCTGACTCGGCAGAATCGTGCCACCCGCGCCGAGCGAGACGGCCGCACGTATTGGGTTTCCGCCGAGACAGCGTCCGCTTTCCGCCAGATTTTTGGCGCGGCTTCCTTTGCCGAAGCCCTGCCCGATGTCGACGGCGCGATGCCGTCGAAGGAAGACGCCCTCGGCGCGATGGTCACCGGGTGGATGTCCCACGCCGGTCCGACCACAGCTGCAGAGCTGGGCGACCTTCTCGGCATTCCGCCTTCGGAAATAGACAAGGCCTTGTTGCGGCTGGAGGCCGACGGTTCGATTCTGAGGGGGAATTTCACGGGCGCCTCTGGGCAAGTGACCGAGTGGTGCGAGCGCCGCTTGCTCGCGCGCATTCACCGGCTGACCGTCGGCGAGCTCCGAAAGCAAGTGCAGCCGGTCACGCCGGCGCAATTCATACGCTGGCTCCTCCGCTGGCAGCACGCTGCGCCCGGCACGCAGCTCATCGGCGAACGCGGTCTGCTGGAGACTTTGCGGCAGTTACAGGGCTTCGAGGCGCCCGCAAACTCCTGGGAGCGGCAGATTCTGCGACAGCGCGTCGCTGGTTATTCTCCACAGAATCTCGACAAGCTTTGCCTCACCGGAGCTGCGGGTTGGGCTCGCTTGTCGCCTCATCCGGCGACTTTGGAGGCGGTCACTTCCGGCGGACGCCGGGTGATCCCCACAAGCGTGGCACCCATCGCCTTTTTCGTTCGCGATGACGCTGACTGGATGGCCGCCCGCCGTCAAGAGAATGCCGGGCACCAGGGACTTGGCTTGAGCGGCACGGCGCGCGAGGTGCACGGATTTCTGCGCGAACGTGGCGCTTCGTTTTTCCCGGATATCGTTCGAGGGACGCGGCGACTTAAGGCGGAGGTCGAAACCGGCCTTTGGGAATTGGTTACGGCTGGTCTGATTACGGCGGATGGCTTCGACAATCTGCGCGCGCTGATCGATCCCAAACGCCGCAGCGGACATGGTTCTGGACGCACCGCCCGCCCGCGTCACAGCAGTGGACGATGGTCTTTGCTTTACACCGAGCCGCCCGCCACCCAGCCCGCCGACCGCGACCGCGCGCTCGAGGCCATCTGCAACGTCCTGTTGCGCCGCTACGGTGTTGTCTTTCGCGAGGTGCTGGCCCGCGAAAGCATTCTGCCGCCCTGGCGCGAACTCCTGGGCATGCTGCGGCGCCTGGAAGGCCGCGGAGAAGTGCGCGGCGGCAGATTCGTCACGGATTTTCTCGGCGAACAATTCGCGCTGCCCATCGCCGTGGAGTCTTTGCGGGCCATGCGCCGGGAGCCCTCTGTAGGGGAGAGAGTGACCGTCGCGGCCGCGGATCCGCTCAATCTGGCCGGAATTATCGTGCCGGGCGACCGCGTCGCGGCCAACTCCGGCACGTTCGTCACTTTCCGCGACGGCGCAGTGGCGGAAGAATCGCTTCCAATCGCCCAACTCTCCGCGGCTCTGTAGTGCACTGATCTCCTTTCTTTCCATGTATATGCAGCGATTCGCTCAAGCCTGCGACGCCGTCGCCGCAACCACCAAGAAAACGCAAAAAATCGGGTTGGTAAGCGATCTCTTCCAAACCCTCCCGCTCGACGATGCGGTGCGTGCCGCCATTTTTCTCACCGGCCGCCCCTTTCCTCGTTGGGACGAACGCGTACTCGGTATTGGCGGTATGCTGCTGGCTCGTTTGGTTGGTGAGCTTTCCGGGAAGAGTGGCGAAGCGATGAGCAGCACTTACCGCAAGCACGGCGATCTTGGAGAGATGGCCGAAGAGCTTTTGGCCGGGAGCAGCGCGCTGGGTGTGTCGCTGGGCGAGATCGCGGAGTGCTTTAACCAAGTGGCAGCAATTCGCGGCCAGAGCGAAAAGAACGAGTTGGTCCGCAAGCTTCTCGGGCGGGCGCAGCCTGCCGAAGTGAAGTACATCGTCAAGATCATGACCGGCGCTCTACGAATTGGGTTGCGGGAGAGCCTGGTGGAAGAGGCCATTGCCAAGGCCTACGAACGCCCGATCGCTGCCGTACGCCGTGCCAATATGCTGCTTGGCGACATTGCCGAGACGCTGCAATGCGCTTTTCGCAACGAGCTCGAGACGGTTCGTTTCCGCCTGCTTCATCCGATCGACTTCATGCTCGCGACTCCCGCGGAAAATGCGGCGGAGATTTTTAAGAGCGCCGCCGAGGCGATGGTGGTGGAAGAAAAATACGATGGCATTCGCGCCCAAGCCCACAAGAGCGGCACTCGCGTAAAGATTTTTTCGCGGACATTGGACGAAGTGGTCGAATTTCCCGAACTAAGCGGACCGCTGGCCACCCTGCCCGGCGAGTACATTGTCGACGGGGAAATCCTGGCGTGGCATGGCGATCAGCCGCTCCCCTTCACGCAGCTTCAGAAACGGCTGGGCCGCAAGAGTCCCGATCTCTTGCTCGCCCAGGAGATTCCGGTCAAGTTTGTGATCTTCGATCTTCTTTACCAAGATGGCGAACTGCTCTTGGACCTGCCTCTGGTGGAAAGGCGCCGGCGGTTAAAACAACTTCTCACGTCTGCCCAAACTAGAGAGCTACAACTTGCCCCGGAAGGAAGGTGTGAGACGAGAGAGGCGCTTGAAAGCGCCTTTCGGGCGGCGCTGTCCGCAAGACACGAAGGAATCGTGGCCAAAGTGCCCGATTCGCTCTACACGCCGGGACGCCGCGGCCGGTCTTGGTTCAAGCTGAAGGAGCCATTCGCCACGCTCGACGTGGTTGTCACCGCCGTCGAATATGGCCATGGCAAACGGCATGGCCTGCTCTCGGACTACACGTTCGCGGTGCGCGACGGCGATCGCCTGTTGAATATTGGCAAGGCTTATTCGGGGCTCACCGATGCCGAGATCCGCGAGTTCACGGAGTATTTCCTCAGGCATACCATTGAAGATCAGGGCCTCCGGCGCATCGTCGACCCCAACGTTGTGCTGGAGGTGGCCTTCAACAACATCCAGCGCTCCAGCCGCCACGAGAGCGGCTTCGCTCTTCGTTTTCCCCGAATCCTGCGCCTGCGTCGCGATAAGACGCCGGACCAGATTGATACGCTCGAACGCGTCGCTGAACTCTATTCCAAGCAACTCACCCTGCCACGCTCGTCGGACCTTACTCCTGAGCGTGATTCCGCTGCGAAAGGATGAGCGCGCAAGAAGACTGTAAGTCTATATTTCTCACGTCTATTGCCGCCATATCTCGTGCGAGGCTGCCGCCTGTTGTTGTGGCGTGCGCGGCCGAGGAGGTTGTTAACCAATCGGTGTCGTCTCTTTATCTTTAATAGAGTAAAACTTGTATCCCCTGTTGGGGATAACTAAACTCGTCGCGTGCGGAACTGGATGACGGGTAGGGAACACTCCGAGTGAATCCGAGCCCCCGGATTAAGGTCCTCCTTCTCGTCGGTAATCATCTTCTTTGCAAATCGTTAGGCCGAATCATCCAACAAAAGGCAGACATTCTCGTCGTCCGCCAATCTGTGGATTTGTCCAATATAGCCCTTCTAATCAACAAGTTGCAAAGCGATGTGGTCCTGTTGGATTCGGTCGGCGCAAATGCCTTGAACCGTCAATGTGTAGGCAGAATCCAAGATTTGAATCCGAAAACGCAAATCCTCATGATTGGCATGGACGCGGACGAGGACGCCTTCCTCAAGGCAGTGCGGGCTGGGGTGAGCGGGTATTTGTTACACGAAGCCTCGGCGACAGATGTAGTTGCCGCTATCCGCGCGGTCGCAAGGCGTGAGGCAGTCTGTCCTCCACAATTTTGCAGGGCCTTGTTTGACATCGTTGCGGGTGCACGGCGATTCACTCCTGGCATCCGCAAGGTCGGACCTCGGCTAACCCGTCGCCAGCAGGAACTTCTCCCCATGGTTGCTCGCGGCCTGACCAATAAAGAGATCGCCTCGCACTTGAACCTGTCTGAACAAACCGTTAAGAACCATATACATAGACTGCTCCGCAGGATGGGCGCAAACGACCGTTCGGAAGCCGTCGAAATCGCTCGCGCAGAGACTCTTTCCATTTAGAGCTGCATCGCCTCGCAGGCAACTCGTAATCTGTCTTCGGCCGCATGGTACTGAATAGGTACTTTTGTAAGTACCGACTAGGTACCGCCGCCGTATCGAGTAGGTATTCCGCGAAACCGAAGGCGGTACTTCTAGTGGTACCTGTTTGAATCCTTTTGAGCCCTTCCATTTCGGGACATGTACCTCTATGGTACGCAGTCCAGGTGCCTCCCCTGTGATTCGAGCGATTCGCGTGGCCGTGGCCAATCAACCCCGAATGATGCGGGACTTGATCGCCATGAGCTTGGCTCAGGAAGAAGACGTTGAGGTGGTTGCCCAAATTGGCGAGGAGGCGCAGATCCCGCAGTTGATCGAAGAGGTCAAGCCGGAATTCCTGATTGTCTCGATCGACGCTCGCCGGTTTGGCCCTTTGGCTCGGGAAGACATGTTACAGAGGCATCCTGAGCTTCAGATCATAGCGCTGTCTCGCGACGGTAATTCGTTCACTCTCTTTTCCGCGTCAGATGGGGTTCGATCCATGATTTATAGAGAGGCCGACACGGAGATTTTGGATGTGTTGCGCAGTAATTGTCGGACGAAGGAAGGTGGGTAGGTGCAGGCTCGGGTGATTGACTTCAACACTCACGATCGTCGCTTTAGAATCGCGATTGTCTCGATATGCCTCTTTGCGCTGCTTTTCCTCCTCGATCGGCGAGTTTTCGCGCAGCAGGCCGCAGCGAATCAGGCGATCTCGGTTTCTGAACTTGCGAAAGACAACCTCGACAGAGTCGCGGATTCGGAATCGCAAATCACTGCCGTACTAAACGGGAACCCCGGCCTGCTCGTGGAGCTAAAACGGTGGGCCGCTAAGGATGCTGCCGATCGTGGACAAATCCTAAGAGACTTCGATCTGACCGACTCCGCCATTTTTTCGCGACTGGCCAACGATGTTCGTTTCCGTGCGTCTGCGACGCGCATATTGCAGAGCTATGGCTATCTGTTACCCAAGATCAATCCCGATTCCGAAGTGGGTCGCGCGCAGTTGGCGCTGGAACAGGACCGAATTCGTCAGGCGGTCGCGGATCAGCACGAGCAGCTGGCGAAGTGCGGCACTTCTAGTTGCCAGATCGCGCCGAACTCGCCACAAAAACCTACTGTGCAGACAAGCACTGCTAATCCTGGAGAGCTGCCGCAGGATAGAGATTTCGATCAGCTTCTAACGCCGCCGGCGCTTCAGCCGGCGAGCGGCAATGGTTCACTTTTGAAGACCAGCGCTATTGGAACCGGCGCCCTTGGCGGCTCACAGGCGAGCGGCGATGCCAACCTTTCACTGTTACCCATCTCTTATAATCCAACAGCGCTACCCAACCCCGATCCGCCTCCGCAACCTTCGCCTGCGACGCCGGCCCCCACGACAATGAGGCCAGACAGCCCGGAACGTGAAGCCCTGCTGGAGATGGCTGCGCCGGCAGGCGATCACCGAACACCTTATTCCGACATACCGTCCGTTTACGACATGTTTGTCCATGCCGGAAGTTCTCGCGCTTCATCCGAGCGCTTTGGCCAGGAAGTGTTTGAAAATCCGCCAGCCTCCGCAGGACAAATTCCCATCGATTTTCCAGCCTCGCCGGACTATGTGCTGGGGCCAGGCGATGGTGTCACCATCGATCTCTGGGGCGGCGTATCGCAGCGCTTGATTCGCACCGTCGATCACGAAGGGCGCATCGCGCTTCCCGAAATTGGGCCAGTGCTGGTCAATGGTCAGACTCTGAGTGACGTGCAGCAGTCGGTGCAGCGGCTGCTGCGCACACAGTTCCGCGATGTTTCGGCCGACGTGTCGCTCTCGCGGCTGCGTACGGTGCGTATTTACGTGGTGGGCGACGTCAATCACCCGGGCCCTTATGACGTCAGTTCGCTTTCCACGCCGCTCAATGCCTTGCTCGCGGCGGGCGGACCGACCTCCGGTGGATCGATGCGCATCGTCAAGCACTACCGCGGCGACACGCTGGTGCAGCAGGTTGATTTGTATGATCTGTTCCTACGCGGCGTGCGCACCGATCTGAAGCGGCTCGAGCCCGGCGACACTCTGCTAGTACCTCCCGTTGGAGCGCTCGTGCAGGTGGACGGAATGGTGCGGCGCCCGGCGATGTATGAATTGCAGGGCGAGACGGCGCTCGCACAGGCTCTCGATATGGCCGGAGGCATTCTTCCCACGGCCGCGCTCGGCCACATCGAAGTGCAGCGCCTGGATGCGCACGAAAAGCGCACCATGCTGAGCTTGGATATTTCCGGAGCCGGCAGCCCTGCCGAGATCGAAGCCAAACTAGCGGCTTTTCAGGTGCAGGACCGCGATGAGATTCACATCTTTCCCATTGCCACATTCAATCAAGATGCCGTCTATCTGCAAGGCCACGTGTTGCGCGCCGGCCAATACGCCTACCATCCGGGCATGAAGCTGGCCGACCTGATTGCTTCTTATAACGATTTGCTCCCCGAACCATCGGTGAAATACGCGGAGATCATTCACCTGAATCCGCCTGACTTTCACCCGATTGTGGAAAGCTTCGATCTGGCGGCGGCGCTCGCCAATCCGGCAACGTCACCGCAATTGAAGCCTCTCGACACGGTACGCATCTTCAGCCGCTACGATTTCGAAGACGTACCCACCGTTTCGGTGAGTGGAGCGGTGCGCCGTCCGGGAACGTTTCAAACCTCGGGTCAAGTGCACTTCCGGGATGCCGTTGAGTTGGCGGGCGGCGTAACCCCTGATGCGTCCCTGGATGCGGCTCAAGTCATTCGCATTCTGCCGGACAGCTCCTTGAAGATGGTGAGTGTACGTTTGAAAGAGGCGCTCGAAGGCGATGCGACGAGCAATATCCTACTCGAGCCGCGCGATCGCATCCTGATCCAGCAGAACCCATTCCACGTGGATACCCCCAGCGTTTTTATCGCCGGCGAGGTGGTGAATCCGGGGCGCTATCCGCTGACGGGAACTTTGCGCATTTCTGACCTGATTCACGTCGCCGGAGGATTTAAGCGCAGCGCCTATACGGAAAGCGCGGATCTGACGCGTTTCAACCCCACTGCCGGCGAAAACAAACTTGGCGAACATTTCGAGGTCGATCTAACGGCGGCGCTGGCGAATGATGCCGATCGCAACGCTCCCCTGCGTGACGGCGACGTTCTTACGATTCGGCAGCTTTCCGGCTGGAACGATATCGGCGCCTCGGTCAATCTGCAAGGCGAAGTTCAGCACCCCGGTAGCTACGGGATCAAGCCGGGTGAACGCCTGAGCTCGGTCCTGAAGCGAGCTGGAGGCTTTGCGCCGCAAGCTTATGTCTATGGGGCCGTCTTCACGCGTCCGGAAGTTCAATCAATGGAGGAGCAGTCCCGGACGGATCTGATTAACCGCATCCGGAGCGAAGAGGCGGAATTAGCTCCGCTCCCGAGCGATGACGAATCGAAGAGAACAGCCAAGCAAAATGGATTGCAGCAGCTTGAGACCACGCTCGCCCGTCTGCAGGAACGCTCACCGAGCGGCCGCTTGGTTCTCCGCATCTCAGGGAATTTGAAGCAGTGGGAGGGCACTCCAAACGACGTTGTGCTGCGGAGTGGAGACACCTTGGTCATTCCCAAGATACCGAACTTCGTGCTTGTTTCCGGCGCGGTTTACAACGAAACCGCCATCACTTATAGGCCTGGCCGGGACGGAAAGTGGTATCTCTCGCAAGCTGGTGGACCTACGCAAGTTGCCGACAAGAAGGCGATTTTCGTCATCCGTGCGGATGGATCGGTCGTGGGTGGAGAAAGCGCGAATGGTTTGTTCGGCGGCGGTCCGCTAGGGGTAGCCCTGCACCCGGGGGACATGGTTGTCGTACCGGAAAAGGCGCTTGGGCAGACTCAGAAGTGGAAGGCCATCATGCAGACCGCTACGACAGTTTCGGCGATCGGCACTTCAGCCGCTATCGCAGCGAAGTTTTAGGAAAAATGAACTGAGGCGTGCGTAACCTTGGCGCAAACATTTTTTGCACCGTAACTATTGTGGCGACGATCGCTACAGCATTGATGGCGCAAGAGCCGGCGGGGATCCAGGCTCCTTTGGCGGACCAAACGGCGATGAACCGATTGGATAACGGCGAACAATTCTCGGAAAGCCACATGGGTTTCTCCTTGCTGAGAAATATCGCCTTGGATCAAAAGACGATCTGGACCAGTCCTTTTCACCTGCGCGCGCAGGATGGCACCTGGCTTTTCCCATTTGCCGCAGTAACCGCCTTCTCAATCGCCACAGATCGCTCCCTAGTTCATGCGCTCCCGAATGACCCGCAGAGATGGGACCGGTATCGCAATTTCTCGAACGGGGGCGTAGCGGCTCTGGTGGGAGCTGGAGCCGGAGCTTACGTGTGGAGTTTCGTCTCGCACAATGAGCATGAAAGAGAGACGGGAATCCTTACCGGCGAGGCCGTGGCCGATAGCCTGCTCACCGCGCAAGCTTTGAAGTATTCGTTCGGAAGAGAACGGCCCACCGCAGACAATGGTCAGCTCGATTTCTTTAAGAGCGGCAACTCATTTCCGTCGGACCATGCCGCAATGGCCTGGTCGGCTGCAACGGTAATTGCCCACGAATACCCTGGATTTCTGACCAAGACATTGGCATACGGCCTCGCCACAGCTGTGAGCCTATCGACCGTATTGGGCAAGGAGCACTCGCCATCCGATGCCTTGGTTGGCAGCGGCATTGGATGGCTGATTGGACGCGAGATCTATCGCGCGCACCACGATCCTGATCTGGGAGGCGGCACCGTTGGAGACCTGCCCGGCAAGCTGGACAGTGAGGGCGAACGGGATCGGCACGATATGGGATCTCCGTTCATGGCGCTCGATAGTTGGGTCTATCCGGCGTTCGAACGGATCGCGGCGCTAGGGTACGCGAACAGCGCAATCATGGGCTTGAAGCCGTGGACGCGAATGGAATGCGCCCGCCTCACCGAAGAAGCGTCCGACGCGTTGCAAGCAGCGGATAAGCCAAGTCCAGAGGCTGTGAGCCTCGTCGCAAGACTGCAACAGGAATTTAGTTACGAAACCTCCCTATTGAGCGGCGGGCACAACCTAACTGCAAGTGTCGATTCGTTGTATGCGCGAGCTGTATCGATTAGTGGGCCAGCTCTGACCGATAGCTATCATTTCGGTCAAACCATCGCCTACGACTTTGGGCGCCCTTACGGGCGAGGAACAAACGGCCAGACCGGCGGTTCCTTCGATGCTGCCGCGGGCCCGCTAGTCATCTACGTTCGCGCCGAATATCAACATGCGCCTGCCGCTTCTGCCTATTCGGATACGATTCGCGGCACCATCGCGCAGGCCGATGGAGTATCGCTTTCCGAAGTGCCCTCCGGTGGTGTTGCGACAGTCGATCGCCCAGTACTGCTCGATGCTTACGCCGCGGTGAATCTCCACAATTGGGAGCTTACGATTGGCCAGCAGAGCCTGAATTGGGCTCCTGCAACCGATTCGATGATGTGGAGCGACAACATTGAACCCGTCCCGATGGTTCGCCTCGTCAATCCGGAGCCGTTCCTTCTGCCCGGTATTCTTCGACATCTGGGGCCGATGCGAGTGGATCAGTTCTTCGGGCGTCTTGAGGGACATCCCTACGTTCCGAATCCGTTTGTCTACGGGCAAAAAATCAACCTGAAACCGTTCTCGTTCTTGGAGCTCGGGTTTGGGCGAAGAGGCATTATCGGAGGCATTGGCGGGAATCCACTTACAACGGGAAACTTCGTCCGTGGTTTTTTCGGTATTGTGAGCCCGCAACTCGGTTCTGTGCCGGGCGATACCGAATCCGAGATGGATTGGACGTTTTATGTTCCCAAAGTGCGGAACTACATCGTCCTGTACGGAGACGCTTACGCTGAAGACGACATTTTGCCCATCGAGAATCCCGCCAGAAATCCCTGGCATCCGGGAATATACATCACGCGATTCCCCGGAATTCCTAAGCTCGATTTGCACGTCGAAGGCGTCTCCACCGAGCAAGGTGGAATCGCTCACACAAGATTAAACCTCGGGAAATCGAATTACTTTAATTTTCAATACCCTGATGGCAACACAAATGGCGGCAACCTGATCGGAAATGCCGTCGGTCGAGATGGACGCACGATCCAGTCCTGGCTGACCTATTGGTTGTCCCCTCGGAATACCTTGCAATTCGTTTACAGACACAACTCTGTAGCGGCCGATTTTATTCCGGAGGGCGGAGCCTGGCAGGATTACGTCCTGCGCAATGCGGTGTATTTGCACAACGGATTCTACGTTCGCAGCGAGCTTCAGTTTGAGCATATTTCTCGCTACCCGATTCTGTTCAGCGGGCCGCAAAGAAACGTCACGGCGGTCCTGGAAGTGGGTTTTTATCCGACGAGAGATTTTGGACGGCAGAAGAGCAATCGATAAGAGCACCAAGGGGCAAAGGGGTGGGAAAGCTAAGTTGATGGAAGACGAGAAAACAAAATCGGGTGATGCATTTTGCGCTGACTTCGAGGGTTCCGAGGACGATGGAGCCATCAAAGATCAAGTGGCGGATCGCGAACAGTGGATACGCAGCCTGCGTCTTCTTTGGCACCGCCGGAATTTCACCTTGCGCATGGTTGGTCTTGGGATTGTGTTCTCGGCCATAGTCGCGTTTGTAATTCCGAAGAGGTACACGACGAGCACGAGGCTCATGCCTCCGGATACGCAGTCCAGTTCGAACATGATGATGCTGGCCGGAATGGCAGCGAAGGCGGGAAGTGGATTGGGGGCCATAACAGATGACCTTCTTGGACTCAAGAGCTCAGGCGCTTTATTTGTTGGCATGCTGCAGAGTCAAACGATCCAAGATCATCTGGTGCAGCAGTTTGAACTAAAACGGATGTATCGAACAAACCTCACAGCGGATGCACGCAAGAAGCTGAGCAAGAACACGGATGTTCAGGAAGATCGCAAGAGCGGAATCATAACCATAACGGTAACGGATCGGAGTCCGCAAAGAGCCGCAGCGATGGCCAATGATTACGTCAATGAGTTGAATACGATGGTCGCTCAGCTCTCTACGTCTTCGGCCCACCGAGAACATATTTTCCTGGAAGGGCGACTCCAATCAGTTAAAGGAGATTTGGATTCCGCCGAGTCTCAGCTAGCGCAGTTTTCCAGCAAGAACAATACGCTTGATATCCAGCAGCAGGGAAAGGCCATGCTCGACGCAGCGGCAACGCTGTCGGGGCAGTTGATTGCCGCGGAATCCGAGCTGGAAGGGCTGCGTCAGATCTACACAGAGAACAACGCCCGTGTTCGGGAACTCAGCGCGCGAGCCGCCGAACTTCGCAAAGAGCTAGCCAAGATGGGCGGCACAGACCCTAATGTGGCGCGTGCCAAATCAAGTAACACAGAGAATGCGCTTGAACCTGCTGCGGACACCTCCGCCGATATGCCGTATCCATCGATCCGCAAGCTCCCCTTGCTTGGCGCTAAGTATTCGGACTACTACCGCGAAGCAAAGATCCAAGAAACCGTGTACGAGTTGCTTACGGAGCAGAACGAACTCGCCAAGGTTCAGGAAGCCAAAGAGACGCCCAGTGTTAAAGTGCTCGATCCCGCCGAAGTTCCGGAGAAAAAATCGTATCCTCCACGGCTGGTCATCGTAGTGCTGGGCACGTTACTTGCGGCAGCCCTATCGGTCATTGTGACGCTGGGCACTCAGCGCTGGGAGGAGATCGGCCCAGATG